>PR_CR_10_Liq_1_inCRDRAFT_1000018_pt1 | contig 78606 bp, 67 predicted proteins | sample PRCRCaboRojoPR_3_FD_10241 | JGI IMG/M metagenome (IMG submission 10241) | reverse complement strand
TGGAGACCTGATTATAGTCCTTCAAGGACATGGTGGTGATGTCAACTCAGTGGATATTTCAAGTGAAGAGCAGTTCATAGTCTCAGGAAGTGATGACAAAACCATTAGAGTGTGGAGTCTCACTTCCGGAGAAATTACTCAAGTACTGAGAGGACACACTGGAATAGTGCTTTCAGTCAAGCTATCAAGTGACGACAGGTACTTGGTGTCTGGAGGTGGCTATGGAGACAAGTCAGTGAGAGTTTGGGACCTTTCTACAGGTGAACAGACTCAAGAACTAAAAGGCCATACTAATGATGTGTGGTCAGTTAACTTAATTTAATTATTATTAAATCTTGATTAATTGATTGCTAGTTCTTGATTCTCTACTTAGAGTTATTACTTTATTGTTTTGAGTATGTTAATTATTCTGATTCCTGTCTGACTGGTGTCTTTCTTGTTCTGCTGCACTCTTATTCTCTTACTATAATTATTACTAGTTACTTACAACTTATACTTACTTGATTAGCTACTAACACAGCAATAAACAAGTTAAACTGAGAATGCACTATTGATTAATAGAAGATTAAAATAGTCACTCTAAATGGAAATCGGGGTCTACTCGTTGCTAATAAATTTCTAGTTTTGAGCTTGTTTGGGTGTTGTTCGTGTTTTTTCTCTTCAACTCACTTCTTCCAAAGTCGAAGGGGTAGGTAAGCGTTATGGACTGGAGCAGGTGCGTGGCCACCGTAGATGTTTCCAAGACTGGATGGAAACCTATTTTGCATTATAAATACGCCTGGAAAAAGAAAATTTTAGTTTGAGGTTTTAGGGGCAACAATATGGTGGTATTTATAAGCTCTTATGAATACGCTAAGTATTTATGAGAAGTATGCTAGACAAATGTGCTGAATTAACCAGAAATTTAGGGTATTAGGGAAAAATTTAACTACTGAAAGAAAACTTAGACACACTCTAAAAATTCAACTTCTATTAATTACTGAATTAAGTACTAATCTTAAGCTGTTGCGTGTAGTTTCTACAGTAGGAGAATTGATTGTTTCTTTGATTTTTAGGCTTTTCGTGTAGTAGTTTTCTGATTTTGAGTAGTCCTTTATGTTTTCATAAAGCAGTCCTAAGTTGTTATACACCGCAGCTAAAGTAGCGCTGCCAGGGATTATAGTCTCTTGGATTCCCAGAGATCTAAGGTAGTAATCTTCTGCTTTGCAGTAGTTGTTTGTGCTGCAGTAAATGAGTCCTAAGTTGTTGTATGTAGCTGCTAAGTCCTTACTCTGAGGAATTAAAGTTTCTCTGATTCTGAGACTTCTCAAGCAGCACTGCTCCGCTTTACCGTAGTGTTCGATTTTGCCATACAGAAACCCCAAGTAATGCAAACAGTATGCTTTTTCTAAGTCTAATTCATCGATTTCCAACACAAGTGGTTGGATTTCTTCTGGGTGGACTTTGCGGCTTTTAAACTCGTCAACCAAAGAATTAATTCTAGTCTTCAGTGTTTGAATTCTTTGGTTTTCGATCTTCTGATTGGGGTGTATTTCTGGGTCTTTAGACTTCTTAGTTAGTTTTTTACGTAAGGATGTTCTTTCGCGCTCAATTCTACTGAGTTCTTTGAGTTGTTTTTCATGGTCTTCTTTGGCTTTTTGCAGTTCTTTTTTCAAAACACTAATTCTTTTTTGGCTTTCTTGAATTGTTTGGCCTCTGGATTGTTCTTTTTTCTTGGATTCGTTTAATTGTTGAGTGAGTTTAGCAACTTTCTCTTGCAAGTCCTTGCAAGCAGCCTTGCATTCAGGAGTACAAGTATCTTCCATTATGAATTATAGGCGGGAAAGGTGAAGTTAAGACTTAGATAGTTAGAGTTATTAGGCTAAGGTAAGCACCATAAGTGCGTAGAATATTCCAATCAGCCTGGAACTATCTTCATCATTCCCTCCGTTATTCCCTCCGTTATTCCCTCCGTTGATAGTTTGGTTGAGTGAATAGATCCTAGGAGCAAAGATTTTAACAAGCTTTTCGTCCGCGTCTTTGATAAGATGGTACTTCTTTTTCAAGATGTAGTAGTAGTCATAGTAAGTAGAAAGGTTTTTACTCATGTAGTCGAAAATACATTCATCATCAAACCTTCCTGCTGCGTTACATTTAAAAACTTCATCGGAAAGGAACCATTGCTTGTGGAATTTATTGAATTCCAATGCATAATCGTCGCCTTCAGCTAGTTCGCAATGCATTTTTGCGCTGAGTCCACAATCGCAGTAGGTATGAGACCCATCAGTCACTTTGCAGTCTGTATCACTCTGACATTCAGCTGCTTGTCCATTTTTACTCTTTGGAGGATTTTCGCACTGGTGCTCACTTACACCTCCAGTAGGATTAGTCAGATTTTTCAAATAGAGGTTTTCACAAGCAAGCCAGGGACGGTCTTCGTAAGCATAATCAGTAACATTGAATTTGACTTCATTCTTTAAAGAACCAATCTCCGTACACTCTCCATTTACACATACACAATCGTTGGTGCATTGATAGGATTTTGAACATGCATGACCTTTTTTGTACTGGTCGACACATGTGTATGCCTTTGTATCATTGGTCAAACTATTTTCCTTCAAGAAAAGACCTGGATTGCATACTTGTCGTATCGGGTAAAGTCTGGGTTGAAACGTTTCATTTTTCTTGAAGCCTTCGCAGGTCTTCGTGGTTTTGCTGCAACCCTTGTCTGCAGAGATACCGTTGCTGTAAATAAAACAATCGTAATCCTTTGTGCATTTTGAGCCTGGATAGAAGGATCTATAGCCCGTATAATGGAGCGGAGGCAGATCTTCAACGCAGTATATATCATGATCAGTCATTATTTCTATGATATTGGTATGATAACTGTAATCCGTATGGTTGTTCATGCAAGTAGTGTTTCCTCCACAAACGCTAGCGTCTACCAGATAAACATCATCTATATAATCATAGAATCCACACTGTTTCATATCCGTCTCTGATTTGATTTCGGCGAATTCGTATCGCGTGCATTCATATCCGCTGACTGCCAAGCCTAGGAGACCTAGGAAAGCAATTTTCTCAACAACCATTTTAATTGTATCATAAGTAAAAAAACTTAATCTTAAGTATTCACCTGTGGTAATTCTGGATTAATCAAGTCTTATTTGTCTTTGACTTAGAAAAGAACCAATCCTTCCAACACCCTAAGACTGTGTATTTATCCTGATAATTACTGTTCTGGATGCACACTTCATCCTTCCAAAAAGCCTACAAGACATTTAAGGGCTTAAGAATGATTTGTGCTTCTTAAAAACCCAGTTTAAGTGCCAAGTGAGTGTGTCAAAAGGGATTTTGAATTTTCTCAACAACCCAAAAATGGCTAGTGAAGGATCAGGAACCGAGTTTCCAAGCGTAAAACTAATTCTTCTGCAATCTCTATACGATAACTAAGACTATAACTGTTGAAAAACCCTGGTTATCTTAAAGTTAAGCGTCCAAAGCACTTCTGCGGCACAAGCAATGCTTAGGGTTTACTCCAAAAGACTGAGCAAGTCTTTCGCACTTACCTTTGAAAGAGTCTTGTCTCTCAGTGTAGATAAGTTTAGCATAAACATTCACTCCTTTATAAGTGATTGGAAACAACCCAGTACCATTAGTACCTGAGGTCATAGCCCAAGCGTCGAATCTAGGAAGCGTGCTTTGCCTTACGCTTACCACAACTCTAAACAGAATACTAGAAGGGTCCAGCTCCCTGTAGAGTGCAGCCCTTATTTGGCTAAATTCAAGTCTGCTGCACAGTTCTCCGGCAAGTAGGGTGTTTTCATTCATCTCAAGCACCATTTGGTGAGCTATAGTCTCAAGGACGTCACGGATCTCCCTGTGCTCCTCACTATGCGATCTCCTAGATAAGTAGACTTTCGGAGATATAGGGTACATTACATTGGTGCAGCAAAACCACTCAGGAATGTGGGCATCCTTGCAAGTTCTGTTGTCAGGGATTCTTTCTGAAAACAAGTGTAGTACTGAGAAGCACTGGAAGTGTCTAGTCCTGTTTGCCACTTTACTAAGAAGAATATGGACCTCCTAAGGTCTCCTTTGGTAGTAAGTTTGTGCGAGTTGTGTGCTAGGGCAGCGTCTGCAGAGTTCAGTATACTTTTTGGAGTCAAAAGAAAGAAAGCAGGCAGCCTGTGTTCTTGAATAGCTTCAGGGTCGGTTCCAAAGTTCCCAAACCTCATTCCGTGGTCTGCAACCAGGTAAACTACTACATTGGCACCTTCTGAATGAGCTTTAAAGTAGTTTTTCAAGAACTCAACTAAGTCGTTATCAAGTGCTTGGCCTTGTTGCCCAGTTATTTCGTGTGCTGTGTCGAAGTGCGCGTATATCCACTGATTAGCTCCTTTGTAGATCTTAGAAAAGTGGCTTATGTAGTTCATTAAGTACCAATGGGCCATTTGGTCTTCTACACACTTCTGGGAGGTTTCTGTTTTATGCCGAGGAAGGCCAGTTACTCTAGAGAGTGCACAGTAAAAAGAGTTAACTAAGTGGTCTGTTTGGGGATTCTCGCCTAGAGTTTTGTATATTTTGTAAGAACAAGAGTCAAACCCCATCATAGTGACGAAGCCTTTGCTTCTAAGTAAGTTCCAAATAGGTTCTCCGCCTAGTGAGTTTTCTTGGAAGTACTCCCCTAGGAAAAAAGAAAGGTTCTCAGACGTGTCTGCTCCTTGAATATTATGCAGTGTAAAGTCAGAAACTTCCCAGTTGCTTTCTAAACTTATTTCTCTTAGGTAGCTTGTGGTCTCTATAAGCTTTCTGTAGAAGTGGTGCCTTGAAAAACTGTCAAGCCCCAACATAAGTATATGCAAAGGCTTTTCCTTTTTAAGTTCCAAAGACTCAGCAATCCCCGCAGCTCTGTTGTAGGCTTCCTCTTTGAACCTTGGAAAAGTCTGCATTATATTGAATTCTTCTCCACAGGCCCCTAAGGCAAATTCTGTTTGAGGCTCTAATCTTTGGGGTTCTTTGTAAGCTAAAGGCTGCCATTCCTCAGAAATAGGACTTGACATGGTTTTGTTCTGTCTAGGCCCCATTAAGTACTTTCCTTTGCAGCTCATCTCCAAGTACTCATTTTGGTATTCAAGTTGAATGGTTCCTTTTGGAGGTTTTCTAAGCAAACTTGAGCATTTTGGAAACCTTTTGTAAGGAAACAGTTTTCTTCCTTTAGATAAAGAGTAACCGTAGCAGGAAGGAGCTGCTTTTATTTGGGAGTGATTTAAGTATTCAAGAGTGTCGATGTAGAACTTGGGTTCGAAGTACTCTGGGCTGCTAAGTTGTTGCACAGTGTTTGTAGTAACTGTTTCTTTACTTTTAAGAATACCAAAGAAACTGATTGATGCCAAGACTAAAATATTAACTCCCAGAATCACCCTGATTTTTGTTTCCATCATTATTAGTCAGAGCTACTTTATAGAGTCTAGGCTAAGTCACTGTGTAAATGGAAACTTGCAACTACACCTGCCAACGCATTCTAAAGTGCCAGTGCGGAGAGTTTTTGTGCTCCCACAAAATGATTACCCACATGAACTTAGGGCACTCAGCTTCCCCTATGCCTGGAATTGAGTTAGTGAGTTCTTTTAGCAATGTTTTTAGTTTGATTTCTGAGTACAAGCAAAGCATCATTGAAAGAGGCAGGTGCTTAACTGAACGACTGAACAACTTAATATCCTACCAAATAACCCAGCTCGAAAGTTTTGAAGCAAAGGCCAGTCGAACTGACTTCTCAAAACTAACTGAGAGCAGCTGCGAAGAAGCATTTCGAAGTCTAGCAGTTATTAAGCAGTCCCACGACAATGACTTAGATCAAATGCAGGAACTCCTTTTCAAAATGAACGCCTTGATCGTTTCGGGAGGTCTCGACACTGCAGCCAGAGTCTGGAAGAACGAAAGCGAGATCTTAGCAGTTAAAGACCACGCTTCCTCAGTCAGGTCAATAGCAGTGGCACACAGCAAGGAATTCTTTATAACTGGAAGCGACGACAAGACACTTAAAGTCTGGGACATGGCCACTGGGAAACAGATGTTAGTTTTAGAAGGACACAGCGATAAGGTTAACTCAGTAGTTATCAACAACAACGACCAGTTTGCAGCTTCAGCTAGTAGTGACAAAACCATCAGGGTTTGGAACCTTTTAAACGGAGTGCAAATCCAAGCACTAAAAGGCCACACTGAGTTCATTGTAGCTCTGGCTATTTCGAGCGACAATAACTTCATTGTTTCTGGAAGCTGGGACAAAACCGTTCGAGTGTGGAATGGACAGGAGGTGCAGGTTTTGCAGGGCCATCACAGCTGGGTCACTTCAGTAGCCATATCAAGGAGCAACACAGCAGTAGTCTCAGCTAGCTACGACGGCACTGTGAGGATTTGGGAGAAGCGAGTCAGGGTTTTGGAAGGGCACACTGACATTGTGAACTCAGTAGCTATTTGTAGGAATGACGAACTTATAGTGTCAGGGAGCAAGGATAAGACAGTGAGACTATGGACTCTGGAGAATGGAGTGCAAGCTCAGGTGCTGCAGTGCGAAGGTGATGTTTTGTCTGTGAATTTGCTTGGTGGTTATGTATTTTTCGGAGTTAGTTGTAACGATTATTTAATCAAGGCTTGGAACTTAGAAACAGACAAGAAAGTTTCAGTTCTCAGAAACAAAAACATCTGGGTCTACTCAGTTAATTTAATATTAAGCTAATGGAAAGTTTTTGTGCTCAGAACTGCCAGGCTCTTGTGAAGTGCCAGTGCGGAGAGTTTTTGTGCTCGCATACAATGGGACACCATATGATTCTAGGACACTCTGCGTTGTCCATGACTGAGACTGGGTTAATGAGTTCGTTTCCCAGTATTTTTGGTTTGATCTCTGAATACAAGGAAAAGATTGTCCAAAGAGGCACTTACTTGACCCAGCAAGTTGGAAAGTTAGTATCTTCCCAAATAGTCCGACTTGAGCAGTTTGAAAGATGAACGAAATAGCTTCTGGAATGTGCAAGCTGACCCAAGAAATATACAATCATTCTTTCAAAGAGCTTTATTGCTTGAAAGACATGCAAACCAAGGATTTAGACCAAATAGATGAGCTTATTTTAGGGTTGAGTACTGAAGTTATTTATGGGAGTATCTTAGGTGATGTGAAGATCTGGAAGAACGGAGAAGAAATAAGAAAAGTAACAAATTACACTTACATTGATGAAAAGATAAACTCAATAGCTGTATCGAAAAGCAGGGAGTTTTTTGTAACTGGGAGCGACAATAAAAAAGTCGGAATATTTAACCTAATCACTGGACAGCAAATAAAAGTTCTATTTGGCCATACTGATAAAGTTAAATCAGTAACTATTTCCAGCAAGGATGAATTTATAGTTTCTTGTGATGATAAAACAGTAAGAGTTTGGGATATTTCTACTGGGTTGCAAACTCAAATGTTTAAGGGAGATACCAGTATCATTACATCAGTAGCTATTTCGAGTAATAACGAATTCGTAGTTTTTGGAAGTTGGGACCATAAAGTCAGAGTATGGAACGGTCAAGAGACTCAAAGCTTAGAGGGCCATACTGGTCGTGTGGATTCAGTGGCAATCTCAAACAGTGGCAACTTCTTAGTTTCAGGAAGCTACGACAAAACAGTTAGGATCTGGACCGGACAACAAAGCCAAATCTTAACAGGTCACACTTATGCTGTGAACCCGGTTGTTATTTTCAAGAATGAGGAGTTCATACTATCTGGAAGCGAAGACAAGACTGTGAGAGTATGGAGTATTGCTACTGCTCAACAAGTTCTAATTCTTAGGCATACTGAGGCAGTTTCATCAATAAGCTTATCAAGTGATGACAAGTACTTAGCTTCTGCAGACAAATCAATAAGAATCTGGAACCTTGAAACGGGCAGACAGATGCAAAAAATTGATAGTGTATATCCCTACTCGATCAAATTTATATAACTATAAATGGAAAATTGCTGCTTCCTAGACTGCCAGCCTCTTGTACAGTGTGAATGCCGGGAGTTTTTGTGCTCCCATACAATGGGATGCCACATGATACAAGGCCACTCTGTACAACTACTAACCCAAGCTGGAATGGTAAATTCGTTTCCAAGTGTTTTCACTCAAATTTCTCAGCAAAAAGAAAAACTCATCCAAAGAGTAAACTATTTAAACGAGCAAATTGGAAAGTTAGTGTCATTCCAACTGGCCCAACTTGAAGAATTCCAAAAAAGAGCCAACCAACTCAGTACCAACATTTCAAAAACGATTTACGATCAAACATTCAAAGAACTAAGCAACCTTGAACAGTCACAAAGCAAAGACTTAGACCAACTTGAAGACTTACTGCTGCAACTTAACTCTTTGGTACTTTCAAGTGGTTCTGGAGGCAAAGTAGTAACTTGGAAAGGCGGAAAGAAGTTCAAAACGATAGAAGGCCACGAAAAAGCAGTAAGGTCAATAGCTGTCTCTAATAGCAAACAGTTCATAGTATCTGGAAGTGAAGATAGAACTGTGAGGGTGTGGAGCCTCAGCACTTGGCAGCAGTCTTTAGTTTTAAAAGGCCACACGGACAAAGTCAACTCAGTAGTTATTTCTAGCGGAAATGACTTTGTAGTCTCTGGAAGCAACGACAAAACCATTAGGGTTTGGAACTTGAATGCTGGAGTGCAGACTCAAGTTCTAGAGGGGCACACTGGCCCTGTGAATGCAGTGGCTATTTCAAGAGGAGGCAACTTCATAGCTTCTGGAAGCCGTGACAAAACCATTAAAGTGTGGAACGGGGAGCAAATCCAGAACCTGGAGGGCCACAATGACTCTGTAACTTGCTTAGCAATCTCAAACAGTGACAGGTTCTTAGTTTCAGGAAGCTGCGACAAAACAGTTAGGATCTGGACCGGACAGCAGAACCAAATCTTAAGAGGTCATAGTGGAACTGTGAACTCAGTTGTTATTTCTAACAATGAGCGATTCATAGTGTCTGCAGGAGATGACAAAACCATTAAAGTGTGGAAAGTTGCCACTGGACAAAGAATTTTGACACTCAGTGGTCACTCTGAAAAAGTTTTATCGTTGAGTTTATCAAGTGACCAGTACTTGGTTTCCTCAAGCAGTTACAGAGACTACTCGATTAGAATCTGGAACCTTAAAACGGCAAAGGAAATTTCGACTTTAAGAAGTGATCAGTCCTCGCACTACTCAGTTAACTTAATATGACTTCAAGCATCCTAAGAATTTAAATGGAAATAGACAAAAGCGCAGCAAGAGAGTGGTCGCGGAACTTCGTGCTGCACGAGCCCATTCCAGCTCCAGAAGAGGCCAAAAAAGAACCAGTGTCTAGTCCTTTCTTTCTCAGAATTACAAGTTTCGAAGGCGGCAACTATCAATTTGGGGAACTTCGGTTTTCTCTGTCTTTATACTTCAAAAAAGGAAACAGTTTCTTAGGGCGGACGTTTAGGTTTGGAAGTGACTTAGTTACATACTACCACTCTCCTTTGAAGAACGAAGAAGTCGAAGGAGTCTGTGAAGTTTTGTGGGAGTCAGAAAGCGGGATTTTCACACCTGTAGGCTGGTGCAAGCTTTTCTGCTTTTCTGAAGGAGACCAGTACTCCTACGTCTACTCAGGGTCCCCCAGGGAGCTTGTCCACCTCAGCAAACAAGAAGTCAAGCAGGGACTTTACCTTTACTACACAGTCAGCATCTGTGACCAACTCAAAAACGTGTTTGACATTTTGCCAGCTAACTGCTTTTGTGGGCCGCACGAAGTGCTTCCAGGACTTGAAGGAAGGCACCTGCCTAGGTCAGCCGAACAACCAATTTACCTTTCTGAAAGCTCGACTCTCAACGTTAACGACATCAGTATAGAAAACGCTGATGTCATTGACCGCAAAGTTGTAGACTTTGGAAACAAGTGGCGCGAAGACAACTACGGAGTCTCTGACAACCGAAAACCCAAAATAAACGAAAGAAGAATTCTGCTGGGCCAGCATAACACCTGGTGTTACTTAGGAGGCAGTGGGCCTGAAAGTGCAGCACTTCTTAGACCTACTTCGTTTAACACCTTAGAAGCTTCAAGCATTGTGACTATAAAAAGGGCTATTAGGGATCCACTTGTAGCTTTGGTTTTTGAGCTTGAGTACAGTTTAACAGTTCCTAGAAAAGCAGGTGAATCAGAAGACTACATACGCATTACTGTTTCTTGGGCTTACTACGTGGGACAAGGACAAGGCGAGTTTGAAATAAGGATGCAAACAGGACCTGGAAGGTCGGTGTCTGGAAAAATACTTTGGGAGCCTCAAGGAGCACTAGACTTGATTCTGAGTTTCAGCTTATCTTCTGGTGATGCTTCAACAAGCAACATAAGCATAACTCACCAGCCCAAACAAGACATTGAAAGAATAAAAAGGGACTTGGAAAGGGAAAAGCAAAGAGAACTTAAGAAGCTGCAAGACGAACTTGCTGTTGAAAGGAACAGACAAGCTTCTTCAAAGGTAGTTGAGATAGAACCACCTCCTCCTGTTCCCAAGTCAGAAGTCCAAGTCCAGACTTTATATGCTGAACCTGAAGAACTAGCTCCCCAGTACGAGTCCCACCCTGATTATAGCTACTTAGACGCAGTGGGACGTCCCAAACCTTTTTCAGAGTACTCCCAAGAGTTCGCAGCGCTGCCAGTTGAGATGCCGCGTGCTTTAACGAGAGCTGACAAAGCAAGACTTGTAAGGGCAGGAGTAAGGGGACTTATGGACCATGAAGAAGTAGCCCCTGTTTACAGGCCTAGACTTGACGTGGAGGCTCAAGACCCACTCAAAGCCAGTAATTTTATTTTCCAGTTCCTTGCTTACCGTCCTCCGCTGAGAGGAAGCGAGTTGCCTGAAAGGGTGTTTTTTGGACTTAAGTTCTACACTTTTGCCCACATGATGTCTGAAGTGGGCAAAATAAGACAAGGAGAAAAAGGAGCCCCCTGGGTGATTGACTGTGCCTCTTCCGACCAAGAAATAGTTATTAAGTTCGAGGTGGAACCCTGCAGTTGGGACGAACTGGACTTTGCCAAGTACCTTTTGCAAAAGAACCTTACTGTTGAAATCTGGGACGCAGAAAGCCACATGCACATTGGAAATGCCCGAGTGCACTTAGTAGAAGCCCTTAGACAAGGAAAGCCCAGTGCAGTAGTTACAAAGGAGTTTCCAGTTTTTAAAGACGACAACCAAATCGGAAGCCTGCAGTTACTTATAAGAAACCAAGGAGTAAGTGCCTCTGTAAGAGCCCAGCCCTCGCAATGCCCCAAAAAGCTTTCAGGAGCCCAAGCCAGACACAAGTACAAAGTAAGAGCCAAAGAAATCCAAATGGACCAGGCACAAAAACCCTTGCCAGTGGACGATGAAGACTCCAGAAAGAAACTAAGAATCATAGAGTACAAAAAAGCCAAAAACCTAGAAAGAAAAGACGAGTACTGGGAAAAAGACAAACAAATCCAGGAACTCAACATGGTCAGACAAGCCCAAAAACCAATGGTGATTAAACAGGCCATCAGGGAGTACCTAAGCACAGCTGAGAAAATCCACGCCAGGGCAGGTAAAGCTTTTGCTTTCCAGTACTTAGTCAAGAATCCCCAGAACACAGAAGAATGCTTTACAGTAGTCTGTGACGACTCCGAACTAAGTGTAGTTAAAGAAGCCTCTGAGTGGCAGTGGTGGGTGAGCCGTCAGGACTTTGACAGACCTTCTGAGTACGACATGATTACCGAAGACAACTCTATAATTTTGAGACCAGGAGAAAGCTGTCCGGTGATTTTTAAGTTCCTAAGCTGGGAACCCAAACCCAAAATGATATCTGCGTGGGTCCACCAAAGCAAAGCAGGCCCACTTTGTGCTCTGGAACTAGAGATAGTTCCTGAAGCTGCTCCTATAGACCACACTTTTAGGTACTATGAAAGCGAAAACAGAACTGTCAAACTGTGCGTTCCTCCTTTGTTTGGGTCACAAAAAAGCCTACACAAACCTATTCTAAGGTGCACTTTGCCCAAGTCTATAGTGCAGTGGGAGTCAGAAAGCGAAATATCAGTAGAACTGAAAGTGCCTCCAGCACCCAAAGTCATAAGTTTCAACATATTAGCTTACGAAGACCCCTACGCTTCAGAAGTCAAAGCCAACTGGGAAGTGAAGTTGCACTCTTACGTAGGAGTGGACGTAAACGTAACTACAGGCCAAACAACCTCGCTACGCTTGGCGTGTCCAGGAGATGAAGCCAGAACTGTTAAACTTTACTCGTCTCACCCCAAAGTGGTTTCTTTTTCGGCGCCTCACGACCAGCCCTTCACTCTGCTGCCTAGAAGTGTCAACAGCTTGCCAGTGGTAGTTCGGAGTGACTCTACTCAGATTCAGAGAGTCAGAGTCCACTGTGTAGACATTTACCACAAACGTTTAGTGCACGCTTGGGTGCTTACCATTCAGAGTTCAGCTAGCAGCATCAACACTGTTTACGAAATCAAGGCCAAAGTAGGCCAGGACTCAACTAAGAAAATAGTGTTTATGAACAGAAGTCAGTCCTGGGCAATGTTCCACTTTAGGTCTTCCCACCCCAACGTGTTAGAAGTCAGAGAGCCTAGAATGGGCTTAGAAGGTGGAGCTAAGGGGTACCTGCCAGTATACATTCCAGCTGTGCACCAGCCTAGTTTGGCAGAGGTTTGTGTGTTTGCGTCTGACACTGAAGAAAACATTTTTGAGGTTATCATGTTTAAAATTGAATACGAGTAAATTAAAATGGCAATAGTTGAAGTGCTAGCTGTAGGGCCTTTGGGGTGCAACATGGTGATCATTGCAGACCCAGAAACAATGGAAGCAGTTCTTGTAGACCCAGGCGGGGATCCTGAAAGGATCATATCGCTTATAAACTCTAAAGGCTACATCGTCAAGCAAATACTAATCACGCATGCCCACCTAGACCACATCCTTGCAACTGCAGAAGTCAAGGAGCACACCTCTGCACCGGTCTTTTACCACGAAGGCGACAGACAACTATGGTTGAGTTTGCCCCTGCAGTGCATGTTCTTAGGACTCCCTTCTCCAAATAAAACTTTGAAGCCACCTGAGAACATCCTCCAAGACGGACAAGAACTACTGGTGCGCGGAGGTAGGTGCCTTTACACTCCAGGACACACACAGGGTTCCTGTTGTTTTTACTTTCCAAATGACTCAGTTTTAGTNAGTGGGGATACTTTGTTTTGCGGGTCAATAGGAAGAACTGACTTGCCCGGAGGAAGTTACGAGCAAATCATGGAGTCTTTGAGAAGCAAAATACTGAACCTTCCAGATGACACAAGAGTCATTACTGGGCACGGTGAAGAAACTACAATTGGGAGTGAGAAAGCTCAAAATCCTTTTCTTAAGTAATAATAATGGAACTGCAGGGCAAGTTCTTAAAAGAACTCACTAGCAAGCTCAAGTGCGAACCAGTAGAAGTGTCTCCGAAAGGCAGGTACATCAAGGTAAGTTCTAAGTAGTTAAATGAAGAAATTGGAAGCGGAACTTTCAAGCATGTGTACAAAGCTTTTGACAACGAAACAGGTTGCGAAGTGGCTTGGAACGTGATGAAAACCAACTCAATGACGAAGGCAGAACTTGAAAGTTTAAGGGACGAAATCAAGATGATCCAGCAACTCAACCATGAAAACATCATAAACTTCAAAAGTGCTTGGTACAACAAAGACCAGGTAGTTTTCATTACAGAAATAATGACTGGAGGCTCTTTAAAGCAGTACTTGAAAAGGTTTAAGAGACCCCACTTAAAAGTAGTTAAGCAGTGGTGTCGGAGTATACTGAAAGGGCTTCACTACTTGCACTCAACTAAGCCTTACGCCATCATCCACAGAGACCTTAAACCTGACAACATCTTTGTGAGTTCAGCCACTGGCGAGTTAAGAATTGGTGACTTAGGGCAGTCTACTTTTATGAAGAACTCGTACACCAAAACCATAATAGGCACTCCTCAGTACATGGCCCCTGAAGTTTTTGAAGAACACTACGGACCAAGTGCTGACATCTGGTCTTTTGGACTGTGCTTGTTGGAAATAGTTACTTCTAGTGTTCCTTACTCAGACTGCAAAACTCCAGTAGAAATCTACAAGCAAATTAGTCAGGGAGTAAAGCCTTCTGGCTTACACAGAATCCTAGACGCAGAAGTCAAAGACTTCTTGAACTTGTGCCTGGTTCCTGCCGACCAACGTCTTAGTGCACAAGAACTCTTAAGCCACAGTTTCCTTTCAGGCCAGGAAAACCCAGGAAAACTCCACTTGCCTGTGGAAGTAGTTGAAGACTGCTCTGTTGAAAAGTACACACCCACACTTGCCCAAGTGAAGCCAGACCCAAGTAGTTCTTTTGAAGAACTCAACTTGAGCATACGCTTAGGCATCAGGGACTCAGAGGGAACTAAGATCCTTAAGGTGGAGTTTCCTTACAACCTTTCACAAGACACTCCTTCGCAGATTGCAAAAGAGATCCTTTGCGAGTTAAACTTGCCTGAAGAATTCACTAACTCACTCACAGCAAGCATCCAAGAAAAACTAACTGACTCCAAACACTACGAAACCCTGAACTTGTCCTTTTCAGTGTCTTCACTAGAAAACCTACACAAGATCCAAAAACACTACGAACACAAGGTTTCGCCCTTTTCAAGTGGAAACATTTCGCCAATTGAACACGAAAAAGAAGAGTGCAAAGAGCACATTAAGTCCGTACTAGAACTCATGCAGGAAAAAGACGACATCCAGTTCCCTCCTCTCAAACAACAACTTTCCAAAAACAAACCAAACGACCCTTCTGATGTCAAGTTGCTACAAGAAGCTTTAAGCAGCATTATGAACGTGCGCAGCAAGTTAGACGGCCACTACGGAAAAAAAACTGAATGCTTGGTCAAAAGGTTCCAGGAGAACGCAGGGTTTATTGTAAACGGAGTTGTTAATAAGCCTTTGTGGGACCATATAATGACCTCTTTCGAAAGAAAAAAAAAGTGGGGAGCTAAAAACCCAGTCAGGAAGAAGAGTATTGCCAAGAAACCTTCACAGAACGACTTGGAAGAAAAGCTTATCCCTGGATTTACTTAGTTGTTTAATAATAGTATGTAAAATATTAATGGGAGATAAAAAACCTAAACACACATACACCGTTCCGATTCCCTTGCCCCTGCCTAACGACGACAGTAAGTTTTGGCACCTGCTTTCAGGAGGCATTTCAGGGGGGATTTCTAGAACGGTCACGGCGCCCTTTGAGCGACTTAAAATCATCAGACAGTGTTCTACCAAAGAGTACGCAGGAGTTAGCTTGGTCCATTCTATGAAGCAGTTCTACCAAACAGAAGGACTTACTGGATTCTTCAAAGGAAACGGAAGTAACATTATAAGAATAGTGCCTTTCTCTGCAATAGAGTTTTACGCCTTCGAAAAGTCCAAGAACTACCTGCTGCCTCAAGACAACCCTAGACACAAGGGGTGGTTGTTGGCTTGTGGAAGCATTTCGGGTATCTGTGCAAGCTTCTTCACGTACCCAATTGACCTAGTAAGGACCTACTTGTCAATTGACACTAAAAAGGCCAGTGAAGGCTTGGTAAAAGAAGGAGTCCGGATCTTTAAACAAGAAGGAGTAGTGGGCCTTTATAGAGGAATTGGGATGACGCTTGCTGGAATAGGTCCTTTCATTGGGATTAAGATGACTACTTTTGACTTGCTTAAAAGCAAGTACATGCCGCCTGCTGACGACCCCAAGTTTGGAATGATGAACTTGTTCTTAGGAGCAGCTGCAGGCACTACTGCAACTGTCTTGACTTACCCAAGCGACTTGCTTCGGAGGAAAATGCAACTTAAAGCTTTTTCACCGACCAAAAACGTCCCTTACAACAACATTGTTGAGTGCGTTAAGTTTATAATGGCAACTGAAGGAGTGCCTGGGTTCTACAACGGATTAGTGCCAACTTTACTTAAAGTAGTGCCTACAATGGCCGTTTTGTTTTGGCTTAACGAGCACATAAAGAATCTAATAGGAATTAAGTAGTAATTTTAATCCGTTAAATAAATGAAAGAATCTTCCACCCAACAAACCCCTACTAAGGTCCAGGTTTTACAGAACTGGTTCAAGCAGCACTACACTAAGCAGTTCTTAGCAGGCAAAACAAGTTCGAGTTTGGAGTTTTCAAGCATGACCTTTTCTTCACCCACTAGGTCAGGCAGGTCCAACAGCGTTATGGACCTTAAGATCAGAGAAGGAGTTTCAGCCTCTCCCCGTTACCAGTCGCCTACCGTAAGTCGCCTCGGAGTGGTGACTGCCGAAGACTACGTAGTGGGATGCAGTGTCTGTGGCACTAAAGCTATTGAAAAGATTTCCCACACCTACAACGAGCACCCTCCTAAAGTCCGTCCCTCGAACCAGCCCTTAGTGTGCGAAGAGTGCTCTGAAGACTCAGGGGCTTTTACTAAAGTTATCAAAAAAGTTAGAAGTCCTACTTCAGAAGACTTTCGCGAAGGAAAGTGCATAACTGAAACTAGACCCTTAGAAGCAGGCGAGGAACAAGAAGAACTCCAAGAAGAAGACTTTGAAATAGAAGACTGTGGAGGCACAGCTGACTGTGTTTACTACAAAGAAGTTTACCCTGCTCCCAAGAACTCTTTGACTCCTTTGAACTACGAAGAGTCCCAGCTTTTGAAAGAAAGCCTGTTCCACAACTCAGTGGCTCAAAAGTACGTTAAAGAAGAACAAAGGAAAAGGGTGGCTGTTAGAAGAGCTGAGTACGCCAACAGAGTCAAAGGGTCTTCTAAAGCAATCATCCAAAACACCTACTCAGACAAACCTGACGACGAACCCACTCCAGAGGAACTTAACTGGATAAAAAAGTCCGAAACAAACAGTCCTGAAAAAAAGAAAACCAACAGCATCAGCCAAAAAGCTGGGTACATAACTGCCAAAAACAAGTCTGCTAATTCCCCGAAGTCCTCCATTCGCTCTGGAAGGAGCAGTAAGTTAGCTTCAACTCCCAGAAAGTCAATAAGTTCAACGCCTCGGTCCAGAGAAGACCAAACTAAGAACTCAGAGTACACAGAGTCAGAAATAGCTTCTTTCAGGAACTCAATTAAAAAAAACATAATTGAAAAGATTGCTGTGAGAAGGTCTGGAAGACTACAACCTGTTAAGTCCGAAACAGACTTGAGACTCAGTGGGTTTGACAAGCCTTCTTACCTCAAAAAAGAGGAACCCAAGCAAGAAGAACTTAAACAAGAACCCGAAAGAGTCAAAACTGAACCTGACGAAGACAAGTCTGAAATGGAGTTCACTCACGAAAGCAGAAGCATAAGTGACTTCCGAGACAACAAACTGAAAGCTGGCCAAGTCAAAAGCTTCGAACCTGTACTCAGTTCCAAAAGAGGCCAGGAAGAAGGCCACATCCGAGTGAAGGGGAAAAACTTAACTTCTCAAGAAGAAAAAGAACCCAAAAGTCCAAGCCCCGAAAGGTTCAGTCCCGGACTAATTGACTTGTTCTCCAAAGAGTCTTCAAGACTCCAAAGTCCTTACGAAAAAGAACCCCAAGAAGTCCAACAACCCACAATTTCAATCAAAGAACTTCCAGATGCCTTCCAAGAAGAACAAGTCAACGAGTCCATTAAAGAAATCATTGACTTTCCCGACCCCCAAGACCCCCAAGACCCCCAAGAGTCACCTTTCAAACTCGAAGAGGTTCCTATGGACGACAGAGTAGAAATAGGTTCAGGCGACCCTTCTTTAAGGATCGAAAACGAAGAGTTCCCAAGCATAGAGGAAAGCGAAGTCAAGTACACAGAAGAAACACCTGAACAGTTCTCGCGACTCACTTGGAAGTCTGAAGGGCGAGCACAGTCCCAAGAAGCAACTCCAGCGGAGTTTGTTGAAGAGTTCAAGAAGCAAGAAACTGGAAGTTCTGCAGAAAACCCCGAGGATCCAGAAGACTCCTTAAGAATGCGTTCTGTTTCAGAGCCTATAAACGAACACCCTGCAGAGTACTCCCAAGAGACCCAGGAACTCCTCAACTACAAAAAAACAGCTGCTTACAGACAACCCAGTTTTGGCACGGCAGAAAGCTTAGTTGTAGAAAGATCTTCTTCTCCAAGTCTTTCAGTCCAGTCAGGTCAAAAAGGACTTTTCAAAGGGTTCACAACTGAAGAAGACTCTAACGCTAAAAGAGTCCAGACAGAGTGCTGCCAGTGCCAGTGCGAAAGCTACAAGCATGTGCTGGAGAACTTAGGGGATGAGCAGGTTTTGAAAGGCCTTAGACTGCTTGGAGGCTTTGCAGACTTCTTAGAAAAGCACGGAACTGAGTACTTAGATTTTATAAAAAGATAATGTTAAATATACTTACTTGAAAGCTTCTTTTTAATTACTTGGATGTGTTCTTTGCCTATAAGAAGGGGTTGACTGGTTTCTTGGGGTTTTTTGGGTTTTTTGGGTTTTTTGTTTGAAAGACAAATTGAAGGAGGCTTAGCTTTGGGTTTAGGAGAATTAAGGGGTTCGGAACACTGGGGTTTAATTTGTTTGTAAGAGAAACTGTGGACTTTGGTTCTTGGCATAGTTCTTTGGAACCCAGTAATAGCTTTGTCGTAGTTCACTTCTATGCTGCTTTGATTGGTTCTAAAAGGTTTGCGGTATGAAGTTTTGGCGAAGTTAGGTACTCCTACTGAAAGCTTTTTTTTGTTGACTGTGTAGTTGTAGTCGTAAAGCACATCAACTACTTCTTTTTCAAAGAGTTCTGGCCTTCCTGGTTTGCTATCGAAAGAGAACCCAATGGACTTTTGGGACTTTGTTGAGGGAAGTTCTTTTGTGCTTTGGGTGACAAAAGTTTGGTCTTGGGATTTTTTAGTGGCTGTTTGGGGTCTTGAAAAAGGTTTCCTGGGCGAACTAGTGGCAGTCTTAACAGTACGTTTGCACTTTTGGTGGAGGGGGTCTATGCAGTCTGGGGTTTTGATGGTTGGTTGGCGGGGGTAGTGTTTTGTCTGAGAAAAAGAAGTCAAGCAGATAGTTTTGGTTTTTAAAAAGTCGTACTTAGGATCGTAATCAGCGTAAGAAAGCGGAGTTTCTAGCTTGGTTTCTCTGCCTACTGAGAGAAAACAAGGTGAGTTAGCTTGTTTTGTAGGAGGTTTAATAGAGGTTTCAGACTGTTTTTTCCGAGGAGTTTTGTGCCGAACAGGACTGTTTTTTCTAGCAGTGTGAGTTAACCAAACTGGAACGTGTGTTGAAGCTTTTCCTTGTCGCGAGTAACAAGGCCTTTTGAGTATGTCCAGGATTTTTTGCTTCGTTTGCATTGAAAATTATGTTACATTTAGTCTGTAATTATGGAGTAATCTATGCTTCGAGTGCGGAACTTCTTCTTCATGTGAGAAGGCGAGTTTTGCCATCTGTAAGCTGAAAATCTTTGATGCTCGCTAGACCTTCTGGAGTGTTTCTTGACTGAGTGAGGAATGGGGGTTAGGGAGAACCTGCGTGGCTTGGGCTTTAGAGTTTTTTTGAAAGCATATCTGAGTAGCTTCAAACTAGACTCTTTTTCGTCCTCTTCTTTCTAAGTGGCTCTTACTATTTCTTGCAAGTTTTCTTTGAACCTGCTTTGGTGACTTTCATTGATGTGGTTCAGCAAAGGGCAGTTAGGGGGCACGAAAGCATTTAGGAGCTCTTGGGACTTCAGTTGGGTTTGTTCGATTTCATTGTCAGACTTAAAGTCGAAAGGTTGTGTGGTTTGGAGGTACTTGAGTTCAGTTCCCATACAGAAGTAACTAACTGCAAGTAAGCACACAACGTGCACAAGGGAGTCGTTGGTGTACTCTTTGTAGAGTTTAGAGGAGCTTCTGAGTTCTCTGGCGGTGACAGGTTTGATAATCATTACGTCTGCGATGCTGTAAGTTTTAACCCACTCAGGGTAGTGCTTGACCCCTAAAGCTGTTCTGATTTGCTGGGGTTCGTTTATCCTTCCAGTGGTTAAATACTTCTCTATAGACTTCAAAGTAGGCTTAACAAGAGAAATGTTGTTGTAGCAACGTAACTGCTGTTCACTCAAGTCGTAGTTCTTCCGTCTGCAAGAAGTTACCTTTTTTTCCTGGGATTTAGAAGCTGAAATTAGGAGTTTCACAACGTTCATTATACTTTTATTAGCTGCGCGTGCGTGTTTGATAGCTTCTTTGTGCTTGCCGAGTCTGGACAAAACTGCACACATCTGTATTTGGACTGTGCCAATGTACTTTAGTTTTTTGATTTCGTAAGCAATGCTTTCTTTGTTGTTTTTCATTGCTTTTAAAGAATTCACGTTAAATAAGCAAGCGTCTAAGTAAGCAGCGGACTTCTCGAGGAACCCGTTGCTTTGGTAACAAGAAGCTAAGTTATGGAGCACAGCTAGTACTTTTTCTGAAACCACTAAGCTTCCTTCTGTAGTCATTATCTCAAGCATGTCTTCGGTTTTTCTCAGTATTTTAATTGCCTTTTCAAAATTGCTTTCGTTGATTTTTTGGATTGCGTTTGACTCAAGCGAGTTAAGGATGCTTTTCATGCTTGAGTCCTTCGAACTAGCTGACTTGCTTAAGTCTTCAGAACGTGACTCGTAGCTTTCTGCATCAGATTCAAACTGTTGCTTTTCCATTTTGGTCAATTATTTCAAAGGTGTTACTGCAATTTGGCGTAATAATGGAAAGACTTTCTTTGGTGGAAAAACATATCCAAGCTCCAAAAGAAGTTGTCATAGTAGCAGCAGGCAGGTCGCCTTTAGGAGCCTTCAGAGGGAACCTTTCTGAACTGAATGCAACAGATTTAGCTGCCCAGACCCTAAGTGGAACCTTAGCTAAGTACAAAGTGCCTCCTCAAGCTATTGAAATGCTTTACCTAGGCAATGTTTACTCTGCAAACCTTGGACAGTCCCCTGCCAAACAAGTTGCTGTTAAGGCTGGACTGCCCCCTTCTACAGTTTGTGTAAACATGAACAAAGTGTGCAGCAGCGGCATGGTAGCTCTTACCACAGGCTACATGGACATTCTGCTAGGCAATTGCGACACAGTAGCTGTGGGTGGAGTTGATGTTATGAGTGCAGTGCCTCTTTACCAGTACAAAGGGTCCCAAGCCAAGCCTACCGATGGAATGATTAAAGACGGTTTGTGGGATGCTAAGTACAACGTTCACATGGGAGAGTGCGCTGAAAGGTGTGCTGACAAGTACGGAGTGTCCAAACAACAAATGGACGAGTTTTCCCAGAAAACCATTGAAAAGGCACACTCTGCTTGGGAAGCTGGCAAGTTCCAAAGCGAAATAGTGCCTGTTGTCAAACAAGACGGAAACTCTGTAACCAAAGACCAACTGAAACCCACCAACCAAAACTTCAGCAAAATGCGCACAGTGTTTAGGAAGCAAGGAGGAAGAGTCACTGCAGGAAACGCTTCTCCTTTAAGCGACGGAGCTGCAATGCTAGTTTTGACTACACGTTCCAAAGCCCAAGAGATGGGGTGGAGTGTGCTGGGCAAACTAGAGAACTTTGCTCACGCTGAACAAGACAACGTGGAATTTACTACCAGTCCTAACTTAGCTGTTAGAAAACTCCTTGAAAAAACACAAGTGAACATAAACCAGGTAGACTTGTTTGAGTTAAACGAAGCCTTTGCTGTAGTGGGAATAGTAAACACAGACCTTTTAGGAGTAGACCCTCAAAAGGTGAACGTCTACGGAGGAGCTATAGCTCTAGGCCATCCTTTAGGTTGTTCAGGAGCTAGGATAGTAGTTACTTTGCTGAGTGCTTTGCGCCAAGAAAACAAGAAACTCGGAGTAGCTGGCATCTGCAACGGAGGTGGAGGAGGTTCAGCAGTGCTAGTTAGTTTTTAATTCCATAATAATTAATGTCGGGGTTCGACGAAATCATGAACACTCCTCCAAGGAGCACAGCGCCAAGCTACCACTCTTCAGAGTACTCAAGAGCACCTAGGAGGTCGCAACTAGAGTGCTCAGTGACGCCTCCCAAAATAAGGACTTTCGAAGAAATAGACTACTCCTTTTCGAAGGAATTTGAGATGGAACGCCAAAAACACAGAAAACGGGAAAAAGAAAACGAACTTAAGTGCGAAATTAAAGAAATGATCAAAGACTTCTTGCAAGACAAGTGGTTGTTTGAAGGAGGAGTTGAGTACCTGCACACTTACCCGTATCTGTAACAATTAACACTAATTAGTATACTACTCAGAGTTAGGCTTTTCACCTTTTACAAGGTTGAAGGTGTAGTGGGCTTCAGAACTGATTCCTTTTCCTTTGAGTTGCTGGATAAGTACTTTCTTTTGCTGCTCGAGTTCACTTATTCGGTTATTTTGGACGTAGATGTGTTCTTGCATTTCTTGGTACTTTTCTTTGTACTGTTGAACAGTTTGTTTGGCCTTTTCTTCGATGCTTTCTGAGTTAGTAATGATGTCAGAGAGTCTTTGGATTTCTTGGTTAGCTTGTTCTAAGTCCTTTTTGAGGGAGTTACGAGCAGCTACAGCTTGCAAAGCCATTTTTTCTTTGCGAGACTTGTCGTTGAGGAGTGAGTTGAACTTTCCGCGTTCTTCTTGTAAGAGTTTAAGTGTGTCGTTGTACTTTTGTTCGAGTTCTATTTTTTGGTCACGGATTTTTTTCTTTTTAAAAGCTTCGTTTCGGAACATTGACGGAAGTAGTTCTGCGTCTTGTCGGATGTTCTTAACTTCTTGACTTAGGTCATCGTTGAGTTCTTGCATTTCTTGCAGTCGGGGTAAGTAGTACTCGTTTATTTCTTTGAGTTTGGACTCTAAGTCAGATAGTTTCTGTTTGAGTTGGGCGTTTTCGTTTTCAAAGGAAAGTTTTTCCATGGTTACTTTTTGGAACTTCCTTTTGTTTTGCTGAGCTTTGCTGCGGAGTTCTTCAACTTCTTTTTGGAGTTGAATGGATTCTTTTTTGTCTGGGCTGCGCACCATGTACCTGAGGTTCTGGACTTCTCTTTCGAGTTTTTCGTTTTGTAAGTAGGCTTTTTCAAGTTCTTCCCTTAGACTTTCAGCCATAGGTGACTTCTTTTTTTGCTTCTAAGTAAAACTTACAGTTGCCAGTCCAAAGTTGTTTTCGATCAGTCTGACCATTCCGTGGAACTCGTCGTAAAAAGCTTTGAGGAACCCTGTGAGCTTGTTGGTGGAAGACTGAAACTCAGGCAGAGAAGAAGGGTGCTGGTACTCAACTTTAGAAGGAAGGTGTCCGTGTTTTTTGTTGTAGTTCTTTATATACTCCATCACTTCTAAAACTTCTCCTTTGGTGTAGCCTGTTTCCAGTATTCCTAAGTCCATCCACAGAACTACTTTTTTGTGTAGGAGTCCTTTAATTATCTGGGACAACAAGTTTTCTTTGAGCTGGTGCATTTCTTGGAAGATCTCTATAGTTTCTTTTTCGCTGTTAATTTCTGCTTTAATTGCTTTTTTGACTTGGTGCTTTAAGCTTTGCTCAACCAATTCCCAGTCTGGGAACTCACACGAGTTTGAAATAAAAGACACTGACCTCAGCATTTTGATTAGGTCCTGGATTTCGTTAGATGCTTTTTCACAGAATTCCACTAAAATAGACAAGGACTTTGACCCTGTAAAAGAGGTTGACTGCTGGCTGTACTGCAAAGCTCTGAGTTGGTTAGCGTGGGAATTTAACTCTTTGTGCAGGGAATCAACTGAGTTTCGCCAAGCTTTGATTCTTTTGGTGGTTTTTTCAGGTCCCATAGAGTCGTTAATTTGTTGGTACTTACTTCTGCTTTTTCTGACACTTCTTATAGCTGCTGCCATGGAGTTTTTGAACTCCAGGCTCTTAGTTTTAAGCATGTTACTTTGCATTAATTATTATATTTAGCCTCATCTAGGGTGTTACAAGTAATTCCGAAAGGTCCGGTTTTCTTATAGTGGGAGTAGTGATCTGACCTGACTAACTTATCTCCACACAACAAACAAAAGTAAGTTCGGCACCTTGGATAAGGGCACCTTAAAAAGTTACACCCTGACTCTTTAACTACGGCTTCTTGGCAGCTAGGACACTTAGAGTAGTTAAGGTCTTTTAGTTCTTCTTCTTTTTTGAACTCTTCGCATTTCATCCCTTTGTGGCTTTGGTTGCACTCTGGACAAAAGTCTTTTTTGCAGTTTAGGCAGTTAATTTCTTGGGCATTTCTTTCTACTTGGAACTTGAAGTTGCAGTGGGGACACTCTTTCATAGGCAGTTCTCTGAGTCGGAACTCAAGGAATCTTTCGTAAATCTGGGGTTCAACGTTGCCTTGGACTTCTTGAGGAGTAACTTCTTGTTGACAGTTTTCAATAGGACAAATAAGTTCTGACTCAGCTACTTTAGAAGACATTATTTGGCCTTGCAGGTAGCTTTTGATGCAAGCTTCACAAAACCTGTGGTCACAAGTCAGTGTAATGCTTTGGTCAACAGGGTAGTTGCACAAACAGATTTTGCAGTCAAACTTAGGGATCTTTTTAGGTTTATCTATTTTATTTCTGATTTTCTGTATTTTTTTGTCATTAAAAACTTTACGTAAAAAGGTTTCACTCAAGATTCTTCCACAACCTGGACACCTAATAGTTCCTATTAAATTCCAGTTTGTTTGGGATAAGCAATGGTTTTTTGAGCAATTTAAGCACATACAGTGCCCGCACTCTGTTTCAAGACACTTAAGTAGTCTTCTGCATATCTCACACTGGTCTAATTCATCAAAATTAGGCTTTTCAGGGATCTTTTTTTCCCTCCTAGAGCAAGAACCGCCCATAATTTTGTCTATTTTATTAACTTAAATTCTAAGAGCAAAGCTTCCTAAAAATCATGAAAACCAAAGGAACCAGAGAAGTAATATTCACTCCAATCAGAAACAAAAAGACATAGTTCCAAGAAAAACTCTGCAGCCAACCTATCAAAAACTGTCCTAAAGCTGCACCTAAACTTCCAGTTCCGTCTAAGATTCCAGAGATAGTAGCTGTTTTGTCTTGGTCCTTGTTTCCATCGTTAGCCAAGTCAGTAGCTACAGCTCCTGACATTATGTTGCAAGCTCCGTTCACTAAAATGCCCAACAAAGGCACTAAAGTGAAGAACATCCAAGCTGTGTCTTCGTCTCCCACTTTGAACAAAAACAACAAAGGAATCGACACCAACAACATCAAAGATATTGCAGGTGCCCTTCCTCCCCTCATGTCTGACATCCATCCGCAAAAAGCGGACCCAAGCATTCCACCTACGTCGTATAAAACAACTGCTACTCCTAAACTCCCTGTGCTCATTCCAATCTTCTTTTCTAAGTAAAAAGGAAGCCACATCAGCACTCCGTAGTTAAGAAGTTTCAGGCATGTGTAAGATACTGTGTAAGGAATCACTCCTGGAATTAGCCATGCTTCCCAAAACCCAATGCACTGACTAGTCCCTTCTAAAAGGGGCTCTTCAAGTCTGTGCTTGGGCTTTTCACTAATCGTAAAGTAAAACAACAGAGCCACCAGTAGCAAAAACACACTGAGAGCTACCACCACTGCTTCCCAACTGGAGTAAAACCCAGCAAACATCACTGTTGCTAAGGCCGCTCCAAAGATATTTCCAACAGAAGCATTGGAACTCCAAATACCCATGACTTTCCCGGTCTCTTTGGAACTGAACCAGTTGCCCATTACTCCTAAACTTCCTGGCCAAGCTGCAGAAAGGAAGTAACCCTCTACAGCCCACAGTACACTGAAAATGAAGCCATTGTTAATGCCGAGGTAGCCCAGTAATGCCATTGCCAAAAAGCTCAAACTACCTCCTAAAAGCCCAATTGCAACTATTGCTCTTTTAGAAAAATAGTCACACAGGGAGCCATTAATGTAAGTCCCAATAGCATAACTGAAGAGTTGGACCGTGTCAAATACTCCAAGCCAGGTCGACTCGAACTGCATGTCTTTTGAAATCTTAGGCTTTACCATTGACCAGCCTTCTAAAGAAGCCCGTCGTGCCACAACGCTTAAGAAAGTAACACTAAAAACAACTGCTTGACCCGTTCTAAAACGTGAATCTTTCATTTTGGAATTATTACAAGTATATCTGGCAAAACTCATTAGTTATTTATAGCATTTATTGTGCGATTTTTCTTTTGAGAAGCATAACGAAGGGAGGCACTAAGCTGATACTGTTGACAAAAATCATAAAACTGAACACTATTTGCCAGGAGACGCTTTGCAGGTAGCCAATTAGAATCATAGAAAACCCAGCAGCCAAACTACCGGTTCCATCAATTATTCCTGATATGACTCCAGTCTGGCCGTTCTGTGCTAATTCAGCACTGACGGTCCCAGTTATTAAATAGCAACACCCTGCTACAGAAGCGCCCAGTAAGGGCACAATAACGTAGAAGTAACCTACATCTGTTACTAGTTTGACTCCTAGTAGGTTTGGCAGGGAAAACATAACTAAACCTATAATGACTATTAAGCGGTCCTGGAGTTTGTCTGAAATCCACCCGCCCATGCTGGAGCCAAACACAGCTCCTAGGTCGTAAAGAGCTATTATCACTCCAATCTCTCCGCTGTCTAGGTGTAGTTGAGTCTGTAGGTAAAAAGGGAACCACATAATTACTGAGTAGTTCACGACTTTCCCGCAAGCGTAAGTAAGTGTGTAAGGAACGACACCTGGCAAGGACCACGCGCTCCAGAAAGATAGTTTTTCTTGCTTAGGTAAAAGACTTTCTTGTTGTTCTTCGAAGGGGCTCTTTGTAACGAACTGTCTGAAAAGAACCCCAATTAACAGCATGAAACTGCTGAGGGAAGTCAAGGTCACTTCCCAAGAAGTCAAAAAGACTATGAACATAAACGTCGTGAAAATAGTGCCAAAAATATTTCCGACAGAAGCGTTGGAACTCCACACCCCCATGACTTTACCCCTTACGCTGGAGGGGAACCACTTCCCCATTACTGAGATGCACCCGGGGAGGACTGCCGATTGGAAGTACCCTTCAAGTGCCCAGAGCACTACGAAAATCCACGGTTGGGAAATTCTGGTCCATCCTAACAAGGCCATCTAAGTAAACGTTACAAGTAGTAGGCAAGTTGCTGCTCCTATGAGCGAAGTTGAAACTACGAGTCTTTCAGAGAATTTGCTGCAGATAGACCCGTTAATGAACTCGCCTATAGCATAGGTGAGCAGATACGCTGTGTCGAACATACCTAGGTATGTTCCGTCAAAGTTCAATTCTGATCCGACGTGTCCTTTACAGATCGACCATCCCTCGAGCGAGGCCCGCCGGGCGACCATACTGAAGAAAGTCAACAGAAATACTGAAATGTGTGCTTTTGTAAATTTAAAAAGTTCCATGATGAAATTATATTATAGCCATGTATTTCTAAATGGAATTTCTGAAAGAACCCTTTTTAAAAATTTACTAAAAAGTAACAATTACTTAAACTTTTCTTTAGACTCTTCTTGAGACACGTACTCTATTGCAGAATTCAGTTTGAAGTTCAAGTTCCGTCGAAAGTCGTATTTCTTGAACAGCTTAGCTTTGCTAAACTGGCGGTTTGCAGCTTTCCAGTCCCTTCCTTTCGTGTAAACTAAACCCAGTTCGTAAAGTGCGTGGGGAACTACCCATTTTTCTTCATTCACCCAGTTTTGGTGCTTCACTACTTTTTCTAGCACCTTCACTGCTTCTGAGAGTCTTCCTAAGTTCCTCAGCACTGTTCCTTCGATCAGCAGCAAGATCATCACTTCTTCCACTTCGAACTTCTCCCTAAAATCTTCTGGCATTCCTATTTGCTTCAGGAAGTTCAGTGAGTTTTCAAGCCACTCAGCCTTCATGTTGTGCAGGTAGTCTGTTGCGTAAATTATTTCGTAAGGAAACAACTGGAACCACCTTCTGTTGAGGTACCTTTTAGTTCGCCTGGTAATCCACCTTTCAATCGAGCTTTTTTCCATAGAAGCATTGGCTAAAGCACTAAAGGTTTGTTCGGCTTGGTCTAGTTGCCCAATCATGCAGGAACAAGTTCCAACTAGCAACTGGGTGAAAGGAGTGGGAGTTGAGTTTTCAGAGGTGAGTACAAGGCAGTTAAGGGCTTCTTCCCATTCTTGGCATAGAAACAACAACCAACCTTTTTCAAACAGTAGTCTAGGGTGAGGCACTTCTTGAGTGCTGGAGTTGCTGATTGCTTTGTCTAGCACTCTTAAAGCTTTAACCAATTCACCTTGTTTAGCACACATGTAGGACTGAAGCCAGTTGAAGTAGATGCTATTGGGGTAGTAGTGGTTTGCAAACTTGATTAACTGTTTAGCTTCTTTGTAACGTCCTTCTTTTCCAGGAACGAATTCAGGAATGTACACAAGTAACCAAAACAACACAAACATAATAGCTAATGGGACCCTTACGCCTACTTTGCTGTTGATGCACTTGTAGAGCTCTTTCAGGCCTAGTTTTTGGTTGGCTTCTAGCCCAGCGTATTTGGCAAGCCGTACAATGTTAGAGGGCGCCATTGATAATGAAAGCAAAAAGATTCCTTTTTGGAAGTGCTGTAAGTTCTCGATGTCCATTTCAAGTGGTTTAGAGAGCCCAGCACTAAGTGAAGCTTCTAGTTTTTTAAGCAAAGAGTTGTGGATTTGAGTTAGTTCTTCACACAACAAGTGTTGTTTCCAAGCATTTCTAAAGTGAATTGAACACTTAAAGTAGTCCATGTTTAAAATCTCATTTCCTGCTTTGAACAGAAATATCTCAGCTTGAGTAGATACTATGATTCTTGCAGTTTGGCTTTGTTTGAGCATTCCGTGTAGTTCCTGGGGTTTAAGTTTTTGGTTTCTGCTTTCTCTGAACTTTCCAATGAATTTTTCTTGCGAGTGAAAAGCTTCGTCTGCAATTTTCTCCGCAAATTCTAGTCTTTGGTAGGCTAGTTTCCTTGAATCTTTGTCTCCTGTCAGCAAAGCCCCTAGAAAGGCTGCTTCTGCCCAGTGCAAAGCACACCTGCCGTCGTAGTTTCTTCTTTCTTGGAACCAGTTTTCAGCGTCAAGTATGCTTTGAGTCCACATGAGTTTTACAGAGTCTTGGACTGTGTAAGCAGTGGTGTCTACTTCGCTGTTTCGCAGGCTTTGGGTGGGCTTGGAACTTCCTTCTGAAATGTGCTGGTTGAATTTCTTCTGCACTGTTGACTCCATGACTCTAGGTGAACTTGCATTGGAGCTAATTGGAGTTGAAAACTTGGAACAGGGCTCGTTTATGAAAGCGTACCACATGATGTTGAGTATTTGGTTGCACTTGTCCTCAGCTGTCTGGGCTGTCATGAAAAGGTCTCTGTTGAGTTCGCACCACTGGCACTGCTCCCAGTCATGCTCCATTTCGCCCTCGTAGCCGCTCACGATCAAACTCACTCTTTCAACTCCTCTACGGATTAAGTCAACGCACACTGACTCAGCGTACTTGGCTTCTTTGCGGCGGGGTCCTTTGCAAATAGCAAAGTGACAAGGCCTTGAAGTTTTGTAAGTGAAATGTGAAGAAAAACCTGTTAACACATTCCATAGTTCCTCTATCTATATATAGTTTACCTGTTGACAAGTTAAGGTCTTTAGGGATGTTGAAGGACTGGGGGTAGTGTCCAGACAAGTACTCAGGGGCTTTTCTCAAGTCGATTACAAAGAGTCCAGGCTTAGGGTACTGGACGTCTGAAGCCAGAATTGGGAGTCCAATGGACTTTTGGATGACTTCTACGTAAAAAGATTCAGGAGAGTGCAGAGTGAGTTGTTCGATGATAGTGATGAAGGTCCTAGGAGTTTGGTACTGCAAGTTGATTGCTTCCTGGTACACCGAGTCCATTTCTTCTAGTTCGTCTATAGAGAAGTCAAAAGCCCCTCCTTCCAGGTTCCTTTTAGAAAGGATCTTTTCTTTCTGGCGCGCAATAACTACTAAACCTACGAAGTAAGGAAGTGTAAAGTTGTTTTCTTGCAAACAAGTTTCCCAGAAAGCCAACAGTATAGATATGTTTATTCTAGTGGCAAACAAACAAACAAACCACTCGTGCGAATAGTCTTGGGGACTCAGCATGTTTGCATCTAAAAAGTTGCAAACAAAAGGCTCGTGGTACATGAGTAAGCTGTGGAACAACTTGTAAGTGTACTCTAAAGAACTTTTTTCTTTGAAGGCCCGCGGAGTCATCTTTTTGATGAAGGAACAAAATGCTGCGTATGCTTTGTTCAAGGAACTAAAACCTATCAAGAAGAAAGGAGCTAGCAAGTAGTGAATGCCTGAGGTGTAAGGGATCCCTTTTTGCAAGCAAAACACAGTAACTAGGTACTCTAGGTAGTCTTTGAGTTCAGATTCTTCAAATCTTGCAAAGGTTTTGTGGACTTCCTGACAGTCTTTGTGAATAGCTTCTTTGTCAGGGTGTTCTGAATCTGCTGGGAAGTCTTTGAGAGGCTGCGGGTTCTTGGGAAGTTTTAGGAGTTTTGACCATCTGGTGGCTCTATCAAGTTTCATTTTTATATACTTAATATGTACAAGCTATCAAGAAGTAGATCTTGGAGCAAGTGTCCATTAACTGAAGAGTGAGTCCTGACAAGAGCTTAAAGTCCAGAACGTATGCCTGAAACTCTTTGTAGATTTTCACTTCCAGTCTAAGCAAACTGGAACTTTTGTCTCTTGCTTTTACTTTGAAGTCTTCTCTCATCTTCCACTCTAAGTTTGAAGCCTTCATGGCTTGGAAGAGCTTTATCATTAACTCTTCGGAGTCTTCATGGTAGCCTATTCCTATTTTCCAGTTGCTTGGAGTGGCTAGTTTTTGGGCTTCGCGGTCTAGTTCTTCATAGCTTTGTCCTCGAGATCCCTTAAAGCTTGAATCTGTGCTTTCGTCGTTGTTGGGCAAGAAGAGTGGCTTTACTTGGATTTTCTCTCTTTTAAGGAAGTACAACTGGCTTTTGAATTTCTCTTGTAAAAGAATTTCGTAGCACACTGTAAACTCGTTTTGTTTCCTGAACAAGATGTTTTGGATAAGTTCTTCCTTGTCTTTTTTCAAGTGACTTAAGCAAGCCAGGGACCTTTCTAGAACTTCTTCGTCTATTTCAGTTATTTTGTGTGAAAATTTAGCTTTGTGCAGAGTCATGAAGTTACTGGACTTTTCAGGAACTAGTTTGTACAAGGGGGGTTCTACTCTGTACCAAGGGTGGTGCTGTATCTGGTTAGCGGTAATTCGAGTGACTGGGTTGGTGTCTAGCATTCGTGCTACTAAGTCTTTTAACTCCTTAGAGAAGCTGTGGTGCATTGAGTAATGCCCGTTTCTTATTTTCTTGAACAGTAAAGGAATGCAGTTGTCGTCAAAAGGCAGTCTTCCTGACACTAAAGCAAACAGAAGCACTCCAGTGCTCCAAATATCTACTTCAGTGCCGCAGTACTTGGAGCCACTTATTACTTCGGGAGCAGCATAGTTAGGCGATCCACAGGAGGTTGTTAAGAACTCGCCTTCACGCATCAAGTTACTTAGGCCAAAGTCAACGAGTTTGAGATTCTGGTCTTCGTCCAACAGCAAGTTCTCAGGCTTAATGTCTCTGTGGGCTACGTTGTGCTTGTGAATATACTGAAGAGCGGCTATAATTTGTTGGAAGTAATTCCTAGCCTCAGCTTCTGAAAGGCGGCCTCTGCGCTCTAGTAGGGTGTACAGGTCTCCTTTGGGAATGTATTCTGTCACCAGTAATATTGTAGAAGGAGACTTCACTACTTCAAACAATCGAATGATATTCGGGTGTCTAAAAAGCCGAAGGATCTTGATTTCCCTCCTGATAGTTCTAGTCATCTTTTTGGAACGAATAAAGTTGCGGCTGAGTATCTTTATAGCCACTTTGACGTTAGTCAGTTTGTGCTTGGCTAATTTCACCTTGCCAAAGGTGCCTGAGCCAATTGTTTTTGTCACAATGTAGTTTTCACTCAGAGACATTATAGAAGGACTTACTTACTAACACTTAATTAATGTTTGGAGTATTGGAAATGCAGGTCACCCCACACAGTTAGCCTCCTTTTGATTTTGTCCGACGCGATCACCCAACTTGCGTAAGGCTAACTTTCGGACATTTATTATAAAGCAATGAGGCTGATATTAGCACCCGACGACTCAGGTTTATCTTTTGACGAATTAGGAGTAGATTTAAACCCTCAGGACCCAGTTGAGTACCTCCTCACTTTTTTAAGCGTTAAAGAAAACTTATTAGACCCCCAAAGTCTTTTAGTCTTTCACGAAGGAAGACCTCTTAACATTGCTAATAATTTGCTTGAAGAAAAGCTGTATGAAAACGCTGTAGTTCAAGTTAAAAGAAAAAAATCCTGCTGTACACTTCTTTAAGTTATTTAAGTACTCAATAAAAATGCTGATTTTAAGTCTTTGCTTAGTGGTCAGTAGTTATGCAAGTGGCCTTTCAAGCCTTGTCCAAAGTACCAGTATCAATACTCTTCAGGACAACCGAAGTCTCTGCAGAAGCTTCCAGAGTCAAACTTTTTTAGGTCAAAAAACAGGTGAACATTTTCCTAAAGACAGTAACTTTTACCCTGTTTACAAGGGGAAAGAAATCCAGTCTAACAGCACTTACTACAGAGCAGACTTAACTCTTGTAGAAGCAAACGAGTCCTGCATGGGCGATCCAATTAAAAATCTGACCTTCGAAGTTTTCTTTCTGTCGCCTTCAGTTGCAAGAGTCATGATCAAGGACGCAAACAACCAAAGATGGGAACCCCCTAACAACTACCCTTACTACCTTTCAGAACCCAGCGGCGAAATAACTCTAAATGTCACCATGGACCCCTTCAGTTTCGAGCTAATCAGAACTCAAGACGGAGAACCCCTTTGGAGCACACTCAACAGCCCTATGCCTCAGTTTTACTATGCTGACAAGTACATTGAAATCACTTCGTCTTTGCCGCCAAACCCAAATGTTTACGGCTTAGGCGAAAGAGTTACTTCGTTCAGACTTAACACCAATGAAACTTACTATACTATTTGGGCACTGGCTCAGGACTGCCCTTACGACACTGGGAAAGGCCCCAGAGGAAGGAACATGTACGGACAGCACCCTGTTTACCTTGAGATTAGGAACGGTTCTACCCACGGAGTGTACTTCCACAACTTCAATGCAATGGATGTTGTGTTTTCTCAACAAAAAATAGCTTTTAAAACAGTTGGAGGCATAGTTGACTTGTTTGTGTTCAAAGGCCCTGAGGCAGAAAAGGTTCTAGAAGACTACCACCAGATCATAGGCTTGCCTATGCTGCCTCCTTACTGGGCCATGGGGTACCATCAGTGCAGGTGGGGTTACAAAAACTTAGGCATGCTTTGGGACGTAGTTACTGGTTATGAAAACCATGGGATTCCTTTAGACGTGCTGTGGAGTGACATAGACTACATGCTGTCTTTTTACGACTTCACACTGGACTACTCAAGGTACTCCAAAGAAGGAATGAAGGCCCTTACTTCTCATTTAAAAGACAATAACATGTTTTACGTGCCAATAGTGGACGCTGGAGTGTCTGCTTCGGATTACTTCGGAAAGACTCAAGGGAACTCTATGAACGTGTTTGTCAAAAGGAACTACGGGTCCTCGGAGAACTTCATAGGGCAAGTTTGGCCTGGCAAAGCTTTGTTTGTGGACTTTTTCCACCCCAATGCTTCTGACTACTGGAACTCTATGCTTGATGTTTTGTATGAAAGTTTGGAGTTCGATGGCATTTGGCTAGATATGAACGAAGCCTCGAGTTTCTGTGACGGAACTTGTCCAGGTTTCTACAATACTTCTGAAAACAAAATAACCTTGCCTTACTTGCCTGGACACCACTCCTTAGAAGACCAACTATTTCCACTTACAGCTGCTCACCATCCAGGTCCTTCCTACATTAACCACAATCCAGGCCCTTCCTACATTGACTACAACACTCATGGCTTGTTTGGAACTATGGAAACTAAATTCACGCACAACTACTTGTTAGACAAGTTCAAGACTCGGCCTTTTGTGCTTTCTCGGAGCACTAATCCTGGTCACGGCAAGTATGGGTTCCACTGGTTGGGGGATAACTTTGCTACTTGGGACCAACTAAGGTACTCTATCCAGGGAATCCTGAGTTTCCAAATATACGGAATTCCTATGGTGGGGGCAGACACTTGTGGGTTCCATAACAGCACTACTCCAGAGCTTTGTTCAAGGTGGTTGGAGTTAGCAACGTTTTACACTTTTATGAGGAACCACAACGATATTGGGGCCAAACCACAAGAACTCTTTGCCTTGGGAGACACTGTGATTGAAGTGGGCCAAAAAATGATTAGGCTAAGGTATTCACTGTTTGTCTACATGTACTCCCAAGTGTTCAAGGTAGCCATGAAGGGGGGTTCTGTACTCAAGCCAATGTTTTTTGAGTTCCCAAATGCAAAGGAACTCTACGCTAACCAAGAACAGTTCATGGTAGGTCCAGCTTTACTAGTAGCTCCTGTGCTGTATGAAAACCAAAGAACCGTCAAGGTAGAACTTCCTCAAGGAGCTGTTTGGTACGATTACTTTACTGGAGAAAGAATGGAATCAGGCACTCAGGTGCTAGACGCTCCAATAGATAAAGTAAATGTACTGATAAGGGGTGGGTATATAGTACCTGTGCAAGACTCCGAAGGAGCAATGACTCTAAAAGAGATGATGTCTAGAAGCGTTAAGCTAGTAGTTGCACTTGACGAAGACCAAAAAGCTTACGGAGAGTACTACTTGGATGATGGACTCAGCCCAGATACACTTGAGTCTCAAAAGTACACCAAAGTAATGGTAACTGCACAAGCCTCTTCTGAAGGAGTTAGTTTCAATGTGACTTCAGAAGTCAACAACTACACTGGAAACCGGACCCAGATCACAGAAGCAGTTGTTTACGGACTTAAGATTCCAGTGAAAGAAGTTACTAACGGCAAAGTTCTGAGTTACTCAAGCAATATGCTGATAGCCAAGTTATCAATTAATCTAACTGTCCTTTAAAGAATCTATGCGAAAGGGCGTCCCTTGCCTTGGTCCTGTGGGAAGGAAGATACTCCAGCATGTCATAAACTAGTTCTCTGAAGTCTGAATACCTAGAGGTGACTAGGTCCTTTCTATAATTTACCTCGAAGTACGGAAGTCTCTTCAGTGCTCTTTCATTCTTTTTTTCAGCGTGTTTGGGAAAGTTGAGTCTAGAGTTGAAGTCAAAGTACTTACGGAAAGGCCTGGACACTTTCCGAGTCATCCAAACTGGCAGGGGACCTAGGACCTTTTCCATCATAGCAAGGTGCTCGTAGTTGTCGTGGGTAGGAAACAAAACTTCCCCTGTGTAGAGCTCAACTAAAATACACCCTAAGGACCAGAGGTCACTGCTTTCTTCCCAACCCAGTTCTGCTTAGGAAATACCTAAAATAACTTCAGGCCCTCTGTACTGCCTTGTGTTGATGATTGTGGAGTGGTGCTCATCTCGGAAAGTAGCTCCCCCAAAGTCAATTACTCTAATTTCAGTGTTTGTGGGGAGGTACACGCGCTTTAGTGTAATTTACTCTTTCTGAGTCCCAACGCAAGTTGTCATCCACCAAAAGGATGTTTTCAGGTTTGAGGTCGGTGTGAGTTAACTTGAGTGTGTGCATAAAGTCTAGGGACTTCAAAAGTTGTCTGGCGAACTCCTGAACTTGCTCCATTTTGAAGCCTAACTAGGTTTTACCTCTGAATTTGTTGAGTTTGATCACGTCAAACAAGCTTCTTCCAAGCTTTTCAAACACCAAGCAGTAGTTGTCCCCCATTGGAAAGTCTTCAAATAACCGAACTATGTGTGACTGGTGTGTGGGGTCTGCTTGGTTGACTTCTCGCAAAATCTGGGCTTCAATTTTGGCGGCTTCTACGTAGCGGTCCACTGCCCTGACAACTTTCATAGCTTTGCGACACCCCTCAGTGTCTTCGACTTCCAGAACCCTTCCGAAGGTTCCGTCACCTAGAAAGTCTATTATTTTGTACTTGCCTGCAATGAGATCTCCTTCTTGCCAACTGTAATGCGAAGCCTCTTTTTTGTGGGACCTCGAGTGGGGCTCTGAAGTAGATGAGCTATAAGAATTTACTCTTTTTTTGGGTTCCATGATAAGTTTATTTTACAAAATACATTAATATTCAAATCCAGGAGGCGGCTTAATTTCCGCCCAGGATAAAGGATTCTTCCTTGTGAAGCCGTTCAAGTTGTTGGAAAGGTCTTCACTTGAAGCTCGAAAGTGCTTTTTGGAAGAAGGGCTGTCTAAGTCGTCAAGCACCACCTGAGAAGATCCTCTTGTAGAAGTCCCTTGAGTTGGCTCTATAGGCTTTTCTTCAAACGAGCTCATAAACTCTTCGGGCAAGTTTGAAACGTTGATGATCTTTTGCATAGGCTGGCGCATTGAACTCATTGGAATGTCTGAACTAGAACACCCGTGGTTGCTGAGGTAGTACTCAGGTTGTGTGTGCTCTAGAACAGCTGAGTTGGGATGGAAAACGTAAAAGGCTTGAGGACTCTGTTCCGTGTTAAAGATCATGCAGGTTTCAGGAGTCCTGACTACCTCAGCAAAAGACCCCCCAAAGAACTCAATGAACTCTGCCAAGCTTGAACAGCTAAACTGGCTCCAGTTAACCAGTTTGCCTTTGGAGTTAAGCACTTTTTCAAGCGAATTTTCTGAGAGTCCAAACTTGTATTCGCTCAGAATGAACTTAATGCACTTCAAAACTTCTTCAGCTTCGTTTCTGTGTAGTACTGCGTAGGGCTGGTCGTTAGACTTCCTTTCAATCTTAACTTCAGAGATGCTTTCAAGCAGGTCTTTTAGTTTCGGGAAGCCTAGTTCAACTAAGTCGGGCGAGTAGCCTAATTCTTTTTTGATGAAGTTAGGCAACTGGGCTAGAGTTACAGTTTGCTTTGAAAGGATCTTTACAATGGCAGACTTCACTGAGTTAAGTTTTTGCTTGACTTCTAGTTGAGAAGCATTGGACTTGTAGTCTTTGCTCCATACTATAAAGGTTTTTTGGTACCTTACTATATCGTCGTTTATTGCAAGTTGAACCATGTAGCTAAGTCTGCCTAAAGAAAAGTCCCGCAAGCTCGAAGGTCCGCACAGCTTCAAAAACTGGGCGCACCCGTACTTGCCTCCTTGAATGGCCCTACCATCTCGGGACTGTCTACTCATAAAGTAGTTTTTAATGAAGCCTTTGAAGTCTTTCCAGTACTGAGTTTCTTTGATGTTGAGGAAGTCTCCGTACTTGGAGTTCTGGTCCAGAGCTACCCACTCTTCTCCTCTTGGGTATATTAAGTTTGTTTCATTGCCGCTCACAGGCTCACTTACAGTTTTGATGTCGAACTTAGGTAAGCTGTTTCTGCATCCAAATAAATAGCTCCTCCCAAACGCTGAACTAGAGTGTGAATGACTTCGGATTTTTTGCATCAACAAGTTCCAGTCTGCGTTGTTCATTTTAAGGCCAAATGCTTCTTTGATTCGGGACTGAATAGCTTTTTCACTTGGAAGCATTTCATCTAGCATAAGGGATCTAAGAGCCCATAACAGGCACTCCAAAGACACCCTTTTGACTAGCAAACTAATGTTTACGAAGCTTCCTAAGTCTCCAAAGTCCCTTTTAGTTGCGTGAATGAGTTGTTGCTTTTCAGTTTCTTTAAGGATGTCCACTACTTCGTTTTGTGGCAACTCGAACTTCCTAGATAAAGTCTTGCGAACTTCGTATAAGTCATGTACAACTACTCCCCTATAAGCCTCCTCCCTAAGGTACTGGGTGAACTTATTTACACTTGAGTTCTGGACAGGAAACTTCTGGAACTCCAAAGGCCAGTTGGCTCTAGAAGACTCAGAGTGTCTTGATTTAGGAGGTGAATGTCTGGCTTCCGCGCAGAAGGTTTCAACTGGCTGGGGATTCAAAGGTAGTATACTGTTGGAAATCATTATATCTACATGCGGCAAGTTTGATTTCAACTGCATCAAATGATGCTTAAGTGTCTCGCCATGGGCACTTACTAACAAAATGTGAGTTAAGCCTGAGCTTGCTTGAACTGAAATGTCTAAGAAAATAGCTTCTGCGTCTTTAATACCTTTGTGAGAAATCACTTGTATTCCAGACAACTGCTCTTGGCCGTAAGCCCTTATGACTTCTGGGGTGCCTAGTCTTTGATTCAATTCTTTTAAGACCAATTCTATTTCCCCTTGACGCGGCTTGCAAGACTCTAGGTCCCAGAACACGCCTAAGCGTTTGAACTGCTTGAACTTGAGCCTTTGGTGCCATTTATGGTCTTTCTGGCATCCTGAGCAAATGTTCACTTGGCATTCTAAACACTCCTCAGATGCCTCTTTTCGACAACTCGAGCATATAACAGGACGCAGGTGTGCTTTGCGCTTCCCGCCTTTGTGCAGAGCTGACTCGCATTCTTGGCACAGGGCTTCGTCGCAGTCTAAGCACAGCACTTTGGCTTTTACTGATTCGCATTCCTCACAATTCATATTTAGCCTGGCAATAGTTCTAGGATTGACTTATGACTGATGGTTAGTTCCAGAGTATTAAGTCTAAGCTGTCTGAAGAACGATGCCTTGTGCTTAAATTAGTATTTAACTATAGGGTAAGAGGGAGTCATTTGGATTCCGCAAACTCCTTGACCCTTTTGGACTCCAATGCGGACGTAACCTTCTTCTCCCCAGTACTGGCCCCATGAGTTCTTTACCAACCAGTACTTGTTGTCTCCTCTCCAGTCGTAACCAACTGCCAAGACTCCGTGGTCTAAGTTAGTTCCGCAGCTGTTGCCGTCCACAATTCCTCCCTTGTAAAACTGCCAGCTTTCAGCATCAACTGCTACTGACACAGGTTGTTGGGCTACTGCGTGCTTGAGTGCTTCGGGGTCATCCTTTGCCACCAATGAGTAGGTGTTGATTCTGGCGACTACTTCGCTAACTTCGTTCCTGTCGCACCTGCCGTCTCTAGCAGTGTAGGGGTAGTCTTTTTCAGAGGTAAGTCCATACTTTTCAACGTACTTGAATCCGTCAGGCATAAAACCTCCGTCACAGCCTTGGTTACCATAGTCCCAAGAGCAGTCAACGAGTTCTTGTTCCGAAAGAGAAACTAATTGTCCATGGGTAATGAACCAAGCTCCTTCTACAGCTCCAGTGGTGGAGAAAGCCCAGCAGCTTCCGCACTGTCCTTGGTTCTTGACGGGAGTGACTGCGCCTTTCTTAACCCAGTCCACAATATCGGGGTCACTTCCGTAAGTTGCTTCAACATCAGTAGCCTCTCTTTGGAAGGGCTTCAAGTAGTTCCTTTTGAATTCTTCGTGAGTCAAGTCAGCAAATTCGTTGACTCCCATTTTCCAGTCCTTGTTTCTGCTGTTGAAAGCTCTGATGTAAGCTACGTTGTCACGGAAGACTTGGAAGCGTTCGAGCTTTTCTTGTTCGGAGGAGTACTGCTTCTGGAAGGACTGCAGAAAAGAGTTGAATTCCTGGAAGTCAAGTTCAAGTTGGGAAATAGAAGGAGTTTGGGGTGAAGAAGGAGCAGACATAACAGTAGCCACGGCTGCTACAACTCCAAGACCAAGTAGGACTCCTAGAGTGATTTTTTTGAAGTTGGAGTTGGACTCGTTGCTTCTTTGGTAGTCACCTATCATTTATATTCATTCACCATTTTAAAGTTAATTTATTCCCCAATTTTGCTTAGTTCGATTTGACTAGAAAAGTAGTTAAGTTGATTGAGTATTTGGTTTGTTTGATATTCTAAGCTTTGAATTTTAGAGTTTTTTTCTTCTAGTGTCCGGTACATAGCTTCTACTTGTTTTTTGGTTTTAATAGAGACATAAGAACTGTTGTTTTTCTGCATCTCTACAGCAGCCAGTTCCTTTTCTTTTTGTATGATTCTTTGTTTAAGTTTTTCTTTGTGTTTTCTGTCACTTTTAAGTTTAGAGTTTAAGTCAAGAATTATTTCTGTGAGTTTTTGGATCTGTTCGGAGTTATTTGGTTTCTGGTAGAGTTCACACTTAGTAGACTTTATTTCTTTGTGAACTGCTTCTTCTAGTTCCAAAACTCTTTTGAAATTTATTTGGAGTTCTTCTAGGGCTAGTTTAGCTTCTTCGTTGCACTTAAGTCTTTTGGAAGCTTTAGTGAACTTTTTATTTAAGTTTTCAGTTTCTGTGAAGACTTTGTGACACTTTTGTGTTAACTTTTGGTTTAGGGCTTCTTGGCTGCTGAGTTCTTTTTGCAAACTAACAAAGGTTTCGTTGCACGCTTTTAAGCTAAAAGGGTTTTCTGGGCTTTGCTCGATTTCTAGAGTTTTCAACTTTAAGTCAGCGTTTTCTAACTCTAGTTTTGAGATTTCAGCTTTCAAGCTGTTTTGGCGGATAGTTTCTTCCATTTAAGTGATTAAAACTCAGTTTTTATAGGGAAAAGACCCAGTTTATCTCGAAGAAGGAGCTTCACTGGGGTTTTCCCTTCAAAAATTAGTGCCTACGCGGGATTATCCATCCACGCTGTATTTTCCTTACTCGTAAGTTTAGGGCGAGTTTAGGAGTTTTCTGGGTTTAAATAGCAGAAAAAGCATTAACCATTTAAGGGATTACCTCCTCTTCACAGAAATGTCATTAATGTTTCTTGGAGGAGCACGTCCTTGCCGAGGACCTCTGGCTCTGCCCCTTCCTCTACCTCTGGTGTTGGTAGGTTTGGGTTCTGGACTTGACTGTCCGGGTCTCTGGGCTTTGCCGGTGTCTGGTTGTTCTACTTGTTCTTTTTTGGTTTTTTCAAAAAGATCGTTTTCTTTCACTTTGTTCTCAAGTGCTTCGTCTTTGGTTTGGTTGATTCTGGGTTCAGGAGTTACTTTGTCAGTTTCTTGGGGAATCATTGGAGTTTCTCCAGTTGGTTCTTTTTTGCTTAGAGTTAAGTCATAAGTAAACCTTACAGTTAAGTTGAGTAGGTTCAGCCAAAATAGAATTAAGAAGCTGTGGTTTAAAACTTGTGAGTCAATGAGTTCCTCGTCGTAAAACAAAGGAAACAAAATAAGCAGACTCATTATAACATGGTTAATTCCTGTAAGAATTGAGTCCATAAAGGCCTTAAAAGGCCTTGCAATAAACACAAACAAAACCAAAGCAAACTCAAAAAGTAGTAAAGCTATAAATTGAACAGTTTTGTAGTCAAACAAAAGCACTAGCACACAGCCAGCAGCTAAGTTTCTGATCATAAAAGCTGTGTAGTAGTAGTAAATGTACTTTTCCTTGAACTCTTCAGTAAACAAAGCTAAGTAAAGCCTATAACCCTTTTTAATGCTTCTGTAAATCAGCAATCCCAAGACCACTAACTCACCCACAAAGTACAAGCCTGCAATTCCAGCACTTGTAATCTGGATTACTTCGCTTGAAAGGTTGGAAAACTCCAAAACCGAAAACAAAAACACGTCCAAACTCATAAACATTCCCAAAGCAAAAACCAACTTAAAGAATCCCGGGCTTTTCAAAGAAGAAGCTATTGGCACAGCTGATAGGGAAAGAAACACATAGCAGAGCGAAACAAGGATTTCTTGTTGGGCGTTGTTTAAAAACAGAGAAGTCGGCAGTATATAAGTAGCAAACCTAACTTCTTCTACAGCTCCTTCTTCGATTTCTATGGGGTCGTCGTACTTGAAAAACTTACTGAATTCTTTGAGGAACCCAAAGTTGAAAGGAGATACTTGGTAATCCATCAAAGGCAACCACCTAACGTACATTAAAAAGTTCACTGTCAAAATTATGCTCCCTAAGCTAAGTCTTTTTCGGAAAAGAGCTATTGAAGCAATAGCCATTCCAAGGATCAACACTCCAGCTACAATCAAGTTAATAGTCCCCATGTCTTCTCCGTCTGAAAGCGTTTCTACCTCGTAAGCTGCTGCACACGGTAACAGTGTCCACAACATTTTTATACTTCAGTTATCTTTTTTACTTACTTAGCTTATCTAGACTCTGTTTTTTCTCTGAGCAAGTTAGTTGCTCTTAGTTAGTAAAACCAGTTAAGTAAACTAATAAGTCTCTTGGGAGTTCTGGACTACTTCGTAAGTCCTTAAAGTTCCATCTCCACATCCTAAAGCTACTTTATTTGACTCGTTGGCAAAATCAAGCGAGTACACAGACTTTTCTAGGTTCGTCAGCACAGAAAACTGCTTTAAAGACTTAGTTTCGTAAAAATAAGTCTCGCAACTGCCTCCTCCTCCTACTGCAAAGATCTCTCCTTGGTCAGCTTTACTATACTGCGCTGTGAAAACCATGCATGACCTGCTTTCTGAGTTAAGGTCTTCACTTAAAACATGGCTTTGGTCTGCCACTGACCAAATCTGCAATTGGTCTCTGATGTCGTGGCTCCCTGCTAAAATGTTTCCTTTGCTGTAATCCAAGCTGTCCCCCATTACATTTGGTCCGTAAAAACTATGACTCACTCTGTTTGCTCTGGTGTCCCACACCAGTACATTTCTATCCCACCCTCCTGAGATCACCATGTCTTCTGAAACAAACTTCACAGAGTGAATTCTGTTAACGTGGCCTAAAAGCTCGTTGCGCCCTGTACTGAGTTCAGAAGCCAACTGTTTAGTGTGGTCGTCAAAAATCTTGATACTGTTGTCTCGGCACCCTACACAGAACTGGGACCCCCCAGGGCTATAGTCCAGAGAGTAAATGTGGTTGTCTCGAAGGCGCTCACTGTGCATGAGCTTACCTGAAGTGGCGTGCCAGTGCATGATTCCGCCGTCAGTAGTAATTCCGAGCAAAATGTTTTTGGTTTTTGTGTGGGGGTTTGAAGGACGCCAGCGCACAGAAGTCACAGGCATGTTGTTGGCACTTATGTGGCAGTTCAAAGCCCTTACAAAAGAGCCAGAGTCTGCAGTGTAAATTTTAATGTACCCGTCAGAGCCAGCTACAGCTATTAAGGAGTCCTCTGGACTCCACCTGACTGAAAATATGTTTGTATCTCTATCTAAGATTACATTTCTTGCAACCACTATTCGTTCGGTTTCCATCCTTTACTTATTATTTAAATTCATTGCCAATAATGAAAAAAATCTCCCACGAAGTGCTTACGTATGACTTTAGTGACAACTCTAGACCGCAAAAACCCCCTGGACAGTTTCTCAAAGCAGCAAAAAGGGTTTTGGGCGAACTTTTTTACTTCTATGTAGTTAGGACTCCTCCTTCAATCATCTTCTTAGTGTTGTTTCTGTGGCTTTTGCGCAGCGAAATGACCAATTCCTTCAATGCAGCTTTTGCAGGGATTCCTTTAGCCTTCTTGTTGATTAGTTCGCTTTCCAAAAGCTTAAACGGTTATTTAATCAACTGCACTAAACCCAACACTCTAAATGTCAAGTGCTGGGACAACGATTGCTTCATAGAAAAACCAAGTCATGGAGTTCAGTTGTGGGACATTGTTTTGCTCAAAAAAGCGGAAACAGTTCCCTCGGACATGGTTCTTCTGGCCCACAGCCATGAAGCTTCTCAGTGCTTAGTAGAAGAAACCCAAATTGCAGCTACTACCAAGCTAAATCAAAAAAGGCCCATTGAAGACACTCATAAAATATTCAACGAAGCAGAAGCAGATACTGTTAACTTATGGATGAAACTGCTCACAGGATACCTTAGAGTACTTGAAATGGGTCCTTCTTCCTTTTCTGGTGAGTTCAAGATGCCCAACTCGCCTATTTCTACTAAACTTGATGATACTTATATTGCTTTCGCAGGCAGCCAGATACATGAACCTGACTGGGTACTTGGGCTAGTTATTGAGAACTGGAAAACTTTCCAGCTATCAAAATTCAGAACTTCTCACATTGAAAAAATTCTTCGTTCCTTTTCTTGCACACTTATTTTGGTGTGCGGATCATTAAGTGTCCTCAACTATGGGTTGAGTCAAGACGGCTCAGGAACTGGTTTTTTGCATTTTTTGACTCTCTACAGTTCGATAGTGCCTTCTTCAGTGTTTTTCATTCTTGCTTTGGCTCGGACTTTAAACAAGTTTTGGATCAACAAAGCCGAAACGAACTTAGTAGTGAACAACTCAGAAGCACTAGAAGACTTGTCTACAATTGACTATGTTTTTATTGAAAAAAACTCTTTAACAGAAGAAAACAGCTTAAAAGTAGAGGATATAGTAGTAGGCTGGAACAGAATTGAGTTTCCTGAAAGTAACATTGACTACTTTATAAACAAAACAGAAGAATTCGAAATAGCAGAGCTTGAAGAAGTAGACCCTGCACTTAAAACCCATTTCTTAGTAAGTTTACTAGTGTGCAGCAAACTTCGTCCTGACTCAGAAGGGACTATAAAAGGCTGGACTCAAGAAGACAAGGTTCTTTTAGAGACTGCTAAGTTGTTAGGAGTTTTCATTGAAGTTTACAACTCTGAAATGATCTGTTTGCTTTATAAAGGAAGACTCCACATCTTTAAACTGCTAGCCTTTTTGTCTTTTGAGTCAGATGATAACTCTAGAGTTATGCTCAAAAACAAAAGGACCAAAGAAATCATGCTTTACGTCAGAGGGTCCAAATCTTCAATGCTGCCTCTACTTCCAAGCAACGTTGCTGATAAATTAAGTCCCAAACTAGCAGCTATTGGAGTGAACGGAAAAAGACCTTTGATATTCGGATTCAAAACATTCAAGAAGGAGCACTTCATAAAGTTTATGAATTCAATCAAAGCTTCTCAAAGAGCTTCTATCAACAGAAAAGAAAAATTCAAGGCTATAGTGCAGAAGCTCGAAAAAAACCTTCAATACACTGGGTTTGTTTCTGTCCAAAGTTCTATTAAACATAATACTGTGTGTTCAGTTAAAACCTTTATAAACCTTGGCAGCAAAGTTTGGGTTTTGAGCGAAGAAAACGAAGAAAGCTCATCATGCTTGAGCATTGAACTCGGTTTTAGAGACTTAGCTTGCAAAAGTCTGGTCTTTAAAAACATTGAAAACAAATACGACTTAAAAATACTTCTTAAAAAAGCTTATGAAACACAAAACAACATGAGCCAAAGGAAACTTAAGAAACGTTCTGTATTGCCTCAAACTGCTATCAAGAAGTTCCCTTTGGAGCAGAGCCAAAGACGAAGAATGTCAAGGTCATTAGCCAGACCTTCCACTAAGCTTAAAAAAATAGACGAAGAGGTAGACTTAGATGAAAACTATCAATTTGTGTTCAAGTCAAATACTATTTACCAAAACTTTGAATTTGGAAACTCAATAGACACTAAGTCGGTGACTTCTTTTATGAACAAGGTCAACGAGTACAGCGCTCCAAATGAAACTAAAGATGAGGTAAGCCTAAGTGGTACAACTTTTAAAAACGGAATCATTATAGAAGACTTAGCAATAGAAATAGCTAGTTCGAGCTTAAAGTGCTTTGACGCACTGTTGGCTCTGCTTTTGCGCTGCAGGTACACAGTTATATACGGCATTAAGCCCTTTACTTCTAAGATACTTTCTAAAGTGTTTACTCAGAAACTTAAGATGAGAACTCTGAATATCGGAAAAAGCCTTCAATGGTACGAGCACATGAGCTGGGCTGACTTAAACATTCGAATTGGAGTTAGTACTCAAGTTTGCGACATTAATGCTGATGAAATAGGTTCTGTTAATGACTTGGTGCTTGATCATTGCTTAGGAATTTCCTTTAGCTTTTCAAACATAGTTTGTGTGGAGGTTTTCAAAAATGCATTTTTGGCGGGGCTTTTAGGCTACTACCAATTTTACTGCGACTTTTCAGGAGGCTTACCTGTTACTCAGTGGGACTTGTTTTTTTGTGGACATGTTGTCTTAGTTTGTCCTTTTCTAGCTGAAGGTTTGTTTTACCAGTCGAAATGTGCTTCAAAAGGCTACTTGGAATGGAAAATGGTTATTTTTTACTCTTTACTAGGGTTTTTGCACTCTATTTTAGTGGGTGTTTTTCATTTGAGTTTGTGTACTTCGATTTTGAACTCAGACGGGGTTTCTAGTAACTCAGGTGCTCTGGAACTATCGACTTTTGTAACTTGTTTGCTTAACCTGCAGATTACTTGTTATTGGTTGCTGAAAAAGTCAGTTCAAAGTTACCTTGGACATTTTGTTTCCTTTGCTTTGTGGATACTCTATATTACTTTTAGGAGTGATTCCTGGGAAACCTTTTCTGAGTCTCCTAAACTCATACTTACGAGTTTATTGTCTCCTGGTTTGTGTTTGATACTAACCTTTTTGCTGGCTAGGTTCAAAGACTTGGTAACTCAGAGCATTTGCAAATCCATTCTTATGAGAAGGAAAATCAGAAAGTTTAACAAAAGAGTTTGGAAGACCAGCAAAAGCATTAAAGGCTACTTTAAGAAGTTAGCAAGTCTTTCTGACAGAAGGTTCGAAATGAATGCTTTGACTTTAAAGTTTAAGTCCTTAGTAGCAGAACTCGAGTACCTGCATGAAACTCCTTACATTTTCATCCAGAAATGCAAATTCATTTTGGGAATAGGTACCTTTTTTTGCTTAGTTTATATTTTTATGTATCTGGGGAGTTCTTTGGACTACTTTAGAATTGGAGCAATTTCTTGTCTTCTTTTGATCTTCATTTATATGAGCATTTACAGTTTAGGTGAAAAGTTTAGAAGAAAGCCTATGAATAGCTTAATTATTTTGAACTACATAATCCAAGGGTTCCAAGTAGCTTACCTTTTGTTTTCGGAGCCAAATCAAGCAGAATTCAACCTTCTGATATCTGCTTACTTTTACTTTGGGCTAGAAACTACTTTTTACTTAACTTTGATCACAAACTTTCCAAGGTCAGTTTTAGAAGTTATTCAAATCACTCAGTTTTACTACTACTACTATGAAGAGCCGTCTAAGTACTTGCCACTTTTTCTAGTAAAGTTCTTAGCTATAGAAATTACTTCAGTAATCAAACTTTATTTGATAGAGAAGCGAAAAAGAGCCGACTTCCAAACTCGACAAGAAATTTACTCAGGAGTCAAGAAAGCTAGGTCAGTTCTGAGCTACGCACTGCCTGCTTTCGTCAGGAGAAGAGTCAAAGAAGGCACAAGGTACATTGCAGAAAACATAGAAAACGTAACTATAGTGTTTTGCAACATAATGCACTTTGGAGAGATTCTGCAGAGCTACAGCCCGCAAGAACTCACTATGGTGCTAGACTTAGTATTCAGAAAGTTTGACGAAATCTGCGAAAAAACTGGAATGACTAAAGTCGAAACTGTTGGGTATACTTATATGGCTTGTGCAGGGCTCAATGACGGCGAGGATGAACTTTCTTCAAATAAGAGTGAAGTGCCTCAATCAAGACGCTCTGTAGAGATGGCTATTGCTATGTCACATGCTTGCGAAAATATTGTTTTGATGACTGGGAAACAATTGGAAGTTAAAATAGGAATTCACTCAGGACCAGTAGTGGCAGGGGTGGTTGGAGGGGTTAAGCCTCAGTTTTCTTTAGTAGGTGACACTGTGAACACTGCAAGCCGAATGGCTTCTACAGCTGCTGGAGTCATTCAGATTTCAGAAACTACTTTTAGCCTACTCCAGAACACTGATGACCTAGAACTAAGCCCAATGGTTATTTACGCAAAAGGAAAGGGCTACGTAAACACTTTTGATTTGAGAGTTAANCAGAATTGCAGTTTAGATCAAAAAATTATACATGACCACAGTTCCATAAGAAACATTCTGACTTCTGATTGGGCTTTTGACACTAAGTACACCAAAAACAACCTTTTGCAGAATAAAAGTTTGAAAAAAACTGAAAAGGAAGTTGAGCTTTTTGAAACTCCAGAAGAAAGGAAGGCTTCAAAGGTTTTTTGTAACTCAGAATCTGTTTCTGGCCTTGACAAAGGAAAATTCAGTGCATTTGCCTTAGCAGTATACATAGTATCTGAGTTTTCCTTTGTAGCTATTTGGGTTTTTAAAAGTGTTTACCACAATTCTGCTGATTTCCTTCCTAACATTTTGATAGACCTAAGTTGCATTTCTATAGTGATTTTTGCAGTGCTACTTGAAAAGAAGTCCAAAGGCTGGAAATGGTTTGGCTGGGTACTGCAGGGGTGCTACTTACTGATTCTAGTGCTTACAAGCTTGCACATTTACTTTTCAGCTTACATGACTTCTGAGGTCTGGAATATTTGTATGCTCCACGTTTTGCTTATTTCCTCTTTGGGGAGTCAGTTACCTTTCAAGCACCTTTTGTGGACCAATTTGTTAAAAGCAATAGTCTACTTTTCTCAGTTGTTGTTTTTAGGAGAAGTGGCCTACTACTCAAGCATCATACTTATTTTTTACTTAGTAATTATTATCTACTCAGTGTACCACCAAGAAAAACTGCTTCTAATCTTTAATTTTAGGTGCCAAAAAGCCTTAACTGAACAAGAAAAGATAGACAACTTGCTAACTTCTATCATGCCTGAGGAAGCTTACTCCAACTTAAAAGAAGAAAACGCCTTTGTAGACACCTTTGAAAACTTAACTTTGATATACGCAGACATAGTTGGGTTCACAAGTTGGTCTTCTGGCAGGCAACCAATAGAAGTAATTGAGATGCTTTCACACCTTTTCGACAGATTCGACCAAGCCTGCAAAGACTACGGAGTTTACAAAGTGCACACTATAGGAGACTGCTATGTAGTTATGAGTGCCAGTTCTAATGAACAAAGAAAACCCTCCGAAGAGTGCTTTAACATGCTTAAGTTTGCAGAAAGAATGATTGAAATTATCAGAGGAGTTAACTCCGAGTATCAACTGCAACTCGACATGAGAATTGGAATGCACACTGGAACAGTAGTTGGTGGAATTGCTGGAACTACAATCGTGAGGTATGACATTTACGGCGAAGACGTTATCATTGCTAATCAGATGGAAAGCCACGGAGTGCCTGGTAAGATCTGCATTTCGCAAAAAACCAAAGAAACCCTTGAGAACTTCCATTCCTTTTTCATTGAAACAGAGTTCTTCCAAGAAGTTGAACTGCCCAGTGTAAACAGGATTGTGGCAACTTACTTCGCCAATACAAGGGTACTCTTTGATTAATAAGTAATAATTCTGAAATGGAAGAAAAGAAACACGAAAATACAGCAGTTACAGTTCAAGAACCTTCTAAGCTGCCTGAAGAATTCAAAACCAACCTTAGTTACTTTGCTGATAAAGTCGTAGGAAAGGGGAGTTTCGGAACAGTTTATGAAGCAAGAGTCGGCACAACTAACCAAACTGTAGCAATTAAAAAAGTATTCCAAGATAAACGCTACAAGAACCGAGAACTCCAAATCATGAAAAGCTTAATCCACCCCAACATTGTGGAGTTGCGCGACTCTTTTTACGAAAACTCTGAAAAGGAAGGAGATGTTTACCTGAACCTAGTGATGGAGTTCTTCAAAGAAAATGCTTACAGAATAATGAAGTACTACATCAAAGACAAACAAAATGTTCCTTTGCTCGTAGTCAAGCTCTACACTTGGCAGCTTCTGAGAGCACTTGCCCAGCTCCACTTCCATACTATTTGCCACAGAGACATTAAGCCTCAGAACTTGCTTATAGACCCGAAAACCCACATTCTTAAACTCTGTGACTTCGGAAGCGCGAAGCGACTCATCCCTAGTGAGCCCAATGTGTCTTACATTTGCTCGAGGTACTACAGAGCTCCTGAGTTGATTTTTAATGCTAGGGACTACACTACTGCAGTGGACATTTGGAGTGTTGGGTGTGTTACTGCAGAACTGCTTACAGGGAGACCTCTTTTCCCGGGTGAAACCGGGACAGATCAATTAGTTAAAATCATAGGAATTTTAGGCACTCCTAACAGAAAACAAATCAGCGACATGAACCCCGACTTTGTTGAGTACAAGTTCCCCCACATAAAGGCAACTCCTATCGAACAGCTAACTACTTTCAAAAAAGAGCCTTTAGACGAACTTGCAGTTAACTTTTTGAAGAGCCTTCTTAAGTACTCGCCTCAGGAAAGGCCCAATGCACTAGAAGCCCTTAGGCACAGGTTTTTTGACGAGTTGCGTGACGAAAACACCAAGTTGCCCAGTGGAGAGTCTTTGCCTGAGTTATTTAACTGGACGAACGAAGAAAAGAATTATGTTGGAGACTCAGTGTTGGCCCAAATTACTCCTAACTGGTACAATGACTCCTAATCTAAGTTATTTAAAATATAGGTACAGGCGGTTTCCTATGTGCTGGAGAAACTTAGGAAACCTCAGTAAAGGTTGCTTCTTTGGAATTGAAGAAACGAACTTAAGTCTTTCTTTAGACTCAACTCTGATTTGAGTAGTGAAAGTAACCAATATTAGGAAACTAGAAAAACTCTCTAAAGATAAAACAGTGTACAAACAAATAATAGTTTGTTTTTCAGTTAAGTTCTCAGAAACATGCCAGGAAATCACAAGCACACTAACTCCTATTAAAGTCGAAAGCAAACCTAAAGTGACTATTTTTTTGAAAACTGAGCTGTCTTCTTTGCTGATTTTAAGAATCCAGTGTGATTTTTGAGCAAAACTCTTAACGAAAGTTTGGAAGTGTATTTGTGGACTTACATAACCATTGCTTGGTGAAGAAACAAAACTTCTTTGGCTGTTGGGAATGCTTCCACTTATAAAAGAGGGTTTTATAATCCTTTCTGCAAACAAGTTTTCAACTGGTCTGGGCTGTGTGTTTTGGAACTCAAAGTGCTGCTCGGTTAGCTGGTTGTAAGTTTCGTTACTTTTAACTAAGTAACTAACTAACAGCAGTGCAAATGCAATGTAGCCTAGAGTCAAAACTACGAAACTAGTAACTAGTATACCCAGGGCTACTCTAAACCAATTATAGCCCTTTAATCCGTGGAAAATTGAAACCCAAAGAGCAACAGGAACAGCTAGTACCATAAAAACTACTAAAAGTTTCCTTAAAATCCTAAAAGGACCACTTTTGGAGGATGAAATTCCTTGGTACAACCCAGCCCAAACCAGGAGTATGCAGTTGTACACTATAAAAAACAATCCGTAGGCAAGGTCGAACAAAACCCTTTCAAGCAGCCTTGGGACTAGTTCTTTAAAGCCAAGTGGGTCCACAAGTATCCAAGTCAACCGCAAGCCTCCTATCAAACTTAAGCAAAGCAAACTTAAGTTTTTGGGACTTTTCAGTAGTCTAGTTAAAAACCTCCTTAAACTGTGGATCTTGTCAGGTTTCATAGTAGTATAGAGCTTTACTGTTGAAAACACGCACAACAACCCAAACACTATTCCAAAAATAACCAATAAGCACTTCCACTCTTTTTCCCCCGAAAAAGTTTCTTGGCACTGAGTTCCGAACCACCCAAGGTCACAAAAGCACTTGTTTTCAAGGCAATCCCCATGACCACTGCAATTGCCTGTACAATCCATGATAGCTTATAATTGAAAATGGAAATAGACCAGATCAACTTGAAAGTAAAAATCTTTCCAATAAGCGAAGTTTTGGAAGTAGACGCTCAGGCTTCTTGGAGTGTAAAGGACCTCAAAGAAAAGGTGTCCCAGCAGAGAGAAATCCCTGTTGATAAGATAAGATTTGTATCTAAAGGCAAAATAATTGAAGAAGACACTAGTCTAGAACAATCTGGACTCCTGCACCAAAGAATCGTGACACTCGTTCCCACTAGAGATTATCAACGCTACCTCAGAGGAGAGCCTACCTCTCGGTCAGAATTTCCTGGAGACCTGCAGTCCCTAATGCAACTTTTAGGCTTTCCGCCTGGAACTATCCAGCAGGGCGAAGGAGGCACTTTGCACATTCAACAAGACGACTCTAACTCTGAAAGAGACAACTTAAGAGAAAACCTCATGAGGATACTTGAGTTCCCAGAAGAAACCCCTCGTTTTGGAGGAATGCCCCCAATGATGGGTGGACTTGGAGGAAGGATTTCACAGCTGAGGAGAGAAACCCCCAACCCCAGAGAAGCCTACGCTGAACAAATACAGACTATGAAAGACATGGGTTTCGAGGACGAAGAAAGAATAGTTCGAGCCCTAAGCATGGCTAGAGGTAACTTAGAGGTTGCTGTTAACTTATATGTTAGCCAAGAAGATTAAGAACAAAGCCCGCGTAATAACTTATAAATGGAAAACCGCAAAAATCCCGGGGACGTTCAGCGGACAAATGAACTCCGTCAGCTCCTGGATGAAATTGAAGTTCCAGACGAGTCACTTTCAGACATTTCTGCAGAGTACAACAATGGGACCTCCTACAACAACCCAGATCTGCGCTCTTTTACTCGTCAAAACACAGTTTCACCAGACCAACAAGAAGACTTTTTTTCGAATTCAGTAAACTCTACTATAAACCAGCACTCAGGCTACTTCCACAGGAACCCTGTGAGGTTTGAAGACTCCCAGTACGAAAGTGACACTTCTTACGCGCAGTCACAAGCCTTTACGCCTCAACAAGTGTCAAGTATGATGAACTGGTCCAAAAACAACATTACTCCAGCCGAAGGACTTTTTCCACTGATATCAGCACCAAGTATCAGCATTGACGAAGAACTTACGGGGTCGCAAAAACTAGCTACCTCCCACTTTGGTAACTCAAGCTTGGAGCTTTCTGGAAACAAGCGCCAAGGCAAAAGATCAGGAACTACAATAGGACTGCCTACACTAGAACTTCCTACTTACGAAAAAGCTTCTCGAGAAATGGTGTCTTTTTCTCCTAACCACCAAGACAACTGGTACCTGAACCCAAACTCAATAAAGTCCTCTGCAAACCACAGTTCTAAGTCTTTTGGAAAGAAGCAAGAAGAACCTGAAGACTGCGAATACAAAGAAAACATAGACAACCTTTCCAAACTCAAAAGTCAAATAGCTAACTACAAAATATCCCTCCGCAAAGAACAAGAAATGCACGAAAACACCAAAAAGGAACTCTACGAAAACAGCAACTACATTCAAAAACTCGAAGAAGAAAAAGACACTTTAGAAAACAAAGTTTCTGACCTCGAAGAACAAGTTAAAATGCTGCAAACCAAATACAGAGACCCTTCCAACCTAGAAAAGCTCAGAGGAAGGTCCTTAGAGTGTGCTCGCGTAGAAATTAAACAACTTAAAAGCTACCTTACTGAGAAAGAAAAGTGCATAGAAGACCTTAAACACGCACTTTCACAAAAGAACTTGATGGAAAGCAACAGTGCCCGCGAAAAAGAAATTGAAGACTTAACTCTAGAACTCTCCAGACTGCAAATCTTAAACAACGCACAGAGCAAACGAATTATGGACCACGTACAAAAACTAGAAAACTCCAACAAAGTCAAGGAACAACTAGAAAACGAACTTAAGTACTGGAAAGAAAGCTGGAACACCAAACTTTCAAGCCGTGAAGAAAAGTTGCAAGAAACCAACAACTTGGTCTTTGAAAAAGACACTCAAATCCAAAAACTCCAAGCTACTGTCAGTGAGTTACAACAAGAAATCCAAAACTTAGCTGAAACTCAAAACAAAGAAACTGAAGACCACAACCAAAAGAACTATGAAATCGAAATGCTCAGAAACCAACTAAGTGACTTAAGGGGCGGAAATATCTCAGCAGGGGATTACGAAGCTCAACTGCAAAAAGTAAAAGCTAAGTACGAAAACCAAGTCTCAAAACTCAAAAAAGACCTAGAATACTGCCTTAAAGAAAACAACTCTCTTAAAACCCAACTAGAAGAAACTAACTCTGACGAGCACCTTGAAGACAAAGAAACTATTTCTATCCTCCAAAAAGAGCTTTCTTCTATGCAGACTCAACTCTCTGAGTACAAAGCCTTAGAAAAAACCCTGCAAGAACAAGCGCACTCTATTTCCCAAGAAAGAGAAGACTTAGTTAGCCACTACGAAGAAGAAAAGTCCCAACTTACAGAGCAGATCGACTCCTTAGAAAACAGTCTTTTTGAAAAAAACAAAACTGTCCGCAAGTTAGAGTCAGAACTCCAAGAAGCCAAACAGCTCGCTAAGCAGTACGAAGAAGAAATGGAAAGTTTGCGTAAAGCCCGCAGTCAAGCCCAACAACTTGCAGAGCACTACAGAAACCAAGCTGAGGGAGCTTTTAACGAAACCAAAGAAATCAAGCGTCTTAAAGCTGAACTCCAAAGCACCAACTCTGACCTCCAACAAGAAAGAAGTGACTCTTTAAGACACTTAGCCCAAAAAGACGATGAACTCCACGAGTTAACTTCTAGTCTCCACAGTAAAGAAAAAGAACTTAAAAACACCTTGGAAACTTGCAACCAACTCAAACTTAACCTCCAAAAGGCCCAAAAAGACTACGAAGGACTTAAAAAACTCAACCAAGAACTACAAGTTGAACTTAAAGCTAAACAAAAAGAAATCAGTCAAATGCAGTCTAAATTCCGAGAACAGATTTCAACACAAACTAGCTTTGACTACTCAGGATTCAAAGAAGAGATCAGAAACCAAATAGAACAAGACTTTAAAGACCGCCTAGGAAAACAAGTCCAGCAAGCCAGGGAAGAATGCTATCAAGAACTTCAAAGCCAACTTAGACTGGAAATCCAACAAGAGCTTCAAGAAGAATTCTCCAAAAAGTACACTCAAGAAAAAGAAGCCTTAGAAGACTCCTACAGAAAACGCTTAGAAGAGCTTTCTAAAGACTACAACTCACGAGTTAACGGCTTGAAACAAGAATACGAAAGCACCCTTGAGAAAGTAGAAACAGAGTACTCTGAAAAACTCGAAGAACTCCAAAACTTAAACCAAAAAAACCTAGAAGAAGTCAGAAACCAAGTCCACGACTATCAAAAAGACCTAGAAATAACTCAACTCCAAAAAAGAATCAAAAAACTTGAAAGCGAAAACAAGTACAAAGCCCAGGAACTTTCCGATAAGCACGACTCAGAACTCAACAACAAACTCAACGAAATAAAAACTTACTTCAAACAGAAAAAAGAAACCCTCAAAAAGAAGTTCCAAGACAAAGAAACCCAACTCATAGAAAACTACGAAGCCGAAAAACAAGAACTCCAGTCCCAACTCGAAATAACTCGCCAAGAAGCCCAAAAGCACCAAAAGAACCTTTCTTCCTACAAATCTAAAGAAAAAGAACTCTTCTCGAAAGAAGAACACCTTCAAAACCAAATTGAAGAACTGGAAAGAAAACTAGACTTCCAAGTCAAAGAAACCAGAGAACACTACGAATCTCAACTCTCAGCAAAAGAAAAAGCACTCAACAAAAAACTCAAAGACTCCCAAAAAACCCTTCAAGAAGAGTATGAAACCAAGTTACAAGAACAACAAGAAGAGTTCGACAAACTACTCCAACAAGAAAGAACCCGTCACAAAGAACTCATCCAACTCAAAGAACAAACTTACAAAACTAACTCCCAACGCACCCAAGAAGAACTTCTTCAAAGCTTAGAAGAAAAAGAATCTGAGTTCCAAGAAAAACTCCAACGCAAAGAAAAGACACTCAAGAATCAGTTCGAAAAAGAACTTAGACTCAAAGACTCAGAAATCGAAGAACTCAAAGAACACCTAGAAAACCAAAAACAAACTGAAATAACCCAAATAAAACAAAAACACAAAACCAAAGTACAAGAACTCAAAGAAACCCACAACAAAGCCAAAGCACAACTCGAAGACCAAGTTAAAAAACTCAACGAAGACCTTGAAAACGCATTTGAAAACGCCAGAAAGGAACTAGAACTCACTGAACTCGAAAAAATAAACCGCGAACGAAAAGAATGGGACAGAAAAATGCAACAAAAAATAAAACTAATAGAAAACAGCCAAACAAAAGAAATCCAAGACAAAGAAACCATGCTGAAACTAGAATTTGAACAAAAAATTTCAGAAGAAAAGAAAAAGCACACCGAACATTTCAACCTCAAACTCAAAAAAGCTTTAGAAGACCAAAAGCAGTACTTAGAAGAAGTCAAACAAGCCGAACTCGAAAAAAAAGCACACGAAGTAGAAATTAAAGTTAGGAACGAACTCCAAGAGTCTCATATTACTACAGTCAACAAGTTAGAAAACGACCACTACCTTAAAATCGAAAAACTCAGACAAGAAATGAAAAAAGAAATGCAGAACAGACTAGAAACCTACAAGCACTGCCCAACTCAAAAAACTGACGGAGAAACCGAAACGAAACTCAAAATGGTCATTGAAGACATAAGGTCTTCTCAGCTTGAAAAAGAAAAAAAAGAAACCAGCAGAAAAATCTTTGAAAAGCAACACTTGCAAAAGTACATCCAAGCCCAGTGTGAAGCTGCTCGCAAAGCTGAAAGCGAAAACTTAGTGTACTTTTTGCAGAAAACTCTTAGAAAACTATCTAACTTCCAACTCTCAGACAAACTTCCTCAACAAGTAAAGTCAGAGTACCCCCAAGTAAACACCTTGCTGTTTAGCTTTTTAGAAAACTTGCAAAAGCTCTGGCAAAGTGACTCTGATAAAAAACTTAAACTCCTCAAACAAGAACAAAACCAAATCATCCAAAAGTACAGAAACAAAGTAAGCAAACTAGAAAACACCAAAAAAAGAGACCACTCCCAAGTTTATGAACCTGAACAGTTTAACTACACTTCAGCTGTTGAAGACCTTCAACTCCTCATAGACGCTTTCAACGCTGTAATCGAAAAAATTCAGAGAAGTCCTTCACAAGCAACCAGAGTCACAAGTACTCACTCTCCTAAAGACAACTACAAAAAACTAATTAAAGAACTCCACAAAACAGCAGTTAAAGTTGGCTGGATTTACTCCACAGAGTCCACTTTAAACACTGAAGGAAGCGAAGAAACCATCAAGATGAAACTAGCCCTTGAAGACTACAAACAAAAACTCAGCAAGTGTGAAGACGATCTTAAAAGGATTGCAGAAGAGTACAAACAATACATGATCCGGACCAAAAACTGGGTACAACAAGCCAACTCAGAAAAAGAAGACTGGGAAAAGTCTAAAGAAGTCTTTAGAGAGTCCATAAAAGAACTCAAAGATAGAATTTTCGAACTAGAAAACACTCCTCCAGTGACTCCAGAAATGCTTAGTCCTGACGAAACCTGCACTTTGGTGATGAGTATCTTTAAAAGGGCTAGTTCCAATAACTTAGCTGAACAAATGCTGAGTAGGAATCCTGAGTTCTTAAAGATCCTTAAAGACTTCTTGCAAAGGTCCGAAAAGAAACCTGAACTCCCCCCTAAACATAGGTTTTCGTTTGCTCTTCCTTTGCAGCAACTCGAGAAACAGGAAACTGTAAGTTCAGCTCGGTCTTACAACAGCCAAACAAGACATAAGTCTTACTTCGAAGGCCCTCACCGGTCTAACTCGTCTGTAGGGCGGAATTTGAGTCGCAAACCTCAAATACCTCCTAGGTTCTCAAACCAATTAAAACCTGAATTTAATCCTTTGCAAACTTATTAACTAAGTGTTTTCCATCCAGTGCACTCTTTTCGAAAGCTGTGAAGTGTAGGGGTTGCACAGAAACTCGTCAGCTATGCGTATTATTTCGCTGTCTGAGTCTGGAGTGAAGGTATGGATTTGTAGTATTTCTGGGTCTTTTCGGCTAGGAAAGGTCCTTGCAGAGCTAGATGACTTTGCTTGTTGCATGTAAGAAGGCAAACTAAGTCGAGGTCTCTGGGTCTGAGGCCCTGTTTCTCTGAGGATTCTTTTCCTGAAGCTTTGGATGTCGTGTTTGACTTCGTGTTTGATTTTGGACTCTACTTTTTGTAAGTGTTTAAGGCCTTTTGACAAGCTCACTTGGAAAACTCTTGGGCTAGTGTAAGGTTTGATTCCTGAAAAGTTTAAAAGATCCTTGGTGGTTTTTACTCTGGGTTTTTCTGACTTGACTTTAGTAATTCCAAGGACAACTAAAGCTTCTATGCACTTGTTCCAGTCTTCTTTGGGGTAACTAGATAGGAAACTGTGTATAGTTTGGTTCTTTGATAGATTTTGTAACATTAATTATACAAAAACCCTTTAAAACTACTCATGTTTCAGTCAATAAACTATAATAAGTAAATCTAAACCTAAAAAGCAAAACTTACACATGTTTAAATACAACCATAATTATCCTGGAAATTACATCCAATAATAATCTTACAATGGAGTACTTTGAAAACCTCCTAAATAAGTTTAGGAAAGCTTTTTACTCCGGTGACTTTGACCAACAAGTACTGATTCACCAAAAAATATCAGGCTTGTGCTTCTCAGAAGCAGTTGCTCAATGTCCCGAGTATCAAAAATTTACGGAAGACATTGAGTATCTGGACAAGTGTGTGGAGCTCCTGGAAAGTCCAGACTGGGAAACTGTGGCTGAAACTCAGCACACCAAAGTTGAGGCAAGAGGAGCTGGGAATGAGTTCTTCACCAAGTCAAGTGTGTTGATCAACAGCAGTATTCTTAAAGTTATGGCTGTCCTCAACGAAATCGACCTGCTGCCCAATTGGTAAACTTTATTCTAGGGTTGATGCTTTGCAGTCCACTTCAGTTCTGCAACAGCTTACTAATAGTAGAAAGCTAGTGCGTTACCGATTTTGGTTTCCTTGGCCTGTTAGTTCAAGACGGTGCTTGCTAGAGTTTTCTGGGTTTCCTTTACCATCTTCACAAAGCATTTTAATACTAACTCGCACTCCGTTAAACTCGTCTTACTTGGGGTATCAAATAGAAGACTCTGAGGATGTCCAAATCCAAGTGCACACCGGATGTTTGCTAGTTCAGTATTTAGCTCCTGAGTTAACAAAAGTTGTTTTTTTGTTTCAAGCAAGTTATGGAAACGTAAGGTCCATTTAGAACTACTTGCCAGGCTGGCTTTTAAGATTTGGCGAAAAGCAAGTGATGTACTACTTAATGGAGTCCTTAAGAAACAAGGTCCATAATTTTGACAACAGCGAGTACATCGAAAGACTTAACCGCAATAAAGATTTTTACTCCTTTTTGATGAAAGTGGTTAACACTAAAATAGTTGATTAAATAATAAATAGGTTTGTGTTTAGGAATAGCGTTTGCTTTTCTTGGTTTTTCTACCCACAAGAGGAGAAGGTGTGCCTCTTCTGGAACTTTCGTAACCTCAATATCAAATACCTTGAATAATCTTAGGCGAAATGTCTCTGCCTACTTTAGGGAGGTCGCAAGGCTTAGTTGCAGGTAAAAGCAAGGACTCACAGGGTTCAGAGAATCGAGGCCAGGAAAACTTAAGTTGTTCCATACGCGACATGGTTTTAAGAGTATTTGATACTTGTCTAGTCCACTCTTGGTCGTCTACTTCGTTGAGTTGGTAAATAGACTGAACTTTTAACTGAAGCAGGTCAACTAAAGTTTCTGTTAACTGATTGTACTTAGTTTCTTGCATGCGAGTGGCAAAGCCTCCGTACACAGACATTTTTACTAACTAGTTAAGTCTTTAGGTTTGATGTTGAGTTGTTGCTTTTTGCTTTCAACAATGCTTTCTAAAACGTGCTTGGACAACTCACTAGGAGCAACGCACCTGCACTTAGCAGTGTAAATGACTTCTTGTACGTAGCCTGAAATGATGCCTTGGTCTTCTAAAACCACCATTTCTTCGAAGCAACTTCCTAAGAAGTTGGCGTCTACTTGGATCTGTTGCATGTTTGTTATCTTTTTGCACCTTAGTTCTTCATAGAAAGCTTTAAAAGTTAGTTTGATAATGCTGCCTAGAATGCTGTTAAGTTCGAACTTAACGTTTTCTACAGGTTTGATTTTTCTAGCAAAGAGTCTTTCCATTTCTAGTTCTACTGTGTTTTTGTCTCTTTTTCTTTTGACTCTTTGGTGGGAGGGTTTCTGTCCTTTAAAGAAAGTTTTGAGTTCTTTTCTGGAGTCTTTTAAAGACACTGCTATGTTTGTTATGGCTTCCGAAACGTCAATGGGTTCTTCTTTCCAGTCCGTGTTTAAGTACTCTTTTAAGTAGTCAGAGTAGGCTTTTCCGTAGAACTCTATGTAGATTAAAAGGATTTCTTCTTGTGCAGACTTCAGCACTGACAGCAGTTCAGGCTTAGCTGTTTTGTCAACGATTTGGGTTATTTCGTTCCGGGGAATGCCTAAGGAACTGTAAGTTTCAGCAATAGTGTGCAAGAGCTTAGGCAAGCCAGTGTCTTCAAGGGTAATTGCAAGTTTTAAAAAGCCTATTATGGAGCTTCCACTGACTTTAAGTTCTTTAACCACTGAGAGTTCCCCTTCTGGAACAGGGTATCTCAGCGAATACACTGTGAGTCCTTGCTTTACAGACTTAAAAAACTGAACTAAGTGCAAAGCTATCAGTGAAGCAAAAGTGTCTTCAGAAGTTAAGTAGTACCTAGAACTCTCTATTAGGGGCTGGAGTTCCATAACTGCTGATATAACTGCGTACATGAGGTTGTAAGCTGCTGAGTCAGCAGGACTGTCTATTTTTTCTGGAAGTTCAAGTTCTGAGTCTTGTATTTCTTGGTTTAAGTTCTGCAGAAGTTCTATGAAAGTAGATAAAAGACTTTCCATAGCAATCTCTACTTGGTGCCTCATTGCAAACTCGTAAAGTTCTGTAAACTTGTCCTCAACTCTAAAGTTTTTCTGACTAGGAATGATTTCTCTTAGTTTGTGCATGTCTGAGTTGATAATATGAAGACACAAAGTAAAAGAGTTTAAGTCACAACTTACCTCTTTCAGCTTGGTTTTAAAGCTCTGTATGTAGTTGTTAAGTACTTCTTTCGAAAAGTTCTGGAATATTTCAGAGTTTTCTTGGAAAATACCTAAGTAAGTTTCAAGAGCCGAGACAAACAAAGGCATTGCTTGTTTGTGCATTTCAGAAATGTACCAGTGGAAAGTTCCTTCAATGGGCTGGTGCTTTCTTTCTGTTTCAGCTAAAGAAATCTTCACGTCTTCGTCAATGTTTTCCAAAGAAGTTTCAGTTGTTGAGTACTTAGCTACAGGTGAACTGCTTTTAACTGTAGTTTTACTAAGTAATTCTTCAAAAGTTCTAAATATAATTCCTTTGTGACTAAGTAGTGCTTACTGGTTCAAGTAGAGTTTCTTAAGTCTGTCGCTTTCTTCACCAAACAAGTGCATGTCTTTGACGTACTTAGTAACTAAGCTGGTGGGGTTTTTTTCATTGAGTTTGTTCCAAAGTACTTTTTTAATAGTTTCTACGCAGTCCATGGTTTCTTGGTAAATTGAAGCGTAGGAGGGCTAAGTAAGTCTTACGTCAGCTTTGTGTTCAGTCAAAAATGAAAACGAACTGCTGAAAGAACTAGCAGCTTGGCTAAAGTCTAGCTGTTGTTTGTTTTTGTTGGCGTCTATAGCTGCCCGGAGCGAAGCTGGAAGCTCATAGATGTACTTGATTTTTTGGAGCTCGTCATTTATCTGAACGAGTCTTTGGATTTCAGACTGACGCGTGCTTGTAGAGTCTTCAACGCTTTTAGAGAGTTCCTGGATCCTACTCATGTTTTGGCTGAGTTTGTTCATTTGCTCTTCCATCCTTTCTACGTTGGACTTCATGTCCCTAATAGTATCAGTTGCTGAAATGAACTTGTTGTAGTTCTCGTAAACTAAAGTTTGCATGTTCCCGTCTAGAGTCCTTACTTCAGAAACTAAGTTGTTTTCTAGCAGTAAAAGTTCTTCTAAAGAGTGAGTGGATATCAAGTCGTAAAAAGCATTGACAGCATCGAACTCAGGGTTTTCTATGTTCATTTTTACTAATAATTTGAATGAGCAAAACTACAGTCCACGACGAAAGAATATCAAGGCTATCTGAAAGGTTATCTTCTCTGCAACAAAAACTAGACTCACACAGAGTTCAAAACACCCAAGGTTTCGACTCCAAACTTAAGCAAACTGAAGACGGTTTTTCTGAATTCCAAGAACAAGCCAACAAAAAGTTTAACACCCTCAAAGACCACTTAGCCAAACTCGAAACCCAAATAGAAGAAGAAGCTAAACTCAGAGAGTCCATTTCTGACGAAAAAACTAAAGAAATCCAATCTATGGAAGCTAGAATGCGCAACTTGCTCGAAACAGAATTCAGCACTCGCAAAGAAGCCGAACAAAAAATACTTAACCAAATACAAGATAAAACCAACGTGATCAACAAAGAACTCAACAAAGAAAGCCAACTTAGACAAGAAAGCATAGAAACCCTCCAGCAGTACTTAGAAGTAGACATTCCTAAGATCCACGAAGCCCTTACAGCTGAGTCCGAAGACAGAGAACAGATGGAAACAGCGATTTTTAAACAGTTCAACGAAGACCTAGAGAACCTTTACTCAGCTTACTACTACGAAAAGAAACAAAGGGAAGAGTCAGAGGAGTCCCTTGTGGAATACCTTAAAGAAGTAGTTGCTGGACTCAGAGAAGAAATCGAAAAAGAAAGAAATGAAAGAGAAACTACTGAAGAAAACTTACTAGCTCTGCTTGAAGCAACTTGCAGTAAATTAAACGAGGCTTCTCACTTATAACCCATTAAAAACCTGCTGAAAGTTCTCAGTCTGTCAATGCCTCTGACTTCTTCGTCCAGCAAAGGAGTTTTCACTATGTGGAAATCGTCGTACATGTCGTAGATTTGTTCTAGGTACTTTTTCTGCATGCCTTCTCTGGCTTTGCACATTCTGCATTCGTCTTCTGGGTACAGAACTTGGTTAACCACAATGTGGCCTATGTCTATGTTGAAGTTAGCTAACTCCACCACTAACCTTTCAGTTTCGTAAATAGAAAGAAACTCTGGTATGCACACTGCTACAAAAGTAGTAATTGAGGGGTCTTGGAACTGCTTCCGCACCACTTCAATGACTTCTTTCATCTGCTCTAGTTTTTCAAAAGCCGAGTCATAAAAGTTGTCAGCTCTTCCCATCAAAGAAGACATTTGTGTCATTAAAGAACCTAAGCTTTGCTTGAGTGAAACAATTTTCGCAAGACCTTTGTCAAGTATTGTCGGAAAGTTAAGTAGCCGCATGGTGTGTCCAGTAGGTGCTGTGTCAAACACCACTATGTCAAAGGTCATGTTTTGCACCATGCGAAGCAATTCAGAAAAGCTCATGGCTTCGTCTATTCCAGGAATAGAGTTTACGATCTCTCCTAGAAGGTCTCTAGTGGCTTGGTCGGACTCCATACCTAGTACTTCTGGCAACTCCAAGCTGTCTGTCCTTATTTTGGGTTTTACTTCCATAGCGTACAAGTTAGGCACTCCTTCAATTTGAGTGGGAGTGTCTGAAAGTTGTTGGTTGAAAGCGTCACTTAAGTTGTGAGCAGGGTCTGTTGATATGATTAGTACTGAGTCTCTGTGCTCAGCTAAAAGCGTGCTTAGACTTGCTGCTGTAGTGGTTTTGCCTACTCCACCTTTGCCTCCTACAAAGATCCATTTCAAGCTTGTAGTTTCCACAATAGCCCCCAAAGATGGTTCGAGTTCCATTTATAACTACTTATCGGGTTTTTCTTCTTGGGGTTTTTCTTCTTGTGGCTTTTCTTCTTGGGGTTCTTCTTCCTTTTGTATGCTTCCGAGCAGAGTCTTCCTGGCTCCAATGATTTTGCACTGCAAAAAGAAGGAACCTCCGTTTGCAGGGTCGTTGATCTTAAGAAGTCTTTCATACCTTTCTTGGACTCTTTCGGTTGTGTAGTCTTTTTCGCATTCTAGTATGTTGATGGCGTCTTCAATAGACATCAGTCCTTTCGTTTGGGCTTCTTCAGTGGTTTCTTTGGTGCCTGTGAATTCCTGGGCTTTGCCGGAGGACCCTAAGTATAGTTTACTTTTAAAAAAGTTCTTCGTGAAGTTTCTGCTGACGGAGTACATAAGCTTAACTTGGGGAAGAAAGCAGTCTTTGAAAAGGATGAAGTAAGACATAATTACTACTCATAAAAATAAAATGCCACTGAGGCTCGACATCAAAAAGAAACTTTCAAGCAGAAGCGAAAGAGTTAAGTGTGTGGAAGTGCACCCGACTCAGCCTTGGGTGCTCTCTGGACTTTACAGTGGAAACATTCTTGTGCACGACTACATCACACAAGCTGTGCTTAAGTCTTTTGAGGTGTCTAACTTCCCAGTTCGTTGTGCTAAGTTCATAGTCCGCACTCACTGGCTAGTGGTTGGTTCTGACGACAAAAACATCCGAGTTTACAACTACAACACTTTAGAAAAGCTCAGAACCTTTGCAGCGCACGACGACTACATTCGGAGCGTAGTGGTGCACCCTACACTGCCTTACATCATAACTTCTTCGGACGATTGCTTAATAAAACTTTGGGACTGGGAAAACAACTGGGAAGAAAAAAGGACTTACGAAGGCCACGGACACTACGTTATGCAAATTGCACTGAATCCTAAAGACTTTTCAAGCTTCGCAACTGCTAGTTTGGACAGAACTATTAAAATTTGGGGCATTGGTGGCAGCACAGGGACTCACTCAACTCTTTCAGGACACACTCAAGGAGTGAACTGCGTGGACTACTTTCCTTCTGTGGACAAGCCTTACCTTGTGAGTGGAGGCGACGACATGAAAATCAACATTTGGGACTACCAAACCAAGCAGTGCATCCACACTTTGTCAGGGCACCACCACAACATTTCTTCAGTCAGTTTTTACCCTGACCTTCCACTTATTGTTTCGACTAGTGAAGACTCCTCTGTTAAGATTTGGCACAGCACAACTTTTAGACTAGAAACAACTCTTAACTACGGAATGGAAAGAGCCTGGGCCCAAAGCAGCTTGCAAGGAACTAAGCTTTTAGCTTTGGGGTTTGACGAAGGCACTGTAGTTGTGAAACTAGGGAGTGACGAACCACTTGCTTCTATGACAAATAATGGCTACTTGATTTGGGTGACAAATAACGACATCCAGTCAGCCAACTTAAGGATCAATGAAAGCGAAATCCAAGATGGAGAAACAGTTCCTTTGGTAGCTAGAGAAACTGAAACTTGTGAGTTCTTTCCACAGTTCATTAAGCACAGTCCCAATGGCAGGAGCTTTGCTTTGTGTGGAGACGGAGAATACGTAATTAAGTCTTCAAGAGCTTTTAGAAATCAAGGTTACGGCCAAGCACAAGAGTTCGTTTGGAGTAATTCTAACGAGTTTGCCATTCGGAACGGAAATAGTGTAAAGGTGATGCGTGACTCTGAAGAAAAAGCTAACTACAGACCTGGGTTTAGTTTAGAAGGAATATTTGGAGGGAACTTGTTAGGAGTAAGAGGAGACGAGTGCATTGACTTCGTTGAATGGACTACAGGAAAACTCATTCGCAGAATTAACGTTTCGCCAAAACAAGTTTACTGGTCTGAGTCAGGAAACTACATTGCAATAGTTTTGGAAGAGAACTTTTTTGTTCTGAAGTACTTCCCCGAAGTGATTGCCTCAGGTTTTGAGGACGAAGAAGGCATTGAAGAAGCCTTTGAAATGCAGTATGAAATCTTAGAAAGTGTAGTGTCTGGAATATGGCTGAGTGACTGCTTTATTTATACAACAAGTTCACATAAACTCAACTACTGCCTTGCAGGCAAGCAAATGCCAATAGTTAACTTGGACAAAAAAATGTACCTTTTAGGGTACATTCCACAACAAGCCAGAGTTTACTTAATTGACTCCAACAGAAGCGTGATTAGTTATGGAGTCACGCCTAGTTTCATAGACTACCAAATAGCAGTGGTCCAGGAAGACTTTGAAAAGGCAGAAATGATCTTTCCTTCAATTCCAGAGTCTTACCACAACAAGTGCGCAAAGTTCTTAGACAACCTGGGTTACAAAGAAGAAGCTATGGCAATCACTAAAGACAAAGACCACAAGTTTGAACTGTCTTTGCAACTAAACGACCTTTCAGAAGCTTACCAAATTGCAGCTAGTGACTCTGAAGCAGGTGACAAGTGGAAAATGGTAGGAGACTTAGCACTGCTTTCAGGAGAGTTTGAACTTGCAGAAAGTTGCATGTGGAAGTCCAAAGACTGGAATGGACTTTTGCTACTCTACACTAGTTTAGGCATTGAAGAGAAACTTAGGAAACTAGCTGATCACAGTTTCGAAGCAGGTAAAATGAACATTGCTTTTGTTTGTTACTTCACTATGAAAGACGTGGAGAAGTGCATTGACTGCTTGGTGAACTCAGGCAGGGTTCCAGAAGCTGCTTTTTTTGCAAGGAGTTACTGTCCTTCTAAGATTTCAAGTGTAGTTAAAAAGTGGAAGCAAGAACTAAGCAGTGTTTCGGAGGTTGCAGCTGAGTCCTTGTGCGACCCTACAGAGTTCCCTCAGAAATTCCAAGAACTCTCTGTAGGCACAAAGACAGAAAAGAAACTTTTGGAGTTCTACGACAAGAAATACGAAGCTAGTGAGTACTTCAACGTGATGAACCTGTTCAACTACGACGTGCTAGACTTAGTTAAGGAAGACGAAACTGCAGATTTCGATAGCATCATACACGAAGCCCCTGAATGTCCTGAAGATCCTTTCGAAATGGCTTAATAATTAGTTAACATGGACAAAGAGTACCGAGAAGCAATCTTTAAAAGAGCAGAAATTGAAACCTTCAGAGCACAAGAAGAATTAGACTCAAGCACTCACTTTACAATTACTCCAGCTAAAGAACTTCCCCAGTTTAAAATTGAAGACCCGCCGAGTTCTATCAAAGCCCAACAGTACATTTCTTTGTATGAACACAACAAGATTCTACAAGAACTAGCCCAGAAGCACTCTTGTGAACTAGAAGACCTAAGGAACCAACAGTCCAGCTACTACCTAGAAAAACTCAAAGAAATCCAAAAAGAACAATCAGAAAAGCACAACAAAGAGTCTAACTCGCTTCAAAAGAAAGTCCAAGAGTTAGAGTTTGAGTTATTCGAACTAAACACTCAAATGCACTCTTACAAACTAAGTGAAGAAATCATTAAAAAGCAGTATGAGTCTTTAATGAACAGTTCAGAAGTAACTAACCAACAGTACAAGGAAAACCTAAAACACTTAAAAACCAACGTCCGGAGTCTAGAAAAACAACTTGAAAAACAAAAACAAAACCACCAAACCATACTTGACGAAGAACTAAACATACTAGAAAAAAAACTAAAAGCAAGCACCCAAGAAGTTAAAAAAAAGGACTCCAGAATCTCAGAAATCTCTGCTTTGTTACAAGAAAAAGACTCTAAAATCTCTGAACTCAGAAACCAAATCTCAAATCTCCAACAAAAGTCCCACAAAAAACACCAACAAGAAAATCACAAACTAACTCAGATGATTGAAGACCTCAATAAAAGAAACAAACAACTTGAGCAAGAAAACTCCAAACTCACTGAAAACTTATCTAAGTGCAAAACCAATACTAGAAAAGAAGTTGAAGACGAAAACAAGCATCACATTAAGATACTTGAAGAAATCAACGAAGAACTCAAGAAAGAAATAATCACTCTCCAACACCACATAAAAACCCAAGAAACTCCAACTGACTCTAACTCTTGGAAAGAAAAAACACAGGAACTAGTAACTAAGTACTACTCAGCCCTCAAAAAACTAAAACAAGACCTTAACTACTTCAAACAAACCACCAACAAAAAACACCAGATCCTAAAAGAAAACTTTGAAAAAGACTTTAAGTACCTAAGTGAAAAGTACCAAAAAGCACTTTCAGAAAGCAACGAAAAAGTAACTGAACTCAAAAATAAACTTGCCAGAGTCAGAAAAGGCAAGGTAACCACTTGTAAAACTAATAAGTAAGGTATAAATGGGTTGTGCTCTAAACAAGAATAAAATCAAAGAGCTCAAACACGAGGTGAAACAGCCTGAAGAAATCAGAATCAACGCAAAATGCTTCATAACCAGTAACGAAAACAGCTTCCACAAAGTATACAGACTAGGGTCGACTCTAGGTGTAGGGGGATTTGCCGAAGTAAGGCAGTGTTACCACAAAGAACTCTGTGTAACTCGGGCTGTAAAGATCTTCAGAAACGATTTGCTTAGCTCCCAGCAAAACAAATCCCACATTAAAAAAGAAATCAGAATACTTAAGTCATTGGAACACCCTAACATAGTTAGGACTTACGAATACTTTGAAAACTCCCAACGCATTTACATAGTAATGGAGCACTGCAAAGGTGGAGAGCTCTTTGAAGAAGTCATCAAGCAGCAACACTTTGAAGAAACTCAATGCGCTTCTATTATGCAACAACTAATCTCTGCAGTGGCTTACTTGCACGAAAACAACATAGTCCACAGAGACCTTAAGCCTGAAAACATACTTTTGGAGCAAGAACACGACTTGTTGAACATTAAGTTAGTAGACTTTGGCGCAGCTACTTTTTATGAGAAAAACAAAAAGCTAAAAAGAGTCATAGGGACTTCTTTTTATGTGGCACCTGAAGTCCTCACTAAGAAGTACAACCACATGTGTGATCTGTGGTCTTGTGGAGTCATTATGTATGTGCTGCTTGCAGGCTATCCTCCTTTTGACGGATCTAGTGACACTGAAGTGCTTTCTAAGATCAAAACAGGGGAGTTTTCTTTGCAAAAAGAACCCTGGCCTCACGTCAGCGAGTCTGCCAAAGACTTAATTCGCAACTTACTCTGCCCTCATGAAATCCGAATATCTGCCAATGAAGCACTTGGACATCCCTTCATCATCAACTCTGCTCAACACGTGCTGCCTGAACCTGAGGTTTTGGCTAAGGCTATAAACAACCTTAAGAACTTCCACAGCAACAACAAAATAAGAGAAGCCGTGCAGACTTTTGTTTCAACGCAACTTTTGTCGGCCAAAGAGACTAAGAGACTCAAACAAGTCTTCAGAAGCATTGACAGAAACGGAGACGGAAAGTTGAGCAGGGATGAGTTGGTTGAGTACTCTATGATCATGGGAGTCGTCAATGCTGAGTCTGAAGTTGACCAAATCATGAGAGAAGTGGACACTGACCAAAACGGATACATCGACTACACCGAGTTTATCAAAGCTTCTTTTGACTTCAACAAGTACCTAACCGCTGAGCGCCTAAAAGCAGCTTTTAACGTTTTTGACAGCGACAGGAACGGAATGATTTCAGCTTCTGAGCTAAAAAATATTTTGAAAAAAGGAGGCTCCTACGACGAAGAAGTCTGGAAACAAATAATCAAAGAAGTTGATAAAAACGGAGACGGAATGATAGACATTCAAGAGTTCCAAGATATTGTAATGTCAAATATTTAGTAAATTTTAATATGAAGACTTTCCTAGTCATACATCTGCTAATTCTGAAAGGAGTTGTTTTTAGTAGTCCAGTTGAAAATCAAGAATTCAGCGCTCCAAATCTAGATCAAATGAACACAGAGCTAACATTGGGAGACCAGACTCTAGAGTCTGGTGAAGACTCAAACAAAATTGCGGAGTATCAAGAACCCCAAGCGCAAATTATTGAAGACTTCACTCAAGAGGCAGAAGAAACTCAAGAGCCTGCTGAGGAAACTACTGATTTCCAAGCTGAACCTACCCAAGAAACACAGGACTCTAAAGAGCCAACTAAGGAAACTAGCGACGCTGAAGCAGAGTTTGTGCAAGAACCCCAAGTAGACTCCACTCAAGAAGCCAATCAAAGCTTCGAAAAAGTAGAAGAAACAGAGTTTGAAAAGCAAGACTTCAACAAAGAAATTCCTGAACTTTCTAGTGCTTTAGAGAAACTAATCAACTTTGCTGAGTCAAGCGAAGACTACTTAGGAACCCTTTACAAAAGGTTTAGAGAGTACCCCCAGTTGGCTTTTGGAAGTTTTTACTTAATTTTGCTATACTTACTTTACAGACTTTTAAAAACTTCCAAGTCCACAGTAACCTACACCAGAAAAACCATTGACGAGTCTGTAATATCTAAAACAGCTTCAGTCTTAGACCAAAAATACGACTCTCTGCAAAAACTACTTGGTACTATGAAAAACATCCATCAAGAAGCGCCTAGACATCACCAAGATCCTGAAATCCACTCTAAGGTAGACACGCTACTAAGTCAACTCAAAAAAGTCCACGTAGCACAATGCTCCTTTGAAAGTTCAGTCATTGACTCTCATAAAAAAATTTGGGAAGAGCTGTCTAAGCTTGAAACCACCCCCCAAATGGACACTCTCAAACCTCCTGAATATGAGGAACCTGACTCCGCTATGCCTCCGATTGAAGAACTCGAGGGGTTTGAGGAACTTAAAGAACCACAAAAATCGGATGAATTTCAAGAGTTTCAACAACCTCAAAAGACACCGGAGCCCCTAGAAACATTTGAAACATTTGAAGTATTTGAACCACTTGAGCTACAGGAACCACAGGAACCACAGGAACCACTTGAGCCACAGGAACCACAGGAACCACAGGAACCACTAGAAACCCAAAAGATAACTCAAGAGTTCAAAGAAGAAAACGGAATCGAGCCCCCTTCGGAACCCCAAGAAACTATTCAAATAACTGAAACTTTTCCAGAAGAAAAGGAGGACCAAGTAAAAACAGAAATAACCGAAGAAGAAAAAGGAAACAACTACACACCCAGACCCCCTGCACAAACCAAACCAAGAAAATTTGCCTTCCCCAGACCACGCAGACCCAACCCTTCTTCTAGACCGCAGTATGTAGCTCCTCAGGCCCAAACCAATCCTTTTGGTTAATTAGTTCATGAAATTTCTTAATAAAAGGTTACATCTCAAACAGAGTGTTGGATCTGTTTGGCTTTTTGGTGTTGGCTTTCAATCTATTTTCTTTAGGAAAGCAAAAGTCACTAGAAGAAGCATCAGGAGTGTAGACAGAGTCATTTATTGAAGGCAGCACTACCTTGATTTTACGAGTTGAAGGTTTGACACTTGGAGGGCACCGTAAAGCTTCGCTATGGACACCAGGCGCTTGTGAAAGGTTAATTAAGTTTCTGTTTCGAGGTGAGATGCTCACTACTTTCTTTGAAGGAGTGATGTTCAGTCTTTTTTGATTGGGCGAATTGCTTGAGAAGCTAAGACTGATTTTGGCTAAATCAGTCTGGATCTTAGAGGACTTAACGGAGTTTCTGTTAATTTTTGGTAGCCTTGTTCCAAGTTCTTTTAAGTCCAGTAGCTTCTGCTTTCTCACTGTAGAAGGGGCAAAAAACTGATTCTTTTTCGAAAAATACCCTTCGTATAGCCCTAAATTCATAGTTTAAATTATTCCATTGTTTTAACTCAACACAAAAAAACTCCTATCACTTAACTCACAACTTATTTAACTTATTCACTCAATTATGCTAATAATGTCATCTTCTAAGTCAGTAGTTTCTAATTCTTCCAGGGTTACTTGGTCTTCTTGGAAGCTTTCCACTGCAAAACTTTCTTGAATTAGTTCTTCTTTCATAACTTTTTGGTGAGCAACTGCCAATAAAGCTATGCAAAACAACAAAACCAACTTAGCCATTTATACCAAACTTAACTAACCCTATTGTAAATCTTAGATGCTAAACTGCAAAGTGCTTTATAAGCAAAACTGTTTTTGTCTAAAAAGTGCAAAGAGTCCAAAGCAGCGTGCAGGTGCAGCAAAGCTAAGTGCCGAGTTTTCTCAATTCCTTGTTTTTCAGCTGCAGCTACTCCTAGTTCAATGTCTCCGCTTTTACTGAACTTCCTTTTTACGATGTCCAGAATCTTGTTTCCTTCCCCAAACAAAACAGGCCCTGTAGCTAGGCCCTCTCTCATGTCGTTGAGTTTGGGTTTTCCCAGTAGTTTCTGGTCCCCTATGAAGTCTAGCACGTCATCTACGTACTGAAAGGCTAGTCCTAAGTGCTTGCCAAAGTTGAAACACTCTTCTGGGTACCCTCCATAGTAGCCTATGCCTTTGCAACCATGCGCTATCAAAGAAGCTGTTTTGAAGTAAGTTTTGTGGCAGTAACTCACTATGTGTGTTTCAAGGTCTTCACTTACAGCGTCTGCTTGGATGAGTTCGCCTTTAGAAAGGTTTTCCATGATCTCTGAAATCAAGTTCATAAGTCTCATATCGTCTAACTTAGTGCAGTGATAAGAAGCAGTTCCCATTAAGTAGTTGCCTCCTTTCACAGCTTTGAAGTTCCCAACTTGTTTGTGAACAGCAACTTGTCCTCTGCGGGTTTCAGCCCTGTCAATCACGTCATCATGGACTAAACTAGAGCAGTGCATCATCTCGATTACTTCGGCAAAAACTCTTTGGGGCCTTTCAACTGACCCACTGAGGAACTCAGAACGTGGACTCAGAGCTCTGGATAAAAGTAAAAGTATAGTTGGGCGGAAGTGCTTTCCTGGAAACTTGAAGTAGTACTGAGTGATGTCGTCAATGTTGGGGTCTCCAGTGTAAAGAGCCTCCAGTATGTCTTGACTGAAAGTTTTCATGTCTTCTTTAACTAGTTCAAAGGGATCTAAATCTGTTTTGAGCTTGGAAAACAGTTCAGAGTTCATCTGTGGAACCACTGGTTTTTCTAAGAGTGAACAGGCCAAGTTACAGTCTTCTAGGAGTTCTACTGAAAAGTATTTCTAGATGAACAGTACTTTTGAAAGCAGACGGTTTAGATTTTTCATTTATTTAGTCAATTTAGACTTGTGGGTCTTAGTTTGGGCGTGAGAAGCAATGCTTTTTCGTTTGAGTTTGCGTTTGCACACTGTGCATTTCACAAGTGACTCATCTGGGTCTTTGCGTGATCTAAGTAGTTTAAACACTGAGTCATCTTGAACAGGAACTTCAGAGCGCTTGTCTAAGTCTTCAACAACCATACTTGAGTCTCGGGTTTGGGGAGAACCTTTGAACTCGCCGCTGGGCCTTTTGTGTCTTTTTATGGGTACTTCATAGTGGCCTTCCCTTGACTCGGATTCACTCAACGATTTTTTGAGTCGAGTGAAGTTGTCTGCAGTGGTTTTGACAAGTTGCATGAAGCCCTCTGAAGAGACTCTTCTTTCCAAAGAAGGTCTTTCAGACTGACTAGGAGAGCCTATAAAGGAATTAGAGGGAGTAAGCCCAGGAGAGGCTATAGGACTTGGGTAGATAAAACTAGACTCTGCTTGCTTGCATTGCAAACTAGACAAAACTAGCGAAGGAGAGTCAGGAGTGGGACTTCCCGGCGATCTGAAATACAGTCCTTCAGCCGACTTTTCACTGAGCGAAGAAGACTGCCTGCGCAGAATAGAGCTCTCAGGGAAGCTAATAGGCTTTATGCTTGGTCTGGAAACAACCTTTTGGGGTTTGGAAGGCAAAGGGTGCACTTCACAGACTTTTAAAAAACTTCCATGGTAGTCTTTGCCATTGATGTGGGAAATGGCTTTTTCGCCGGTATTTCTTTCTGTGAAGTCGACAAATGCAAACTTCCCCTACATGTTACTTACATAGTGGTTGAGCTGGCACTCGCCGAATCTTTGGAATTCCTCTTTTAAGGACTCTTCAGAAACACCACCAGGTATATTCCCTACAAAGACTTTCATATTATAAGTGTGCTGAAGTTCATCTGACATTTCAAATCAAAGTGCAACTATAATAATGGAGGCTACAGAAGAATGTGACAACTGGTAAGTCATAATTAGCGGAAAGCAAATTCCATCAGCTTCAATGCAACTCCACAAAATTCACTGCGAAAGGAACTTTTTCAGGTGCAAAGAATGCAATGAGCCAATTCCTATCGCTGAAAAAGAAAAACACCAACAAGAAGTCCATCAACCAAAGCCTTGTCCTGACTGCGGGCAACTTATAACTCCAGCTTTGTTTTCGATGCACGACTGCCCAAAAAGGCCTAAGATTTGCCAGTTCTGCGAAGCCCACATTCCAAGTGACCAGTTCGCAGACCATATTACTCAATGCAGCAGCCGAACAGAACAATGCCCTTTATGCCAGAAGTATATTCCTCTAAGAGACTACGATCACCACTTAGCAAGGGGTAATTGCACCACATCGTACAAACAACAAGTTGAAGAACAAAAAATGCAGGACTTCAGAGAACAAGCACTTACAGAAATCCTTCAGAGAGGGGGAGAACCTACTCAGGAAGACATTGACCTCCAAGCTGCTAGGCTGTATAACGAAGAACTGGACAGAATCTATGCTGAGGAACTCAACAACCAAATTCTGCAAGAGTCCCAAAGCCCACAAAGACGACCTGAAAACACAGAAACAACATTTGAGGCTATGGAAGAAGAATTTGAGCCGTTGCGGCCTAGGCCTTTCCCTAGAGACTATCCTACGGAAGAGTTCATGGAAGAACTCAGACAAGGACCCAGACAAGAACCCAGACAAGAACCCAGTCAACAAGAAGACGAAGAAGCTATTCTTAAACAAGTAATAGAAGAGTCCAAACAAGACGCTCCTGAGTTTGGAGACGAAGAAATCAACCAAGCAATCATGAAGAGTCTACAAGAACGTTAATAAGTCATGCAATATCACTAACAAAATGTCAGAACAAAGCAAACTAGAAGTTCTTAAAGAACTTTTTTACGAGGAAAAAATAGAAAAGGCTTTTGAATTAGTGTCCCAACTTTCCGTAGAGTCCAAGTCTAACGAGAATTTAAAGGCAAAACTTGAGTGCTGCGAAGAATTCCAAGTTCTCCTAGAAGACATGCACCTTAAGTCAGAGTGCAAAGAAATGTTGTCTGAAGTGTCTACCTGGACTGAAGTCTGCAACTCTGACAACATTCGGACTTACTCAAAAGGTTCTGGAAAAAACTTTATGGTCAGGGGCGAAATGTACATGGACCAACCTATGCTTCCTACATTGGCTTTGTTTTCAGAAACTGATTTGCTAGGCACTTGGCTAACTATGCTAGAAAACGCCCAAGACTTAGGAACTCCTTCTCGTTTTCGAAGAATTTTGCAGTACAAAGCAGGAATGCCTTGGCCTGTTAAAAACCGAGAGGCTGTAATGAGGGCTTTAGGAGTACCCGATATTGATAGTGCTTCAGCCCTTATCATTATGAAAAGCATCCACTCCAGAACCACCTTAGGTGTCGAAATCCCCGCTCAGGATGAACACCACGTTAGAATTGACCTTAAACTTGCCTGCTTAAACATTGCTTACTTAGGGCCTAATAGTACCCACGTAAGCTTCATTGCACACATGGACCCCAAACTGAAGTTAGTTCCCCAGTTCATAGTCAACTTTGTGACTAAGCACATACTGTACTACTTTTTAAAAGAAGTTAGGTCAAAAAGCATGGAGTACCCTGGAAGCATTTTTGAAGAAAGAGTCAAGCAAAAACCTGATTACTACCAAGAACTCTTAAACACCATACATCAGTTAGAAAGTAAGTAATTGGATAAGTTAGATAAATGTTACAGAGTAACCAGGAAACCTTCGAAGTCATTAACACTAAATCAAAAGATTTGAAAAAGAAGTCAGCACCCTGCTCTTACGACGCTACAGCTAAAAGCTACACATTCAGACTGGAGTCCAGCGTTTCATGGATAAAAACAGATCAATTGCAGGTGCCCTACTGCTACCTGCAGCTACAGTTGTTTCTGGTTTCAACCAGCAAGTTTACTTTCCAGGTAAATATTACTGACTCTTATGGAACTGAAAGGCGTCTATACTTCAGCACCTCAGCTAAGTCTTCTTTTTCGCCTCAGCATGCCAGAATTCCTCTGTATTACCTTCCCAAGCACAAGTGGCTTAACCTCACCCTTGACCTAAACGACTTTTCTCAGAACTGCTTTGGACTCCAGTTTAAGAGCTTAGAAAGCTTGGTAGTTAACTCTCACTGCCGTCTGAAAAAAGTTAGCTGCCAAAGCACATTAGACAACTGGGAAAACAACTTTTTGCCAGGTGTGAATTTTGCGCACGTGTTTTATAAGTGGACAGATGTCGAAGGTGTAGAAAACAAGAAGCAAACAAAAACAGCTTGGGTCCGAAACAACTCAGTTCCGAGGGCCAACAACTCAGCTCCTATTACGAAGACTCCCAGCAAAAAAGTAAACGCCCCTTTGCCGCCTTTATCCAAGACAAACTACCCTAGTTCTGGAACTAGAACTTTTGCAGTGAACTTTAGAACAGCTATGTTTTCTGCTAAAACCGTCAAAAAAGACCCTAAGTACTCTCGGTTCCAAAGCCACACTCAGTACAAAGGATACGAAGACGAGGTAGAAGAAGACATCCGTGTGGACAGTCCAGAGTCGCAAAAAGAAACCAAGCACAACTTCGAAAACAGAGAACTAGCTGAGAAAGAGTCCACTCAGCCTAACTCTGACCCCTCTTATTTTGAACAGGGGCTGAATAATTTGATGCATGCTGTGCCCACTTCGTTTCCAGACTACTCCGAGTTTGGGTACGAACAAGTTTTTAGAAGCTTCTTAGTTACCAGGTCACAGTTTTTTTGAATTAATGTAGCATAATTAGAGTATTGTGTATTACCCTTTAAAGGATGTATTAGTTCTATTAGTGAGTTTAGAAAAGATTTTAGAAACGTCTGAAGAGTACCCAATGTAAGAAGGTGGGCTGGTGGCAGACTGCTTTTCAGGAACGTTGAGGTTGTACATTTCAATGGTTCTGTACATAAGGTCATCTCTAGGCGCAGTTGTCTTCATAGAAGGGATTTTAAAAGCTCCTCTCGTTCCACTGAGTCTAAAGTGAGCATTGTCGTAAGTAGAAGCTGGAAGGGGTTTAGGGGTAGTTAATGACTGCTTCACAAGGTTAGGTTGTCTAGAAGCAGCTTTAAAGAATTCAGTAATGTGCGTGTCAAGTCTCCTCATGAGTTTTTGCTCCTCTTTATCGTAAGGACCTGGACTGTGCTTTTCAGGGTAGAGTTCTTTGCGATCAGACACTTTTTCGAAGTAAATATTGTTAACTCTTTTGTTCCTGGCATAGTTCATAGAAGTGCACTGGTAGAAACTGAACCTGTTTTCGTTAGGAGGGTCTTTGGAAGTCACAAAGGGGTCCCTGGTTCTTTGCAACTCGAACTTTCTAGCTGAGAGTATTCTGGGTTCAACTTTTTTAGGAACAGGACTCCATTTTGAGTTTTTGTTTTCAACTCTTTGGTGGTACTCGTCTACATTCGAAATTGTTCGGTTGAGTTTGTCGTTAAACCCCTCTGAAGTATTCATGTGGACGCCTTTGAGTTTTCTGTTTTTTAAAGAGCAGTTTAAGTCGTCCTTCAAGCAGTTAGGAATAAACATGCGCTTGGGTCTAGGCGAGGTGTCTGGCTCTTTGTAAGGAATGGCGTGGTCTACTCTAGGCATTACATATTCCTTTTTAGGAAAGTACCTGCCGACCCTTGGGGATTCAGTTCTGTTCCTAAAAGCGTGGAAGTAAGTTTCTCTAGACACGTTTTGGAAAGAAGCACTGGGTTTAGGCTTGTTTTTTTCCCTTAAAGCAGCTGCGTGTTCTTCGTTTTCCTTTTGAACTTGTTCAAGCATCTCTTTCATATCCTTAACTTCCACCAAATCTAGTTCCCTAGCTTTAGGTCTTTTCTTGGAAGCTGTAGTTAAGTTCGCCAACTTGGCAGCTTTGCCTGGACGCGAGTAAACTACTTCGTTTTTAAGCAGCTCCATTTAACTTAGTTTTAACCCAAGCTGTGAGTTTTGGAATTTCTTTCCAACGGGCTTCTAAAGACTTGCTAGCTAAGACTGTTACGAAGAAGGGAGGGTTGGCCTTTGCCCTCACGCACATACAAGGACCTGCCCTGAAGGTTTGTCCTGTTTTAACTCCGTCGAATTCTTCGCCTAGGAGTTTGTTTGTATTTTTCCAAGTTAAGTCGCGGTAGCCTGAATTGGGGTTGTAAACTTTGCAGGTGTATTCTTTAGTGCTGACTACTCTGGAAAATACTCGGTTTTGCATAGTGTGGAAAGCTAGTTTGCAAACCTCAAGGGCTGTGGAAGTGTTTATAGATATTGACAAGCCGTGGGGGTTCCTGAAAGTGGTGCTTTTCAACCCTAGTGATTGGGCAAGTGTATTCATGTGGTTAATAAAAGCTTTGTAAGGAGAGTCAGGGTTTAGTAAGCAGCCTAAGTACTCAGCTATTGCTAAAGCAGCGTCATTGCCAGAAGGCAGCATCAGTCCGTACAACAACTCAATTAAACTTACTTGGTCCCCGTACTGCAAATTTGCAGAAGTTCCTATTAGGTTGCTTGCATTGTGGCTTATTCTGACTTTCTGTTCCCATTGAACAGAGTACTTATCAATCAAATCTAAAGCTGCATAGCAAGTCATTATTTTGGTAAGACTAGCTATTTCTCTCTTTTGGTCTGGAGCTTTTCCGTATAGTAGTTTTCCTTTAGAAGAGTATACTGCCCAGGACTTTGCTGAAACGTAAGGAGGCACCGAGTGCTTAGGTATTACAAAAGAAGACTCTACAGTTGAAACTGATGATATTGATTGGAGTTGTATTGGTGAGTAGCTTTTAGGAAGAACTCCAGGGTTTGGACTGTAGGAAAACTTTAACTTTCTGCGTTTTATTCTTGTTTGAGGAAAGTTGAACCTTGCTTGGAGCTGAATTATTTTTATGTAAGGGAGTTCCATAATAGTATTCCAGTTAAGTATAGAAATTGCTTTAAGGACTAATTAAATGGTAGAATCAAATCTATCAACTAAGGTTCAGTTGTTTATAAGTGGAAGATCTTTGAAGGACTTGGACTCCTGGAGCAAAAGTGACCCTTACTGCTCTGTGAGTATCTATGACTCAGTCAGAGGGTGTTATGTGGACTTTTCAAGAACTGAAGTTTTGAAGGACAACCTCAATCCTGACTGGACCACGGCTGTGGAATTAGACTATTACTTTGAAATCAACCAGCCTTTGCTTTTTGTTGTGTACGACTACGACTCTTCTAGTTCCTCAGAAGAAGTCGGCAGAGTTGAAACCAC
>PR_CR_10_Liq_1_inCRDRAFT_1000017_pt1 | contig 78930 bp, 62 predicted proteins | sample PRCRCaboRojoPR_3_FD_10241 | JGI IMG/M metagenome (IMG submission 10241) | reverse complement strand
GCGGTAATGTGACGCGAGGTGAAGGCTTAAGAGCTGTGAGGTAATCCATGAGACATTGGCGAAAGTCATCGAGACGAGTAACCTAATAATAATAATAGTTGGAAGCACCTGGTCTCAGAATTTAAGTTAGAGTTAGTGCTTCTGACAACTTTCTAGTTTGACTTATATCCGTTTTTTGTTTGATCAATGTTCAGGGAAATCAAAAATGTCTATACAACATATATAATAATATGCATAGGCACCCAAGACCGCATGACGAAGAACTGGTTGGAGTCTTCAACATCTGGATATCTGGAGGCACTAACCGAGGCAAGTCAATTTTGAGCTGTGCACCTAATGGCTTAGTGGACCTTTGGGAAAGGGATGACAATTCAGGTCGCCAAAAGTGGAGGCTAGAAAAAACATCTGATGGTTATTTCAACATCTGGATATCTGGAGGCACTAACCACGGTAAGTCAATTTTGAGCTGCAGAGCAGATGGCTTAGTGGACCTTTGGGAAAGGGATGATAACTCAGGTCGCCAAAAGTGGAAGCTAGAGAAAACATCTGATGGTTACTTCAACATCTGGATATCTGGAGGCACTAACCGAGGCAAGTCAATTTTGAGCTGCAGAGCAGATGGCTTAGTCGACCTTTGGGAAAGGGATGACAATTCAGGTCGCCAAAAGTGGAGGCTAGAGAGAATAGAATAACCATTAATCAATTCTTAAATAGTAATATAAATAGGGATGCTTACNACAACAGTCGGGAGAACTAGAAATGCTCAAGAAAGCCAAAAGAAAAAGCAGCACCACAAAGACAAGTCTAAGAGCTCATCCGAGATCAAGAAGCAGTACCAAAACTACCAAAGTTTAATAACTATCCAGTCCGAAGACATTAATTTCACCAGTTTCCAATTCGAGAAACTCAAGGTTGCAGAAACTCTGTGCTTCATGCTTGCAGCAACAGGTTGGGGTTGCGCTGCCATTGCAGCAGACTTGACTTACCTAGACAATATTTACGAAGAAAAGAAGACCTCTGCAAACCTTGCACTGATTGGTTGCAGCATTACCACTGTGCTGCTTCTAGTTTGTGTGATTTGGAGGACCTTAAAAGAACTAAGGTTCGAGCAAGCAAAGGGTATATTCTCTTACCAAGACACTATTTTTACTACTAAAAAGTATAACGTGCTCATAGTTGAGTTAGCTATTAACTTTATCCATCCTTGTTATGGTTTGGACACCTACTCGTTTTCAGTTGACGACGATAACCACGCTCCAATTCACTACACTTACATAGGCGTTATTTCAATCATAATGCTGTTGAGAATTTACCACTTTATTAGGTTTGTGTCTGTGATTCAGCAGTACAGGTCGCCTCGCTCCCAAAGACTTTGCCAGATGAACGGTTGCAGAGCTGGAACTTGGTACAGCGTCAAGTGCTTGATCCAAGAAAGCCCTAATGTTTCGATGACAGTGATGATGATTGGAGGGATTTTAGTGTTTGCATATCCGCTTAGAATTTTTGAAAGGTCTGCCGGGCAAGATTTTGCTAGTTACGAAAACTCTGCTTGGTGCATCATTCTAACAATGACCACTGTGGGCTACGGAGACTACTTCCCTCTTACTGATGCTGGAAGGCTAATTGTGTTTTTCGCTTGCATTTGGGGTGTGGTAGTGGTTTCCCTGATTGTGGTTACTTTGTCCAACCAACTACTTTTGGACTGTGGCGAAGAGAATTCCTTGCTCATACTTAAGAGACTCCGTTTCAAGGAAGAAATGAAACAAGTAGCAGCTTTTGTGCTGACTTCTGCAATGAAGTACCGCAACCTAATGAAGATTAATTCTAATGACAAAGGAAAGCTTGAAATGCAACTTGGCAAGTTCAGGTACTACTTAAACGAGTTTAGACAGTTCAGGATCAAGCAAAGAGGTTTATATGAGTTTGACAGCTTTGAAGACCGCGTAGAAACCAAAATGCTGAAAGTCATTGAAGACATGGACGAGATCCAGCAACTCAAAACCCAAATTAACCACGTTATTTCTGAACTTGAAGGGAGACGCTCGTAATTTAAGTCATAACTATGAACCCAATCACTGATGATATTAAAGCCCCGATTCTAACGATGTACTGTCGGAAGCGCTTAGCACTCAGTTTGTTTTCTATGAGTGCACTGAGTGTGAGGTTTCCTCTGGCCACTTCTAGCAGCTTTCCTCTGTACTTCTTGAGTGTGTTGCCTCTTTGTTCTCCTAAGATGCTTACACTTGTGTCTAGGTCTAAGTAAGAGTACTTAATTCTGTAGTCTCCTACTTCAGGAGTGTAGGGTGTTTTCTTTTTGTTGCTTAAATAAAAGTACTCGTTGTCTATGTAAACACAAAACCCGTCCACAGGTCCTGGGTTTTCAGAAGGTCTTAATTTTTTGAGCTTCTGTTTAATAGGGATCTTCTTCATGACTTCTTTAGTTAACTTGTAACTCTGAAGGTAAGTTTGTGGCTGGATTTTGAAAACGGCATTTTGGAGTGTTTGGTCCCAAGAAGGGTTGCAGTACACTGGGTTTTGGAACCTTCCAGAGTCGATGTGGTAACTACTCCAGCCAGGAAAATACTCGCTTTTGGAGTTTTCATTACCTAAAGTTTCCTTCCAAAGGTACATCTGTACAGTTCTTTTGAGCAAAAAAGCTTGAGACACAGTTACAACAGGTAAAGTGGGGTCAGTTAAGTAAACAGGTGGGCTTACCTGGAGTCTTCCTGTAACATAAACTAACTTGCCTTCCAAGTCAGGGTCTAAGTATGAAGAAGCTTCTCTTGCTTCTCTTTTGCACTTCTTCAAAAACCTTTTGTAAACTAGGTACCTAACTTCGTAGTACAAGCAAACACACAAACTTACAAACAAAATCCCAGAGCCTACCAGAAACAAAGGACTCAGGCATTTCTCTTCTTTCAAGAAGCTCGAAAGTTCCTGTGTGAAGGAAAAACTTCCAACTGCTTCTAATAAAGCAAACCAAGCACTTGCAAAGCACATTTCTTTTATTGCCACTTCATAATTCAAGACTACTTTGAGACTAATAACCATTAATCAAATTCAAAATGAACTACTCAGAAGTTCTATCAGACATAGGAGAACTAGAATCGCCTTACTGCAAACCCATATCCCTAGAAGCTACTGTTTGCGACCTCTGGGACAGGCAACCCCAAGATAAAAGAATTGTGGTACGCATGCACTCCATGCTGCCTCAATTCAAACTTACGTCTGACTTACTAAGGAACCTCTGGAGCTTTGCAACTTCCCCAGACCCCCGCTTGACTGGAGTTGCCTCAGCTTCAAAGTACTCACCTACTCACTTCCTTTCTCTGAAAGTCAACTCTGCCCACTGGCTTAAGCGCGGGCATTCTTTGCCCTCTGCAGACTACCTTATTTACTTAGCTGCCCAGTCTGCACAGGCCCCTGAGTACCTCACTGTGGAAAACAAGTTTTTTGAAAGAATGAAACGAAGCATAGCTAGACGCATTGACAGGGAGCATCTTATCGAGCCTTTGGATTTGTGCCGCACCTGTGTAGCTTTTGCAGCAGACGAAGAAACACAGCGTTTGCTTTTAAAAGTTGTAGTCTACTTTCCAGCTGTAACGCTGCAGTTCACACCTATTTCTTCACTCAAACTTGTAAACTGTCCCTTAACTATGAACTTGACTCAGGCCAGAAAAGAAGGCTACCAGTGTGGGTTTTTAACAATGGACCAAAACAGAAGAGTTCTTCCTCTGCTTCCTTCAGACTCTTTGACTTACAAGTACGCACTAGTAGGTATTTGGGCTACTGGAATTCCTGAGAGCCCTAACACTTCAACTAAGTACACTCCTCTCGTCCACCCTCTTGTTTGGGCTATTTGTGTTCAGTTCATAGAAACAAGAAGTTGCCGGGAAAAAATGTCCCCTAATCCCCAAAGCAACTCCTTTTTATTTATTCACTTTGCTTCAAAACCTAAGTTTTACGAAGTCTCTACACAAGGCTCAGCTAGTTGGCAAACAACTTCGTTTGAAACTGAGATTCCTAGGGAAGAAGACAGTTACTTTGCAACCTGCATTGCTCAGTTTATGCGGGAAGAACAAAGCTCAAGTTCTTTGGACTTGTCTATGGGAAGTGCACCAAAGTTCATAAACACTTCCTACACTTCTCCTTCTCACTACTCCAGAACCAACACTCCTACAGCTTACCCACCTAGACCCCCCAGGTACTCCAACTCCCCTTCTATTTCCCGAGAGCCTTCTCACGTTTCTGAGAGTTACCGTTCCCGGCCTTACTCACCTAGCTCAGAACAAATCATCATGGAACAAAACAAAATGCTAGCCCAACTCCAGGCCCAGGTCAAAGAGCTCCAGGCTTACGTCTTCCAGCAAAATGCCATGCAAAGCACTCCTAAACTTAAAAAAAACCACTCCCAAGGAAGCTTCCCGGACCTCCCTAGTATGAATCTGATGAACGCAAAAACCAACACTACTTTAAGGATTTCCAAAGAACTCGTGAGCACTGGAACCAACACTACTTTCGAACCCAAGCCCCTCCAAAGAAGCCAAAGCACAGACAGCATACCCGACGAAACTCCTTCAGAAGTCCAAACCACAAAAAAGTTCAATGAAACAGAAGCTGCCAAACCCCCTAGATTCCAGCCCGTTTTGCCTAGTAAACTTTTAAAAGGCAAAAAACAAATACCCCAACTAGACATAGGAAGCTTTGAAGAAGATTCTACGAAAAAGGAGTACAACCCCCTTAGGTATAGCACACAGGAATCTCAGGGTTCCCCAGAGCCTTCGCCCCACCCTTTTAACCACAAAATGTCTTACAAGCCAGTTGAAAAGGAATCCTCTGACAAGACCATTTGTGTTCCTAAAATAGAGTATGACAGCGGTAGTGATAGTTCAGGCGAGGATGAGCAAATTGAAGCTTTGCAAAGAAAGTACTTAGCTTAGTCCTCTTTGTTCTTAATAAACATTTAATTCTAACTAATTACTACTCTCTTCTGCGTTTGGGCTTTTCAAAGTCGCTGAACTTAAGGTCCTTCAGCAAGTAGTAAGTAAGTCCCATCACTATGCAAGGAACTACAATGCAAATTGCCACTACTAAGTAAATGTCCATTATTAATCTCTAAGTTTAAGGAACATGCGCTTCAGAACTCTTGCTTCGTAAGTAACTGTTTTCTTTTCGTTGGTTTCTTCTAAAGGCGAAATCTCAGTAGGAATGTTGCCTCCGTACATTTCAGCAGCGTCCAAGAAAAGCAGCACTTCTGCTATGCAGTTGTCTGGAAGGACTACCATGTGCTTGGACATTGACTCTATTAAAGCCAAAAAGCAACGCTTGGCGTAGTACCAAGTATCAGTTCCTAGTTTCTTGTTGTAGGGTTCTAGACTCTTTATGATCCTTGAAATTCCAAACTCAAAGTTGCCTTTGGAGCAATACAAAGTTCCAATTACCAAGTTAACTATGCACAGGTGGAAGAGTTGCTGGTCAGGGTTTTCGTAACCCATTTTTTCTTCTTCCCTTTCAATCTTCCTCATAAGTTCTTCTGCGTCTTCGTTTTGGGAGTTCATGATGTAACTTACACACAAGTTAGCCAGCACAATTGCAGTTAAGTCCAGCAGGCTGTCTTCGTATCTACTCACAACGGGCTCGTAGTACCTTATAGCTTCTATAAATCTGCTTTCTTGCATAAAGAACACGTGGGCTACGTTTAGTTGCCAAGTTTCGTGTTCTGAACAAAACTCAGCCGACTGTCTGAAGAGTTTTTCCACCATGGCGTAGTTTTCCATGTCCCAGTATATTTTAGCTTGTGCCATCAGAACTGGTATGTACTTTTCCAAAGCGTTGTCGTAGTCTTTAAGGGCTTTTCTGATTTCTTCGTTGTCTCTGCTGAGTCTGGCGTCTTGGATTTGCTTGGTGTATTTTCTAAGCTGGTCGATGTGCTGGTTTGCTAAGTTGTCAAACTTTCTGTAGGCTTCTTCCTTAGAGGTTTGTCCCATGATCAAAGCGTCTAAGTAGTCAAAGTCGTCTGGAGACAAACACTTATAAGTTAACTGGGCGTTTTCAGCCAGTACGTCAGCAGCTAAGTCGAAGTAGTTGTACTTGCAATACAGAATCAAAAGGTTAGCAAAGGTTTCGTCGGGGAAGGGAGGGTTGGTTAGCAAAAAGTTGAACTTTCTGAACCCAGTGGTGGGGTCTTCATCCATGTTCATAAGGGCTTGGTTGTGAAGAGTCACAGGGTCAAGTTCTTCTTCACTCCGAGGAGGCATGTCCAGCAGTGCTTCTTTAGCTGCTGTGTAGTTTTTGGTCACGTACTCAATAGCAGCTTTTAAGTTAAAGGCTTCAATCAGGGCTGTTTCTTTAAGGATTTGTGTGTTGCCTACACTTTTAACCTCTACTCCTTCAGCGTTGCTGCCTACGCCTAGTTCGGGGTGCTCCCTTACTCCTTTTTCTATGATTTCAGCAATGTACTTCAAACAAGGCGCCCACTGCTGGAGTTTGAAGTAACACAAAGCTACGTTGTAAGCTAAGTCACACTGGTACCCTATTTGGTTAAGGGCTTCTTGGAACATTTTTCTGGCTTCTTCGTACTTTTCTTCCTTGTACAATGTAGCGGCTTCGATCATTCCAGCTTCGGGGTCGTTTTGTGCACAACTCGTAAGGACTTGTTTGGCGTGGCCTAAGTCGTCTTGCTCGTACTTAACAGCAGCTTGCATCAGAAGAACTCTTTGGGCATACTGCTGACTTCTAATAGCGTTAAGGGCTTGCATGGCATCTTCATACTGAGCTCCTTTGTATAAGCTTTGTGCGTGGTAAATGCGGTACTCTTCTATGTCAGGGTAGTACCTAACTAGTTGTTCGTACATTGTAGCCGCCATTGCGAAATCCTGGAGGTTGTAGTAACAGTACCCCAGCAGTGAGAGCGCGGCTCTAGAACGCGGGGAGGTTTGCAACTCCTTATTCAGTATGCTGCAAACTTCTTCTAGTCGTCCTTCACGAATTAGAGTATAAACAGTTGCAGTGTACTGTCCATCTGGGATTTGCCTAGTTTGCATTTGAAATTTATTATGATTCCTGACATTTGGAGTTTGGCAGAGAACGCGGGAGAAGACAAGGAACCCCTCGAAAGAACCTTGGTAGTGCTTGGGGACAATAAATCAGGCAAGTCGTCAGTCCTGGCGGGGACGTTTCAGGACAGAGGAGAAACCAAACCTACAGTAGCTTTGGAGTACAGCTACGCTCGGCCTCCTTTAAGTTTTGCAGAGGACAAAGCACTTAGCCACGTGTACGAATTAGGAGGAGGAAGACTTCTTGGCAGACTAGTCAGCATTCCTATTAACAGTGAAACCCTACCTGGACTCATCATACTCATTAACTTAGACTTATCAAGACCCTACAAAGTACTGGACTCACTTTTGTTCTGGATCCAAGTGCTTAACAACCGAATTCAAGAAGTACTTTCTGGGATGCCCCAACGCCAAGCTCAAAAGTTTTCTCAACGCATACAGAAGAAGTGGGCTAACCATCCAGATTCCAGCAAGCTTAGCCCTTTGCCAGTGCCAGTCTTAGTAGTAGCTAACAAGTACGACGTGTTTGCAGATGTAGAAAGTGAAAACCGCAAGTGGATGGCAAGAGTTCTAAGGTACTTTTGCCACAAAAACGGAGTGAGTTTGTTTTACAACAGCACTAAAGACTCAAGACTGCAAGGAGCTGTAAGGCAAATAATCACGCATTACTTGTTTGGGTCAGCAACTAGGAAGTACGAACAGAAAGACCACGCACAAGGGATCCAAATTTCTTCAGGAAACGACTCCTTCAAGTCCATAGGGCCCCCACCTAAAACTCAAGGCGAAGACTCAGACTCCCAGTGGCAACAAGCTTTTAAAGAAACTTTCCCTAAACCTAGCAAGTAACATGTTTATCACTAAGTCTTGGAGGTTTCTGAGTTTTATAATAATTTATGGAGGTAACTGTTAGGTTCGTGGAGGCATCTAAAGAATACACTTTCGGAGGAATAGAAAACAACCCCTTTGAAGAACTCCAAACTCACATATATACAAACGTCGGGATTCCAAGACCATCTCAAATCTTGTTGACCAAAGAGGGTCTTTCGCTCAAGGACAAGAAAAACCAGTTGCAGGTTCCTTCTTTGATTTACTTGTTTTCTAAAGAGTCCCTCAGAAAAGAATCCTTGACTCTAGACCTAGAAATCCATGAAGGCGACGAAGAAATTGCTGATCACTTAGAAGGAGAAGAAAGAGGAGTGCTTCTTTTAGAAAGGGACCTCCACTCCCAAGCTGCCAAAGCTACTCGCCTTCTCAACCGCTTAACTGGAATCCAATCTGCTTACTCGCGCCTTCAAAACGAAATGCAAATGAGTCAGGACGCTTCAGCTGTTCTTGAAAACTACCACAGCAACCACATCCAAGGCCAAATAACTTCTTTCAAGTCCTTGCAAGAGCGTTTTGCCAAGCATTACTCGGAAACCCAAGAAGAACTTCAGTACTTTGAAAAAGCTGTCGGAAAGCTAAAGTCAATACAACTGCACTCTTCCCTGCAGAATGAAAGGCGCCAAACACTAGCAGACATAATAGACTTAACACAACTCTCCAACTGGAAGAACCAGTTCAGTGTAGAAATCCACAGACTCCAAGAAAAGTTCAAAGAAGTCGAGCAGAGTTTAGAAGGACTGTCTGGAAGCTTTAAGTTGGAGCCTTACAATCCTGCTGACTTACCTGCTTTTGGTTTGTCAGAGTCTACTTCTGCAAGTATCCAACAAGCCAGAGAAACTTACAAAGAGTATCGGGAACTGTGTGTAAAGTACTTAGGCGAAGGCGACGCTGTAGCTGGAGCTAGACTTCACGAAGAAAGCTGGGGAGCTAAGCTCCAAAACTTAACTGAGTCTCTTAAAGAAGCTGAGAACGACCTTGAAAAAGCTACTTCTGAAGTGCAACAAATGAAAAGTATCCGAAAAGAAGCAGCTAGCCAACTACTCCGCATGATAAAGCAAGTAACTGAAGCTGCTATCAAGTTAAGAGACTCTTTAAAAAGCCAAGTGAACATGCTGCACTCCCTTTTAAAAAGGTCTGAAAAAAGACTAGGCTTTATTAAAGTTCCAAAACTGCTGCCAGAAGCATACTCTGCAACGCTCTTAGAAATATCCAGAAGAAGGATATTTGTTAAAAAAGCTATGCAAATGCAAAACGAACTCAACGCTCTTGTAAAAACAGAAATAGAGGCCCGCAAAGACTTTTTAAATAAGTACAGACACGTGTTGCCTAGTGAGTTTGTACCCCAGTTGAGTTCTGCACCTTGTACAAGAGCTGTAAATATTGGAAACGAACCTGACTTTCAGTTGCCTGCAATTGACTCTGAACTTCCTCAAGACGTTGAGCGTGTGCATTTAATTGGAAGTTCCCAGGAGTTAAAACTCCTCAAAAACCAGTTAGAAGAGTCCCAAAAAAGAGAAAAAGACACCTTAACAGAACTCCAAAAAGCTAGAAAAGACTTAAACTCAAAAGAACAAGAAGTTAACTTTAAAGAAAAAGCTATAGAAGAAACCAGAAAGTACTTAGAAGACTTTAGGAATTACATTAAGGACTTAGAAATTAAGAACTCAGAAATGAAACTTAAACTAGACTCACAGTCTGCCAGAATCAAAGAAGTCAAAACTCTCAAGGACTCCAATATGAACCTTACACTGCAACTAAAAACAACTTTACAAGAACTTAACCTAGAGTCTGTTGACCAAATAAAACCTTATTTTCTAAGCTTAAGAAACCAACTGCAAGAACTCCAAGACCAAGTAGACTCCATGATTTGCTTCAACAACTTTCCAGAAGGAAGTCTGGGGTTATTTTTCCCGACTCCGGAAGGGAACTTCTTGGCTTTTAATTACAACGCTCCTTACCACTTTTTGGACCTAGAATCTCTTCCTGCAAAAGAGGAGTTGTCGTCACTTCCCTTTGTAGTGGGCCACATAAAAAGCAAACAGACTTTTGTTGCAACTCAGGGCAACCCTTACATGCTTCCCTCTGGAACTACCTACACTCTTCTGTCAATTCAACAAATTTCTTTAATTTAACTGGAATCATTACTTACTCAAAAGAATTCTGGGCTTAATGTTCATTGCTTGGAGTTCTTGGAACAGCAGTTTGCACGCGTAAGGCATCCTCACACTTGCTACGTTAATTCCGTTTTTGCAGTACTGACACCAGTCTTTGAACCCTATGTTCCCGCAAGTTTCACAAACGTTAGCAGTGAACACGTCACTGGAGTGCATAAGTCTTTCCTGAATAAGAGAAGCAGCTCCGTAGCCAATCAAGCAGTCCCTTTCCATTTCTCCCAGTCTCAAGCCGCCTTCTCTAGCTCTTCCTTCAGTGGGCTGTCTCGTAAGGTTTGTTTTTGGGCCCCGGGCTCTTGCATGCATTTTGTCTGCAACCATGTGTTTTAGTTTCTGGTAAAACACTGGACCTGCAAATATATAGGCTTCCACTAATTCGCCCGTGGTCCCACACATAAGCAAGTCTTTTCCTGAAAAGTTAAACCCGTGCTCCACCAGTATTCTTCCACAGTCTTCCACTTTGTCACCCGCAAAAGCAGTTCCGTACTTAAAACTTCCTTGGCACACCCCTGATTTGCCAGCAACAAGTTCTATTAGTTTCCCAACAGTCATCCGCGAAGGAAACCCGTGAGGGTTCATGATGAGGTCAGGACAACACCCCTGCTCGTTGAAAGGCATGTCTTCTTGTGGAACTATTAGTCCAACTACTCCTTTTTGTCCGTGTCTAGAACTGAACTTGTCACCTTGTTCTGGAGGTCGGGTTTCTACTGTGATTGTTTTGATGGTAAAAGGTTCTTCTGGCGAAGAAGAAAGGTAAATCCTGTCTATTTGAACTGGGTTGGGCCCTTTAAAGGAGTTAAAAGCTGGTTTGTAAGCTTCGTCGGGCAAAGAAAAAGGGTCTGAAACTAGGTCTACTTTGTTTTGAGGAGTTTCTTTGTTCACAAAAACGTCTCCGGTTTGTATTACTGACCCAATTCTCCCTAACCCGTCCTGGTCTACAGCGTGGAATTTCTTAATTGAAGGAGGAGGGTTTTCTTGGAACACTTGGGGAGGCAAAATGATCCTGTCCTGGGCTCCGTTAGCGTACCTTCTCAGGCTAGCAGGGTGTCTTTTTAGGATCAAAGACCTTCCAAACCCCCTTTCAACAGAAGACTTGTTAAGTATAATGGCGTCTTCAATGTCGTACCCTGAAAACGACATTACAGCTACACAGGCGTTGTGCCCTGCTGGCAGTTCTTCGTAATTCACGAGTTCTATAGTACGGGTTTTGACTAAGGGCTTTTGAGGGTAGCCCAGCAAGTAAAGCACAGTGTCCACTCTAGCGAACTGGTTGCAAGCTATCGATCCCAGGGCTTGTTTGCCCATAGCGCACTGGTAAGTGTTTCTGGGGCTTTGGTTGTGGTGGGGGTAAGGAATGAGTCCAGCAACGGCTCCCAGTATAGTGAAGGGGTCTATTTCTAAGTGTGTAGTTTTTTGCTTGATTTCTTTTGGAGTAGAAACAATGTTGGCGTTGTTTTGCTCGTTTACATCTAGGTACTCTATGATTCCTTCCCTCACGAAGTCATCGAAGTTCTTAACTCCCGAAGCAAGTTGCTGGATGTGGAAATCTTTGAGCTTGCACTCTCCTTTTTCAACCAGTATAAAAGGCTTAGTGAGTCTTCCACCGTCGCATGCGATGTGGACTTGCTGGTCTTCTTCGTTAATAACTACACTCACGAACTCACTTATGCGGCCCTTCCTTCTGATGGCTCTGATGGACTCAGCTAAAAAAACAGCGTCTCTGTGAACTCCTAAAGGCTGCCCGTTTAAAAACACTCGAAACACTCCAGGTGCGTAAAGTTCGTCCCCAGAAAACAAAGAAGCGTCTTCCACGCCAAGGTTGAAAGCAAGCAACTCAAGAGGTTCTTGGTCCATGTCAAGTGTGATGTGTGTAGTTAGTGCAAGTGTTTTTACTAAGCCGCAAGACTCTCCTTCAGGAGTATCTGAAGGGCACAACATGCCGTACTGCGATGGCTGCAAAGAACGGGGCCCTGATATCTTTCGAGTTTTTTCAAACTGAGAGTTAATTCTGCACATCATCCCCAAAGCTGACATGTAAGACAACCTAGAAAGCACTTCTGTAACCCCAGCTCTTTCCATTTTGAACCTTTTCAAAGACCAGTTACCTGTAGATATAGCGTTAGCCAGCCCGTTTGTAATGGTATCTGTTCTTATTGCACGCACAACGTCAAAAGGCTCTGACTTAGAAGACTTTGGCTTAGAAAGCACTTTGTCTACGTACTTCTTGATGTCGCTGTTGAACCTTTTGAACAAGTCTTCAAACAGTAAAGCCACTAACTGCCCAGCAAGTTCAAGTCTTTTATTTCCGTAGTAGTCTCTGTCGTCTACTTTAGAGGGGTCTTGGGCTACGTCAACTACCCTGCGCACCATAGTAGCTAAGTACCTAGCTTTAGCTCTGAAGTCATAGTTTTGACAAGGTACATGTGAAAGCACCACTTGAGCTAAAATGTCTTTGGCTTCTTCTACTCTTGTGCGGCCAGTTTTAGCAGCTTTGGAGTTCCTAACTTTCGAACCTAGATACTTAAGGGCTTGTTCCTGAGTGCAGATCCCTGCAGTGCTGCATTCTTGCAAACTCATTATAAGGGCTTCAAGGTACTTTTTTTGAGTGCCTACGAGTTGGAACAGTTCTTGGTCAGCTTCGATGCCCAAAGCTTTAAAAACCACAGCTACTGGAATGTCTTCTGCGTAAGTGTTGTGCTTCATAAACATCTTCCCTCCCTTGTTGATAACTACTGTGCGCGACTTCTTTTCGTGTGTAGAACTAGTAACAGAAGCCATGACGTTTTCTTTGCCGTCGTGCTCAACTATGATTCTGTTTTTAGAAGCCTGTTCTTGGATCAGTATAACCTTTTCTACGCCCTTAACTATAAAGTAGCCTCTGGGATCGTAAGGACACTCCATCATCTTGGCCAACTCCGAATGGGACTTGTTGCGCAGTACGCAGTTAGAACACCCTAGCATAATGGGCATCATGCCTATTTCTACGTCTGTCCTTTCAACTATCATGTTGCCTCGAGTGTACTCAATGTCAACCATGATGGGCGCAGAGTAGGTAAGGTCTCTAAGCCGGCACTCGTGAGGAGTTAGCTGTGAAACTATAAAGTCCTCTTCAATGCAAGGAGTCAAGATTCTTATGTTTCTGTACTTCAAATAAAAGTTAGGGTCGTAGTCCGAAGTGATTTTGCAATTAGAAGGAGCAGCTACTATGTCTTTGATGTCTTTGTTGATAAAAAAGTCAAAAGAGTCAATGTGTTGCTTAACTAGTCCCCTTAGCTCCAAAAAGGCCGGAATTAGTTTTTCTCTGGACTCTTTCATATATATTAAATTAGTTTAGCATCTGTTCTTGGTTGTATCCAAACTTAACTTCAAGGTTCCTCAAAAAAGCGTAGTCAGGAGTTTTGCTTCTTCTGGAAATGTCCAAACTTCTTTGCCGAGTAGTTCTTTTCCAAAGAGGTGCTTTCTTTTCGCCTCTTTTGTTGGATAAAGAACTTTGGGGCCTTGAAAGGTTGACTGAAAGTTTTCTAGTGTACTCTAGGTTCTTGACGTAACTCATTTTTCTGTTGTTGGACTTCACAGAAGGAAGTCGTTTATAGTCTCCACTTAGTGTGCGCCTTGACTTTCTGCGGTCTCCTTCTTCAGGCTAAGTAAGAATTACTATTTCTTGCAGTTCACTCAAAAGTCTGCGTTTGTAAGTTTCTGAAACGTGGTGCAGCAAAGGACACTCTGGAGGGAAAAATGCTTTTAAAAGAGTGATTGACCTGTTGTGGATGAGTTCACTAAGTATGACTTACGCTTCTTTTTTCTTGTCTACAGTGGAGCGAAGGTGTTTCATTTCTGTGGCTGTGCAAAAAAGCGAGACGCTGTGCAAAGCTATTTTATACAGAAGAAAGTCTTTAGTGATTTCAGCGTGGAGTTGTCTTTTTTCTTGGAACTCTTCGATAGAAAGTGGCTGCAGCACCATTATGTCTGTGATTTTAAAGTCGTAAACCCAGTTCCCAAAAGTCTTGACTCCCAAAACCGAGCGCATTTGGGTTTGGTTTTCGTTGCTCAAAAAGCCTTTTTCAATGTACTGGTTGATAACCTTAAGAGTTTCGTTGGCACTGCTCACAATGTTTTGGTACAAAAACATTTGTTTTTCTCCTAGTTTAGAGGCCACTTTGCGGCTCTTCAGCCTTGAAGAAACAATTTCTAAAGTTTGCACAGTAAGTTTAAGCGCGAGAATAGATTTTTCAGAGGACTCTTTAGCTTTTTCAAGAGCTTCTTTGTGTTTTTTTAAGTTTGAAAGAGAAACACAGTGCTGTATCAGGACTCTTGTGTGCAACTTGGCGATCTTAAGGCACTTTGCAACGTTGTTTGCAGATTTAAACAACTTTTCAGATTTCGAACAATTAAAACTGCAAGCTTCTAAGTAAGCAGCGCAGTTCTCGACGTCACCCAGTTTTTGGTAACAACAAGCTATGTTGTGGAGAGTTACGAGTACGTAGTCCATTTTGGCAGGCTTGCCTTTAGTGGCCATGATTTCCATGATTTCTTCGCTTTGCTTTAGCTTAGTGAGGGCCCCTACCATATCGTCGTTATTAAAGTACTTAAGTGCTTCCTCAACTAAGTTCTTCATGTAGTCTTCTATGTCCAGTTCGCTACCAGAGACTCCTTCTTCTAAGTTACTTGACTCCTCTGGGTACTGAGAAGATTCCATTTAATTATCTATTCCTTCCAATCATAGATCTGGACTCATAAGCACCTGGACCTGGAGAAGTGTCTCTGTTATTGGTTTTGATTCTTTCTTGCTTACCGAAACCCCACTTCGGACTTGACTTTCTAGGTTCTCCTGAGTAAGTGCCTGGACCCGGGTTGCCTTTCAAAGACCTTTCAGCTGCCGTTTCAAAAGTTCTTTTGGCTGAACCTATTCCCCAGGCAGGGTTCTTTTTTATGTTGGACTTACTTGGAGAGTAGTTTGCTGGGCCCTAAGTTTAAGTTACTGGGAGTTCTGGAATCTTCTTGGAGGGGTTCTTGGTTCTGAAGCTGTAACTAGGAGGTTTTTTGGTTTGGTGGCTGGGGTAGTAGCTTGCAGGGTCTGGGAGGTCAGACCTTTCTTGGTTAAAGGACCTTTTTTCTTTTCCAAATCTAAAATAGCGTTACACGAATTTCCCAATTGAGATTTTAGAGGATTGGGGTTGTAGGAGCCTGGAGCAGGCCCTGTGATTGTTTTATTTAATGAGTCTCTTCCGCCTTTGCTGAAGGAGTACTGAAACCTTTTAGAGTCGAAAGTAGGGCTATACTGTCCTGGACCTGGCTCTGAGTCTCTTTTAGAAGCGTATTGGTGCCTAGAAAGCAAGGAGTAAGCGTTTTTACTTAAGCTGGAGGGCACCTCGTAAGAACCCGGGCCCGGTCCAGTGAACTTCCGTTTGTTGAAGTTAGAGCCTGTTCCAAACTTCCACTGGGGACTTCCAGAAGGGTTTTTGTAGTCGTAGGTACCAGGACCAGGAGTGTATAGAGAATTTTCAGAGGGGTCTTTTCTCACAGAGGTTCCCATACCGTAAGTGGGGAACTGCTTGAGACTAGATCTTACAGAAGGCGAATAGTCAGAAGGGCCTGGACTGGGTTCTCTTTTTTTGTCCTTAGTTCTTCCCACTATAGTGTAGGAAGGCCCGTCGCGAACGTCATTTGCTAGATAACTCCCAGGTCCTGGGGAGTTGGAGTTAGAACTAACGGTTTCTCGCTTTGCTCTAGGGATCCTGTTTAGGTATTACACTGTGCGCGGGCTTCCGCTTTTGTATTCGGGTGAGTAGTTGCCAGGTCCTGGGTAGTCTTCTTTTGCGTTTTTTCCAGTTCGGGGGGACTTTCCGATTTTAAAAGAACGGGTCGAGTCAGCTGGGTTAGGGGTATATGTACCAGGTCCAGGCACGTGCTCTGTATACTTATAGTAGTTTTTGCCTTTTATGCTCCAAGCTGGTGCTTCTACACTCATGTTATTAGTTATTACCATTTACGCAGCATTTAACGTTAAACTGAGAAACATTATTAAGTTTTAATTGTAATGAATTAATTTAAACTACTCTACATGTAGGGAGTTAAGCTGTGCTTGGTGTCGTAGTAAGTTCTCAAAAGGGGTCTTTTCATTCCAGCACAGTCGCAAAACACTCTTCGGTTAAGGTGCATGTTTGCACAGCGCAGAATAGTAACCATCATTTCAAAATTGGTGGAGTGAGCAACATTGTTAGAAAACTTGAAAGGGTCTGCAACGTAGAGGTTAGGGTAAGCTTCCTAAGTAAAGTTTACTGGAGTGAACTGGAAAGGGGGAGGACGCACTGTGGGGTCGTAGGCTTGGATAGGGCTGAGGTACATGAACTCGTTTGCGTAGTAGTTGAGCACTCCTGAAAAGAGTTCCCCGATACAGTTGGAGTCTTGTGTTTTGGTGTGTGGTATGCTGCAGGTTTGGAAGTAAGAAGTCACCATCAAAAACAAAGAGTAGCTACTGAGTCCACCTGTGTAAGGTTCTTTGAAGTCACACACGTAAAAAAGCTGTTTAAGCAACAAGACCACTGGACGTATGTTTTTATAGAAGGAAAGTACCCTTTTAACAAAGTCAACGCACCTTAACCCAGAGTGCTTGATGTCTTGAACAGTAAAGTCTAAGTGCACAGGCACCGAGTCCCATTCGACTTTGACTTTAAGCACAGGAACTACTGCGTTAGCAATTAAATTGGTTTCTTTCACAAACGACCTTTTACAAAGACTTTCTTGGAGCCTTGACAGGACGCTCCGCACATTGCCCTCTACGTTAGTCAAAACCATGTCTATGTCTGATGAGGGCAAGTTCAGGTTGTAAGAGAAACTTCCGTAGTAACAAAGAGAGCCCTCAGGGAAAAGGTCTTCTACAAGTTTTTTGATGTGTGTGCACATTTTGTTTAGAGCTGGAGAAGTGGACTCTTGCCAACTGTCTACTTCGTACAAAAAGAACTCCACGTCTTTTTGGAGGGAATTCAAGAACTTTTCCCTGGGGACTGATTGCAAGTTTCTTATGTTGAGTAAAGAAGAGTTTTTACCAAACTTCGACCCGTTTTGGTTTTTGATTTTTTGGAGCTCTTCGACTCTTTGGGTCAAACTAGAATTTTTCTCTTCTAGGAAGTTCATAGAAGTTTTAAGGTCTAGGATTGCTTTTTGGGAACACTCAAAGTCCTCTTGGTAGGTTCTGTAGAGGGTTTCTTTTTCCTGCTGGATTCTTTTGACTTGTTTTTCTAGTTCGCAGTTAGTTTTGTTGGCTTCTTCTAGTTTTTGCTTTAAGTTGTTGATTTCACTAGAAAGTTCAGAATTGACTGCTGAGATTTCATCTCTGGCAAGTTTTTCTCTATGGCACAGTCCTTCAATGCAGGGCTTACAAAACCCTTCTAAAACTACAGCTTTGCAAAGCTCGCACTCAAAAGTATGGGACTCTGGCAGCGAACTAAAACTTGTGTTGGATTCTTCTTCTTCAAGTGTTTGCTTTGGCGGATTCAGAGCTTCTGGGGTGAAAAGACTCTTAATTTCTTCCTCCGCTTCTTCGTAGGGTGTTCTGCCTTCTATGTTCTTTTGTGCAGAATTCGCACCAAAAAAAAGCAGTATTCTGACCGAATCTTCTCGTTTGTTGCGGACTGCAAGGTGCAGAGGTGTATCCTTAGATACGTTTTGAATATTGACGAAAGCAGACTCTTGCATCAGCGCTTTTATGGAGTTTGCATAACCGCGTTCTGCGCATCTGTGCAAAGCAGAGTTCCCCATTGCGTCTTGGGCATCTAGTTGAGCACCTCTACTTACCATTAATTTGACAACGTCAGCGTTGTCCCCAAAGTCACTATCTACTGCGTACATAAGTGCAGTGCGCTTTTCATTGTCCCGCTCTTCAATGCCAACAACTCCTAGCAGAAGCTCAACTAACTCAATGTGGCCCATTTTAGCAGCATGCATAAGGAGCGTGTTGCCTGAAGGACCCCGGAAGCTAGGGTTCGCGTCATGGGAAAGTAAAGTTTCTACGCATAAGAAGTGGTCTGAGGTGGAGTGGGAGCGTGACACAGCGAGATAAAGTGCTTGACTGAGGGTTTGGCGGTCAAATTCGTGAACATTAAGTAGTTCTTGGAGGGCCTCGTTGTCACCTTCCGAACAAGCTCGCTGCAGAAGACTTGAGGGACTAATCTCGCCTTCCATATAAAAATGGACTTTCTTCTCTTCAAGAAACAGGCATTAATTTTAGTATGGCAAAGAATGTTTGTTTGGTGGGCGATTATGTAAGTTTTACTCAGCAAATAGGGGACTGCATCGGAAAGGGTGCTTTTGGAAAAGTGTATAAAGCCCTTAACACAAACACTGCCCAAATTGTTGCAATCAAACAAATCTCCGTCAACAACATCTCTGAGGACCAAATCAGCACTATTCACAGAGAAATCAACCTTATGAAACGACTAGAGCATGTCAATATCGTCAAGTATATCGGTAACTTGTAAGCAGACGTGATTTCAACAGATGATCACTTAAATATTGTACTGGAGTATATTGAGTCAGGGTCCTTGGCAGCGATAATAAAGCGGTTCACTCCTTTCAAAGAGAACCTCGTGGCTTTTTATGTCAAGCAAGTTTTGGAAGGACTCTGTTACCTGCACTCCCAAGGGGTTGTCCATCGTGATATAAAAGGCGCCAACCTTCTGACTACCAAAGAAGGCGTTGTGAAACTGGCTGATTTCGGTGTTGCCATGAAGCTCACTGAAACTACTAAAAGTATGAGTATTGTTGGGACGCCTTATTGGATGGCACCAGAAATAGTTGAACAAACCGGCCACTGCACAACAGCTTGTGACATTTGGAGTCTGAGTTGCACTGTGATAGAACTACTTACAGGGTCTCCTCCTTACTTCAGTTTAGAGACTATGTCTGCCCTGTACCGCATTGTGCAAGATGACTGTCCGCCCTTGCCCCCTAACATTTCGTCTGAACTAAAAGATTTTCTCCTGAAGTGCTTCCAAAAAGAACCACTGATTCGAATAGATGCTCCTGGACTACTCAAGCATGACTGGATTTTGAACTACTCGGCTAGAGAAGAAATCCACAGAAACCTGTCTACAGAAGAAGAATGTGACTTTGAAGTAAGGGTTCCTTCTCCTGTAGGCCATCGCAGGTGCGGTGCCCAAGTGAACTACACTAAGAATGAAGTTAGGTTTGAACAAGTAAAAACTCCAAGCGCCAAAATGGATACTATTAAAGAAGAAGTTAAGGAAACTTCGAGGGAATCAGTAAAAGAAACTCCCCAAGAAACTCCCAAAATAGCTCCAGTAAAAAGCATGAGAAGTCTTTTGAGCAAAAGCACTAAAATAGAGTCTAGTGACTTTGAAAACTTCGGGTCAATGGAGAAGTTAAGCCGTCTTAGAAGCTCTGTAGCCGAGATGCACAGAAGTTCAGACCTGTTTTACGACCCTTCAGACACTCAGTACCTTGACAAACTAATAGATGCAATTGACTCGCAAAAAAACTTGAACTACGCACAAGCAGCACTCATAGATTTGCTGAAAGAAAGGCCGAGTTTAAAAGAATTTGCTACGCCAGTGCTGTCGATCCTTAAACAAATTCTTGACGAAAACGACAACTTTGAAAGTTTGCACCTTGCCCTGCAGTTAGTGAATTGTCTTTGTGAAGACGACAACTTAATGCAAGAAGTGAGTGCGTGTTTGGGACTTTTCACAGTGGCTTTGAGGTATATAGGCGAGGAGTACTACAAAGAACTTAGAATAGAAGCTGCTTACTTAATTGGCCAGCTGTTCCAGTCTAGTAGCTACATCGTAAAGTTAGTGCTAGCTTCAGGAGGAATTGAAGCAGTAGTTAAGTTGCTAGATCCCAACTACGACGAAAACAGAGAACTAGTAGTTTTGGGAATAGACTGTTTGTTGGCTTTACTTGAAGAACAAGGAGATGAGTACCTTAGGATCTGGGCTGCTTGTGGAGCTATTGAAAGACTTGCTTTGAGTCTAGACAACCTCAGTGGCGACCCTGACAACTACGAATACTTACAAAAAACAGCAAACTTAATACTGGCGTTTTCAACAGGGTCCAGGAGTGTTTTGCTTAAGTTTTGTGAAGAAGACATTTTGTCCATTGTGATGACTACCTTACACTCGCTTCCTACAGACCCCAAAATTCAAGTGTTGACAGCGATTCAGTACTTAGCAAGTGACAGGTCGCTACAAAACAGACTGGAAAACATAGGGTTCATAGTGGACCTTGTGAAGATTCTTAAAAACGACCAGGACAAAAAAGTAAAAGAAATCACACTACGGGCTTTGTCTTTTCTGTGCAAGTTAAGTCCTCCTAGACAAGAACAAGCCGTGCTTGCTGGAGTTGTGCCAGCTTTGGCAGAGTGTATTCCTCTAGGAGGTACTTTTGCACACTTAGGGCTTTCTTTGCTGTCAAGTTTGGTTTCGGCTTCTTCTGCTTGCAGAGCGCACTTGCATTCTTGTGAAATCGTTTCTTTTTTGATTGCTTATTTGCCTTCCTTTACGTATGTTTTTGACTGTATAGCTACTTGGGTATCCCTTGAGCCCCAAAAGTGCGAAGCAGAGCTTTGCAAAAAGCACAACATACAAAAACTCATCAACTTTTTCCGGGACAACTCCCACACACTGCAGTCTCTGCAATGCATGCTCAAAATGCTGTCTAGTTCCGAAAACTTGAGCAAGATGTTGTCTGAAAACCAACTGTTTCTAGAAAGCCTTTTTAACAAACTTACAGAGTGCCAAAGCGAACCAAGCAAAATAAAGCACTGCTTAGAACTTCTTCTAGTGGTGGTGAGTAACAACGACAACCCCAGACAACTCCTAGACCTTTACAACTTCTACCCGCTGATTGTCAAGATCCTGCACACTTCAAGAGATGACGACTTGGTAGTTTTAGAAGAAATTGCTACTCTTTTACTTGCAATATACAGCCACGGCCATGTAACTTTACCTAACTTGACTTAATTTAGATTTAGCTGCTTGTTGTCCGTCAAACCGATTGACCTCGTCAAATCCAGGGTCGGGCATTCCTTTCGGGGCAGGCAAGACCAAGTCAGTTGCATAAAATCCTGCTAAAAAAGCCAAAGGCACTCCTATGATTGACCTTAAAAGTGACATTTTACTATTCTATGGACGTAGAAAGTATTAAGCAAAAGATATACGCAGGTGTTGACTCAGGAATAGTTCCTGCTCTTATGGAGTACATAAAAATTCCGAGTCTCTCCCCTGCTTATGACCCAGACTGGAACTCTAATGGACTCATGCAGCAAGCTGCTTCCATTCTAATCAACTACTTAGAGTCACTGAATATTAAAAACTTTACTCACGAAATCGTCCAAGAAGAAGGTCAGCCTGACTTGTTTTTCGGAGTAGTTGAAGCAACAGATCCTTCAATGGGCACTGTGCTGATGTACGGTCACATGGACAAACAACCCCACATGGAAGGATGGATGGAAGGAACTGGACCTACACAACCTACCATCATTGACGGAAAACTTTATGGAAGAGGAGGTGCAGACGACGGCTACGCAATTCCAGCTTGCGGTTTAATAATCAAGACCATGCAAGAACTAGAAATACCCCATGGACGAATTGTAATTGTTGGGGAAAACGAAGAAGAGTCCGGGAGTTCCAACCTAATGAACTACATCAACCAGCTCAAAAGCAAAATAGGGGAACCCGAACTTATAATATGCTTGGACTCAGGAGCAGGCAACTACGAGCAACTTTGGCTTACCTCTAGTTTGAGAGGACTTATTGACGCCGAACTCACAGTAAAGATACTGAGCAACGGAGCCCACTCAGGAGACGCTAGTGGAGTTGTTGCATCCTCTTTCCGAATAATAAGGAACTTGCTAGACAGAATAGAGGAATCCAGAACAGGAGAAGTTCTTTTGCCTGAGTTGCACACTGAAATAACTCCTGAGATCTACAACAACGCAGTTAAAGTTTCTAAAGCTTTAGGAAATACTGTTTTTAGTAAAATTCCTTTTAAAGAAGGGGCAAGACCATTAACTAGCGATACTGTTCAGCTAGTGCTAAACCGCACTTACAAGCCGACTCTGTCAGTAATTGGTCAGGATGGGTTTCCAAAAGTTAGTGTTGCTGGAAACGTGCTTCGTCCCTACTCAACTCTAAAGCTTTCAATAAGGGTTCCTCCAGGCATTGACATGGAAGGTGCTTGCAAAAGACTCACAGAAACCCTTACAAAAGACCCTCCTTACCAAGCGCAAGTAGAAGTTAAAATAGGTGACACGGGGGAAGGTTGGGCTCCAAAGTCCCTGGAAACTTGGTTGCTAGAAGCTTTGGACTCTTCCTCCAAAACTTACTTCGGAAAAGAAATGCTGCAAAACGGGGAAGGAGGCAGCATTCCTTTTATGGGGATGTTGGGAAACATGTTTCCAAATGCTCAGTTTGTGATCACAGGAGTGCTAGGTCCTGAGTCAAACGCCCACGCTCCTAATGAAATGCTTCACATTCAGTTTATGAAAAACCTACTTTGTTGTTTAGTGAACGTGCTAGCTGCACACGCTAAACGTCATTAGTTAATAAATTTACTAGTCCTTCTAGGTTAAACTCTTCTGGTACTCCATCGCACTTGTTAAGGGTGCTTTGCAAAGCACTAGCTGTAGTGTCTCCAATAGCTATTACTTGAATAGTGCTCCAGTCCCAGTTAAAGGCACTTGTAACAGTTTTTACTCCAGAAGGACTGAAGAACACACACACGTCAGGCACCTCTTCTAAAGACTGAAAAAGCTCTTCAGAACTAACAGGCCTTGTGTGGTAAACTACAGCTTGCATAAAGTCGTAGCCTTGCTTCTGCATTTCTTCTCTTGCCAAACTAAGTGCATTGTCCCCACACAGGTACAAAAGAGTTCCAGAAAACCCTGTTTTAGGCAGTACTTCAGATATGAGTTCTTGGGCTCCTTTAGTACCTACTGCGTCAGGCTTGCGCCCAAGCATACTTTCACATACTTCAGCAGTGCCCTTTCCCACAGCAAACCACTTTTTGTGCAGTATGGAGCTAGGCCCTAGTAACTTAACTGCTTCAACAGCTCTTGGACTGGGAAAAACCACTCCACTTACATCTTGTTGCAGTGCTTTTCTAAGGTTTTCTTGGTAACACTCAAACTCAAAACTCAAAACAGGAACGCAAGTCACAGTAAACTTTTTTCTAAGGGCTTCAAAAATGGGTTCAGGCAAGTCGGACTTGAAAAGCACTAAGTGTTTGTTGCTTTGCATTTATATGGCTATTACATTAAGTTGTTATCGGACTTTTTGTCGTCTTCAGCCTTTTTAGCTTTTTGTGCGTGAGTTTTTTCGTGTGCAGCAAGGTTGCTTGACTGAGTGAACCTTTTGAGGCACCCAGGGTAAGAACACTGGTAGGGTTTTTCGCCTGTGTGGGTTCTGAGATGGGTTCTGAGATTGAAGTCTAAAGAAAACCTTTTATTGCAGTACTGGCATTCGTAAGGTCTTTCTCCTGTGTGGACTAACTGGTGTCTTCTGAGCTTTGAGTTGTCTAAGAACCTTTTTCCACAACCTTCGTAAGTGCACATAAACTGCCTCTCACCATGTGTGGCTGCGTGTTTCTTAAGTGCAGCAGCGTCGTGGAAAACCTTTCCGCAGTCCTCGATTTTGCACTTGTACTCTTTGGGAGGGGACTTTTCTTCTTCAGCAGGCATTTCTTCTTCAATTTCGTCCAAAGCTACCCATTTTTTAAGCCAGATTTCTCCTGTGTGTTCGAAAACGTTGCTGAAAAGGACCCAGCGCTTTTCCCAGTGCTTAGCAACTACAGAAACTTCGGGTTTCTCAGTCCGAGGAGTTTCTTTTTTCTTTTTAGGTGGAGGAGGAGTTTTGGGCTTTTTGCGGTTGTTTTTAGAAGCAGAGGGCTTAGGTTGTTCTGAACTCTGGGCTTCTTGAGTAGGCAAACTCAACTTTATTTTAAAATCGCCCATATTTAATTATATTGCAAAGCTGCAAATTAACTGGCAGAATTCTTTTCTGCTAAGGAACTCAGTGCCTTGGACACTTATAAGTTGAGTTTCCCAGTCCTCAAGGCTTTGAGTTTGGTAATTTGCTAAGTCACTCGCGTCTATTGAGTTGTCCATATCAGTGTCGATTTCGTTGAAAGCTAGGCTGAGTTGGGTTTCTTCGCTTATGTCAATCATAATGGACATAAACTCTTCTTTAAACACGACTTCTTTTTTAAAAGTGCTTAGTTTCCTTAAAACACTCGAAACTTGGTCAGAGATGGTTCCTTCATTAAAGTACTTATAAAGCTTACTTTCTAAATTGGACTTTTCAAGCTGTCCTTGCTTTTCAGTGTCGAAAACTTCCCAGATTCTTTCGATTTCTCTTTGATAAGGCAAAGAGTTCTTTTCAAGCAGTATTTTGAAGGCAACTAGCTTTAAGTTGCTTGCTAAGTTTACCTTTTCGTTTAGGCTTTCTTCTTCTTCAGGGTTCTTTGAAGACTCTATGATTTGCTTAAAGACTACATCTTGGTGTTTTCTATAGTGCTCTCCGATAAAAGGGTTTTCAATAAGACTACTAGCTGAAGTGCGGTTTTCTTTTTTAAGCATCAGTTTTATAAAATCTCTCGCAGGCTTTTCAAGTTTCTTCCAAGAACTGAACTTTTTGTACTTCGCAGAGTTGATGTTTTTAGTAAGTTCAGTTACATTGCTTCCTTCAAAAGGCTGGAAACCCATAAGCATAGTGAACAGAATAACTCCAAGTGACCAAATGTCGCACTTCTCGTTGTAAGAACCTGAGTAAACTTCAGGAGCCATATAAAGGGGGTTTCCGTACTTTTCAGTAATTGGCAAATCCACAAGTTCTCTGGCTCCACTGAACCCTATAAGTTTGACCTTGGTTCTTTTGCTGTCAAGGAACATAATGTTTTCTATGCACAAAGCTCTGTGACAGTAGTTCTTAGCGTGCATAAACTTAGTTGCATCAAGAGCCTGAACTAGAAGTGACAAAGCTTCTTTTAGGCCTAGTTTACCTTCTTCGTTAATGTAGTCATAGAGTTCTCCTCCTTCACAAAGTTCAAATACCAGATGCAGGTACCTTTCGTCCAAAAACACCTCTTCACAAGTCACTATGTTGTAGTGCTTGAACTTAGAAAGCGCCTTTATTTCGTTAAGAACTTGGGAAAGCGTGAGTGCAGGTTTGAATTCAAAGCATACTTCGTTAGCAGAAATATAAGCGTCCTGGATGTTGTAGGACTTAACTGCTTTTTTGACTCCAGACTGTCTGTGAGTGCACATTCTTACTTGACTAAACAAAGCCCTGTTCTTTCCGTCTATTCTTTTGCCTACTTTATAGCTCCTCTTGATGGAGACTTCAGGCTGGTTTAGTTTGAGACTCGACTGACTGAGGTCTCTTTTTAATAAGTTATACCTTTCAGTGATCAAGTCAAATGCTTCCATTTACTTAATTTCTGGACATAAACTAATTAAAAAAGCAGTCACATTATCTGAAGTCTGTCTGCCCCCCACAGCTTCAGAAACGATTTCGTGAATAACTCTTGTAAGGTCCTGCTCTGTGTCTTCCATTTTCCTCAGTTTTTCCTTTACCTTCCTTACGACTTCTTCGTTTGTGTAAGCTTCAAACAAACCGTCACATGCTACCACTAAAAAATCGTCGGTTTCTGAAATCTCAACTTGAGTAATTTGGGGTTCAGCCGTTACTAAGGGTCCTTTGACTTCAACGCCTAGTTCTGTGTTAGAAATGTCTTTGAACTCAAAGTCTCCAAAAGCCCTTGTTACTGCAAGTTTGCCCAAGACCCTTCCGAATATAAGCATTCCTCCTTGACTTTCTATGCGTTGCGACTCTTCTTGGTTATCTGGTCTGTGGTCAGTTGTTAACTGCAAAGCTTCTCCAGCTCTGCTCAGCACAGCTCTGCTGTCTCCAACATTGCAAACTAGGAGTTTCCTGCCTTTTATCAGCAAAACTACAGCTGTTGAGCCGTTTTCCTTTCCTCTTTCAGGTTCGCTTTTGTAGTAGTCTTCGTCGCACTGTTTAAAAGCTGCAGTGAGTAAAGAAGGCCAGTTTTCGTAAGGTTGGTTTCTAAGATTGTTTTTGATATAAAAGTGAAGGTTTTCTTTAAGGAATTCCGAGCACTGGCTGCCTCCATGTCCGTCAAACACTCCACAGTAAAAAACAGGTTCTTCTTCTAAAAACAGATTCTGAATGACTTTTTCAGCGTCTTCCATAGTAGGCCGCAAACCTACCTGGCTGGACTTGCCTGTGTTGAATTTGCAGGCTTCAAATTCAATTTTTCCAATTCTAAAAGACTTCCCGGGAACTAGTTTTAACTTTTCGTTAGGAAGAAGCCTTTTGTAAACGTTAAAGCTTTCTTCGTCTAAATTCATCACAAAAAACCCTTCTTTGGTGAAGCTTACCTTTGCCTGGAAACTACTAATTCCAGGTATCACAACGTCACACAGTCCCGAACTTCCAATAGTCACTGGCTTCCAGCCTACTTGGAATTCTTTGTTTTGGGACACTAGTCTAAGTTTACTGATAGTTCTGGGAACTTGTTTCATTTCTTCTAAGGCTTTGCAGAGGTTTTCTTTGTCGTGGCTTGCACACTCTACTTCTTCCGGGTCCAAACTTAGCACTTGGTCAAGAGTTTTGTTGCTGAAGACGCTCCGCAGCGACTCTAAGGAGTACCTTTGGATCCAGTAGTCTTCCAAGGCTTCGGGTTCCCCCTGTTCCACTCTGAAATGCACACTGCCTACTCTAAGTTCGTCTAAAGGCTCTAATTTTTCGCCGGGCATTAGTGTTTCTTGGACCTTGATCCAAGTTCCTGTGCTTGAATTCAAGTCACTCAGTAAGTAGTCGCCCCTCCAAACTATTTGGGCGTGTTGGGGATCTAGTTCGGCTTTTTCTATTGACATGGTAACTTGGCCTCCTTCAGGACTTCCGCTTCCAAAAATCTCACCTCCGGGCTACATTGATCTTACTGTTGTGTTCACATACAAAATTCTGCCTTTAAATAGTCCATCAGTGCATGTCAATACGAGTTCAGGGACTTCTGCCATTTACAAATCGCTAACTAGCTGGATTAAATATTATTCTACACCCACAAGTTGTTGCTGTTAAGGTGGAAGTTCTTCTTTCTAGCAACAGGAACAGGTTTGTAAAAGGCAGGACCTGGAGGTTTGTTTTCAGTTTTGAGCCAAACTCTTTCACTTTCTGACATAAACACGGCACCTGCTACTTGGTGAACTTCAGGGTCTAGGGCTTGCTTGTAGTAAGCTCCTGGACCTGGGGTTGAGTTGCTGACTACTCTAGGTCTTAACTTGTTTCCGAACCTGTCTGAGTCTCCCTTGATGAAACTTAAGTTATGTTTTTTTGTATCAAAACTAGGCTCACAATAGTAGTCGCCTGGGCCTGGAGAGGTCTCTGCAGGAACTCCTTCGTGGGGGTTGTAAAGGTTCACTTGGTGCCTTTTAGCTCTGGCAGGTTGGGCAAAAGCAGGTGAAGGGTAGTGATTTTTAGCAAGGGGTTTTGTAGGACTGTAGTGCCAAGGAGCTGGGTTTTCATTTTTGGTTTCACTGCTACGCTTGCTTTGGCTTTTAAAGCAAGAGTAAAAAGAAGTTTCTGAAGTAGCAGGTTTGGGGTTGTAGTGTCCAGGAGGTGGAGCAACGTTTTTGTTAGTGAAAGAGTCCACTCTTAGTTGGGAAACCTTTGCGAACCCAGGCACAGTTTTCCTCATAGTGAAATCGTAAGACCCTGGGCCTGGGTTGCGGTTAATGACCTGGGCTCTTCTAAAACGGTTTGATCTGTTGTGGAGAGACCCAAATCCTTTCTTGCTCACAGAAGGGTTTTCTTGTGCAGACTCGTTCAAGTAATCCCCAGGACCAGGAGAATTCTTTTTTGAGTTCCAAATATTTCTTTCTTGGGTAGTTCCGAACCCTGCCTTCTTGGTTACGGGTGAGAGTATTTGTTCTTTTTTGGAGGGTATTGAGGACTGAGTGTAGCGGTTATATGCGTCTATAACTGGGCCTTTGTAAACCTTCCCGGTGATTTCTTTGCCTACTTGTCTAAATGACACTGACTCGCCCATTTATTAATTAGCAAGTAGTTAGAACTTTTCCATCTCAATTAAAGTTTGAATCAAAGGCAAATACTCCAGCTGCAGTTCCCTAGTCATTAAGTGGTCTAAATGCACGTAGAACTTGTCGTACCCTATTTCTTCTTCGTCCTCAAATTCCTGCAGTACTTTATAAGCTTCAACTAACACGTCTGTTCCAATTCTTTCCTCCAAGTAAAAACGCAAGGCTTCAATTTTGCTGTAGTTGGACTCAGAGGGTCTTTGGAGAGTCGCTTCGTCATAGGCTTCTTCTTCTAGCTCTTTGGGGGACAAAGGCTGTGTGAGTTCGTCGTCTTGGAAGTTTTCGATTATCATAGCTTCTCCCATTTCATAAAGCATAGCTTCTTCTTCCATGCATTCTCTAGCACTTCCCCAGACTTCTATAGAAGCTCTGGCTGCTTCGTCTTTTCGTTCTCTGAGTTCAGCCAGTACTTGGTCTTTTTGTTCGTCTTCTGTCCAAGCTACTTGGGGAACTTCAGGGGGGTTTTGGTTTTTCATAAGTAAACTTCCGTATTTGTTTTCGTTGACTTCTTTGTATTTTTGGGGAGGCGAAGAAACAAGTATCTCGGGAGGAGGAGCTACTTCGAAGGGGTTTTGGTTGTGCAGTATAGTATGAGAAAACTCATTGGCTTTTATTGAAGCAGACAAAAAGTCGTGGATTCTGTTCCTAATAAAGGGCTCCCGGAGGATTTGGTTGATTCTAGGGCGCCTTCTAGGGTCGGTGGAAAGCATCCTTGAAACCAGTACTTTGAGCTCACGTGAGTAGTGCGAAGGCAAAGGAGGAAAGACTCCTCTCACTATTTTCAAAGCTAAAAAGTGCAAGGAACTAGAGTCAAAGGGGGGTTTTAGGCAGCACATTTCGTACAAAAGAACTCCTAGTGACCAAATGTCACTTTGGAAGCTGTAAGGAGTGTTATTAACAATCTCAGGAGACAAGTAGTAAGGAGTGCCTACTATGGACCTTGCGTTATCGCATGTTTTTTTAAGAACTTTGGCAATTCCAAAGTCCCCCAGTTTAGCTCTTCCGTTTTTAGTTAGGAAAATGTTTTGGGACTTAAGGTCTCTATGCAGGATTTTCCGGTCGTGGCAGTGCTTTAAGGCTAAACAAATTTGCACAAACCAGTCAATGACTTGTGACTCAGAAAAGTACTTTCCGTTTCTAGCTTCAATAGCTCCTTGGAGGTCTCCGTGGTCAGCGTACTCCATAACTATGCACAGTTTTTCCTTTTTGGTTTTGTAAGCGTCTTTGAACCTAATGATGTTGGGATGACTAAGGCTTTTTAAAATAAGAGCTTCTCTAACAGCTTCATCTTTTTCACTTGATGACATAGACCTTATATCAATTTGCTTGATAACCCAGTATTGTCTGTCTTGACTCGACTCTACTAAGTAGCACTTTCCAAAAGACCCCTCTCCTAGTTGCTTTACTAAACTATACTTTTCAGACATATTTTTATATTCAAAACTGATGCATAGCAATATGGAATGGGACCGCGCTATTAAGTTTAACTGTCGAGGAGAAGAGTTTGAATGCTTTTTGTCTACAGAAGGACTGAAACTGAACCTTATGGTGCACCAAATCTCAAGAGGCTTAGAGTGGAGAGGGAACTTTTCTTCAAGGTACATAGAGCAAATCACTAGTAAGTCGGGTAACTCCAAAACTTTTACACAATTTTTAAAGTTCTTAACAGCTTGTTTAGAAGAACAGAACCCTTGTTACTACCTAAACTTCCTCACTTTTCAGGACATTGAAAACTTGAGGAGCCGCAAAAGACTTGACACCAACTTTGCTTCTCAAAGCAACAAAAAACGCTACTTGATTCTGTCCTACACTTCTGAGTTCGAAAAAGTCCACTACCCTTTGCCTTTAGCTTTAAAGGAAAACTATATGCCCCAGTCTACTGAAAGACAAATAGAAGAGTCGGTAGACTTGCAGGAGTCAATTGAAGAACTTCAGAACCAAAACAACCACCTCAAGCAGCAACTTGAAATGCTCAAGAAGGAAAAAGAGTCTTTGTCTAGTGAGTACGAAAACTATAAACAAGAAACCCAAACTGAAATTGAAAAGTTAAAAGTCAGCAACGACGAATCCAAAACTGAAATGCAAAGGTTCAAACAGGAACTAGATAGCATTATTGAGGAACTTGAAAAAAAAAGTTCCCAGAAGAAAAGCGTTACTTACTACAAACACCAAGTTAAAACTTTGCAGAAACAACTTGAAGAGTCTCAGTCCCAAATTAGTTACTACAAAGAACAAGCTGAGTTCTATAAGTCACAAGCCCAAAACCCTCAAAAAGAAGAGTCTTTTCAAAAAGAACCCGAAAAACAAGACCGGGACAGTGTAGTTATTTACACACCTGTCCAAGCCAACTCGCCTATTTCTAATTCAGAGCTCAAATTAGAATCATTGAAAAACCAAGCAACTGAAGCTTCGCTAGACCTCACTGACTTCGAAAACAAACTAGGAAACATCCATAAACTACTTGCTAAATATAAGTCTTAATTCATATATTTAAATGGAAAGTTTTCACAAAAGTTTCGAAATCAGCATTCGGGGGTACGACTATTTAGTGGAGTGTAAAGTAGAAGACGACAAACTGTGTTTACAAGTAGAAGACAGAGATTCTGCTAAACGCTGGAAAGGAGAGTTTTCGCAGGAGTACTTGCATGAAATCACTAAGAAAACTGGCAACTACAAAAGGTTCTCTGTGTTTGTAAAGATGCTTTTAACTGCTTTAGGGAACACCAGTGACTCTGTGCTGGTGGACTTGCTTACTTTCCAAGACTTAGAAATGCTTAAAAGCAGAAAAACTCAAAAACCGCTTAGTGCTTCCAACGCCAAAGGAACAGCTTCATTTGGGTCTAACTCAAAAGTTAACTCCAAAAGGTACTTGATTCTGACTTACATAGTTGAATTCGACAGAGTGCACTACCCCTTGCCTTTAGTTTTTGAGGACACTCCAGACCCCCAGCACCTCCAAAGGACCATTGAAAGACTGCGCACTGAGTTGCAAGACCTTAGACAACTACTTCCTGAAAACACCGACCCTACAAAGATCCTCCAAGAAAACGAGCACTTGAAAGAAGAACTTAGAAAACTAGAACACAACCAAACCTTGTCTGCTACTCCTAAAAGAAGCGCGGTAGAAATTGACAGTATCATCAAACAAAAAAAACAACTTGAAGAAGAAAACGAAAAATACAAAAACGAAGGCAACAAAGAAGCTAGGAAGCTAAAAAAACTCAACTCCGAAATGGAAGCTGAGCTGAAAAGACTAAGAGAAGAAATTGACAAAATAGTAGAACAACTCGAGACCGAGGAAGAAGAAAAAAACCAGTTAAAAGACATCCAAAAAAAAGTAGGCAAACTCAAACAAGAACTTGAAGACGCCAAAGAATGCGAAAACTATAGCAGAGAAGAACTTAGAAACCAACAAGAAGAACTAGATAAACTCAAACAGTCTGACAGAAAACAAAAAACCAAAATTCGCCAACTAGAAAATGAACTGCAGTCAACTTTAGCTTCAAGGTCTTCGCGTTTACGCAACACCTCACCTTGGAGATCCCCCAGGTCCTCTTTTGGAAGTAACTCGCGAGACTCATCTAGAAAAAACACTGCTTATCCAACTGGACAGTCTAACAAAAGAGTATCTCCAAGAGTAAGTAACAGGCAATCGCCTAACAACAGACAGTCTGGCAACAGAAGTTTCCAAAGAACCCCTCCCAGCAGAAGGTTGTCCCCTTCGAACCGAACTGCACAAAGAGGCTACACTCCTCCAAGTCGTAGAACTTCCCCCAACACTAGGAGTTCACCAAACACTAGAGGGTCTCCTAATGCTAGGGGTTCTAGAGGTTCAGCCTACTCTGGTTACGGAAGGGTTTCATCTGGAACTTCAGCTAGAAGCTACGCTAGAAGCTCGCCTAGAAGATCACCTAACGCAAGAACTTCACCAAGTAACAGGAAAAAGCCCAATGCTTTTGACACCAGTGACATTGATGCCCGCATGAACAGACTGAAAGAACTGCTCAAAAACGCTAGTAAATAATTAAAAAGTTTCTTCAACGTCCATGTCGCTTTCTTCTGACTTGTAGCTGTGTAGCATTTCTTCTTCGCTTTCAGAGTCGAAGTACTTCTGTCGGATGTCTTTGCCAATTTCTTGTTCAGCTTTTTCCTTAGCTTTGATTTTTTCGTCAATTTCTTTTTCAAGGTCTTTTTTTTTCCTTTCGAAATTTTCAAAGGAATGCAGCACTTGGGTAGTTTTTATGGGGTTAAGTGAGTTTTCAAGCTTGCGGATGTAAAGTCTTTGTTTAAGAGAACACGGCTTAAACATAACTTTCTGGGGAACTTCTTGGTGTTCTAAGTACATGTCTCTGTACCTTAAGTGTGAGTAAGTGTGGGGCATGGGAGACATGGCAGCTTCAAAGGCTTCGTTTCCTATAAACAAAGTAAAAGACCCGTCTTCCCACTTAACAAGTTTAGCGTTGCTTTTCATTTGTCCGTTTTCGTTGTAGTGCCAGCGAAGGTAGTTCTCGATGTCGCAACCTTTAATCTGGGTTCGGCCTTGTTCATCAGTGTACATTATTGGGTTTTCTGGAGTGAAGGTCTCTGGTTCAAAGATTTTGGGCTGGACAGAAAGTGCATTTCCCAACTTAGCTAAGTAAACTGGGGCCTTTTTGATGTTTCTTGTGGACTTAGGAACGAACTCAGGCTTAGATGCCATTTAAATTACAGTGTTGTCAAAACTCGGACGGGGGAGTACGAGTGCATGGGTTTCTTCAGTTTGGTTGCCAGAGCAGACTCTTTGAGTTTTTTGGAACAGAATAGGTTTAGTAGTTGCAGGGAAGAAGCAGAACTTAGGACTTTCGGGAGGCCCCCAAAACTTTCGTTTGCCAATTTTGGGTTTTTGGGCTGAGCTTGGTCTGCTAGCAGTAGAGTGTATGCCTTTATACTTCTTTTCTTGGGATTCTTTATCTCCTGTTAAAGAAAAGTGTCTTGTGAAGTGCTTACTTACTGGGGCTTTTAAAGTTTTATCTAAAAGTAAGTTTGTTCTTTTGCTATTAGTTCTAAGTTTCATCCTTCTGCTGAAGTCTTTAGTTTGGGATTTGTTAGCTCGTTTGCCCATTTGAACTTGGATGAGTTTTTGTATTTGCATTTGGGGGTTTAGTCGATTTTTATCATTAGCGATCCTTTTTTGCTTGTTGTTTGCAATGCTGGGAGAAGGCGAGGAGTTCCGACTTTGTTTCTGATCAAAGGACAGCTCAAGAAGCTTGATTGGTATGTTCATATTTACTTCTTAGATTCAGTTAATATTGATTTAACTTGCATCTGAGTAGGAGTAAGTAAGTTTACTGTTGTTGTTGTTTGGAACGGGAGTTTCGTTCACAGCTAGTTTCAGTGCGTGGTTTTCTTCAAAGTTCCTTTCAAACTCCTGCTCAAAAACTTTAACAGTAGGTAAGTCGTGGTTAGTGAGTCGTATTTCTTTTAAGCAGGTGTCATTGTTTTTTTCTAAAAAGTTTCTAACCACCTCAAAAAATATCTTTGCGCACTCTTCCAAAGGGTAACCAAAAATACCACTTGACACTGCCGGAATGGAAATAGAGCAGCATCTAAGTTCTTGGGCTTTGCTCAGAGAGTTGTAAATAGCGTTCCAAAGCTTCTCGCACTCAGAATTAAGACCGTCAGTGTAAATAGGGCCAACAGCATGTATGATGTACTTGCATTCAAGGCGTCCTGGACCTGTAACAGCAACTTGTCCTGTAGGAATTTGCCCTGACTCTTGAACTAACTGGTCACTTTCTTGCTGAATCACTGTGCCTCCTTTCTTCACCAAGGCTTCTGACACATACCCTTTGTGATTCAGGTTTGAGTTGGCTGCGTTAACTATTGCCTCCACACTTTCGTAGGATATGTCTCCATGGACAACCTTGATAGTTGTGTTTTTGACTGTAGTGTTTTTGGTTTCTCTGGGAAAAGTTGTAAGTCCCAGTGGATTTTTAGCATTGCAGCATCCCATTTTAGCTTATATAAGGTGATAGAAACTCTTATAATGGTGTCTCTGTACCGAAAGAAGTTGCCTTATCCTTTAGTTTCATTTGCGTCTAACCAAGGAAAGGAAATATTCAAAAGTGCACTTTTAGAGGGCAACATGGAAACTTACTTTGAACTTGGCGAGCAGTACGTGACTCAAGCTAGGCCAGAAGATTGTGGAGTGAGTTCTTTAGTAATGGTTTTAAATGCCTTAGGAATTGACCCTGGCAAAATCTGGAAACAACCTTGGAGGTGGTTTTCTGAAGAACTCCTCAGTTGCCAAAACAGGTCTACACAAGGAGTTCTTTTCCACGAATTTGTGCGAATAGCTTTGTGCAATAACACATACGCAATGGGTTTTTACCCATTTGTTCAAAAAGGCATTAATAGCATGACTATTAGTGATTGCAGTTTGCACCCCCACCCCCAAATAGAGTTGCGTTATGCTTCCTTGGACACTTTTAGAAGTGCTGTAATAGCTGCTTCTAGAAGGTCTAGGTTCCACTTAGTAGTTAACTCCAGTCGAAAAGCCCTTAACCAAACTGGGGAAGGCCACTTTAGTCCTGTAGCAGGTTATCACTCAGAGTCCGATATGTGCTTAGTTATGGACGTTGCAAGGTTCAAGTACCCAGCTTACTGGTGTCCTGTTCCTCTTCTTTACAAAGCTTTTGAAAACACAGACCCTGACTCAGGAAACTGCAGAGGCTTTATATTACTCACACGGTCTGAAAAGCACTTTGCAAAGGTTTGCACTGCTTCTTTAGACATGATTTCTCTCAAAAACTTGCCTAGGCCACTGGAAGTTTCTGTGCTGCAGAACCCTCCACAAGATTTGTTTCCTATTCTTGTTTATTACTTTTTCCAGATTTACGAAGGTTTTTCACCAGAGAAAATCCTAACTTTAAACCAAAAACTAAACCAAGTTGAAAACCTAGAAGTTTCTGAATCTCTTAAAAACTTCCTGAGTGAGGTAGTTCCTGAGATTCCTCAGGCTTACAAACTAATTCTTTTAGCTTTTAAAAGCTGCAAACTAGACTCGCCTTTGAAAGAACTAGTAAACCAACTTAAAGAACAGCTAGGATTAAGTTTTAGAGTTAGTTAATCCACCGTGTACTTTTTTTTCATTCTGACTACTTCACTTCCTTTTAGCAGAAATCTTTGGATTGAGTCTTTATTTCTATGAATTTCTTTGCAGTCTTCCATTAAACGGCCTTGTATTTTGTTGCTTTTAGCTTCAGCTTTTAAGAAATTCCTTATTTCGCGCTGAGTTTTAAAGTTGTTAACTGCAGCTTGGAAGGTGTCTAAGTTGTCTATTAGTTTGGAGCTTCTTGAAAAACTGATTCTTGGAAGAGAAAGTTTCCTTTTTTCCAGCTCAGTGCATTCTTTAAGTAGTTCGTTTATCTGGGAAGCGTTTTCTTGAGAACTTGCAGAAACTGCCTTAGGCGAGGGTCCTGCACTTAAGTGTTTTTTAGGGTTGCTAATCGAGGCAACATCATTATAATCTACCGTTTCTATGAATAACTTCTTAGGTTTAACTTTTGAACCCAGTTTTTTGGGTTTAGCGAGAGAACTGTTGGTTAAGTTGGCCCTTTGAATTTCATCCACAGACAAGTTGTTTTTTTGGAAAAACTCTTTGAGTTCCTTGTTTTTTTGGTTGAGTGTGTAAATGACCTTGTCAATATTCTTAGGAGTGTAGTCTATTCTATCTTTTGCGTTAAAAAGCTTTTTGTAGCGTTTCTTAATGTCTTTTTTGATCTTAATTAGTTTTTCAGGGGAGTCAATTTTCTTAAGCTTAGAGCTTTCCATTTAAGTTACCTCTTTTAAGCAAAGTGGGCAGCTTTTTTTGCTTCGGAGCCACTCGTCAACGCAGTCTGGGTGGAAAGAATGATTGCAGGCAGGAAGGGCTTTGCAATATTCTCCTCGGACAATGCTGACCAAGCATATAGCACAGGACTCTTCCCTAGAAGCCCTTACGGTAGGGATCATTCTGATTTGTTCTTCACTCATTCCCACGTTGACACTGCCTATTTCTTCTTGGAGTTGCATTAACTGTTCGTAAGTCATTTCGTCTGGGTTCACAAGTAAGTGCCTTAATTCAGGGTTGGCTTGTTCTTCGTTCATTATCATGGCAAGTTGCATTTGTTCAAATTCTTCTGCTTGGCGTTCTGCGTCTATTTCAGACATTTGCAGAGCTAAGTAGATATCTTCTCTGGTAACGTTGTTTCTGGGTCTTTGTCTGGACTGACTTAAAGAGTTTTTTAGTTCTCTGTTCTCCTTTCTTAAGTTTTCTATTATTTCTTGTTGTTGTTTAAGTTGGTTCCTTAGTTCATGGATGGTTTTGGACTTGTCTTCGATTTTCTTCCTGAGTTGTTCTTCTTCTGAAGACTCATGGTTCCTGCGTCCTTCGTAAAGCAAATTGACCCTAGTTTGCGGTGCCTTTCTTTCTTCCTGAATGCGTGAGTTGTACTTTTGCGGAGGTCTGATATTGTTCCGGTAATTAAGGGACCTTTTCCTTTCTTCAGCAGCACTGGGGTTGAATCCCCTTGACCGAGTGATGTTATTTTGTTTTTCCATATTAAATTCAAACCTAAGTAACTTAATTTGAAATAGCTCAGTGAAAACCAAATACTTATTTCGAAGTTTAGCTTAGATTTAAAATGGAGCCAAGTGACCAAGAGCCCGCAAGTAACTCTTATTACGACCCAGGAGTGCTTATGGAAGAACTCATAGAAATTCTTAAGTTACTAGACTACGAAGAAAAGTTCTTAACTACCAAAGGTTTCCGCCCACTCAGCAAAGCGCAATTTTCAGCAGCAGGTGCAAACCCCAGCGAGCAGTTTCTATACTTCACAGCTTTGTCTTCGTGGCTTCTGCAACAGAACGGGTCCCAAGCTTCTTTCAACAAGTACGATGACCCCGCTACTGTTGCCAACAACATCTTAGTTGAGATGAAAAAACTAGGCGTAGAAATTGACTTCCCACCCAACAAACTACGCACTGGCTATGGAGAAGGGCCTTGTTTAGTTTTGCTGTCTTTAGCTAGAAAAGCCCTGCAGGCCAAAAAGTTCAAATTCCGCAAACCTGTTTTTCCTGAAGAAGGCGAAATGGAAGGAGAGGTCATTGAAGACGACGAGGAAGGAGAAATCGAAGACGAAGTAGTAGAAAGCGAAGGAGAAGAAGCTGCGTTTGCAGAAGTCCAAGCTGCACAGCCCACTTTCCAACAAGAAGAAGAAGCTGCAAAGGATAACGCTCCCATATGGCCTTCTGTGGACGCTCACGAGTGGCAACTTGAAGTTGAAAGAGTTGGCCCTCGACTTAAGCTTGCTTCTGACCCCACAGGTGGAGACCACAGGGAATGGAGGTCCCACCTAGAACAGACCAAGCAGTTCAAACATAACATTGTAAAAGGAATGCCTGACTGCGAAAGCAAACTTAGACGCATAGCTGACGACTTATCCAAAGCACTTGAGAGAATTAGTTCACAGGAGAAGCAAATCAACCACTCAATGGGAGAAATAGCAGGCGACTACAGGAACCAAGCCAATGTGTTAAACGAAACCAAAACTAAGTACAAGCAGGTTAACGACAACGTTGCAGAGTTGTCGAACCAACTTGCCCAAATCAACGAACGCATTGAAGAGATTTCTAACAGCATTGAAAAGCAAGGCAAAATGGTGACAGATACCTCTCCTTTGCAAAACATCAAAGAAGGACTCAAAACCCTCAAACTCGACAACAAAGACATGGAGCTCCGAGGTGCAGTGCTTTCCCATGCCCTTTTCCAAGCAAAACTTAAAGATAAGTCCAAAGCTGGCTTGTAGCCCAATAATCTTCCATATATAATGATTCCTTCTAAACAGCAAGTGCAAATTTGTCTTAACCCAGAAACTAGGAGTTTAGTTGGCCTAGCTAAGCTTTACTATACCTTGCCCTCAGAAGTTCCTCACAAAATCAACCTCTGTGCTAAGCAACTAGATATCAAGCGTGTTTGGACCAAACAAGGCGACTTGAAGTACAAGTACCCCTCCCTAGAACAGCAAGCTGCTTGTCTCAAAAAAGTGCTTTCGTCCACAAAAAGCACAAAAGAACTTATGCAAGCTCAAATGGGTCTTTGGGAAATAGAAGAGCAACGAGGAGGACTTTTAGAAATAACACTTCCTGAAAACCTAGAACAGCAGTTTGCAATTTTAATCGAGTACGAACTAACTAACCCAGTTAGTGGACTTAGGTTTTTCAAAGCTGGTAGTCAAGTGTCCGTCGTAACTGAGGACTTGCTTGAAAGCAAAAGACTTTGGATGCCTTGCAAAGACACACTTGGAACTAAGTACCCTTTAGAAATTGAAATTCAGGTTCCTAGTTCTTACATGGCAGTTTGCAGTGGAGACTTGCTTAGGGTCTTTCAAGAAGGAGACTACAAGTCCTACCAGTACTCAGTCAAAACCTACATTGACTCAATGGGGTTTGTAGTAGCTCCTATTCAAAGTGTAATCCCAGACCCCACGAATTCCTTTGTAACACACTTTACTCAAACAGAAGGGTCTAAACTTAGTTACACAGTTTCTAACTCTGTTTTTACTTACTCTTCAATTCTAAGTTACATTTCAGACTCCCTGGGCTCATCAATGCCAGTGCAGTCCCAAAAACTAGTTTTTATAAAAGACTTAGGAAAACCTTTGGCGTTTTCAGGACTAAGTTTACTGGACGAAAACATGATGCTGGACGGGAGAAGGCACGAAGGAACTTTGGAAACAGCACAAGCACTAGTAGAAACAGCTGCAACAAACTGGATAGGAGGGCACTTCCACGTAGACCAGTGGGTGGACTTTTGGATTTTGGTAGGTTTAAGGAAGTTCTTAGGTTTAGCTTTTGTAGGCGAAAGAATTGACCCTAACTATCTCAGGTTCCAGGTGCAAAAGCAAGTAGAAAAGTACTGCCAGTACGTTGAAAAAGGGTTAGAAGTTAGACCTTTGTTTTCTTTGCACTTTACTCACCCCAACGAGTTGCTGCTTGATAAAGTGTACCAGTTGAAGTCAGGTTTGATATTCCACATGATCCAAAGCAAAGTAGGCAAGTACCACCTTAAAAGCATTATGCACTCCTACCTTAAAGCTAATTGCACTACTAAAGAACTAATACCTCTTTTCAAAAAACACTGTGGCATCAACCTAAAAGAATTTTCCAAAACCTGGATTTATGGAATAGGAGCTCCTTTTCTGCACTGCTCGTTTGAACACAACCGGAAAAACAACTCACTTGACTTAAAGCTAACTCAAACACCTCTGTTCCAAAACTACTTGGCTTCGCCTGCTAACTCCCAGTTCCCGCACCTTTCAGACTCTAACTACAGAATACCTTTTAGACTAAACTTAATGAGGTTCTACACAGGTCCCTTAACTATCATTATCTTTGAAACAGATGGCTACGAAATGGACAGTTCCAAACACGTAGTGAACGTTGATGGAGAAACCTTTTACTGCCAAATTCCTTGCAAGAAAAGAATAAGGAGACCTACGAACCAAAAAAGAAGAGAAGAAACTGAAGAAGAAAAGCGCTACAGACTTAGCGAGTGCCCTGTTTTGTGGGTAAGAGTAGACCCTGACTTTGAAATGCTTCGCAAACTCCAAATCACCCAAAATGACTTTATGTGGGTCGAACAAATCAAGAAAGAAAAAGTAGACGCCATTTCGCAAATCGACGCTATCAAAGCTGTGCGCTCTACTACCGAGTACTCTAAAGTCATGGAGTTACTGTTCAACTTACTTGAAGACACTTCAAACTACTACAGAGTTCGAATGGAAGCTGCTAAAACCCTAGCTGTTATAAGTTACCCAATCAATGCTTTCAAAGGACTTGACTTTTTAATTTACTACTTCAAAAAAAGACACTATGAAAACGAAGTTTTGAAACCTAACGACTTTTCAAGTCTAGAAGAGTACTACGTGGACAAAGCTGTACTGAAAAGCATCATTAAAGTAAACGACATGTCTCTGACTTTCAATAACTCAAGAATTAGAGTCAACTCTAACTTTGTAGTGGAGTTTTTAGCTGAGCTCTTAAGGAACAACGACAACTCTGCTAATTACTACGACGATAGCTTCTGGAGGGCTAACTTGTTGCAGACCTTAGGGTCCACTACCAACCCTGTGTACATTGAACAGATTCATCAAGAAATGGCTTGGTACCTTAAGTACGACTTGTCCCTTCCTTCTAACAAGAATATTATTACTTGCAGTGTTTTAAAAGGCCTACTTAAACTTACTCAGAACCAAAACTTCCAAGAAACTCACGACTTTTTAGTCAAAAGAATGCACTTCTACTCCCCTTCCACCCAGTACCAAATCCTTAAGTTTTTCATAAAGTACCAAAAACAGTCTGGAGCTCCTATCAAAAAAATACTTCAAATACTAGTTAAGCACCTTTACCAGAAACCTGAGTTCGTCAAACAGCACTCAAAAGCTTTTACTAGCATGCTTAAAACTTGGGGAACTGAACAAACCTTTATAGAAGAAACCAGAAACAACGAAGAAGTGAAAAACCTTGTTTGGGAACTTTGCGTTTCGCCCCTGAGTTTTGTAAACCACGGTTTGGCTTTTCCGCTACTTAACTTTTACAGGTATATGTTTCCTTTGGAGTGGCAAGAGGACAAGCCTGACCCTCAGTGGCAAGTTAAGTTAGACTACTCCGACAGAATATTTAGCCAACAGCTACAACCAGTAGACGTGAGCAAAGGGACCTGGGAGGACTGGGCACAAGAAATACTTAAAAGACTAGTTAACCACGAATGCGCAACTCCTTTTCTGAACCCTGTGGACTACGTAGCGGAGGAACTCTGGGACTACCCAGAAATAGTTACGAACCCCATGGACTTTTCAACCATTCAGCAGAAACTCAACGAGAACCAGTACAACTCCTTCCAGGAATTCTCTAGTGACGTAAGGTTAGTGTTCCAGAATTGCTACTTGTACAACATGGAAGGCTCCAGAGTGTACTCCTTTGCGCAAACTATGGAAGAATTCTACAACAACTTAGCAACTCCTGTAGAGGACCACCTGAGTGCCACACAAAAAGAAGACAACCTTAAAGTCCGTATCTTTGGAGGCGACTTACAGATTTCTGGAGATTAAGCTTTAAAGTTATAAATATAACTTTTATTCCTCAGAAAGTGCTGAAACCCTTGCAAACCAAACATAGAGTTTTTTCCTGAGTGCTTTTTTCCTTCTAAAGGAACCACTCCGTTCCAACTAGCAAACTCGTTGATATAAACTTGACTAGTTTGGATCCTTTCAGCAATGCTTTGGGCTTTTTGCTCGTCACTAGAAAACACTCCAGCTATCAAGCTGTAATTTGAGTTGTTAACTCTTGCAATGAATTCTTCTTCATCTTTAACGTTGTCAACTGCCAAAATAGGTCCGTAGTTCTCTTCAGTCTAAGTAAAGCTTACAAAAATCCTCATGTTCTCGTCCAAAGCACAAATCAAACTAGGTTCGAAGAACCTTCCCCTTCCCGTTTCGTCGTTGCAAATAGACCCTCCACAAATCAAGTCTCCGTCAGAACCTACAGCTTCTTCGATCAGTTCCCTCATGTTTTCTAAGTTCTCAGGCACAGTAATGGGACCTAGTGTTGTTAAGTCATCTAAAGGGTCGCCTATCGTGTAACTTTTGACCAAGGGTTCTGCTCTCCTTATGAAATCCTCAATTAAGTTCTCGTGCACGTAGACTTTTTCGAACTTCCAAGTAGACTGGCCTGCATTGTACATAGAGTTCTTAACTATTTTGAGAACACAGTTGTCTAGGTCTGTGTCTTCAGCTACGTATACAGGGTTCTTTGTGCTTAAAAAAAGCCCAGTGTCCATAAAACTTAAACTTCCTACGTTTTTGTAAATAGTTCTTCCGCTTTCGCTACTTCCAGAAAAGTGCAAGTAAGCTACTTCGGGTTGGTCAAGCAAAACTGGGAACTCTGTAATAGGTATAAGGCAGTCCTGAATAAGCTCAGGCACTCCAGCTTGCTCACAGGCTTTAGTGAACCTTTGTGCTGTCAGAGGAGTGTAGGGAGAGTGCTTTAGCACAACTGTGTTGCCACACAGTAAAGCTGGAACAACAGCAGCAACTACTGAAAGAACAGGGTGGGTGTAAGGAGTGCACACCAGGACTGGACCTATACTTTCTTTAGTAAGTTTAGTTCGAAAGTTGCCTTTAGACTGCAGCAAACTAGGTTCTAAGGCTGCTTCAGCCAATTCCATAAGTTGTTTTGACAGTTCTTGGGCTTCAATGAGTTCTTTTTTGCTTTGCTTAATAGGTTTTCCCATCTGTATGCTGACTTCTGAAGCAATTTCGTCAGAGTTACTGGCAAAGTAGTCTAGGATCTGGCCAACAACATGTTTTCTTTGCTGAAGTGAAGTTTTGCTCCATTCATGGTAAAATTTGTAAGATGAGTCTAACTTTTGTATTGCTTCTTCAATAGACACAAAAGAGCACTCAGCTATTGACTATTTAAAACTCACCTCAAAAGTGTAGGGGTTCTCCACTCTGAGTAGTGTTGAGAAAAAGCGTCTCCGTAAAAGCATTTTTAAGATATTAAAAACTTTCCTTAACATAGTTTGCAAAGGCCTTGCATGTGTCAAAACCAGCCTCAAGCATGCTTTGAGTTTGAGTCAAACTAAGGCAGCCCTCTTGTACTAGTAAAGCTATTTGTTCTGTGTGTACAAGTAGTCCAATTACAAGCGGATTGCTTTCACTCATTACTTTAGGGGATTCTTCCCAGCCTACTTGAGTGGCTATGAGTATGTCTTTCATTCTAATTCCAGCGTCCATCAGTGCAATGCTTGCTGCATTTACAAGGTGCTGGAGTTTAGTTTCACCCCTAACTACTTGGATGCTGACTTCTATAACGGACTTAGGGTAAGACTCCAAAAGAACTGCAGAGTTAAAAGCAGTGGTGAGGTGTTGTGCCATAGGAGACTTAATACTTAGAATAGCTTGAGAGTGCCGAATGTACTCTTCACTACTAAGTAGTTCTTCAAACTCTTTAGGACTCTTCACTGTGCAAAGCACTTGTGTGTTTCCGCACTCTAAAAAACAAGACCCACTGGCTGTTTTAACTATGCCTTTTGAGAAGCTCCAACCTTCTACTGCTAATTCTTCCATCTTAATCCTTACATTAAAAAGTTTCGATCAGTATTGAACTCTGGCGACTTATTTCAAACCTTTTTCTCTGTTTTTTAAAACGTGAAATTTGGTTGATGAGTTGGGCTGTGTCGGTGTCAGGGGATTTTTCTGGAGCCCAAGAAGTCAAGTGGTTGGCCTTTTTGATGTGTTTGGAGTAAAGTTTAGTTGGCTTGGACTTTACTTTTTGGTTGCTAACAAAATAAGGTACTCTGAATAAGCATTACTTAAAAGTGATGTTGATTTGGTTACCAGAGTTTTCTTGGACTTTAGCACTCTCAACATACCCAAAAGTCAAAGCAAGCAGAGTATCAACTACAGTAATTCCTAGTCCGTAAGTTTCGAATTCTTTAGAAATTCTTTCAAAAGACTTCCTTTTTAAAGAGTCTGCTCTTACTTGAAATATCCTGTCTAGTTCTGAGTTAAAAACTGAATCAGAGCGAAAACTAACTTTGTACTGAAGAGTGTAGCGAGAACTAGACTTATCCTGTATATAACTTACCGCTACTCTAAGCTCAAAGTAAACTTTTGTGTTTATAATTGCTTCTGATACGGCAAACTGCACTATTGAATTCAGCAACGAAGAATGTATCAATGGGTCGGCAAACACACACGAAGGAGTGTTTTGGGTCTTTTTAAGTATGAGTTCTATGCTTTTTTGCTTTGCTTTCAAAAAGTTAGTTTCCATTACGTATTGCATTTGCTTCAAAATACTAAAGTGGTCAGAAGTGAACTCCACACAGGCTTGGAAGTGTCCTTGCAAAACACTAGCACACCTTACTTTGTGCAAAAAGTTTCTGAAGCAAGCTAAGTCGTCGTCGTTAACTTGTCTTTTGTCTTTGATGGCTTCTTCCATTGTTTTAAGAATGTTGTTTATATCTTTAGTAGTTTCAGAACCGATCTTAAACACCAGTTCTCTTTGTCCTTGGTAAGTAGACACATCAGACAACACTGCAACTATACAGTCTTCTTCGAGCTTAACTTTTCCAGCAGACACCATCAAGCCTATTCCAAAAACATCTTTAGCCATCAAAACCTCTTCTTCACTTACTTCGCCTTTAAAAGCCTTTTCTAGCAACTTTCTGATCTTCACTTGAGAATTCTCTTCAAAAAGTCTTTCAAAAAGACGTCCTCTAATGTCAGAAAGCGTTCTGTTGCGCATTAAGCTCATAGCTTGTCTGTTGTGGTCAGTTATTTTCCACTTAAAGTTAGTGAAAACTAAGCTAGCTGGAAAGTTCTGTATGTTAAACTTCAGTTCACCAGATTCCTTTTGAAGCTGTTCGAGGTACTCAACAAACAGATCCAGAGAATAATCCAGAAACACTCCTATTACTAGCCAAAAAGAAAGTCCTGTTCCTGCTGTAAACACGTTAATTTCAGGAAACCACAAAAAAATACAAGACTTCAAAAACAAAAACAGCCTTAGAGTGTAGTTGGAAGTTCCTAAGTAACCAGCTATAAAGCAAGGAGTCATTCCTCCCAGTGCATCAAGCATTCCAGAACCCTTTGCTCTGCGCAACTCCAAAACACCTACTGGGATCTGCAAGTACAACCAAGGAATGGCTTTTTTGTTCAGAAACACTAAACTGAACACCACTGCCAGTATGTACTCTGCGAAGAACTCAAATGGAAAGTTTCCAAAAGAAGTGTAAAGTACCAGCAGTCCAGTGCTCCAAGCCAAAACAATTCTGCTTAGTTTCCTCCACTCCTTGCTTTCTCTATCCTTACAGTCTACTATATTGTCTGCACTATGCTCATATCCCGATAAGCATTCTTCCCTCATTTATAAATTACCATGGCACTTAACATATCAGGAATCCAAAGTTCCAAAGGAGTATCCAGGAACCTCACCCACGCCTTCAAGTCGTTTAGAAAGGAGTCCAAAAACAAAACTTCGCGTTTTAAGCTAGACTTAGACTCAACTGAAGACACTGGTTCGCAAAAGCTTTTGCAAGACCAAGTAAGCATTCCGCTAAGTCTGCCTCCCTTGTGGGTAGACTCGTTTGAAGTCATATCAGAAAAACTCCAAAAAATACAGGACTCCTTGAACTTGCTAGGAAAAGCCCAGAAGCAAAGACTTGCCATCACCTTTGGAGAAACCAAGCAAAAAGAGACTGAAATCAAAGCTCTTTCGGACAAGATTACAGAAATGATTCGTTTTGCCGAAAAAGAAATAAAAGAAATCACCAAGTTCCAAGGCAACCCAGAAGACTCTACAATCAGAAAAAACATCACCCAAAGCTTAGCCCAGAGACTGCAAACTCTGACTTCAACCTTCAGAAAGCTCCAGCAACACTACATGTCTTCTCTAAGCAGCTTTGAAACTGACAACCTGCTAGAAGAACCTCAGGAAAGCATACTTGACCTCCAAGAAGAAGAGTCTGTAGTGGCTTACAACGTTTTAGCCGAAAGGGACAGTGCCATCAACCAACTAGTTGACAACTTGAACGAATTAGGAACGATATTCAAGGAACTTGCAAACTTAGTTGTACACCAAGGCACCATACTTGATAGAATCGACTACAACATCGAGCAAACTCTAGAAAACACCCAAAAGGGCGAACAAGAACTTATCAAAGCTGAAAAACACCAAAAATGCACTAGAGCAACCTCCTGTATATTATTTTTGATATTCGGAATATTTATGCTTATAATAATGCTAGTGCTAAAGCATGCAGTTTAAGCTGGTAATAACTCTGCTTCTTCAGTAAGGTTTTGGGCAACTCCTGGGTTGTATCTGTACTTAGTTGTTATCACTTCTATTTCCTCTTCTTCGGGTTTCCTAATTTCAGTTCCTTCAAAGGAGTAAATAGTTTTTGTTTTCAGGTCGAAGTAGCCTTCTCCCACGTCGTAAGTTCCAGGCGGTATTTGTTTCGGACCTGCAGGATTGTTTACTTCTAAAGTTGCTCCTGAGGGCCTCAGTCCTTCTACTATTTCGGTGTAAAACCTTCTGTCAGGAATTTGGCAGTAAGTCCAGGTGTCTTGGTTATACTTTAGACCGTCGTAGTACTCGTACTCTCCTTCCATAGCCCTTCCTCTGTTCCAGGTAGCAATGTACTTCCCTCCACTAGGAAATATCAAAGTGCCTTCGCCGTGGAATTCTCCTTTGTAAAACTCGCCTTCGTAAACTACTCCACTTGGAAAGCTGAACTTCCCAAACCCATGGAACCAGCCGTCTTTCATAGGGCCTTCGTATGAACTTCCTGACCATTCAAAGTCAAAGTCACTAGTTTTTTGCTTTATTTGGTCTACTAAAGAGTCTTTTTCTTGTGTTGGTTCTTGGACAGGGTCTTGGACAGGATCTTGGACTGGTTGTTGAACTTCATTTGGAGCTCCATCAATTAGTTCAACACCAATCTCAATCAAACTCAATTCTTCCTTTTTAAAAGCAAATGAGTCATCTAAGTCTTCAAATCCCAAAGCCAACAACAGTTCTTGAAGGCCCTTACAAACCAAAACTTTGTTTTTAATGGTTTCATTTGACTTTTTGATAAAGCGCACCTTTTCATTACCAGGGTCCTTTGAGATGTTTTGCAAAAGCTTCGACAGAATCCTAAAAGCTTCCTTGTGCACTTCCTCAGGGTTGCTTGAAGTAATAGTATTTATTTGCTCAAGGATTACTTGCTTTATATCACTAGACATTTATAACAGTTACTCGGTAATTTTTAATAGTTATATGCTAATTCTAGGGATGCTTTCATTCTTATCGGAGTGCTTAAATATGTAACTCAGCTCTTCCTGGTAAGCTTCCCATCTGTAACAAAACCTAACTGCAGATAAGTTCGATCTCTTCACATCATGTGACTCAGGAGTTCCTTCCATGAAGTTGTCGCCCAACCACCTCTTCTTGTCTTCAAGACCGAAACCGCTCTGCAAAACACTGTTTCTGGCAATTTCGCATAAGTCCACCATACTCATGTTCATAGCTTGCATCATTACGCTGTATTCTTCTATCAAAGGTTCTTTGGTAAGATGGATCATTAAAGGATCGTCGGTAGAAAGAGTCACGTTAAGTCCCCTTGCAAAGAACTTAGGGAAAGGGTTCATCAAGAACTTCAAAAAGAGTTTGTTGTTTGACAAAGGAGACACTGAAAGTCCTATTTGTTTGAGGTAAAACAAGTACTGGAGTACAGGAATGTTTCTCAGCTCAATTCCGTGGTTGATCGAATGTGCTGTTAAGAAAGCAGTTGCTAAGTGGTCATGGCTTCCTGCTTCTCCACAGTGAGGTCTGAACGCAAAGGTGTTCATGCCTTTGGCCCTACGCAAGTGGTTCAGCACATAAAGGTTTGAGTAGATGTAGTACACCCAGTAAGAGTAAGGAGGGTTGTCTGTAACATTCCAGTCTCCAGGAGACACCTTTTTGTAGTTGGTTAGGGACTTGACCTTTTCCATGAGACTTTCGTCGTCTACCGAGTCGAAGCCTACAACTTCTTCTAGCATTTGAGAGATTCGGGGGTACTTTTCTGGGTTCAGAGTTGCGTCAAACAAAGGCCCAAATATATTCACAAGCATTTCTTGGAAGTTATCAATGGACCCAGCTCTTTTGTAAATACTGTACAAACGTGGAATTTGGATAAGCCACTTGACACACTTCGACTTTAAGCTGAAAGAAGTGAACCAGCTAGCTAGTTTTTCCCACTCTTGGTAGTTCTTTCCATAGATAGAAACCCTGTACTCTGCCATGATGTACTTGCCTGACTCTAAGTTGTTAATGACTTCTTTGGTCACCTCTGCAAAGTACCTGCCTTCAATGTGGTTATCAGTTTTTAAAAAGATTTCCCTTAACACAGGCTGGCCTAAAGGACTGTACTTAGCATTGAACCTGTCAAATCTATGGAAAGTTTTGTGGTCGGCGTAGCAGTTAAGCATTTCAGAGCTCAAGTGAGTCGGACAAGTAATTCCTAACTCTTCAAACACCTGTTTAAGAGTTTTCAACTGGTCTCCGTTTTTGCGCACGATCACTTCAGGTTCAGTAGTGAGTTTTTTCTTAATGAACTTTTGCAAGTGTTTTTGGTTCATGGCAGCTGAAAGGTGGACGTGGTTGTCTACTTTGACTGTATTGTAAAAGTCTTTTTTGGCCATAGCTTGTTGTTGCAAAGACTCCCTTTCAGCATTGCACATTAGGTGTATGTCGAATTTCATTTGGAGCAGTTTGAGTCTTTTGTAACAAAAAGACTTGTTGGCAGCATTGTGGATTGCTTTTTGTAAGATGTATAAGTCAGAGTAGTACTCTGAACGACTAACTACTCCTACGTTGACTACTGACTCTTCTCTTTTAAGAGTAAACACTCCTTCAATGACTTCGTAAGTCAAGTCGTCTTCAGCAAGTTCAGTGTAGTTGGGTGCTCTGCCTTCCCCCCTTACATAGTTCAACAAGGGGTTCTGATGAAGGCACTTGTCGTAAAAGATGTACTTGTCTCTAAGTTCCATCATGTCCATAAGGCTTGCACAGGCTTGCTCAGTTTCTTCTTGCTCGTAGTCGGGCTTTTCTTCGTCTGGAATTGTGCTGAAGTATATCCTTCGGAACTCCATATACTCCTTGGATCTCAGCTTGGCTATGTCTTCTGGTGAAAGAGCCAGGTCGCGCATTTTGTTGGAAGTAGGTTGGAAGTCTTTTCCCTGCTTAGGCTTGCTGGAGTACCAGCTGTGGACTGATGTTAGCTCTTCGGAATTCAACTCTGAAAGCTTCCGAGGAACTGTGCGCATGGGCTTTTGCCTTTCTTCAGGGTTGTAAGGGTCGAACTTGGGGGAACTTATGGACGAGTGCTTTAAGGTAGGAGACTTAGGACTGGGCATGGAAACACTGTTCATGTTGGGCGTGCTTTGTGGTTTGGGAATTTTTTGAGATTGATCTGTCATATTATGGCAAGTTAATAAATGGAAGAGGCTCTAGCTATTCATGGAGCAAATGTTGCCTTAGCTGAAGGTAGTCTTGGAGAGGACGATTCGCGCTTAATGCACGCCAAGACAATTGCTGAAACAGTAAAACTAGCAGATGTGGACGAAGCTATCAAGTACCGCGAAAGAAACACTGTTAGAAACTGCAAAGAAGACGAGAGTTACGAACAGTACCCAATCATCAAAACCCCATTAAAAGAAATAGGCGACTTTGGGGTAGGACTTGAGTTGTACTTACTCCTGCTGAAGCAACTAGGGTTTTGTTTTCTTGTAATAGCTTTAATTTCAGTTTGGCCGATTGTCGAAAACGCCATCGGAGAGGGGCTCCAGTCAGGTGACGTGAAGCAAGAGTACGACAAAATAACTCTAGCCAACCAAGAAGGAGTGAGTGCTTTTGAAACAGACCTTGAAGCTGCTGAAGACAAAGTTGAGGACATGAACAGGAACCAAACAAGGGTAGTGATTGCTGACGCTATTTACACTTTCTTTTTCATAATGTTTATCCTTTACTACCGAGTGAAGTCTAAAAACGCAGTTAACAAAAACTTGAACTCAAACATAACTGCAGCTGACTATGCAGTCCAAGCCAAAGGATTCCCTCTTTACGGAGTGACTCAAGAAGATCTCAAAAAGCACTTCGAGCAGTTCGGAGTGGTAGCTGAGGTTTCTATAGCTAGAAAGTACAACGGGAACTTGTTTGACTACAAGAAAAGAGCTTCTTTAAGTTACGATTTGGGCTACGAAAAAATCATTGCTCAGCAAAAAAGACAAACTACTAACAAAAAAATCGAAAAAATCCAAAAAGAAATTGATAAGTTCGACAAAAAAATACACGAAAACCAAGAAATTAGGGGCAAAACTAACGAAGAACTCCCTGTTGACAGAGTTTTTGTGATTTTTGAGGAAGTTTTGGGTAAAAGGAACTGCTTGAACACCTATAAAAAAGCAGCTAAGTGCTGCAGAAGCAAGTACAAGCAACCTATTGGCTTGAAGTTTAACGGAGTGCATCCTTTAAGGGTGTTTCCTGCCACTGAGCCCAGCAACATACTTTGGGAGAACTTAGAAGTTACCAAGTGCCAAAGAGCAATCAGAAAAGTCTTTATAGCCTTGACTACTTGCATTATAATGGCAGCTTCAATTGCTATAGTCTACTACATCAAAACCATCGACGACGACATTCCTACTGAAAGAGAGTGCAGTCAAGAAATTACTGAAAATGCTAACTTAGACTATGCTAAAGCTAACTACCAAGAAACAACACAGAACTACTGTTGGTGCAAACAACAAAGCTGGACTGACTTGTTGTCAGATGAAGACATCAATGACTTTTGTGAGGACTACGTTGAGAAAGCCACCTTGTCTACAGCTATTAAGTACGTAGGCAGCATAGTGGTAATTGTCATCAACTTTGTGCTAAAGATCATTTTAAGGGCGTTGAGCAGGTTTGAAAGAGTAAGCAGCAAGACAAAAGAACAGCTAAAAATAATGACCAAGGTGTTTTTTGCAATGTTCATCAACACTGCTTTCATTGTGTTAATCGTCAATGCAGACCTTTCGAACTACAGAGTTTCAGACTACTTGCCAGAATACGTACTCAACGGGGAATTCAGTGACTTTTCCAGGAACTGGTACGTGAAAGTGGGGTCTACAGTGACTTCTACTATGATCATTAGTATTTTTTCGCCTCACATGGTTAATTTGTTGCTTTTTTACCCATTTGCTGCTTTTAAAAGAAGGTACTGTCACAAAAGGTACAAAACCCAGAGCGAAATGAACCGTGCCTTTGTAGGTCCTGACTTTGACATTTCAACTCACACTTCACAAGTGCTGAATGTAGTGTTTTCTTGCTTTTTGTACTCAGGAGGGATTCCTTTTCTGAACTTGATTTGCTGCGGCACTATGCTTGTTATGTACTGGACAGAGAAGTTTCTGATACTGAGGCACTACAAAAAACCTCCACTTTACGCCCACGAAATCAACGACAGAGTTGTGAGACTTTTGCCTTTGTGTGTAATCCTCCACTGTTTGTTTTCTATTTACATGTATGGAACAGAATACATATTCCCTACTAACTTTTTTATTAACGAAGACGGTTATGTGAGGCCAGAAGAAGAAGGAATTGAAGATAGACTGTTCCGGCTCTCTGGAATTCTGTTTATTTTGCTAATGATTTTTGCAATAGTAGCTGATCTCTTCAACTTAACTTTGAGAAACCTTTTAGCTAGGTTTGTGAGTAAGCGACACTTTCAGGTAAGTAATGAAAGAATAGAACAGGAATCCTACACTAAAGCTAAACCTGAAATCAAAGAACATGGCCTGCACTCATACAGTATTATGAAGAACCCCAACTACAACCCTTTGATACTGTCTATTAACTCTGCTGCAAGGACTTTCAAAGAAGCCAAAACTGGAACTGTGATACCAGCCAACGCTAATATGAGTGGAGACGGAAAGGATGAAGAAAGCGCCAGAGCTAAAACTGACCAAAAAGCTTAGTTCCTTAAGTAAGTTTTCAAATCCTAGCCTTTATAGGGGGGAGTTTTATAGTTTTTCTAGTTGGTTTGTAGCCTTTCAAAGGAGTAATAGACTCCACTTGGTGAAGTATGCTTTTGCTAGCATCACTAGAAAGAATAGGACTCAATATGTCGTACCTATGAGTGAGTTTTTTAGGCCGCATAGGAGTTTTGGAGTTAGTAGAAATGATGCTTTTTAAGTAGCGGTTTTTGAGTAGTTCTAATTGTTTGGGGTTTTTGTTTTTGTATTTTTCTAACACAGCAGGTTTGTACTTCGCAAGTTTGGATGTGAACTTGTTCTCCATTAAAATAATTACTATTGCTTAACAAATTAAAGAAAGAATAAAATGAAAACTTCCAAGCACGGCCGGTGGACAGAAGCAGAAGATAAAGCTTTAGAGTCAGCTGTTAACGAATTCGGCGAAAAGAACTGGCGGCTAATAGCTGAAAAAGTTAGTGGAAGAAGCACTATTCAGTGCTTGCATAGGTGGAGCAAGATCCTGAAACCTGGACTAGTTAAAGGCCCATGGACTCCTTCTGAAGATGATTTGTTGAAAAAGTTTATTTCAGAACATGGCCCTGGTAACTGGTCTAAGTGTGCTGGACTAATACCAGGACGCAGCGGGAAGCAGTGCAGGGAAAGGTGGCACAATGCACTGAGTCCTGAAGTCAAAAAAGGGAACTGGGACCGTTCTGAGGATGCCCTTATATACCAGATGTATCTGACTTTAGGACCCAAGTGGACTTTAATTGCTAAGTACTTGCCTGGAAGAACTGAGAACTCCATCAAAAACAGGTTCTACTCACACTTAAGAAAAGTCAAAGGAGAGTTAAAAAAGAGTTCTAAGTGCAACGAAGAAAAGCTAATCTTTCTAATGCAAAGGACAAAGCAACTTCAAGAAGTCATTGAAGCTATGAAATCAGATATAAACTACTTAAAGAAAATCAACCCCAAAAACCTATCAATAAAACACTTTGTCTGGAAATGATTTAATTTCTAATTGTAATAATGGGATACAGGTTTTACAAGCTAGGCACTAGAATGGACTGGTGGGACAGGTTCCGGGCTTACAAAGAAAAGCAATTAATCGTTCCTGAATACACTTGGCAACTAGTAAGATCCAATTAGTTCTCAAACCACCCTCCTAACAAAGTGGTACCTTCAATTGGATCTGGAGAGTTCGAAACAAAGTCTTATACAAGCTTAATAAGCACACTCATCAAAAAAAGGCCTGAGGCCAAAATAAACTTCCAGTTGTCCAACTCCAATGCCCACAGATTCGTCAAAAGACAAATGGCACTGATCAAAAAAGGCTACACCGAAGAAAAAGCTTTCCAACTCACTGAAAATGAGTTCCGCAAATCTTTTGAAAAGCAAAGAAGAAGTGCTTCAGCTCTGCACCAAGTAGCAGTGTCCAACAGACTTAGAAGCTTCATGGACCAGTACCAACAACTTTCGGTATAGTTTACTTAGGAATATGAAGGCAGACTTAAAGTAAGGCAACTCAAAAGAGACCTTCCTAAGTTCCTTCGTTCCCAAAAAGAAATCCAAACTCTTTTCGAGAACGATTTCTTAAATAAGTACGAACCTATCGAAAGTGTTTTTAGAACTCAAGACAGAGGCGAAAAAGTCGACAACTCTGAATTCACTCCTAGAGCAAAGTCCATTTTGCAGTACCACAACGAAAAAGCTTTTAAACTTGACGGACTTTCAGGACTTACTGACGAAATGATTATGTGGAACGCTAGAGACGCTTACAGAATCCTTAGAAGAGGGTCTAGGGCTCTTTATCGGTTACTTAACGACTTAGATGTAAAACTTGACTCAAAAGGGGAGTTAGACCTAAGCAATGTGGAAAATCCTTCATTACAACATGCACTTAAAAACAACCCGGCAGCTAAACTAGTTTTGGCAAGTCAAGGAGAATTTAGTGAGAAGTACATTGAAGAAGAAGAAGAAGAAGAAGAACCTGTTTCTACTGACGGACCTGAACCGCTTGGAAAGCCTATTTTGTGGGACTCACCCAATCCTTACAACAGGAACTACAGCTCTGTCGACCCCAGCAACTTTGAAACCAAAGAGCAAAGAATGACTCGTTTGCGCAGGCTTTGGGAACAAACCAAAAAGCAAAAACGAGACCCTCCTGAGCAGTTGGAACTCCAACAAAAAGCTGTTGAAAAACTCAGAATGGTTCGCAAGAAGATAGACCAACGCTTGATACAAATAGGCAAAGAACCTGTTTCAGAATACCACAAAACAGAGTATACTCAAGAAGAGTTTTTGTCCGACAAAGACTTTGACATTGGTAGAATGACCAAATACTTGTCACTATCCAAAGAAGAAGTTGTTGAAACTCTAACTGATAAGTACGAGTACGAAGAAATCAATAGAATAACAACTCCTAAGATCATAGTTGAAAACACAGTGCCTATAGGCTATGACCGCTACTACTCCTCCTACGACCAAAAGATGGAGTACAACAATGAGTCTAGTGAAAATGAAGACCAAGAAGACATAAAAGAAGTTGTTATGGTCGACTACGAAGAAGAAGAACCTGAACGAGAAGGTGACGAACAGGGATGGGATGCCAAGAGACTCAATAAACTCAAGAAGAGGAAATCCAGACTACAAGACGCCATTCTTGATCTAAGTAAAAAGTAACTCAGTTAGTGAAGTATTTAAATATGGAAAGCATCGACAAACCCGAGCTCGAGTTAGAAGGACCTTTTGTTTCAACACGCAATTTAGTTTCTCACGGAACAGGCGAAATCCTTTTGGAGGTAGTTTCTTGCTTCTCAAGTCTTTTCACAACCAATTTAACCGAATTTAGCGAACTAGAAAAAACAGTGGTAAAGATTTGTAAAAACCTAATAGGCGCAACTTGGGTAGAAGTTCTTATGCACGAAGAGCACTACTTAAAAGTCCTGGGTAGGTTCCAGTCGCTTGCAAAAATAGATTACAATAGTGACTCTTTACCAGGGTTTGTGGCTGAGCATAAAATGTACCAGATAGTAAACAATGCCCAAACTTCTAATTTCTACCTTAGTTTTCCCCAGAAACTGCTTCCCTACTGCAAAGCTACTAAAAAACTATCAGAGCCCACTTCTCTGTGTGCAGTTCCCATAATAGACCAGCAATCGGCCCAGGTTTTAGGGGTAGTGGTGCTTTACAACAAACTTGGCCCTAACAACCAGCCTACCTACTTCACTTTAAACGACGTTAACATTGTTCAGGCTTTAGGAGTTCTACTCACAGGAGTTGTTACTTCTTGGAAAAAATTCACTGAATTAAACCAAAAAAACTTAAGCTACCTTAAAGCTGAGACTCAGTGCTCAAAACTTTCATGCTTTAGTAATAAACTCATTAAACGCAAGAACTTACTACTAAAGTTAGAAGAAATTATTGAAGAAAATAACTCAATAAACGAAGAACTACTTGAACTTTTAAATGAATGTATGGAGTCTAGTACAGTGGCTTTATACACTCTTAAAAACGAAAACCTTGAACCCTTCATAACTCAAGGAAACCTTAAAACAAACAGTAGTAAGTACGTTGCCTTTTCTAAAAGCAAGCTTCTAAACATACCTGACTTGAGTTCTGAACCACTAACTGCAGAAGAAAAGTCTCCAATGAAAAGCTCACTAAGCCATGCAATAACTCAGGAAGACAAAACTTTAGGAGTAATTGAGTTCTTTAGAGCAACTGGTAACTTCAATGAAGTAGACGAAAACTTTGTAAAAAGAATTTCAAGGGTGTTAAGAAAACCTTTAGAGAACTATCAACCCCAAATAAAAGGCCTAGAAAGCCTAAGGCACTTTTCTTTGCGGAGTCATAAACTACTTGACTTTAAGTGTTTGTTTGAAGAAGTCAGAAAAACTTGCAGAAAGCTTGTGGAGTTTGACGCTTGTTCAGTGTACCTAATTGACCAAGTAGAACAAGTAGCTTGGACTCAGGGTTTCTCTGATACTTTAAGTGTGTCTTTGCACGAAAACAACCTTTTAGCCTACGTGTATTCCCAAAAAAACTCTTTGACCTTGCCATGCTCGCCTCTTCCTAGTTTTTATGAGCCTTACTTTTCTGGTAAAAGTGTACTAAGTGTGCCTTTTTTAAGTAAGCTTTCGAAAGACTCTGTAATTGGAGTTTTGGTTTTGACTCGAAAACACGCATTCCAAGAAAACGAATTAAGCTACTTAAGTGCTTTTGCTAAAAGCTTTTCAAACACTTTAGAAGCTCTGCATTTGAGTTCTTTTAAAGACCCTAAAGAAGTTTCTGGGGAGTTCAAAAGAAAGCAATACAAAAAAAGAACCAAAATATACATTCCTAAAAAAAATCCCGAAGTTCCAAATAACTACTCAACGCTTTGCAACCTACTTGAAATCAACAAAATTCCTTACGAAAAGCAAGCTATGCTTCTAGACTTAAAAGAAAAATTACTACTGTCTAAGAACCCTTTGAAAACACTTGCTGAATCCCTTAGTAGTATTTCTTCTTGCAAAGTAGCAGATGTGCTTATCAAAAACTCTACGGACGAATTCTTTACTAGTCTCAAACAAAGCAGGTCCTTTGAAATATCAGGTTTAATTGGTTTGTGCCTAAGAAAGAACTCAACTGTTCTTGCAAAGGAGTCACCTTCCAGCAACTCTTTTTTCGACCCAAAAACTGACTTACTGGGTAAAAGCTTTCCAATAAAGAACTTTTTAGCCCTGCCTATTTGCTCTAGGTCCAAAAAGAACCAGGGAGCCCTGTGCTTCATAAACTCGGAGTCGGACTTTGCTGAAGAAGACTTAAAGTTCTTTGAGTACTTAGTTGTGGTGATAAGAGAACTTTTTAAGTCTGAAGACCTCGAAGACTTAGAAAACTTACTAGTTGAGTCTCGTTTGCAAAAGATCTTGTTTGACTGCTCTAAACAAATATTTTCAGCAACTAACTACACTCAAAGCAAAATAGTTCTGGCAAGTAACATTTTGCAGAAAATTTCTGTTGAGTTAAACTTAGAGTCCTTGATTTCTAATGCTTTAGAAGTACTCCGGGCCTTAGTTAACTCAGAAAACGCAAAGGCTATTTACTTCAGTGAAGAAAAGTTTTACTCATTCAACATAGTTGAAAGCCAATTGTGCATGCTACCTACAGAAGAAGAATGCACTCTTTGGAAGCAAATTCTTGAGTCTAGGCAATGCTTTACTTGCGGCAGAACTGAACAGTTTGAAAACAAATTTATTTTTCCTTTGAACAAAGGCACTAACGGCTTACTTATTGAGTTATTCAACAAAAAAGACGAATCTTTTATAAGCTACTGCGAGTATACAGAAAGGGACCAAAAAATTGTAGAAGACTTTGCAGAAGAAATGTTTGCTCCAATTGAAAGCTTTATGCAAGAAAAGACTCCATCTACTAAGTCACTTAGAGAAACTGTGCGTAGGTACATTTTTACATTTGACAACTTTTCTTTCTTTCATTCAATTAAGCTATCAGGCCAAAGGCTGGTGGAATGCGAAAAAGCTACTCTTTACGTTAAATCTGGAAAAAAACTTTTTTCGGTGGACAATGATAGTGCACTCGAAGTTGTTCTTGGAAAAGGAATAGTTGGAACAGTTGCACAAACAGGCAAACTTGAAAACATCAAGGATGTGCATAATGACTCTAGGTTTAACAAGCAAGAAGACTTTGTGACTGGGTATAGAACTTCCAGTATGTTGTGTGTTCCAATATTTGACTGTAAAAATAAAGTTATTGGTGTCTTGCAACTCACGAATAAAAAAAACGGGTGCTTTGGCACTGAAGATGAGCAGGCAGTACTTAGCTTTTCAGAGATCATTTCAAGCTTTATTCAGAACTGGGAACTGTTTCAAAGTTACGCAGACAAAAACAGCAAGTTGCAAAGCATAGCTAACTCAATTGGAAACTACGTACTGGTGCTGGACTCTAAAGGCCATCTAAGTTACAACAATAAACCTTTGTTTGACTTGTTCGGAGTAAATGAAAGCTTTGCTAAAAACAACCACTTTTCTAGTTGGCTGAAGTACAACAGACAACTTTTAGTTGACTTAACTAACATTTACAAGTACACCATGAAAAAGATCAAAAGGACCTCACAAAAAGTAGTCCAAATGCCAATAAGAAAAACCAACTCTATTCCTGACCTAAACAGCTTCAACTTTTCTGACTCAGCACAAAAAGTATTTAACTACTCTTTAGTGACTTTAAAAGACTTTTGCATTAGTCAAGGAGGAGTCATGCTGATTCTCGAAGACGCTTCTGCTATTGAAGAACTCAATTCTAGGTTTAAGTCTATGCAAAACCAACTCATGGCACTCCAAAACCCTGTTAAAACTGAAACTTCTCTTCAAAAGTGCATAAACAAACTCCTTCTAATCGCAGGCAAGTTCGACCCTGTTTCAGATGAAAACCTTCAAATCAAAGAAATAGTCAGTACTTTGAAAAGAGGCAACCTTTACCAAGCTGAAGTACAGATACCGCCAGAACTTATGTCCCTCGAAGGCGAAATTAAAAGCCGATTGAAAGAGTACACCCAACCTGAAAGGGTAGAGAACCACCACAGCAGCCGCAACTACTCAAGAAGGTTCAGCATAGACGAAAACATAGAAGACTTAGGTGTTGAGTTAGAGTATATCCGCAACTGGAACTTAGACGCCTTTGAAGTAAAAGACCACTCTAAGTACATCCGAGCTATGCTAAGGGACTTTAACCTCCAACGAATGTTTTTGATAAGGTCCAGCACACTCAGGAACTTTGTTAGCAAAGTCCAGGAAAACTACTCTATTTACGAAAACGCTTTTCATAACTTTTACCACGGGTTTTCTGTGATGCATTCTGTTTACTTTTTGCTTTCAGCAACTCCAGCTGACGAGCTGTTTAACCCCCACGAGCTCCTGGCCATCTTAGTAGCAGCACTTTGCCACGATATAGGCCACACGGGCTACACCAATACTTTTGAAGTTAACAGGCAAAGCCGACTTGCTATTATTTACAACGACAACGCAGTGCTTGAGAACCACCACGCTGCACTTACTTTCCAGATACTCAGAAACAACTCCACTAACATATTCCAAAACATGAACGAAGACACCTACAAAGCTGTAAGGAAACTAATGATATCGTGCATTCTGGACACTGAAATGACTCGTCACTTTAATATAATTTCTAGCTTAACTGAGAGATTCAAAGACAAAGAAGAAAGTCCACTAGGAACTGTAGAACAAGACTATGAAAAACTCGCAGGATTCTTAGTCCACTGCGGAGACCTTTCACACCCAGCTAAAGAGTTCAACTTGTTTTCTAAGTGGAGCAGACTGGTTTGTGAGGAGTTTTCTAGACAGTACAACGAAGAACTCAAACAAAACCTGCCTGTTTCAGAATTCATGAAGAACCTAGAAGAGCCTGTTTACTACTTCAAAAACGAAATAGGGTTTGTTTCAGTGCTTATCAAGCCATTGTGGGAGTGCTTGAATTTATGGCTGCGGCCCCATTTGAACCAATGCATGCAAAACATTGACAAAAACATTGAAGAGTACAAAAAACGAGTGGAGGAACTAGAAGGTTAATTATTTCTTTTTGCTTTTATTTAGTATTATTTTTTGGAGTTCTTTGAAAAAATCTTCGTTAGCATTGCTTCGTTTTGAGTTTAAGAGAGAGGTAACTATAATTCCTTGGAAGTTGTTTTTGTCTTGACTGATTTGCTGGCCCGAGTAAAATATCTTCTTAGGCAGTATTACAGGTTTTTCTTCTTCTTTGTGGTTCTTTTCTGGCTGTTTCGTTAGCGGGCACCTTAAAATACTCCGCATGGGGGATTTTCTGAACTCGAGTGACCTGTCTACTCTTTTTCTTTCTTGAGGGACTGAGTCAGCTTCTTTTCTGTAGTTCTTGGAACTTACGTTCGAGTTGTTTCTAGGGATTTTCTGTCTTTTTTTGGAGGGTTTTTGTTTTCGTTTTTTGGAACTTAGGAAAAGGAACTCTTGTTTTTTGTCGTCGTTGTCTGAAGCATTTGAGTCTGAACCCCCACTGTCACTTTCTTCTTGAAGGGTGTCTTGAGGCAAGTCTGATTCGCTTAGTTCTTCTAAAGCTTGCGTTAAACTAAAGTCTGACTCATCAGACTCTTCTTCAGTTTCTAGTTCTTGAGTAAGATCAGGTTGGCTGTTCATAGTTTGGCTTTTGTTTACAGGCTTTTTTCTCCTTACTGAAAAAGGAGGCATTATACCGTTCCTTAAAAACATCAGAAGTCTTTCTAGCTCAGTTCTAAAACTTTTGTTGTTCGAAAACACGTAGATTTGCTTGCACAGGTCTCTTCCTATAGACTCAAGGTGGTGAACTTGCATATGGGCATCTTCAGAAAGCTCAGAAGGCTTGGGGTCTCTGTTTTCTAGGGCAGCTGAGTGTGTAGGTCCATAAAAAGAAGCTTCAATGGTAAAGCTGTTGCAGATTCCAAGTTGTCTGTAAGCTACAATTCTGGAGCAGTTTTCTTTATACTTCTCCATTCTGAACTTAGAGTCACTTAGGGAAAAAAGTTTGTTTTTGCGCTTCAACAAAAAAGGAACAAGCTTCATTAAAACGTTAGACCGCTTTTCTTCAAGTCCTACACCGTACTCTTTGCACCCGTAGATAAAGATGTTTTTCTTGTTAGAGTGTCCGTGCATGTCGCAGTACATAACAACGTTGTGCTCTTCTGCAAAGGTCTGCATGAACCTTTTACTCCAGTAGACAGTAGGGTGCAGGTGCTTGTTGGGTTTCTTCCAGCGCCTGTTAAGGTCCACTCCTAGCAGAGAACACCTGTAGTTGCCATAGACCACCCCGTCAGGGTTCAGCATCGGAACTATTTTAAAAACAAACTTGCGTCTTAAAAGCTTGGCTTCTTTGGCGTCGCTTAGCAGAAAGTCAATAGCGCCCCGCATCATGTAAGAAGAGTTGGACTCGCCTGGGTGGACTCGTGCACTTAGAATTACTCCTTTTTTGTCGTTGTGTTCGTTTTCTATCTATATTTACCTTACCTTGGACAAGTTTTATGTTTTTGATTTTTTCGAGGACTTTCATTTTGCCTTTTTGCCTGTTTTCTCTTTGTCTCATGATTTTTCTGCCTGAAGCACTTTTTTGGACTTTTTCAAATTCTTTTTCCCAGGGTGTGTAGGACTGGATGTTTTCTGTGATGGTGAGCACAGGCAGTTCGTTGCCTCCAAGAGTTTTGCAGAGAGTGTTGACTCTCAGGAAGCTTGAGTACTTTTCGTTTTGGGCGTATGAGTCCAGGTGATTCATAAGGTCTGAGTAGGTGTAGGGGTAACAGTGTGCAAAGTAAACTGTATCTTCTTTGTGCTCAAAAGTGAAGGTAAAGTTAAGTGTGTAGTAGTGCTGCTTTATAGAGCTGTTCAGAGAGCTTCTAGGAATACTGTTGCGGTAGTAAGTTACTGCACTTCCGTCGCGGTGCCATCCTTTTTCTTTACTTTTAGTTGAAAAGACTAAAGGCTTCATTCCATAGTTGTACAAAGACTCGGGCTTCATAAAGTTAACGATTTTAAAAGTCACAGGTTGTCTCTCCCGGTAATTGGTAACCGAAAAATAAAACCACTGGACGTGGCCTTTGGTTTCTACGTCGTACTCTAGAAAAAGGTGGTATTCGTAGTCTGATACTTTTATAGCCCTTTTCAAGTTACCTGCTTCAAAACGACTGTTGAACCTGAGAACTTTTTCTTTGGGAACAACTAGAGTGTACTCTGAAGAGTAGGTTCTTCTCGGTCCGTAGTCCTTCATGTACAGGTACTGGTTCCTGTCTTAATATTTCTTACCGAATTCGTTTGCAGAGTCCAGTTCTCTTCTAACTAATGGGTCAACTATTTTGGTTTTTGGAGGTGAATTGTCCAGAAAGTCTTCGTCAGATATCCGAGCAGAGGAGTCATAAACCACAATTCCTCCCATTTCGTATCTGTAAAGCATTGACCTGTCTGATTCTTTTTCTGACTTTAAATTGCCCCAAAAACTTCCCTTTCCAACTTCCATTTTAATTAAGTAGTTACTTACGCTTGTTTTTCAAAGCTTTTTCTACAGCAGCTCTTTTGGCATGGTGTTTTTCTTGGTTGCTAGGTAAGTTTTTAACTACGTTGTTGATGTTTTTGGCAACGTCTTTGACTTCTTCTCTTTGTTTGCGTTTGAAAGTTTTGTGCATATTTTCAGCTCTTTTTTTAGCTAGTATGTCTTTGACTTTGCCTTTGTCTCTTTGTCTAAAAGCTCTTTGAATAATTGAGGCTGCTAATTCTTTTTCATAAGGGGACTTCTTTGGCTCTTCAAAGGGTTCTTTGGGGTGCAGAGGGGCTTTTCCAGGAGGGGGTTTGGGGAGGTCTTTTTTAATGTACTTTTGAGAAGACTTAGATGGTTTTTGTTTTTTGAGGGACTCGTTTTCTTTTCTGAGCATGTCGTTTTCAGCTATGAGTTCTGATACCTTTTTTCTGAGCGCTGTTAACTCGTCAACCTTTTTGCAGTCTTCTTGGTGTGCGGAGAACTCCCCCATTGTGACTTTTGCTTTGCAAGCTTGGCACTGGTAAGTCAGGGCTTTGTAAAAACGCATCAAAACTTCAGAGGGTTCTGTGAGTTCGAAAGAACAGCTTTGGCACTTAGAAACTTCAGAACTGCAGTGAAAGTTCTGACACTGAGGGCACATTTTAGGAAGCACTGCTACTTTAGAACAGTAGGCACATATAAAGATCTTATCAACAGCTGTTTCAAAGAGTTTGATGTTTATGCCTGCCATTGCTAATTACTGAGTTCATTAATTAATTAGTTGGCTTCTAAAGGTTCTTTTTCTTTTAAACAGTAAGTTAACTTGTTGTTGTCGCCTTTAGTTTTCACAAAGAGCTCGTCTACTTTTCTGAGCACTGCAGCTTTAGACAAGTCAGAGTGAACAGCCAAAAACTCAGAAAGTATTTCCTTTTTGCTTTGCTTGCCTTGGCCTATTTCTTTTAGTTCTTCTAAGTGGTCGTCGATGCTTTTCTTTAGAGTCACTTTTTTGATTAAAACTATTGGAAACGTTTGTCCTTCTATGTTGAAACCTTTGAGTTCTAGTAAGTCTGGACTGGTTTCATTATGGATCTTCAAAGGCTGGATCTTAGGCGCTTCGTACTTAAAAACCTGAACGTCTTCGTCTTCTATCTCATCAGATGAAAAGTAGTTGTCAGGCACTACAAAAGTGGCTTCGTCTTCTTCACTGCTGAATTCGTCTGAACTTAAGTCAGACTCCTGGCCCAAGTCTTCGCCAAAGAGTTCTTCGTATTCTTCTTCACTGTCTCGTTCGTAGTTAACTTCTTCAAAAACTTTAAAAGGGTTTCTGTGGTGGAAAGACTTATTGGGTCCAGAGTAGTAAGGCTTCAGTGCACTGTCGTGGATGTAGATGAAACTTTCTTTTTTCGAGGGCAGAATTTTGAGTTCGCCTTTCCACTTAACAACCCAACTCTCTAAGTCTCCTTCTTTTGGAGTGAACTCTAACTGCTGGAAGCTTTGTGGAGTTAAAGGTTTTTCTAGTTGTTTAAAGATGCCTTTGTTAGGGGTATCTTTGGCGTCAGAGACACTTTGTTTAGTTACAAACCAAGAAATGGGTTTGATGTCAGTTTTTTTTTCCTCAAGTCTTTTAGCTTCTTTTTCTTTGCGTTTGTTTTCTTTTTCTTGTTCTTTCTTTTTCTCTTCTTCTTGTTTTTTGATCCTTTTTTCTTCTAACTTGGCTTTTTTTAGTTGTTTTTCTTCTTCAAGTTCGATTCTTTTCCTTTTCCGAGCAACTTGGTCGTTTTTAAGTTTTTCTAGAGCTTTTTCAGCCTGTATGTAAGCAGAGTAGTGTTTGGAGGCTTCTTGTTCCTTGAAGTTTTCTTTTTGCAATTCAGTTATTAACTTAAACAGGGGGCGCACTACTTTGCCTATAAGAACTCTTTCTTTAATTACTTCTTTTGGTTGTGGAAAGTCTTCTAGTTCCCAAATCCACAAGTGTTCAGGGTCTTTGTTTTCGTATAAGTCTTTTTTTTTGTCAATTAAACCTAGTTGTTTTCTGTGGGCTGTTTGAGTAATTATAGCTTGTATTTCTTCAGTGCTTATGCACAAGTCAGGAAGGTTCTCCCACAAAACCTTTTTGGCGTCTACTATGAGTTCGCTTAAGCTTTTGTTGCTGCTGTCTATGTTTTTGTAAAGGAGCTTCTTCATCCCTTCTTTTAGTGAATTTGAAGTTTTTAGCTCTTCTAAACCTTCTTCAAATAGGGTGTTTAGTTGGGTGTTGGGAAAACTCGGCAGTTCACTACTCAGCAAATCAGATAGCCTACTCTTAAATTCCTCTAAACGATTGCGCCATAAGTCTATTTGGGCGGGAATTTCTTGCATATTTATTATAGTTTACTCAAGCTTGATCCTAGTAAATAGGTTTCTGCACGAGTTGGCTTTTAGGGTTTCAGAAATCGTTAACTTTCTGGGGTCGGAGTAAACGAGTGGTTTTAGAAACTTATGGTGTTTCATATCCTCTAAGGACCGATCGGTCTTAAGCTGGCCTACCTTGCTTACTTGAATTTTGGAACTTGGAGTCAAGCTTGAAACCATAATGTCTTTGTAACTGCTTGGCTTGGGTTTTGGAGGTTCTGTGTTACCAACTTTCAGGATTTGTTCCAAAACACCTTCTCTAAAAGCATTTTTATTGTGAATGTAGTTGTTTAGAGCTTCTTGAGATTCTTTTCCTTTGATGAAGTGCCTAAAAAAGCTTTCTCGATTTACAACAAGTATTTCTCCAGGTTCAGAGCACACACAGGTATACTTTGATGAGTTATTCTTCGACAAATTCTCTTCGCCTACAAGTTCCCCTGTTCCCAGAGAAGCCACATGTATACTCTTAAGAGGTAATTTTGCCAAAGACTTACAAGAGGCAGTTCTTAGTTTTCTGTACAACTCAAAGCATCCGCTTTTTATGATGTAAACTTCGTCTAGTTCAGTTCCTTGTTTAAACACTCTTTGCTTCTTGGAAAAGTGTTTGGTGTCAGTGTAGTAAATCATATTGTTGATTGCGTTTTTAGAGTAACCTTTTGTAAAAGGCAAGTCACTTAGAACTTTACTTACTTTTTCAAAGGTTTTTTCAATATAGCTTCCAAGTATTTTTCTGTACTCGCTTTTTTTAAGAGTGCAGAAATGGCATTCAGTAACGCACTTGACAGTCGCAGATCTCGGAAGGTTAAACATAAGGGCTCTTTCTCCAAAGGACTCTCCTTTTTCTAGTTCTTTTATAACTGTTGATCTTGTGTCTTTCGATTTTACCACGTTGGCAGTTCCTTCCAGCAAGATATAAAATTTATTGGCTTCTTGCGACTGCCTAAAAACGCATTCTCCTGCAAAGTGTGACTCGTATTTAAGACTCTTGGAGCAAAGCATCAGTATTTTGCCTCGGTCTTCTTGATTCATTTTCTTAAAAAACTTTAAGTTCATCAAGTAGTCTGAAAGTTTTTGGATAATTTTGTTAGGTCTCTTTTCAGGGTCAATTTTAAGTGCTTTAATCACAAACCTAAGCTCAGAGCTAATTTTGGACGCAAAAGTAGTCAAGGACTTCTGTCTTCTTCTCAACATATTATATTAAACTATAAGAAATAGTCCATTATTGGGTTCTTGGAAGGCGGTCCTCTGACTTCTGTAGGTGCTGCCTCAAAAGTTTTATAACTTCTGTTAAGGTGTTCGTCCAGTTCCAAAATAGCAGCCACGTTCCCACACCTGTAGCAGTAGTTAGGAGCAGACCAAACAGTAACTAAAGAGTCGTCAAACATACTTTTGTGGCCTTCCATGACAAGTTGGTGTGCTCTGGCTATAAGCTCAATGTTGTTTGTTTGGTTCCAAGTGGACACAACGTCTCCTCCAAAAATATAACCAGCTCCTCGAGGACTCATGCTCCAGCCTTGGATTTCTTCTGGGTCTGACCACATCAAATCGCACATAGGTCCTTCGTGGGGCACTTCTTGCTTCCTGTCAACTTCCCGAATCTGGTCAATTGTACTTAAACTAGGCGAGAGTCCCCCGTGGACACAAAATATCCTATTGTCAATTACTGCTGCCAGTGCAATGTAGTCAAAGACTTCTGTGCAGTAACGCCACACATTTACTGACCCGTACTTCCTCAAACACTCGTCGTAAAACCCATACACTTGAGTGATTTGGCGACTTTCATGGTTTCCACGAATTAAAGTAATACGGTCTGGGTACCTGACCTTCAGTGCTAGTAACAAAAGCAAAGTTTCTACGCTGTAGTACCCCCTGTCAACAAAGTCACCCATAAACAAGTAATTAGTTTGAGGGCAGTCTCCTCCCACCATGAAAAGTTCCATTAAGTCATAAAATTGCCCGTGTATGTCCCCACATATGGTAACTGGTGACTGGATCAATTGGACGTTGCTTTCCTCAGCAAGGATTTCTCTAGCTTTAATGCACAGAGCTTTTACTTCGGATTCTTTGATATACTCGCATCTTTTCAGCTGTTCAATTTGTCTATCTAAGTCTGCTGTTGACATTTTTCGGATAACTTTAAGATAATTAACTAAGTTAAGTTCGGGCAGAGTTACAAAAGTGCTGCATTTATAACGCTGATAACTCCAACAAGAGTCACAGAACTCGAAAGAATCAAGTTGAACAAGTTCTTGGGAGCTGTCCATTTTTGGCGGCTGTTAGCTACTTCCAGCAAAGCAGGGTACAAAAACCCAAACACCGCAGAGGTTGCTCCTAAGAAGTTAACCACTATAAGGGCTTCAGGAATCAGTATAGGTACGCACACAGAAAACCCAATGATGAACAAAGTGGTTCCTAAGTGCACTAGATTGTTTTTGTCTTGCACAGCAGTTAGCTTGTTTGCGAAAGAAATAATGTTAATTCTGCAGAGAATTATAAACAAAACCATTACGTTCAAAATCACTACTACTAGTAGTAAGCGACCAATGTTCATAAGCCAGTCAGACTTGTGCAAAGGCGGAGGTCTTCGCTGCGTTATGAACAAAGGAGTCTCATCAACTACTGACAAGTATCCAAACACTGCCAGAACTATGTAAGTAAGCAACTGAATCATGCAAGCTCTGAAGTTTACTTTCTTCATTCTTCTGATAACTGGATTTTTCATCTCCGAAAACACTGTAGCTACACTCATGTGGCACACAAACGCGAACAGGGCAAAAGAACACGCAGAGAAGAAGTTAGTATCTAGTTTGAACCACTCCAGTTCCTTCAGTAGGTTTTCCTTCAAGTAGTAGGGAAACTGAATAACTATCACTACTGCAATGTAAATGATGCTTCCCATGCTAAGAATGGCCAAAAACTTCATTTCTGATACTTTTTTCTGCAGCGACAAAGGAAACACTATTACTAAGGTATAAAAGCCCATAATGTAGTACTCGAAACCGTCCAAGTTAACTCCAATCTGATTTGAAAAGTCTGTAATGCAGGGTACGCAAAGGATGTGGTAGCCCACTAGCTGAAACAAAATATAAGTTATGATGATGATTTCCAAAGCTACAGAGGGAATCTTTCCCAGCAGAACTGCTACAAGTCCAGAGTACTCAAACACTTTTTGTCTTTCTGCAGCCCGAGAAATGCTGTTCATTCCTATCAAAGAAGCTAAAGCTGCAAGAACTATCAGAACCACACCTGGGATGATTCCTACATACTTAAGCGCTAATGGCAAAGACAAACACCCAGTTTCCATCGAAGTGGTTGTTAGTGTAAACAAAGTAGCTCTCATAGACCCTTCTTCCATCTTCCCAAAAGTGCGTTGGGACCAGGACTTTTTCCTTACCAATGGCGCTTCCAAGGAATCCATTATTTCTGTATTAAGTGTTATTGATAAATAATGGAGGCTCAGAATATTTGTTCGAAAGCTTGTCACCTAGTTTCTTGGGAAAATCCTTTGGTGTCTGGAGGCGCTTTCTTGGGAGCGAACTTTGTGTTTCTGACTTTGTGGCTAATGGAGTACTCAGCTTTGCAACTAGGAATAAACTTCCTAATAGTTGTTTTGGTGGGAAGTCAGCTTTACCAGACTTTCTTTGGTCCAGTGCTTTCGAAGGAATCCTCCCCCATTCCTGATCAAGTTTTGCCAGAGGTTCTAGAAGTCACTTATACATCCATAAACGAAGCTATAGGGTTCTTCAGAACATACTCCCACCAAAGTTACGCTTTCCAACTAGGAGCTGCTTTACTGATAGTTGGCAGTCTTCCTTTGAGCTTATTTGCTTGGTTGTGGATCAGCACATTAGTGGTGTTTGTAGTGAATGCCCTAAAGAACTTCATCGGAATAGACTTAGTGGAGCAGACCAAAAACATAAAGAACATGGCAAACCAGCAGTTAGAGCTCGCAACCTCTTACATCCCTAAAGCTTCAAGTGTTGCTAAACAAGATTAAATAACTAGTTATAGTTACATTACTCTTCGACTGACATAAAGAATTTAGAGGTGAGTTGTTTCCTGAAGCGGTTTTTGTAGCTAGCTGGGTGAGTGATTGTAGGCATTTCAGTTCCCACGACCTTTTTGTACTTGCTTTCAATTGCCCTTTCAAAGGTGTACTGTCCAATGTAGTCAATTATGCCTGCTGCTATTTCTTTCCTTTCAGTGTTAACTTTGATTAAGAGTGAGTAGTCAACTATGTTTTGTTTTGAAAGAAACAAGCAGTCATTCCAAATCGCTGCGTCAAAGAACCTTTTGATTTCTTTAGGCAGGTTTATAGGCAACCCTTGAAAATCTTCTAAGAAGTTAAGGTCCATTTTGGTTTTAGTGTCTTTTTCAAGTACTTTTCTTTTTTGGTTGAGAGCGCCTTTTAAGTCGTAGGTTTTTGTGGGCTCGTGCATGTTGAAGTTCAGGTTCTCAAACAGCAAGAGCCACTCAGTAGTTTCTTTTGAACTAGTTTTTTTAGTGTTGATGCAAAATGCACCTAAAGCCTTAACTAGTCGCGAAGGCATAGCGTGGAAGAACTTTTTACAGGTGTGTCTGAAGTAGTTAGGTGCTAAGTCTACAAACATTTTGAACTCTTTTTCTTCAATGGTTTTAAGAATGTACCGTTTGTCGTGCGAAAACCTAAAAGTAGCTCCGCTCTTCCCCAGAGTGTGGGATTCTTTAGTGAGTGACTGGGCTATTGAAAGCAAGAATTCAAAGTGATTCTCAGAAAAGTACAGTCTAATTGCGTGGAACTGTCTTGGAAAAAACACAGACACGTTGTAGTAAACGTTAGAACAAACCCAAGTACTCAAACAAGAATTTGAAATCAAATGCTCTAGCTCTTTAGAACAAGAACTGAAAAACGTTTTAAAGGGCTTGTAGTTAGCTGCCAGCAACTCGTTTTCTATCAACTCATTTTTGTTTTCGTTTAAGTTCATAGAACTAAGCACTTCTTCTTGGTAAGACTGCGAATTCAGCACGTAGGATATAATAGAAAAGGGGTCTGTGTATTCCACTGGAATAAATATATCGTTAATTCCTGTAGGAAGAGTTGGGCTGCCCTTCTTCATGTACTGAAACTGAGAACTCCCAAAAAACTTTTCGTCTGGCGGCAAACTGTAAGCAAACGACTTGGACTCAGGTTCTTTATCTAGCTTGTCCAAGTGATCTGCTACTGATTTACTGTGCTTCAAAGACATACTTTTGGACTGCGAAGTCAGCTTTTCTCCCTTTGAAATCTTAACAAGGTTTTCAAGTGTTTGGTGCAGAGAACTTTTGATTTTGATGATTCCAAGGAAGGTTTTTCTCCTCATAGTTTCTACTTCTAAAAAGTTTTCGAAGTCCTCTATTTTAAGCTCAGTGATTTCAGTGTAGATGAGTTTGATTTCTTCGAAAACAGAGTCAGTGTCAAATATCAACATTTCTAAGTCGTAAGAGTCAAGTTTGGGGTGGTCGAGTTGGGGAGTTAGTTTAGTCCGGAGTTCAATGTACTTCTCCCTTAGGTCTTCAATTACTTTCAAAGCGTTGAGTTTTAAGTCTCCAAAACAGGACTCCAGCATTTGACTCAAAGCTTCTAAGTTCATGTAAGGAGTGTTGGGTAGTAACTCAAAGACTTGGTTAGGTTCCCAAGTGAATTCTATTGTGTTAGGACCTATTTCAAAAATAAACTTGTTGTCTTTGAAAGCATCGTGCTTGCACTTGTTTCTAATCTGTAATAAGTAAAACCCACTAAAAAAATTACTGATGAACTTAAACAGTGAGTACTCCCACACAGAAAACTTCAGGGTTTCTGTTAAGTTAGTTTGTTTGGAACACTTAGAACACTTAGTAGTTAGCCTGATTTCGAACTCGTTCAGGTAAGAAGGGTCAGGAACTTGCATGGACAAACTCAGTCTTTCAGTGCCTTTCACGAAGTAAAACCTGTGGTCTTTCCAAGGTTTTCTGCACTTGTAACAGAGTTCACAGCTTTGCTTAATTGAAGAAACAACAAATTCCCCCAAAGCTTTGTCTTCATTTTTATAAAAGTTCACTAGCATCTTCTTAGGTTTCTTGCAAAGTTTGTTTTTATACAAAAACAAGTACTTGAATGAGAAACTTTCTGAGTCAAACTCCCCAAACACAGCAGTAGAGGGTGCTATAGATATCTGGTTGAAAAAGAGTTTTTCTAACTTAAGGTTTCTGTATAAAACAATGACTTGCTGCAGCACTTCTTTGACCGTCTCAACTTCTTGAGGTGTTTCTCCTGCAATAATTAAGCTGCCTCCTAGAGTTTCGTCTGTTGGGTTTTCTAGTAACACATACCAGTTCTTGCCTATTTTTTGCAAGTTGAAGTACTCGCACTCCCCTACAAAGTCACTCATGTGGGAAGTTTGGTCAATTGAAGAAAGGACCTTTCCCTGAGTGACACGAGCAATCTGGTCCAGTATGTTTCTTTTCACATTGATGAAAGCAGTGATGTTTAACTTTTGGAGTTCGTTAATTACACTCTGTGACATTCCCTTTTCAACAAGCACCATGTTAGCACCTACTTTTTCAATCTTTTTAACGAAAATGCTCAAGAACTCGCTTTCTTGGTCTATAATAGTGTCCATAGAAACAAACTTTAAGTCGTTTCCAAAGAAGTCAGCAAATCCTTCGAGCATTAAGAGTTTGGCTTGAGTGATGTTTTTCCTCATTCTTTTGTGTGCAACGTTTTTCTTAAACACTATTCCTTTGATGAACTTAGAGTGACTTCTGTCTAAGTTAGGAATCTTAATGATCCTTAAGTACCTGTTTAGGTTCATTAAGTCTTTTCTGAAAAGCACTGAAGAAATAACTGTTTCCACTGTTTGCTTAACTAACTTCAAAATTATGGGCAGCCAGTCTTGACTCAGCAGCTTTTTGTCCACAATCTCACCGCACTTTTTTCCCAAGAAGTCAAAAGCTTCGTGCTTGGCAAAGTCAACAGACTTAATGTCTTCAATAAACACTTCAATGGCATTCTCTTGGAGTGTTTCAACTAAGTAATCCTCTTGGTACTCGTCTGACTCTTGGAAGTATAAACTAGGAATACCAAAACTCCCTCCTTCACTTAGGTAATCTTCAGGGATGCACACAGAGCTTTCATTCGTGTCGTCCAAAAAGCATATGTCTTTGTTGATCTGAGAGTAACACTGCTCGCAGCACCTGTCCACAAGGGTTCCGTTTGGGAGTCTGTGAGGAAGCCTTGTGCAGACTGAGCAAAATATCAGACCGCAGTACCTGCAGTGGTGCTTTCTTTTGAAAGTACCAAACTGAGTGTCACAGCTAACGCAGTTTTTAACGCAAGCATCAGGCATCCAGAACTCCTTTGCAATCGTTTTAATGCGTCCTGCCATCTTATAATCATGTATGGGTTGAAGGACTTTATCTTTGCTTCAAAAGCACTTAAGCTCTACAGGTCGTTTTTAAAAAGAGCTTACAAACTAGAAGACTCGGGTTCCAGAAAAGACCTTTTGCTTTATGTAAAGCCTCGGTTTAAGAAGCTCCAGAAGTCTCACGACAAAGAGTACGAGTTCCTTTTTGTTAAAAGTGAAGTTGAGAAGCTTATAGAAATGCTTAACATGACTAAGTAATAACAGTAATTATCCAGGTGCTATTCAACCTTACTCTGAGCTCAAGTCGTTAATTTCGTTGATCTAATATCTTCAAACTTTTTTTATTTGAGCCTTTTTGCACCACGGCCGGGAATTTTCAGACAAAATAACAGCTAATATAATTAAATCAACCTTAATGGCTTCAAAGAAATTCAGAGAACGCTTCAGAAACAAAATGACGAAAGTCAACAAATTCGGCGACATAGACACCACCTGCCTGCACCCCTTGAAGTTATCAGCCAAAGAAGTTTCCCAGACTCCGAAATACTCCTCTAACAATAAGCCCAGGAACTCTTATGAATTGCCTGAATTAAAGAACTTAAGCCCAGCTAACTCATATGCAACTAACCGTGTAAACAAAAGCCCAAGGAAAAGTTCAGAACTTAGGATGAGTGCCAACCCAAGAAAATACTCACTTAGCTTTTCAATGGAACAACAAAATCAGTCGAAGCACTTAAAAGTTTTGGAAACCCCAAAAATACGAAACAGCAACAAAACCCCTAAAGAATATTTTGCTAGTAACCCTAAGCACAAACGGAATCTCACTAATGAATACCCTAGAATGGGATTCCAGTTCTACAACTCAGAAGTAGACAACTCGCCTAGGCTTAGCAGCAGAAAGTATGCAAATAACTAACCACAGATTACTTAAAGGTTTTGCACTTCTCTAAAACTTCTTTTCTGCGGTTCTCTAAGTCTTGGTTTTCTTTGATGACTCCTAATTTTTCAACTGCTTGAGGAAGGCCTAACTCCATAGCACTAACTCCACCAACTAAGTAGCCCAGAGTTAGTCCCAGAAAAATCCCAGGAACGTGTGCTTTGAACACTGGAATCTTAATGTAAGTAAGCGCCACTCCTGCAGTGACTGCCAAAACTCCATAAGCTGCTCCTTGGTTTTTGATGGTTTCCATTTCGTTGTTCACGAAGTCCGAAAGTTCTTTGTGGTCACTTTTAAGAATGTCGCCTAAAAGTGACTTACGCTTTTTGTGACACTCTCTGGATGTGTAAGGAATGTTTTCGAAGTTAGGCTGCTTGGACATAATATATATGGTTTTAATAAGACAAGTTGTAAGGTGCGTGTCTAAGTGGACTGGCGCTCCTACTATTCCTAGGGACATCTACGGAAGCCCAGTTGACGTAACGAAGCCCCACCAAGCTAGTAAACTGACTCACTTGTCCAATGCAGAAGAGTGGGTCCACAAGATCCCTCCAATCGTAGTGGACGACGACGTAGTGCGTTGTTCTGGAGTCCAAACTATGGGAATGGGACACCCTGTAGTTTACATTCAGCTGAACAAGAAGGACCCTTCCAAGCCTGAAATGTGCAAGTGGTGCAGTTTAAGGTACGTCAAAAACCCTGCACTCGCCCACTAACTAATCTTAGACTTAATTTAGTTGTTTTCAGTAAAAGCAGAAAAATGAAATTTGTATACCACTTGCTATTTTACCTCCGGTATGGAGTCACTGAAGCTGGAAGGAGGAAACTTCACTTCACTTTAGCCTTTATAAGCTGCTTAGTCGTAGTGACTGTTGCAGCAGTGATTCAAACAGTGCTTGAACATGCTCCTTTGATCTTCCTCAGAACTGCTGAAGGAGAAGCAGGCGAAATTGACCTAAGGTTTGAACCCCGCTTTGAAGACACCCTTTTGAACTATACAAGGTTCAAAAGTGCAATTGAAACTTCAAACAGGATGAGTCCTCGTGTAGACTTTAACGAAGCCTTTTTAGACTGTCAACAGTGCACAAGCGAAGAAAAAGACGTAGACTTGGTGTTTATGGACAGTGAACGTGAAAAAGACATTGAAATCGGAAGACAGTGGAGCTTCGGAAAGATCCAAAAAGGGAAATGCCTTATGCACCAGAAACTAGCAGCAACCTTAGGTGTAGGGGTTGGTGACCAGATAACGGTGTTTCCTAATGACTATGAATGGTTTTTCAATGTGTACTACACTTACGGGAACTATTCTGACGACTACCAAGCCCAAGGCACTGCTTACTTCAACATAGGGTTTAATCTAGTGATTCAAGACCTTTTTGCAAGCTTAGAGGGCAAACTGCCAGACTCAGGAAGCACCCAGAAGATACTTGCAGAAATGGACAGTTTGTTGCCTCTCTACAAGAGCGCTATAGAAGGCAGCTTTTTGTGGAGGGGACTGTCTGACTATTCAGGCTTCATGCAGTTTCTAGAAAACAGTGATTCAGGTGAGTTTTCTAAAGAAGTGCTTATAACTATGCCCGAACCTAGGTCAGACCCCTACATGAACTCTAACTATGACAGTGTGCAAAAAGAAGTTACTAACTATGCAGCCAAGATTGTGGACCAACTTGGTTTTTACCCTGTGGACGCAGACTTGCCAGTCCTGCAGAGCCTCAACAACTACAGGTTCGTAGGGGTGTTTTTGGGGATTTTACTCAACATGATTCTTTTTATTTTGTTTATGCTGAGCGTGATCCTTATTTACAGCTTGTTGATGGTGAGTGTGGAAACTAAAACCTTTGAACTAGGAGTAATCAGAGTTCTGGGGCTCAAAAAACTAGGTCTTGTCCTGCTGATATTTTCTCAGTCTTTGCTGTTCATCATTCCAGCTATTGTTTTTGGGATTCTTTTGTCTTTTGGAGCGAACTACTTGATTTCTGGAATGTTTGAAGAAAGCATAGGTGTGGGCTTTGACATTGCGCCAACTGGAGGTGCTATATTGTTAGCGGTGTCTCTAGGGTTCTTGATGCCTATAGTGGCAGGTTTGGAACCACTCTTGACTGTTTTCTACAGCGACTTAAGCGAAGCACTTGACGTTTCACACTCTAAATCAAAAGCGGTTGCTATCCACATTGACACTTCAGACAAAACTGTTAAAATGAGTTTGATAGTGTTTGGAGTGATAACGGTGGGTTTTGGAATAAGTGTGTACATTTTGTTGCCTTTGGCGCTTTTATCCTTTAACATTCAGTTGTTTTTGGGAATTTTCTTGGCAACTCTGATCGGTTTTTTGATAGGCCTTGTGTTACTTACACTCAACATCCAGTACTTGCTTGAACAACTAACTGTTTTGTTGTTTTTGTTTTTTGAAAAAACAGCCCTTCGCAAACTAACTTTAAAGAACCTTGCAGCTCATAGACTCAGAAACCGCAAAACAGCTGTTATGTACGCACTGGCTCTTGGTTTCATAATATTTTTGTCAGTGTCTTACCAGATGCAACTCACGACTTCTACTTACCAGTCACTGGCTTCCCGCGGAGTTAAGTTGGAAGTAAGACTAGGCCAGTTCGAAGAAACTACTCTTCCAGTGTCAAGTCTAGAGTCCATTATGGACGACTACAGCGATATCATAGACAGTTACTCTTGGGTTTCCCAGCAACTCTACACTTCTGTAAACGGCGCCGAGCGAGTTCTTATCAAAAACCTAGGCAAAGCTTATGAGTTTGAGTCGAAAGTAGTTGGGGTCTCGCCTAACTTAATGGAAACTATACTTGAAGACTTCAACTTCATCGGAGAGGAAGAAAGCACTGGGTTGAGTTTAACAGAACAGCTCTACACTGCTAAGGGCACTCAAGGAGGGCTTATGGGGTCTGTTTTCAAGAACAAGCTGGACTTAGAACTTTCTAAAGACTCTACTTTCCTCCTCCAAATCTACGAAGAGAACAACAACTACTACCGCGAAATGCGCCCTATTGCCTTTTTGGACTCCCTTTCGGGGTTTGACTTTTCTAAGTACCCGCAAAGCCTCAACCAAGACTTTATAGTTAGCCTGCCTACCTTTGTGGACTTGATACCAGGGGCTTCAAGCATAGGGGATATTCCTATGGCCCGACTTCTGATAAAGCTAAACACTGAAGACGATACTAAAATCGACAACCTTTACGCTGCGCTTGACCAGACAGTTGAAGGCTTAGACAAAAACTGGCAAGTAGGCGTGTGGGACTACAGAGAAACCAAAGAAAGCGCAGACGAAAGTGCAGCACTTATGGGGACTGTGTTTTCAGTAGTCACGTTTATTGCGATGTTTTTGTGCTTCTTTTCTTTAGTGAGTTCAATGACAGCCAACATGCTTGAACAAAGCAAAGAAATAGCTATACTCAGAGCTACAGGAATGAGCAAACTCAGAGTTTCCATGCTTTACGTCTACGAAGGGTTTGTTTTGATATTCTCTGCAGGACTTATGGGACTGCTTATAGGGACTTCAGTGGCCTGGACAATGATGGCTCAGCAAATCATATTCACTGACTTACCAATGCCATTCATATTTCCCTGGCAAGTGACTATAGCTGTCTTTGTAGGCAGTGTTTTGTGTGCTTTCCTGTCCTCTTTCTTCCCTGCGCGCAACTTAGTGAAGACCCAAATAGCTAACTTAATGAGGAAAGTTGACTAATTAATTCAGATATTAGCTTAAGGAGTTAAGTATCTCGTCCCATCTTGCTTTTAACTTCTTCTGGTGGAGTTGGGGTATGATTTCACTAATCGCGGTTCTGAGTTTGTTTCTAAGTAGGGGTTCTGACTCGAGAGCAGAGGTCCTAAGCACGTAACACCCATAAGGACAGTTCAGCAATAAGGGAAGTTTTTCTTCTTGAATGAATTCGTTCACGATGGCGTGTCTCATTTTTTCTTCTTTCATACACTTTTCCATTACGTTTGAGGAGTACTTTTGTATACTTAGTTGCGCACATCTACCTTTCATAGCGTTAATCATTTGGAAACTGCATTCTTCTCGCCAAGTGTCGATGAGGTGCTGCATAGCGTAGTTGCCGTAGGGATCTTGCATAAGCATCATTGGGTCTGAAGTCAGTTCTGTAAACACTTGNGGGTCGTTCACGCATTTCTTGATCACGCAAAGCCCTAGTTTGTCCATTGCGAGTTCTTTTACGCGACCCATAATTTCCCTTATGATAAAATGACTGTTTTTAAATGTAACAAGGAGTCTCTGAATTACGTGGGTAGCGTTGGCATGAGTACTTAACCTATATATATGACCAGTGAAAGCTGATTTGTAAACAGCCTCTTCCTGAGGAAGGTTAGCCAAGCTGATGAGGGTTTGCAAACTGTGGGTTCCTCTTCCGTCCTGAGAAATCTTCACTAATTTGTTTTCCATAGCTTGAAGCAGCACTACTCTGTGAGCACTGCTGCAGCTTTGAAAGAGTGTTTGGCACATGTAGTTCCCGTATACATCGCACATCAGTTCTGCGACGTCTGTCAAAAGTGCCTGGATAATCTTGTCGATTTCTTCTGGCCGGGATTTAGCAATGATTTGCTGCACTCTTTTGGACCCGTTTTTGGTCCGACAAAGCGAAGGCAAGGCAGACAAGTTTCCCGAAACGTCTAAAGTAGATGCGTCGAATTCACTGCTCGAAGAAAGAGTGGGGGCGTCATCCAGTATGCCAGAAAGACACTGTGAAACTGCAGGGTGCATAATTTCTGCTTGGGAAAGTTGAGATTTTTGGGAGAAGCCTTCCCAGCTTTTTGCTAGAAACTCCTCAAAGTTGATTTTTCTGTTGGGTTTGTTAGGGAACCCAGGAGGTGGCTCTAAATTCATTTTTATGAGATGTTTACAAACTGGTTCTAATTAATTCACCGTGCACACTGACTTAAGTTATTAACTTACTTGCGTTTCCTTCTGAAGAAGTTTATAGGAGCAGGGGGACCCTTTAAGTCGCCATGGTTAGTTGCTTGGATAATTTCCATGGTAGTTCTGTTTATTTCAAGCACACTGCTTTCGTTAAAGGCAGGAAGTACTTTCTTTTTTTTGCATTTCAAACAGGAATAAACTGTATAAACCAAGCCAAAAACAGCTAGAACTGTTTGAACAATGATAACTCCTGCTACAGAGTAAGTTATTGCGTTTTCAATGCTTCCAAAATTGGCTTCCCAACTGGTGTTGAAGAAGTAAGTAACTAGCAAAAATACCCCTAAAACTGCTACTTCACTGCAAATAGCTACTACTTGTTGGCTTTTTTCAGCCTGGGGCCTCACAAGTATAGTAAAAAAGGTGTAAGTAAGCACTGCTCCTGCGTTAGTAGCAGCTTGGATGTAAGGAAAGTTCTTTAAGAACACTAAACTTGCTGCAAGCACCAACCTAATTACTATAAACCAAAAATAACTGTAGGCAGCTTTAGGAGTGGTTGAGCTGCACCTGAACTCGTAAAACAGAGTTCCCCACCTTGTGTAGAACTTGGACTCTTCACTCAAAGTATTTATTTTGGTTTTATTTTTAGAAATAAACACGTAAAAAGCCACTGGGGTACCTAGCACTAAACAAGCCACTAGGCAAGCTGATGCAAAGTTTATGATTTCAAAAGTTTTGAATTCAGGAAGCGCTGAGAGCTGGGTAAAGCAAGTTATTGTCATGTCTAAGTAACACTGAATCCAGTACCTCAGAAACAGGTTGTACTTGTACTCTGTTAAGTAGTTCTTAAGTCGCTTTTTAAGCCAGTCAATTTCTAGTTTGGATAAAAGCTTTATAACTGGCCACAGCAGCACTAAAACTACCAAAGCAAGCAGGTTGCCTGCAGCTCTAATCAAAAATAAGTCTTTTGAAACTCCTGAAGAGTAACCTGTGGAGCTACTGCCAGTGATAAAGTCCAGAATTGAGTCAAGGTAAGGCTTAAGGGGTTGTGAAAAGTCCATTCCTTCTAATAAGCCTCTAACTCCGGGTGTTAGGGAGTTACTGCTTAAGGTGATGTAGTACAGAATCTCTAGAGTATTCATAAGCTTCCACAAAACTGAGGGGTTAGGGTTTAATACACTAGCAAAAGCTGTACCAGCTACTGCTCCCGAAGCTACTACTTGTGCTTGTTTTCTGGCTTGTTGAGTTAGGAGACTTGCTGGGTCGTGTTCATAAAGAGAAGCTTGGAGTTTTGGAGTTTTTAGCGCGTAATTAGATTTACTAGTTACAGAGCTTAGGTTTAAAAATACTACTTCGCCCTTTGAAACGTATGAGTCAAAGTCTAGAGTAAATTTGTAAGTACTGAGATCGATTTCTTGAAGCTCGTAGGTGTAGCGAATGCTTTTGTTTTGAACTGAGAATTCAAAGTCAGATTCTTTTAAGGAAGAGTTAAGATTCTCTGAGAAGCTCAGTGTCAGGG
>PR_CR_10_Liq_1_inCRDRAFT_1000016_pt1 | contig 82789 bp, 69 predicted proteins | sample PRCRCaboRojoPR_3_FD_10241 | JGI IMG/M metagenome (IMG submission 10241) | reverse complement strand
GTTGAGTATGTTTAAAACGTACTCTTTAGGAAACTGGTTTCGGTAAACATAGATAAACTTCAGACAACTTGTGCTTAGGATTGGAAAAGACACATTTGTTAACTGAGGAGCAACTAAGTTGGAGTATAGCTCCATTATGTGCTGAGGCGTAGTTGCAATAGACGTAGCTCCGTTTTTAGGGGTGTAGAGTGTTGGGTAAACTCCAGACAGCAACAGAATAAGTGCGTCCATGTGTTTCCAGTTAGCAGTGGGGTTGGCGTTAAAGTCGTTTGCAACTTTAGCTTGTTGTTCAGTTACAAGCTTGTTGACGTCTTCTGGGAACTGTTTCAGAAGGACTTTCATGAGTTGGGAACAGGCGTGTCTCCTTGTGTCTTCGTTGGCGTCTTCTAAAAACATTTTGAGGAACTCAAAAGGCTCGGTTTCTGCTGACTCTTCGTCAGCTTCAGAAAGCACCATGTTGGGCAGGATTAAAGAGTTGAAAAAGACACTTAAGTTGCTGTGCATGAGGTTGGAAATCTGGGGCTTAAGTGTGACTACTCTGAAAAAGTCCAAAGAAGCACTTACGAACCGGTCGTACTCAGACTTGCCTGAAGTTTTAGAAAGTAAGTCCCAAACAGTTTTGCAGAAGTTTTCTACGTAGGGTTCAAAGTCTTCGTCGTACTTCTGTGCGAACAGAGTGAGGCACTTAAGCACTTTGCTTTTCACTAAGAACAGTGTGTTGTCTTCTTGCAAGTTAGGGTTGCTGTAGTTAAGCAGGAACTCAAACAAATTCATCCAGTCTTTCAAAGTATCTTCAAAGGGCTGAGGGATGTCTTGGCCGTTCAAAGACAAAAACACTTTTAACAAAGGCAAAAAAGCATTGATGTGTGCGTTCAAAGAACTAGGGTCACTTGCGCTTTGGAGTCCTTGGTAGATCTGTATTGCTGTGTTATAAAAAGGCTGGAACAGCCGGTCTATAACTACTTTAATTTCCATCCAAAGTTCGTCACTCCTAAAAGCAAAGCGGTAGTGCTTAAAAAGCTTCTGGCAGGTAAGCAAAGTGCTTTCTACTATAGCAGGTTGTGAAGCATATCCCACTTCTAAGCCTTTAGAAAGACTTTCTAAAAGATCTCCCCACTGCGCGGGAAAGTCGTGTTTAGCAATTACCGCAATCGTCTCTCTGAGCTGGGCCGCCACTAAAGGTGCAGTAGACAGCATAAGCTGAAAGATACTTTGCCGGACTTGAGCTTTCGCTCCCTCTGGCACACTAGGTCCTTCGTCAGGTTCCCAGCGCCTCTTCACGTAGTTCTTAAGGATCACTGCTGCGAACTGAGCTAGTTGCGGGGATGGCTGTGACTGTGTGAAGCCTAGCAACATAATAGCGAAGTCTTCTCTTTCTTCTTGTTGTTTAAGTTCAGCTTCGCCCTGGGCTCGTTCGTTTGCGTAGGCTGAAATGCACTTGTTAAACGTAGTTGCTAAGTCGGCCATGTTAAGGATTATTATGTAATCATTTGGGAAAGAGCAGCTTCTGTCCAGTCCATGTTATCTTCTTTTAGTTGTATTTGAAGCACAGTGTTTCCAGCCAAAGTAGCTAAAACTCGTTTGCTGCGCACCAGTACTTCTTGTTGGATGTTATGGAGGTTCGATTCATAGTAAATGAAAAGTTGTCCGTCTTTAGTTTGTATGTAGCCTCCTCCAACAAAAGTTCCTTTTATAACTCCTTCAATCTGTTCCATACTCTGGTTTATCATGAATTATTACACTAACTAATCATTAAACTTTTCAGCAAGTGACTGCGCAGTGAGTACTTTTCTTGGATTGAAAAGCCTCCACAGTGCCCGCAGTTCAAAGGAATCAAGTGCCCAGTAGTTTGGTGTTCGTACTCAGTTTTGTTTTCTATGTGGATTAGTAACTTCAAAAGACTGTTTACAATCACATTCAGACTTTGTTTGAGGGAACTCACAAATTGGGTGTTGCTTTCTTGAAGTAGCGAAAAAGCCCCCTGCAAGGTGTGTATGCCTTGTTTCAAAAGGTAAACACTAACTGCACTTGACTCAAAAGTTTCTCTGGAGTAAGAAACAGGGGCACTGCCCCATAAGTCCAAAGCGCCTATCCACATAGCTAAACTAAACCTAGGAAAGTTGGTTTTGACAACTTCAATCAAAGGCTTGCCTCCTGCGTCTAGTCTTTCAAGCACTCCGTTTATTCTTAAAAAAACCTGTGAAATGTTTTCTTCGTCTATTTCGTCTAAACTCTTCACTAAGTAGTAGTCTGTTTTTTTGGAGTGTTTTTGTTTCGAAAAGCTGTTTTTAGCTATGAACTTTAAAGCTTCTAAGAACTCACTCAGTTCCTCTGAAGAAAGTAAGTGCGAGTGGTCCAAAGGCCTTAAGTAGGCTAACTTGTTAAGGCTAGTTTCTCGCCAAATCTTGCCTAGGATCACTCCTGACTTCAGTGAAGAAAGGTCAGGAATTATCATGTCCATAGGGTCAGCTGAAAGCACTTTGTAGCAAGTAACAGATAAAAAGTCATCTGCAACTACTGACTCGTGCTTAGAAAACAACCTTAACCCCCAGTAAGCAACTTTTCCAAAGTTAAACAGAGCAACATCCTCCAAAGAAGTAAAAGTTCTGTCTGCAAACAAAAAGTCCAGACCACAAGTCCTTGCAATGTGACAAGCAACAGAACCTCCTAAAGATTCTCCGTGGACTCCTAACTTCCTAACTCCTTTAACTCTTCTCAAGTAACTCACTACTGCTTCAGCGTCTTTTTTGTAAATGCTCAGTGATCTCTTCCCCTTAGACCTTCCGTAGCCTCTGTAGTTCCAAAGCATCACGTTGACTCCTTGTTGGATGTAGAACTCAACCCACTCAGACTGGAAGTAACAGAACTCGTAAAACCCAGCATTGGGGTTGCAGTATATAATTGCTGAGTCTGACTTTTTGTCAGAACAAACGTACAAGCAGTCAACACTAGACCCCTCCACGTCCACCCAAACCTGTTCACAGTTAAATCTTTGAAGCAAGTCTGCTCGCATGTACTCTAAGTTCCCCAGAGTTGTGTCAAAAATCCACCTCCGCACTTTGTTGAAGAAGTTAGTTTTCCCACAACTGAGTCCAAGGGTCTCTTCAATTCTTACACAAATGCAAACAGCTTCTTTGACGTTAGGGTTCTTTTCAAAGTCAATATGGCATGAAGGGTCTTCGCATCCAAGCCAGTCCCAAAGGTTCATTTTGCCATTAGTTAGTTGGACTTCAACTCTAGACAAAACAAACACTAACTCTTTGAGCAAGTAGTATAACTGTGTTTGGTAAGGAGTCAAGGCTTTTTCTTGGTCGATCTTTTCAAAGTTTTCAACTAAGTTGGAAATCACAGCTTTGGAAAAGTACCCCAAAGGAGAAACGTAAGTTGGTTGGGTGTTGATTTCTTCAAGCAGTTCCCTTAACTCGTGAACTTTGCTTTTGAGTCTTTTGGAAAGTTCTTTGCAGAAGCTAGCTTCCATCGACCTCCTCCAAAACCAACAAGATCCAGGGTAGATCACTATTCTGATGGCTGTTTTAACCAGCCAAACTAAAAACAAACACGTTGCACAAGTTCCCAGTGAAGACCCCAGCACTACTGCAAACACTGCGAACACTGAGTAAATTCCACCTAGCACTAGAGTTAGTAACAATCCCACTGCCAAGAACTTTATACTGATATTCATTATTAGAGTTAAATATTCTAGTGATAAATTCAAACCTTGTTAGCATGGTTCAGAATAATTCTCCTAGTTTATAAAAATATGAAAGCTTCGGTTCTTGCCGTTCTCTTAGCAGTAAGTTTAGCATCTCCAGAGACCCAGAACTCCCAGGTTGCCCTGAAAGACTCCTTAGCCAACTTTGAAACCTTCATGGACGGAGTCTGGATTGGGATGCAAAGAAACCCCAGCATTCCTTCTGAGTGCGTTGTTGAAAGCTCAAGGTTAAAACTTCCAATTGAAAACATAGGCGCTTACTTCAACCAAATGATTNCTAACTCTGACCCAAGCATTACTTTTGACATCATGCAAGCTTTCAACACCATGATGGAGCACTTGGTATCTGTTATAGAGTCTTGTTCGCTTCGGGCACTTTCGTATAAGATTTCGAGTATGTTCACTAGACAAGGATTTGGAAGGGGGCTTTACAACTTTGCAGCCAACTTCAACAAAACCATTGTTTATTGGGACTACTTCATTGAAGATATCAACTTCGGGCAGTACCAAAGTGCCGGAATCTCTTTTGGAGAACTCATGGGCATTGTTCTGGACTTTTGGTTTTAAGTAGTTATTTAAGTTTATCATTTGGTTTGGGTTTCTTAAAGTTATGAGAGAACTTGCAGTTGGATCGGGAACAGTTGTCACCGAACTTGCAGACAGCCTTCAGTAAAAAATACAGTTGGGTGGATATAGAGACACTGGTCTTTAAAGGGGCACTTTGGCCATTTGTTGCACTAATTAAGGAATACTTGTTCCGAAGGGTGGAAGTACTCACAAGCGCTGCCTTTGTCACAGTTGGGCCAGAACTTGCACTTGACCTTTTTGGGCTTCCTTGTTTCCATCAGCCAGTCCACAAAGGGTTCTGTTTCGCTTTCTAGGATTTCAGTGAGGTTTTCAACAAGTTCTTCTTTGGACTTTCTTCTTTTGCAAACTAGCAGAAAAACGTAGTCCGTTATTGCGTTGGTTCCTAAGCCTTCGTAGCACTCTTCTAGTTTGCTGTGAATTAGGCCTTTTATATTTTGGTTCCGGTTGGTTTCCATATTATTGATAATACGTTAATGAAGTTGCTTTTTTTCATAATAATTAGTGTAGAGTCAGCTACCAAGCCAAGTAGTTTTTTAGAACACAACAAAGACAAGTCACTGAAAACCTGGATAGACTGGAAAAACTCTGGTGGAAGGTATGATACTTCTTTTTCAGAGCTACCTAACACCTTTTCTCCTGAGACTGAAAACTACTCTGAAGGACTGTTTATGAAAGGAATTTGGGGACTCCCCTGTGCTGTAGTGAGTGCTTTGCTAGTGGTTGGTTTACTGTTAGGAAGGAATTACTTCGGAGTGCTAGGAGGGAGGCCACTCACACCAGAAGAACTTACAAAGCAAGTTAAGTGGACACCAGGGGTTTTGCTGGTGGCTTCTTGGGTTTTGTTTATGGCTGGAGGAATAACTCTTTTGCTTGCAAGTGACTACATGACTGACTACATAGAAGAAGCCTCAGAAACTACCGAAGAACACACACACATAACTCACAGAGTTCTAAAAGAGATGAAAAAAGAACTCATAGGACTAAACATTGAGTTTGGAGCAGACCCCAAATTTGAAGTTGGGGTGAACTGGTTAGAAGGCCCTATAAAAGAAGCAGACTCAATGCAGAGTGCTTCGAAACACATGAAGGAAGACCTTAGAAGCATTGACAAACCTAGAGTCAAGTGCACTCTTTTTTTGTTCTGTGGAGTGTTTATGCTATACATAGTGGGGTTTTTAGCTTACGAACAAAGGACAGAAAAACTCATGTACTCAGTAGGAGTCTTTTTAGGAATAAACACTGTAGTGATTTTTCTAGTAGGCGTCCTTTACTCAATGGAACTAGTGGGAGCAGTAGACTTTTCAGAAAAGGTAGTTAATTGCTTTGAAGAGCGTCCAGGACAAGGCCTGGGATACTACTACTGGCAGTTTTCGGAACCAAGTTTAGAGTCTTTTTCCCAGTTAGAAGCTTCTTTGGCCCGGAACGTTGAGTACTTGTACGAAAGGATCGGTGACTTGACTTCAGTAGAGGTGTCTTCTTACTCAGAACTAAAAGCAGTTTTGCCACTTATTCCAGACGAACAAAGAACTTGGAACTGGATAGAAACTTTAGAAATACTCAACAATGCCGTTAAGAACACCAAAACCATTAGCTCCGGAAACCAGTTCAAGAGTTATTGCACACAACAAGAGGAAGTTTGTTTGGAGTTTATTAACAGCGAGGTGTTAGCCTTTGTTGGACTGTGCATACTGTTAGTATCTTTCAGCTTAGGATTCATAGGAGGACTACTGGCTCCGAGAGTGCTTGAAAAACTTAAACTAGAAGAACAAAAACTACTTATCACGCGTCAAAACCTTTATGGAATGTAATAAGCTTAAATGGCTGCTTTGATAAGGCACAGGCACAAATTCACAAAGTCTCTAGAAGAGTTCTACAGAGTCCTTCCCGAATTCCACCAAGGCTCAATAGAGTCCAAAAGTCTTGTAGACAAAGCTGTTCAAAATTCCATTCTAGAGCCTCAAACTTCCAAAAAGTTTTGGAAAGACTTTAGAACCCAGTTCATGCAAGCCAACCCCTCAGTTTCGCCGCGTGAAATTGCAAGGCTGAAGTTCGCACTTACTCACAGCACTGAAGACTTGAACCCTGTGTTCTGGGGAAGAGAGACTTTTCACAACTGGATAGATTCAAAGCTTTCAGAGCACTTTAGTCATTTAAACGCTACGGAGTACTTGTCAGTTTTAGCAGCTTTCGGAAAGTTCATGGAGCCAGAGGTGTTTGCTGATACTGTTTCTAAACTCAGTCGCGAACTTAAAGAAGAGCCAAAACTGGGTCTTTACAGTGCGGCTCCTTATGTCAGTTCTTACTTCATGCCCCGGCCTCAAAGTCCAGTGCCAACTAAACCCTACTTGGAGTGCTTGCAAGCTTTAAAAGAACTTTTTGGAGTGGTTTGTCCTTTGATGGAAGAAAGAGTCACAGAACTCACTGACGACCAACTCACTTTGGCACTAGGGGGCTTCGAAGCAAGCAGCCTTAAAGTGAAGGACCGAGAAGTGTTTTACCCCTTGCTTGATGCTTTTGACTCAGACATTTTGGCGAGAAGAACTGAACGACTAAGCGCAATGCACAGCATTGACCTTATAAGAGGGTTTGCAGCAGTGAACTATGTGAGTGAAGAAGCCTTTGCAAAGCTCAAAAACAACGTGTTTAGCAAAACTGAAGACCTAGAGTTTGAAGACTTACTAATGCTGGGTTACGGAGTTACTCTTAGGGACGAATTAAGCCCAACTGAAAAGTCCGCAATAGAAAAAGCACTTAAAGGCAACATTCAGCACTTAAAGTCAGACAAGCTGGAGTTACTGGCTAAGTATATACTTGCTTCTCAAACAAGCGACCAAGAAATAATTAAGCAAACCATACAAAGAGTAGAACTAGAAAAGTGGGGAGTTCCTGAACACGAGTTCCAGTCTTTTAGGAAGCTTCATTTTTACATCGAAAAGCACTTTCCTAAGCTGCTGACTGAAGAGTTCCAAGAAAAATATGACAGAAAAGGGCACTTGTTTATAGCAGAGAACTTGATGACTGAAAACGAAGAACTTGAAAGCAAAGAGTTCAAACTAGCTTCTAACTGGATAAGATCTTACATGAATTACAACTGCTTTCCAGGCTACTTAGACAGGAACTACGACTTTATCCACTTTGCTTTTATGCCTGGAAACACGGCTTTGATGCTTGCCTTTCCTCACGCACACCTTAAAGGGAAGCACTTTTACGACACAAGAATAATTAAGGAACCCAAACTTAAGTTTGAAATCACAAACGAGTTCAAAACTAGGTGCAGGTGGCTAGAAACTCTTGGGTGGAATGTGCTGCCTGTGAACTACTACGACTTAGTTCACAATTTTGACTCTTTTGGGGACAGAGATGCTTTTCTTGAAGAGTGCTTATCTAAGTTCGGCGCCCAAAAACTAGCTTGAAATAACTCTAAACCAGTTTAAGTCTTAAATCGTCCATAATATGCGTAGCTTTTCCCGCATAGCACACATTCCGCACCTTTCAGAGTTCATGCGCAAAGCAACTCCCACTGAACCACTTGAAAACTTAAACGGACTTAAGTACTACATTAAAACTTACGGCTGCCAAATGAATGTGAATGACACCGAAATAGTCAATAGCATCCTTCAAAAGTCCGGACTCACTGAGGTCCAAACTGAGTCTGAAGCAGAGTTAGTGCTACTTAACACTTGTTCAATCCGAGACAAAGCAGAAGCTAAGGTCAAACAAAAACTAAGAGACCTCAAGCACTTAAACGCCAAAGTAGGAGTCTTGGGGTGTATGGCAGAGCGTTTGCGCTCAAGTCTTATTGAAGAAAAACTAGCTCACTTAGTAGTGGGGCCTGACGCTTACAGGTCACTGCCTGAACTAGTGAAGGCCATAGTGGTTGAGGGGCAACAAGAAGCTATGGACGTTCAGTTGTCATTAGAAGAGACTTACTCAGATATTACACCAGTGCGTCACAACAAAACTTCAGCTTTTATTTCAGTGATGAGGGGTTGCAACAACATGTGCAGTTTCTGCGTTGTTCCTTTTACAAGGGGCAGGGAACGAAGCCGTCCTCTTAGTTCCATTGTGGAAGAAGCCAAGTCTATTGCTGAAGCAGGAGTCAAAGAAATCACTTTGCTAGGCCAGAATGTCAATTCTTACTGCGATATGAGCACTCCTCTAGAAGTTGCCCACATGAACACTCCTGGTTTCAGTGAACTCTACAAACTCAGACAAGGCCCTGGAGCAAGGTTTGAACATTTACTTGCGTCGGTAGCTGAGGCTGTTCCTAACGTAAGAATTAGGTTTACTTCGCCCCACCCTAAAGACTTTCCCCAAGGAGTCATTGAAGCCATCAAGCAGTACCCCAACATATGCAACCAAGTCCACTTGCCACTTCAAAGTGGAAGTGACGTTGTTTTGAATAACATGAGGAGACTCTACACACAAAAAGCCTTTTTAGAGTTGGCAGACAGACTAAGAGAAGAAATTCCAGGAGTGGCTTTGTCAACTGACATAATAGCTGGCTTTTGCGGAGAAACCGAAGAAGACCACCAAGAAACCCTAAAAGTAGTAAAGCACGTAGAGTTCGAGCAAGCGTTTATGTTTGCCTACTCAATGAGGTCAAAAACACACGCTTACAACACCATGACTGACACTGTTCCTGAAGAGATTAAAAAAAGAAGACTTTCAGAAGTCATTGAAGCAGTCCAGGAACTCCAGTTCAAAAAGAACCAAAGAGAAATCGGCAGAGTCCACGAGGTACTAGTTGAAGGGCCTCCTAAGAAACCAGGTGCAGACTGGACAGGAAGAACTGACACCAACAAAAGAGTTGTAGGAAAAGGTCCTTCCAAAGAAGGTAGCCTTATCAAAGTCCATGTGGACCAAGCTTCAGCGCATACTTTAATTGGCCATAAGATATAACAGCAGATTTAAATCGTAATTAATAGTTTACAAAATGTCTATGCATGAAGCCCTTCTCCAGCAAAAAATTGAGTTTTTGGAAATAGAACTTGAAGAATACAAAAGGAGAGAAGAAGACTTAAGAGCTCAAAATGACTCATTAATGAACTTAATCAACAATCCTACTCAAGACCCTCTTAAGGTACTTACTACTCAGGACCAAACAATTGAAGAGTTAAAGAAGTCTAACGAACAGTACTCAAAAGACCTTTCTCAAATCAAACAAAACTACAAAGACCAAATTGCCAAACTTGAAAAATCCAACTATGAATTGGCTCTTCAAAACAAAGAACTCAATTTAGATCTTCGCCAATTTCAAATACAAACAGACTCAGAAAAATATGAACTCAGAGACCAAATCAAAAAACTAGAGTCTGACAAACTGTCCCTTGAAAACTCACTTAAGTCTTACCAACACGACTCCGAACACGAACAGAGTTTAAGTAAGTACCAGTTCCAGCTCAAACTCCACGAAGCCCAACGTGAGCTTGAAATTCAAAAAGAAGAAGCCAGAAAAGACTGTTTAAAAATCCAGCAAGAAGCTGACTCCGCAATAATCGAAATCAAATCTTTGTTTAACAAAGAAAACGAAGCTTTGCGCCAGCAAATCAGGTCCTTACAACAAAAAGTCCGCCAACAGTCCGAAAAGATCCATAGTTTCAAGGAACTTGAAAAATCTAAGTACGAAGAAGAAAAGTCTAAAACCGATAACGCTTGCCAAACTAGCTTTGAAGAAGAAAGAACCGAAGACAGACCTTTGCAACTCAGAAGTCACGAAAACACTGCCAGAGGCAACTACAACTACTCGAGAATGCTTAACGAAAGAACTAAGGAACTCAAAGAGCTCCAAAAGAAAAACGAAAGCCTTGAACTTCAAAGAGACAGAGCTCAAATAGAACTTGACAAAGTTACACTTGAGCTCAAACAAATCAAACTCCAGCAGTCTGCTTCTGACGAAAAAAGAGTTGAAATCGAGTCAAAACTTAAAAATGAAATTAAGTTCCTCATCGGGAAACTGCTAAAAGCTAAAAGCAAGAGAAACATTGACTTAGAAACCATACATGATCCCAGAAACAGGTCAATGAAGAGCTCCCGAATTACAAACCCTTTGGAAACTGCAAGGTCTACTTCGCCTATGAACCTTTCTACCATTTCTAGGCATGAAAGTCCTTTTATAAACCGAGGCTCAGACTTCTCTATATATTAATTTTAGCCAATTAAAAAACAAAGGACTTCTCCACAAACTTAGTTGAGTGTGGAATGTTTTTGGGGAAAAGGGGGTTGTAAGTAGGCTGTTGGGTAGGAGTGGTGTCTCCACTGTACTTTTTGATGTGTGAAGACTTAAAGTTGATGCTGTCTGAGTTCTTAGCTTGTTGGAACCAAGCGTGCGAAAGGGTTTCTTTAGGAGTCATTCTTTGTTGGGGGTCCCAGTTAAGGCACTTTTCCACCAAGTCTACGAAAAGCAAGTTGGCCCCTCTCAGTACGTAGTTAAGGGGCCTGGCTCTTGGTAGTCTTTTCTTGCCTCGGCTGTTAGGAATCATTCTGGGTTCTCCTTTAGAGTCAAAAAACATATACTTTCGAGAACTAGACTCCACTATGGCTTCTGGAGGAGGGCCAAGTACCTCTATCATGCACATTAACTGATCGGTTTCGTTTTCGCCAGGAAATAAAGGGTGCCCAGTGTAGAGTTCTGCCAAAATGCAACCTAAAGACCAAATGTCTATTTTGGTGGAGTAAGGACTGCCCAAGATGATTTCAGGAGCTCTATAAAAGCGACTCTGGATGTAGTTGAAAGGCTTGTCCCTAGAGAAACAAGCTGAACCCATGTCTATGACTTTGATGCTTGATTTGTTGGCTGAACGTAACAGAATGTTTTCAGGCTTGAGGTCGCAGTGTATGATTTTAAGGGAGTGCAGCACATGCAGACTTACTAGTATCTGGGAAGCAAACCTTTTAATGAGCGTGAATGAAAGTCCTCGGAAGTTGTTGAGTTTTATGAACTCAAACAAGTCTATACTCAAGAGTTCAAAGACAATGCACAGATGCTTTCTGAAGATAAAACAGTCTTTCATATGGACTAAGTTGTACTTGTTGCGTTTGTCTTTGTTTTGGATGAGTTTGAGAATTTTTACTTCAGTAGTTCCAGCTTGATGGAATCTGGGTCTATTTTTAATTACTTTTAAAGCAAACTCTTGATTAAGTTTGTGGTCCAGTACTTTAATCACCTGTCCAAAAGAACCCTTACCTAGGATTTCGAGGACTTCGTACCTATAAGCAAAGTGGTCTTTATGTACAATTTTGTAGTCCCCTTTATCATCATCAAAGCCATGGTTGTTTAGAGAAGAGTAACTCCTGACCTTTTTGGCATTTAAGCCTAGAAAGTAAATCTCAGTGTAGTCTAGGATCTCTCCTTGTTCGTAGGATGTCAGTAAGTACTTAAAATGCCTACTTGCTGTTGCCGCCGAAAGAGGCAGTTCTAGTGACCTAAATTTCTCTTCTGCTGAAGGAGAGCTAGGCACCGAGACTTTCGGTGGTTGTTTTTTAGGAGTGATGCTGAACTCAAAAGGCTTTTTAGAAGCATTTTTGGCTGTGAGGGGTTGGCGGAATGACTGGAATGCTAACTTCGACAAGTCTTGGGAGTTGTTTTCGTCTAGTTGGAAAGTTTCGTCTGTATGAGTTACTTTCTGGAAAAGACTGGGGTTTAACTCTGAGTTTTTGTTTTGAGCAGCCTTGAGTTTCCTAGAAATTGACTCCCGAGTGAAGTCTGCTTTAAGTTCTAAGTAAGAGTTCTGAGAAAGCGTGCTGGTCTCTTGGTTGTCCCGCTTATTTTTGAATTCCTTGGATTCCTCAAAAGATTTAGCATGCATATTTAAATATCTGAGTGCCTGTAATAAATGGAAGCTCCTTACATTGTAGTGGTGCAGGGTCCCCGAAACTCTGGAAAAACCACGCTTATCAAATCCCTAGTTAAGCACTACACAAAACAAAAACTTACAGACGTGCGAGGACCCATTACCTTAAGGGCGAACCGGAAACTTAGACTATGTTTCTACGAATGCCCAACTGAAATGTCAGCTATGATTGACTTGGCTAAGATTGCAGACTTAGCTCTACTAGTTGTAGACGCAAGTGTGGGTTTTGAGTTAGAAACCTTTGAGTTCGTAAGCTTACTCCAGAACCACGGAATGCCCTGTGTGATGGGGGTTCTGACTCACTTGGACCAGTTCAAAGAAAACAAAGCCCTCAGAAAGATCAAAAAGCAAATGAAAAACAAGTTCACTCAAGAAGTTTACACTGGAGCTAAACTCTTCAACTTGTCTGGTCTCAAAAACGACCTTTTCACTGACAGAGAAATACACAACTTGTCGAGGTTCCTTTCAGTCCTAAAGTGGAAGATTCCTAGCTGGAGAGAAAACAGCCCTTACGTACTTGCTGACCGCTTCGAGTTCAAACAAGAAACCAAAGAAGCTGTTTTCCACGGGTACTTAAGAGGAGCTTCTTGCAAAGAAGACATGGTCTTCATACCTGGCTTTGGACAGTATCAACTCAGTGGCATCCAAGAAGTAGCTGACCCCATTCCTTTTGTAGAGCAAACAGACAAAAAAACACACAGAACGCTTAAACAAAAAGAAAGGCAGCTGTACGCTCCTTCTTCTAACGTAGGAATGCTTAAGTACGACGAAAGCACAGGGTACTTGAACTTGCCAGACAGGTACGTCATGTTTACTAAGCACGAAGACGAAGACACTTCAACCTTCACACAAGGACAAACTATGGTCAGGCAACTCCAGAACTCAGAAACCACACTCAACCAAAAACTTTCGAAAGAAGAACTAGTGTTGCTGGATGATATCCAAGTAGGCCACTCCAACACCCAGCCAGAAGAAGAAACCCAAGACCTAGAAGCACTAGTGAGCGAAATCAAAAACAAAATGCCCAAAAAAGAAACTCAAGAGTACTTGCTTGACGAAACCATTGTTACTGACTTGCAAACTCTTGTGTACGGGTCACACAACCAACCGCTTAAAAAAGTTATGAGCAAAAACCAAGCAGACTCTTCAAGAGTCAACTACAAACCTAGGTTCGACAATGTTGATATGTACATTAAACTAATCAAAGGCAGGTTCATGGCAGGTTCAGACTTCACTGAAGACTTAATGCAAGAAGAAGAAGAAAACCCACAAGAACCACTCCCAGAAGACCCTAACGCAATCAAGCGAGGCAGCTACGTGAAGGTAGAAATCCAAGGCATGCCAGAAGATATTTTTGAAAAAATCATTCCAGAGTTTCCAGTGATTCTGTGTGGGATGAAACCTTCAGAGTGCAGTTTGGGCTTTTTAAAAGCTAGGTTCAAAAGACACAAGTGGAACAAAAAGATCCTTAAGTCCAAAGACCCCTTAGTTATTTCGATAGGCTGGCACAGGTTCCAAACAGTGCCTATGTTCTGCACAGAAGACATGGGAACTGACCGAATGAGGCTTGTCAAGTACACTCCTAGGTTTGCTTTTAGTTTAATGGTGTTTTTTGGACCTTTTGTAAAAGTAAACACACCTGTACTGGCAGTCCAGAACTTAGAAAGTGAGCAGTTCAGGGTGTCTGGAACTGGAATAGTGCTTGAACTTAACCACTCGTTTCAGATTATGAAGAAACTCAAACTTGTAGGAGAGCCTTTTAAAGTATTTAAGAACACAGCTTTTGTCAAAGGAATGTTTAACTCACAACTCGAAGTAAGTAAGTTCGAAGGCGCCAAAATCAAAACAGTCTCTGGAATCAGAGGCATGGTCAAAAAGCCCGTGAAAGAAGGCACAGGCCCCCCTGGAACTTTCAGAGCTACTTTTGAAGACAAAATACTAATGAGTGACATAGTGTTTATCCGGACTTACTACCAAATTAAACTTGAAAAGCTCTACAACCCCCTAATTAACTACGCTAGACAAAGACTCCTGAAAACTACTTACCAAGTCCGACAAGAAAGAGGCATCACTGCACCAGACTCTAAAGACAGCCTCTACGAACCTATAGTTAGACAAGAAAGGAACTTCCAACCCCTAAAAGTTCCCAAAAGCCTACAGCAAAACTTACCTTTCAGCCTGAAAGAAAAAGCTGGCCCTCCGAAACAAAAAGACGAAACCCAAGCTGAAATACTTTTGAGTGACAGAGAAAAGAAAATATCTTCTTTCTTGGAAAGACTCAAAACAGTCAAGGACTTCAGAGAAAAACACGAAAAACAAAAACAACAGAAGAGAGAAGAAGAACTCCAAAAGAAACAAAAAACCGAAGAACAAAACAAACGCTCTGCTTTAAGTCGCAAAATCAAAAACCGAATGGTAAAGAAAAAGTAACATTAAGCTTTTTTGAAAAAGTAAACTTGAATAACCATTTCGTTTTCCACACCGTAGTTTAAGATCTCTTGGTTGTCTTTCATTTCTTTTCCACCGAAAAACAGTCTGACGTTGCCTTCGGGGTTCTCGTTCTCTTGAGAGTACTGAGCTTTCAGTTCAGAAACTAGTTTCCCAGTGTTTATTTGGATCTTTGTGTCCTGGCCATTAATGCCTCTGAGCTTTACAGTGATGTCTTCTTCGTGTCTTTCTTTCTTAGGTGGAGGCACGTAGCCTCCTTCTTCTAGGAACTTCACAGGGTCGTTTACGACGAACACAGGAATTTCGTAAATGTTGCCTTCTGAATCGTAGCAAAGCCGAATAGAACCTGACTCAGGAAAGATCCCAGCCATTTCCAGAAGTACCCCTGCAGTTGCAGAGTCAGCTTCTATGGCTTGTTTGAGTTGCATCCAGCAAGTTCTGTTGCCAGTAGTTCTTGTCCTCCAGAATTCGTTTCGTTTAGCTTTTAGTTCTGAAGGGGTTATAACTGCCTGCCAAGCTACAGTTCGTTTGATTCCTTCGCCTGAGTACTGGTTGGGTAGTTCTTGGTACTTCTTACCTACAGAGCCCTTTAAATTTACTGGGTTAAGAGTTGACTCAGTTCTTGAACAATTGCAACCCATAATTAACTTATGCACTGGCGTGAGTGCTTAATGATTTAACAATTAGATTTAAATATAAATGCCAAGACAAAAGTCAGCCATAAGGAGAAGACCTTTAAAAGAAGAAAAGAAAAGAGACTACTCCGTTCCGAGGAAAAACAGACTTTGTGTATCTATTGCTCCTACTAACATCATCCAGCAGCAAACTGCTTTTTTTAAAAGCAACTTTTCCAAGAACCCCATCTTTGAGTACCAAGAAGGGTCTGACCAGCAATCCTACATTTCGCGGTTTGAGCCTTCTTCAGAGTTTTTGAAAGAAGCTGAGTGCATTCTTGACACCTGTCTTGAACAGTACGGTTCAGAAACTGCATACTTAGAACAGGACGGTGGCCACCTGCTTAGCAAAGAAGAAACCCTTGCAGAGTTCAGTTGTTACCTAGAGAAAATGAACCTTTCAGAAGTTGTAAATATAGTTTTTTCACAGACAGCCATTGCACCTACTGCTGTCCGGCACAATCCCAAAACTGGGATTTCCCAAGTTACAATAGCTGAACCTATTGTTCACAGAAAAAACAGAATCAGAGGAGTCATGCACCACGAAATCGGAACCCACCTTGTGCGAACTATGAACGAAAAACTCCAGGTTTGGCACAAAAAAAGGAACCAGTTCAAACTCAAAAGCTACATAGAAACTGAAGAAGGCTTAGCAAGTTTAAACACCAATATTGAAGCAGCCTGGACTACCGGGCGGAAACCTTTGCTGTGGCGGTCAGCACTGCACTACTACTCAAGCTACATGGCTTCGCAAATGTCCTTTGTGGAGTTATTTAACCACTTAGAAAAGTACATTGACGACCCAGTCAAGCGCTTTAAAGAAGTTTCAAGAGTTAAAAGAGGCCTTAAAGACACCGGGGAACCCGGGGGGTGCTATAAAGACCAAGTTTACTTAGCTGGGGCTATTAAAATTCTGCGTTCAAGACACTTAATAGACTTCCATAAGTTCTTTATGGGGAAACTGTCACTTGAAGACTACTTCCGCCCTGAAATGCAAAAGCGTATCAAGTGTGAGGGCGGAACACTGCCAGTGTTTCTGGAAGACATGCCTAAGTACTTAAGTGCCTTAGATGAAATCGCACGTACAAATGGAATAAGTAATTAAACTATGGATAGCATCATAGACAAGCCAGAGGTTGAAATACTGGACAGCAGTTTGCAGGTAAAACTTACTCAGCAAATCGAAAACAGCTTTTACTACGTACGCGACCTTATAGACCACAAGTCTGAGGACACTGAAGTACTAGGACTACTCGAGTTTAGGTGCAACCAAGGAGAACATGATTTCATATGCAAAGGATTGACTTACGGAGTTCTTGCAGGCTATGAGTGGTTCAACTATCTGTTTTCGGTTTCTAAAGACCAGTTCCACTCTGCCTGCAGTACTCTTTTGCGACTTGCTCCTAGAATGAAAAACCCCCAAATGGGTTTAGGGCTCTTAGAACAACTCTGGAGGACAAACTGTGTTGGGTTTCCTGACTTGCTTTTGTCGATGATCCGAATTATAGACTTAAGTCACTTTTTGAGCAACCAAATAGACTGGGTTGCTTGTCACCCAGTGGCAGGGTTTGTATTGTACAGACTGTTGCGAGAAGACATGTTAGTTAAAAACGAAGTAGTATGGCTAGTGACTGGAATCTGGAGGAGAAACTTAGAAGGCTGTTTAGCTGTGGGAAGGGACTTACTCAGAGTACTTAACACTCTTACAGAAACAAGTGGAATCGAAATTATATGGAATGACTTGTACTCAGGAAGCAGTGACGGCTCGCCTATATACTGGTCAGTTCTGTGCACTCCAACAAACCCTAAATACCACTCTATGCTAGTATTTCCTTTAGTGGAAAGCAAGGTTATCTACTTGATAGAAAACGTAAAGCCAAGTTACCACTCAAGGTACCTAGAGTGGGTAGCAGGGGACTGCAATGAGTGCGTTTTTCCTGACTTAGTTAGGTTTGTGGTGACTTACCCCCCAAACAAAGAAGTGACGCCGCGCTGGCAGATTGCAGGTTGGTTTTTATCCAAAACACAAAACCACCAACTGCAAGCTTACATCAAACAAGCGCTAGTTTTTGACTGTTTGTTTTTCAACAAACAAGACCAACTTTACACTATTGAGCCTGCAATGAGCCTTTTGAAGTACTCTATCAGCAAGTGCCCTGCAATGGCTGAAGAAATTTTAGAGTTCATGTTAACTTCAGCAGAACTTTACGACAAACGCTCCACTGCTGCTATTATGCGGAGTTTGAAGCAGTCGTTTAAAGTGTCTCACTCTAACGGAATTATTCCTTCAATAGACTCTTTAGTGAATGACGAAAGGCTTGACGAAGGAATCAGAAACAGACTAGCAGGGATGCTAGAAGGTCCTTCTAACGGAAGCGACATTGTTCCTTCGCCTTTACTTGAGACTGACGAGATCCAGTACACCAGTGCACCCAAAGCTTTGATGGAAGGACTGGGAGAGTTAGGGACTTCTTTTTGCAACGAGCCCAGTTTAAAAGGAATTAAAGAAATGATGAGCAAAACTGGAGAAGCCAGTGAAGACCTTGCTAACTTCGTAACTGGTTGTTTATCTTTTGAGTTCGGACAATCTGTTTCACTCCAAACTAGTGAAAACTCCCTTTTGTGCAGTATTTTCAAAGAAGCTGAAAAAGACCTCCAAATCAAAGAACTTCTGAAAATCATGTACACTCAAGAAAGTGCTGTGGGTTCAAGACTACTTGTTTACTCTTTACTTAACAACGTTTCTTTGTACCAACAAGTAGGTGAGGACTTTAAAAGGGACTTAAAAGTAAGTCTTTCTGAAACTAACCAAGAAGTTCTTGACTGGCTGTTTCCACAGGTTTTCAGAAACTTAAACAACCTAGTAACGCCTTCTATAATAGAGTTCTTTTTGCAGTCGGCAAGTTCAGAACTGATATGCAAAATAGAACTGGACTTGTTCCAGAAGTCTTACTCGCTCCTCTGTAACAAACTCCCTCAAGTTCTAGAAAGGTCCAAAGACTTTTCTTCAACTGAACAGTTATACCTCTGGAAACTCATCCAAGCCGAAATCAAACCCGAAAAACTAGAAGTGATTCTGAGCCACTTCCAAGAAATAGAACCTAATGACTTCCCTCCTTACGAAAGTTCTTCGGGGCTCATCAACTACTTGCTTCTCAACTCTTCACACATAACAGCACGTCACTTGAAACTCTTACTTGAGCTTCCCACTAAGGTTTTCAAAGGTTGCATCTACGCTGTGCTTACTAAACTGAAAAGTGCTTACGTGCAAGAAGCCTCAGTAGAAATCCTTCAAAACGAACAAGTGCACTTTAAACTTAACCTTCTGAAGCACATGAAGTTTTGGGTAAGTAAAGGCGGGAAACCCAAGGAAATAGTGTTTTCTGAATCTTTGCAGAACTGCATCTTTGAAACCCTCAAAAAAGACTTTGTCCCAAGCAAGTTCAACTGTCTGCTTAACTGTTCAATTAAATAATATTCGTTTTTAATGCTGGTTTGTTTACTAACACTAGTTGTTTGCAAAGCTGAACACCCTAAGTTCACTTTGGAAGGCTCTTATGCAAGCATTAAGTTTGAAGATGAATTTGCTTATCAAATACTCAACGAAAACAACTTTGCAGTTCTGGACTCTGAAGAAAACGATTTACTTAAACTTGAAGAAAAAACAGACGGCTGCGAAATGGAACTTAAACGCAGAATGATTGTAGAGGGAAGTTTATTGGGGTCTAGAAAGTCTTCTTTTCAACTGCAAAGCTACGAGCAGTGGAAACTCATAGTTTTAGAAGACTTTCAAAACCAGATTTCAGGGTGGTCTGATGACTCAGTTAATTCCTGCGCTAACTCTCCAGACTTGTTTTTGGGAGGCCACTGCAAGTTTTCAGATGCTACTGCTTCTAAGTCGTTTAGCTTGCCTTCCCACTACTACATTTTAGTTAAGTTCAATGTGCACTTTTTTGACAGGTGGGAAGGCGAGAGTGTGTTTTTCAAACTTGACGGAGAAACAGTTTGGAGCGAAAGTTACACAGCTTGCACAAACCTACACTCTAACTTGTGCTTTTACAAAGGAATAGACGTATGTGGGGACGAGTTCCCTGACAGAATGGGACAGACTGCTATGTATTCAGGGTTCCACACCAAAGAAGAAGTTACTTTAGAGTTTTCTTCTACTTTAAACAGAGATTCTTGTGAAGTGAGTTGGGCCATTGACAACATTGAGATCTATGTGAGAAATTAAGTTAACAGTAAAAATGATTGCGCCTTCACTTAACCTAAGAAGAAGAAGCCACCTAAGGAACTACTCCTGCACTCCTGAGATGTACTTTCCTAGCAGAGTTACTGAAAACTCCAGGCTTCCTTCGCTTTCTTCCAGAAAAAGCATCTGCTCCAACCACCCTAAAAGCTATTCTTCTAACGATAAGTACACTAAACTGATCAAAAACTCCGTTCAGAAAAGCCAAGCCATTACTGAGCAACTAAAGTCCAAAGAAAGAAAGTTCCAGTTATACCTGCACTTGAAAAAGTTCTACGGAGTTATTATGCCTGAAAGCAAAGTACTGGGGTCTACTGAAGAGGAACTTATAGAAAAAGCTTCAATTCTCCGGAAAAGACGCAACTTAGACAAGTCCATCAGTAAGTTTCAGAAAAAGTGGCAAGAGTACAGAGTGCATAAATACGTCAAAATAGAAAAACTATTCATCAACGCCTGTGCAAGGAAGATCCAAGCTGCTTGGAAAACCTACTACCACGAAGTTAAGCTTCCTAGAGAACTCTTTAAAAGGCAAACCGAAGCTGCTGTTTTAATACAAAAGAACTACAGGAAGTTTCAAGCTAGAAAAAGGTTCTCAGAAGCTATGGAGTATAAACGACTCCAAGAAGCTTTTGAGTACTTTGAACAAATTAAGCGCAGTGCCCAACTAAGACTTGCTGAGTTGCTAGTTCCTGTTTGGAGAACTTATAAACTCAGAAAAGTCATCCGAGCTAGAGTCGAAACCAAACAAAAACTCTACGAAGAAGAGTTGAGAAAAAAACAACTTGAAGTGTTTACTACTGAGCTAAAAGAAGAAACTAAACAATATACCCCTAACTCCAAACTCTCATCAGAAAACGAGTTCATTTATGAGCCTAAACGCACTAAACCCTCCAAAAAGTCCAAAACAAAGACTTCAAAGAAAAAAAAGTCTTAATGTAAAGTATCAAGGTTCTTCAATTTCAATCATTTCTTTAACTTTGTCTGGCTTCATTTCTGCCATGTCTGCAATAGTGTTAATTAGTTCCATACATATTCTTCGGCGGTTCTTTTCTTCTTGTTCTGCTTTTTTGAGTTTTTCAAGGGCTGAATTTTTAGCTTCTTCAGTGACACACCCAGCTTCTTTGTAAGTTTGGATTTGTTGTGTGAGGTTTTGGTTTTCTAGAGAAAGTTCTTCTACTTTCTTTTGGAGTTCTTCAACAGTCAGTGCTTTTTGGAGTTGACTTAGTTGGTTGTTGAGGGTTTTGAGTTCAGTGTTGAGTTCTTCAACTTGGGTTCTTTGAGTTTCTATTTCTTTGTCCATGTTTTGAATTTCTGCTTCGTCAACTTCAGGAAGCAAGGCTTGGTTAATTAAGTATATTTTGGTTTTGCCAAAGTCTTTGTCTTGGAGCTTCCTTTTAGACACTAGTGAGTCTAAAACCTTACCACACTGGGCTTTTTTAACTGAGCCTCTTAAGTTATCAAACACGTTTTGGGCACTGTAGGGCCGGTTTTGTTGGTACATGTAGTCAAACACTACTTTTTCGTCGCCTGAAAGGTCACTTCCGAGTTTAGTGGGTTCTTGAGTATCCTCTCCTTTGGCCTTTTTGCGCGCTTCCATTTATACCAGTTTGAATCTAAAATGGAAAAATTCAGCCCCGTCAATCACCCGTTCTATTCACCTATGGTGTCACCTATGATGCCTATTTCTCTGGGGCTGACCTCTGGTTTTTCCTTGAGCGACGAAACTCGTTTGCTCAAGTACCCTTTTATCATAGGCATTTGTGGAGGCTCGTGTTCTGGCAAGTCTCAAATCACTGAAAGACTCAAGAAGTCGCTGGACTTTTCTGCTTGTGTCATAAACGAATTCGACTTCTACAAGCCTCTCAGAGGCAAAGAAAAGAAGTCAGAAGAAGAAAAGTTAGGCGAACCTGACTACTCCCACAACTTTGACAAGCCTGAAGAGATTGACTGGGAATTACTTTTGCACTGCTTGGAGTCGATTAACATGCACAAGCCCTTTGACTGTCCCCAGTACGACTTGATCAAACAGAAAAGACTCAAAAAAACAGTAAAGATATTTCCTACACCTGTGGTTATCGTGGAAGGAGTTTACACACTAGGGAAGCCCCAGGTCAGAGAAATGCTTGACCTCAAGATTTTTGTAGACTGTCCTGACGATGTAAGACTGGGCAATCGCGTAAGGAAGTTTTCTAATCTTTACGAACACTCTTTGGAATTCATTATAGACTATTACATGCAATACACAAAGCCTGCCTTTGAAACTTATGTGGAGCCTAGTAAGTTTTACGCCGACTTAATCATTCCTAACAACGGAACTCACTACAACAACAAAGGAGTTGACATGATGATCAATCATATCGTAAGCACTATTTACGGAAGGGAAAAACCCAACAGTGACATGTGGAACCGCTTGAGATACGACCCCATCAAGATTCGAATGGAGAAGAACAGCACTGAGTACTCGCTAGAGCTCTAACTATTAAGTGTTAAAACTTTACTTTGGAAGCTTTCAAGCAGGGCTAAGTCTATGTTTTTCAAAACACTGTATGCGTTTACTCTTTCTGTGACGCTGAGCTGGTACACCAACTTGAGCAAAACTTCATCTAGGATTCCAAGGCGTCTTCTAAGTTCCCTTAAGCTATGGTCAAAGGAGTTCATGGATTTTTTAATTCCTTTTCTGTAAGCCAGCAGTGGGTTTTTGTGGGTTTTTAAGTAAGCTAAGTACTTAGGGTTGAGTTTGTCGTAGTGAGTGGTTGCTTCTTTAGCTAATGGGTAAATGCTGAAAGTGCATAGCCCTGAACTAGTGTCTTCGCAAAGCTCTGAAGCCTGGGTTTCTTTCACAACTAAAAAGTCGTGTGAGTTGTGGTAAATCACTTCAGCACTGTCACACAACAACTGGTGGCTGTTCTTTTGTCCGTAAGGAATGTAAACTTGCTGGAGGGGCTTGTACTCTCTTTGGGCAAACAAACTAAACCCTTCTTTGGAAAACTGCATAGGGTAAGGCTCGGCATGGTATACGTCAGGCTCTAAGTACTGGTTGAACAACTCAAACAAAGGCACTAGGGCTATTCCTTTCACAAGCTCATCGCCTTTTTCAACATGGTACCCTCTGAGTTCTTTCCACTGTTTCTTGTTTATTTCGATTCCATACTTGCTGAGGACGCTCATGCTCCAGTCAAAGGGGTGCCTTTCGTAAGCCAATTCTTTAACATCTGGAATGTTCCTTACGATCTCCTGGAAGTACTCCCTGTTAGTGTGGTTACTGCATAACCTTTCTCTGTGCTCCACAAAGCTTTGCAACCAGTAATTGGCAACATCGTCAGTCCAACTAGGCACAGTGTTTATCTCGCTGGGATAAAGGTTAGCTATATCTTTCCACTTAGATTCCTGCAAACTAAGCTTGTGACTAATCAAGTTCGCAGCCCCTCTGAGTTCGCTAGACTCGTTTTTGAAGTGCTCTTCCCACTCAGAAGTGTCAAAAGTAGTCAGGATTTCTTCGGCTGGGACATAAAGCACCAAGTCACCTGGGGAAATAATTCTCTCAGCTACAGCTGTGAACCTAGCTATGGGCTGCACTCCTATTCCAACACCCTTTAAGTATCCTTCTTTTCCTAGGTAGAACTGGTACTTTTCATAAAGACTCCAGATGTCGTAGAAGCCCAAACTCACTCTGAAAACAGAAAGTAATACTAAAAACGTGTTCATTATATGGAAACAAAATGGGAGCTAACAACTGTGGGTGCTTAAGTGTGCTTAACAAAGCGTTGAAAGAAGCAGTTGACTCTTGTGTGGCCAAGCAGCATTATGAAGTCTGTTCAGTATTTGAAGAAGAAGAAGCCACCCCAGCAGGACTACTTTCAGAACATGAAATCCAGAAACTTTTAAACGAGTCAAACGATTTATATAAAACAAAACAAGATTATAATGATTAGTTTGGAAGTCGCGATAAGTAATCCTTCCAAGACACTCGTTTGCAGTTGTAGAGTTCGTTAGGAGGGTACGGTTTCTGGGAAATGGCTCCGTGTATGCCTTCTTCCTGGGTGTTTAAAGCTTGGATTAAGTACCTGTAAGCTTTTACTAGCCTAGCTATTTGGTCAGGGTACTTTTCGAACTTGTCAAGTTTGCGGAAGTTGGTTTCTTCTCCGTTTTGGTTCATTTTCATAGTGATGTTGTAGATCTTAGTTAAGGGTTCTGAAATTACTTTAGACTGCAGATGGATCAGCCAAATGATAATAGCAGTAGCCACCAAAGAACAAGCTAAGGTAGTTAAAATCAAAAGGTCACCTCCGTCCTGAATAGTTTGCTTAGCTTCTTCTTTGTAAACCATAATGTCAGCTTCGTTCACCACCAAAACCACTAAGTACCACCAGTCGTTACCTGGGTTCAAATCGTATGAAAAAGGTTTGCTAGCTACCCTGTAGATCTCTTCGTTCTCAATCAGGAAGTAAACGCCCATTGGGTCTTTTTGGATGTTTTCCCAGTACTGCTGGTAAGGAATCTCTTGTATGTTTCTGTACTGGGTACTCCACCAACCTTCGTCTTTTGTCCTCAAAATGTCTCCTTCCCTGTGGATAATAGAAGTGTGCCCGCTTCCCAGAAACTTAATGCTGGACATTCTTTTGTACAGGTTTTCTACAGGTATGTCCACAGACACTGTCCCAATCCTTGTTCCGTTCTTATGGAGCAAAGGGTACACGATAGAAGTTATGTTTTGGTTTGAGCCAAAGTCGTCCATGTAAGGAGTACTTCCAACTACTGAGAAGTCAACTTGTTCAAAAGCTTTGTACCACACTGTGTCTTTCGGAGAGTAGTCATTAGGAATAAGTGACCCCGGGTAAACAACTAGATAATTCCCACTTTCAATATACATTAAGTACCTTATTGCTAGGCTTTTGGTAAGGTCCAATGTTGTCTTCCAAATGTTGTCGAATCTAGAAGTTTTGTTCAGTAACTCTTGGTCAACTTCTCCAAGTGCCAAGTAAGTACTATGTTCCAAACACACAGGTTCTTCCCCATAACTCTCCAACTGCTTTTTCAAGCAGTCAGAAGGCAACTCCCAATAAGTGTAGGCCTTCAAAGGTTCCAGCGAAAAAGTTTCTTCCCTAAACATGTCTGCAAGCATTTCGCTTATGAAGTCCAAAAACACGACGGTTCCAAAGATTTCAGAGTAAAGAGTAGAAGCCCCACTTTTCACAAGGTCCAGCATGTCTTGTTTTGCTTGCTCGTCTCTTGTCTCTTCAACTCTTAGTGCAGTTTGCGTCACAAGAATTGTCAAGTTTAGAATTACTAGAATCATAATCATTGAAATGATGGCAAAAATCGCCACTAAGTAACAAAAAAGCATCTGTCTCCTGACAGGCCAAGTTTTGGCAACGCTCAGCAACTCGTTCCAAAAGTTTTTAATCCACCTTAGCATAATATGGAAATTGACTTAGAAGAAATGCGACTGCAAACAGAGCAGTCTTTTAAAAGAAACAAACTGTTATTACTAGCAATGGTAGCTGGAGGAGCACTGTGTGTTTGTGCACTGGTTTGGTTCGCTCCTCCTCTGTCTGAAGAAGAAAGGTCTGTTATCTACCAGATCCCGACAACCACCCAAGAACTCTACAGACTCAGTCAAGTAGTTAAGAACTACACTGAGTCTTGTTTTAACTACGTAGTGTTTGTGTTTTGTTTTCTCTACTTGCTTTTGCAAAGCTTTGCTATTCCAGGCCCTTTGGCGTTTAGTTTTTTAGCTGGGGCTTTGTTTGATTTGCCTTTAGGCATACTCCTAGTTACTTTGTGTTCAACTTTTGGGTCAGTGCTGTGCTACACTCTTTCCGAGTTCTTAGGCAAAGGCTTAGTTGTGAGGTACTGTTCCAAGCCCTTGAAAAAAGTACACAGAAAAATATACCAAAACAAAAACAACATATTTTTCTACCTTTTGTTTCTGAGACTTGCTCCTTTAGTTCCTAACTGGTTGATTAACTTGTCAAGTCCAATTATTGGGATTCCACTTAAGCACTTTATTCCAGCTACCCTAATTGGGTTGATTCCTGCTAACTGCATTTACATAAACACTGGAAAAGCCCTTTCGTCAATGACTGAATTTGGGATTTCTTACAAGTCAACGGGATTTTTGCTGCTTTTAGGAGTCTTAGCATTAATTCCTACTTTTATCAAAAAACAGAGTAAACTTAAGTTTTAAGAGCTTTCTAAGCATATCTTTTCCACCACAACTAAAAAGTACAAGTAAGAAACTCTAAACTGTCTTCCGTCAGGGAACAAAGCCCTACTTATGGTTTTGGCCCTTTCTGTGTACTCAGTCAGGTTTTCTTTTACTTTGAGTGTGGCTTTTTCGTCTACTACTCCTGCTTCTCTAACTGCTAAGTCACACAAGTAAAAAACTTCAGCTTTAGAAAGCCAAGGACAACTAGTAAACACTACCCAGTGGAAGTGCTCTAGTGTAAGCGATCCGCACTTTTCTGAGTCTGCAATTCTGAAGTTAGCTAGTAGTTCTTTGGCTCGGTAATTCAGTTTTTTGAGTACTTGGAGTTCCCAAACTCGGTCTTTGGGAAGAATGAATTCCTCTACAACGGGTTCTTCTGGTTCTTGGGGATGTGTGCTTGGTTGGGGTTGTTTTTGTTCTATATTTATTGTAAAACTTTTTTTTGAAAACAAAGATATAAACTCAGGTATGTAGATTTGAGTAAAGGGCACACTGGAGTCAGGCGGAAGCTTGTAATTAAGAGAGTTAATTATGCTTGTAACCTCTGAGTACGACAAACTAGGCATACTCCAGTTAAGCACCTCTCTGAATCTTAATTCGTCAACGAATTCGTTCCTTGAGTGCATAAGTAAGTTCCTTTTGGTTTGAAGTAGCTTGTCTGAAACAACACTACTTAAAAAGTTCTGAATAACTTTTTGGGAACTTGAGTTGCTACTTTCTGGAGGGGAAAATTCAATATCCTCAAGGTACTTCATAAGTTTAGAAGACTCTACTGCAATAGACACTCCTTGCTTTTTAGTTAGTCCGTTTTCAGCACTCCACTTTCTGAACTCCTCAACTTCTTCTAAGTTGCCTCCTAGCTTTTGAGCTAACTCAAGTAAGTCCTGCCTGTACAGCAAAACTTTAGACTGCAGTGCTACTAAAAGTGTGTTTTTTCCATGGTTGGATGCAACTTCTCTTAAGCGTGTTAAAAACATTGGGTAACTTTCCAGTGCACTCCTCAAATAAGGGACAAGCATTGCAGACTGGATCTTTTTGTTTGAAAACTTTTTGCACCAAATCAACAGTCTGTCAGTTTTGTGAGGAACTTTAGTGTAAACCTTTTTTGCAGTGTCTAAGTCAATATCTACCCAAGAATTGTGCAGCAGTTTCAAAAAGCAGTCAAAGTCTACTTGTTTAAGTTGAGTTTCTTGCAGTTGATAAACCAAAGAGTTAGCAATTTTGTACATAGCGTTAAACTCTTCTTGGTCTTTAGTTTCCATATTAATTAGCTAAAGAGGAGTCCTAGGGATAGCATTTCGGGGTTTGAAAACATTAGAGTACTCACTAGGTGTTCTGCTGGAGCGGAAGCTAGATTTGGACTCTTCCCTTGCAGACTCTGTTCTTTTAGACTCTTTTTTTGGCATCTGGTACCTCTGGAGTAGCTCTTCCCCCGTTAAAACAGTGCTGTCTAGAATTAAGTCATCCATGTCCTCGTCTTCTGGTATTTCATTGTCACTTTCAATTTCTTCCCTTTCGTAGTTTTCTTCTTCAGACTCGTCTGTGACTTCTTCTTGTTCAACAGAGTTGAGCTGGCTTAAAATAAACGAAATGTGGTTTTTAATGTTTTGTTCAACTGCATTTTTCATGTGTTTGAGCTTTTTCTCCAAGTTAAGTTTGCGAGCTGCTTGTTTAAAACTGTTTCTGGAAAGAATGGAGTAGAGTGTTCCGTTGATGTAAGTAAGTACCTGTGGGTTTTCGTGGTCTAAAAACTTAACTAGAAGACTGATGATTTCAGTAGAGTTAGTTTCGAGTTTGTCTTTTCCTAGGGTTCTTAAAGATAGGTTCATCAGAAGAGCTGTGGAGTACTCAAGAGTGTAGTCTCCTATTATGTTAGTTTCATGTCTCAGCAACCTAACTATCCAGTCTATGATTCCAAGTTCTATCATTTGGGTTTGGGCTTCTCTTCTCAAAGACAATTTTTGCAGTACCCCTAAAGCGTTTTGACGCAGTATAGTGTCGTCTTTTTCGCCTAGTAGGATCTTTGTGAGGAGCTCCACAATGTTTTCTTTAGAAAGTAGGTAGTTCCTGCCTTCTTTTTCTGAAGCAACCACGTTGAGGAACCGAACAGTGTACTCAATTACTCTGCGCGTGGAACCTAAAAGCTGGTCTAGGAGTTGGTCATGTGGCTTGTTAGTGCACAGAATGTTAAACCTAATGTAAGTCAGAGTGTTTTCTTTGCGTATGTAACTAGAAACTCTTGTAAGTCTCCACCTCAAAGCTTGCAGAAGAGCACATACCTCCAAGTCGTTGGGAATTGACCACAAGTCCTTTATAATGCCTGCAAAGTTAAGTTGAGTAAAACTTGTTTCAGGAAGCACTTTGCAGGTAGAACTTTTAGAAGTGCTGCTTGCTGTTGACAGTCTTTTAAGTTCATTATAGGCCGACTTAATTGTACTATCTTCAATACTCTCCCCAAGTCTTGACTTCTGAAGCATTTTAAAAGTACTTTTGGCTACCGAAAACAGTTCTTTGTACTGGGTTTTCCATCTGAGTTGGGTTTCTTCTAGTTGTTGGGCGAGTTCAGAGTTTTCTTTCACAAGCGTTTTAAGTTCTTTTTGGAGTATTTCGATGTTTCTGGAGTAGTCTTCGGACGAGTTACCTTTGTAAGTTTCAAACATGTGCACTAGAAAAGGCTTGTCAACTTTAGTCCCTTCTAGAAAGTTCATTATGCGGTTTCTGAGTTGAGTGTACCACTTTTGTGTGAAAACTTCAGCAAAGGCTTTGTGGTTGAAAGGTTCTGCTAAATAAGGCAGTGCGTAAAAGGGCAGAACTTCTTCAGACTTAGAGAGACTGGGCCCTTTGGTTTCTATGAATTCTTTGAACTCCTGGATGCTGCCCTGGAAAGCCCTTTTTTCCTGGGATGTTAGTTCTCTTTGGCCTGTCTGGAGTTCGTGTGCTGGAAATATTGCAAAAAACACCCTTACTAAAAACTCTATTATCTGGCCTTCTTGAGTCTCGATAGGCAGTGTTCCTGAAAACCAAGTATTGAAAAAATTAAGCATTTCTCCCTTTTGGAGGGCACTTAACAGAGATGTAGTGCACGAAGACTGTTGTTTGAGCTTTTCTTTTTCCAAAACTTGAAGAGTGTTGTTGTACTTGTTGGCTTTCAGAAATTCTTTTATTGCTTCCAATATAACTTCGTTATTATCAGACATTATTACAGGGCCTTTATAATTCTTATAGGAGTTTAGGTGGTTATAAATGTCAATTACTGTTTCTACATCTGACCAAATATTAAAAGCCCCTACAAACAACTCTAAAACTAAGGTGCAGTACTCCTTCTCTAAAGCAGCTAGGTTCCCTTCTCTCAAAACTACTGAGTAAACTCTAAGTAGGTCCAAGATGTACCAAATTCCTCCGAGTTTTAACAAAAGAGCTACTAGTTTTGGTTTTGGAAACAAATACGACTTCACTAAAGAAAGGGGCAAAGGCATCCCTGCTCCTAACTCTTACAATATGACTTCTGACTTCAGTTCTCACAAACCACACTCCTCAGCCTTTTCTTTTGGAGTTAGCAGAGAAGCCTACGAGAAAGTTTACGTTAAAGGCCATTTTAGGTCTGACCCTGCAGTTCCGGGCCCAGGTTCCTACAACGCAACTCTTCCTTTAGGCTCTGACCAGCAAAAAGTTGCTATTCGTCCAGAGGTTTCAGGACAAAGCCTTTTTAACTTGAAAAAAGGCCCCGGGCCTGGAGATTACGAACAAAAAATATTCAACAGCAAGTCGGAGTACTACTTATCGACTTACAAAAACCCTAGAAAGTGCCAGCTTCACCCTAACTCTTCTCAAAGGTTTCCGAATGGACCTAGAGAAAACATTCCTGGACCTGGGAACTACTACAGGTCCAAAAGCTTTCTTGATTCAGATTACTTTTTGTCGACCAACAGGTCTTCAGGCACTCGTGGCTTTTCTATTTCTAGCAGAGATCCTCTCAACAAAAGACTAGACGTTCCTGGCCCTGGAAACTATAGACTTCCAAGTGAGTTTGGCTATTACCAAAGTAAAAATGCCCATTCGCGCTCCAGCAGCAACCTAAGAGCTTCAAAATAATTAATTATCTAGCAAAGTTAAAATCAGCTAAGGAGTCACTGACTTCTTCTTCTTCTTCGTAGTCTTCGTCTATGAATATATCGTGCGTAGGACTGTAAGTGTCAGGAACTTCTTCGTTGTTTTCGTCTAACTGGAGCCATCTATAGCCTAACTTGGGTGGTTTCACTTGTTTCTTTTCAAGGTCTTCCCAGTTCAAACCTGCAAAAAAAGAGTGTGACTTAACTTCAGTTAAACTAGGCCGTTTTTTGGGATCCCGGTTAAGAAGCTTTTTAAGCAACTCCTGTGCTTTGGGCTTTACGAACTTAGGAAACTCGATGTAGCCTCTTTTGATGTTTTTAAAAAGATCTTTGATGTTGTCTGAGTAAAAAGGAGGCATTCCCGTAAGCATTTCAAATAAAATAGCTCCGACTCCGTAAACGTCTGCAGACTTTTCTGAACCAGTTCTGCTCAGCATTTCAGGGGCCAAGTAAGCTGGAGACCCACAAAAAGACATTGCTGGGTTAAGAGGGTTAACGTTTTCTTTAGCCAAGCCAAAGTCAGCTAGTCTCAGGTGACCTGCTCTGTCCACTAAAATGTTTTCGGGTTTCAAATCCCTGTAAATAATATCTAGTGAGTGAAGGTACTCCACTGCTAGAATAACTTCTGCAATGTAAAACCTAGCTACGCTTTCCACAAGCTTGTTTCTTTCTGAAAGGTGTGTCATTAAGTCTCCATTCGGACAGTACTCCAAAGCCATGTAGAGGTTTTTGCGCGTTTGAAAAGAACAGTCAAGCGAAATTATAAAGGGGTGGTCCAAGCACCTCAGTATTTTGCACTCGCCTATCGCGTACTTAAGTTGTTTATGGTTTGCAAGCACTTGTTTGTTCAGAACTTTGAGTGCGTACACTTTATTAGTGTCGTTTTTAATAGCTTTAAATACCTTTCCAAAACTGCCACTTCCAAGCTGGTCTAGTATAGTGAAGCTTTTAAAGCTTGCTGGTTCCTTGATTACTTCAGGACTAGATATGAACGACTCTGAATTCAGAAGTTCGTCCCTCAAGCTCAAACGCATGTTTAGCTCGCAGCTGGAGTTTAAATTAGGCATCAGAACAGTGCCTATTTTGTTGGTATGGCAGTAGTCTATAGCTTTTGTGAGTCTAAAAACCCACTCGTCCGTTAGCCTTTCCTCCAGGGTGTAGTACTTGCGGTTCCCAATTTTAGTGAATAAAATAAAAGACACTGCGTTAGGTGTAGAGTAAATAGTTCCTTTAGACTTAGTGACGCACCAAATGTCAATGAGTCTAATACAATACAAAGGCTCAAAATGCTTTGAAAATTCTTCTTGGTTATTGTAGCAACTAAGCATTCCTTGCTGAACCTCCAAACTTAAATAAACCTCTTTGTCGTTCAACACTAAGCTTCCAGTAAAAGTGACCTCCCCTCTAAAGTCTTCGCACCTTTCAGTAGGTGCTTCGATATGCTTCAATTCACGCTTCCCCATGTACTTAGGAATCATTTCTAGGATTTCTTGGGTAGTGGCTAATTGCAGAGGAACGTCTCCAAACTGGTCTGCAATGGTCATGCAAGCGTTAGCTTCTAGTAAAAGTTCTACAATGTTTGAGTGCCCTCCAATACAAGCCTGGTGCAAAGCAGTGCCTTTGGACTCTGTGAGTCTGTTAATCTGAATGTCAGGATGCTTCAGTAAAGCCCTTACGCAGTCTACATGTCCATAATGGCTTGCTAGAATTAAAGGAGTCCACCCGTCAGAGCTTTCTTTGTTGCAGTTGGCTCTTCTGGCAACTAGTAGCTGAACTAGGGTGTTGTAGCCTAAGTAACAAGCAAAATGGAGAGGAGTCCAGCCGTCAGCGTTTTGCAAGCTCAGAGCCGTTTCCTCATCGTCGTCGAGGTTGCAGCTTTCTTCTCTTTCATAGTTGCCTATTGCGTGAATTAGCCCTGAAAGGCTTCCTTGATTTACTTTTTCTATGATAAGACTTAGCCAGTCCTTAAACTGGGGAGTTTCTAGTTGGATGTTTAGTTTTTTAAAGGAAACTAAGGAGTTCTCCTCAAAACGAGAAGGGCTCAGAATTTCTAGCATCAAATAAGAGTCCTCCTGAATGCCTAAAGACTTCAGACTGGAGTTTTGGGTCAACAGGATTTCATTTCCTTCTTGATGGAGTATGAGCCTTAGGTGCTCAGAAGGGTGCGAAATCTGAGTTCCGATTTTATTCATTAGGGCCTTAACTGACAACTCAGGGTCTGCTTCTATCTTAAGAAAGTTGTTTTTTGGCCTTTCAGATCCAAAAATTCTAAAAACAAGGTGCATATATTATTATAAGCTCTTTTTATTGCTAGGTTAAGAAACTTAAATGGAAGACCTTCCAGAAACTCACGAGTTCGCTCAGCACCCTATCAGAGAAATAGGCATGGAATTTAGTTGCACACAAACTTCTTCAAACGCCCTTAAAGACTACCTGAAGTTCCTAACTAAGTCAAGAACTGTAGGAGAACTGAGCAAAAACATTAATGAAAGCATCAGAAGACTGGAACAATTAGAAAACTTTAGGTCGTGTGACGTGAAAGTGCTGCCTGGATACTACCCTGACTCAGCTTTAGTTAGCTTTGTGCTCAAAGACTTGAGATGGTGTGGTCTTAGTTTTGGCACTAGCGGAGGGAGTGAAGGAGCGAAAATCAATGTCTCAGGGGTTCTTAGGAACTTGCTCTGCAAAGCTGACCAAACTAAATTTCAAGTTGAATATAAATACAACACTGGAACTTTGGAATACAACTTTTTACACGAAAACAAGTTATTTAAGCCGGGAAAACTAGAAACCGCGCTTAACCTGCGGAGTTTGACTGAAGAAATTGATCAAAACTTGTTTCTAAACTCCTACAAAGGGAGCTTTGCCCTTAAAACCAACGACAAAAAGCACACTCTTGAAGTGGGTAAGTATTTCCGATTTAGCAATATAGCAGTCGAAAATGCATCTGAAACACTTTTAAAAGAAGGACTTCTACCTACTACTAAAAACTACTTGTGCCACAACTTCTATTTGGATACCACTGATGGCTCTGATGAACCTAGAGAAGGCTTCAAATTCAATGCTTTGAACGAGTTGGCTTACAGTGAAGATTCGCGCTTCCACAAGTTCGACCTAGTACTCCAAAAGTATTTAAGCTTAGCAGAAAACATAACATTTCAAGGAACCTGCAAGTTAGGAGTGATTATTCCCTGGGAGTTTACCAAACTAACTCTCGTTGACAAATACAGAGCGAGGAACCAAAGAGGGTTTATTTCGCTGGGCTCGAGACAACCCTCTTTAGATCCTGCTTCAAGGAATAAGTTTTTAGCTGAAGGCGACGACTTAGGGAAAAACTCACAGCTAGGACTTGAAGCAAAACTCCTCTTTTACAAAGGAGCATTGCGTCCCTTTATTTTTGGGAGTTTAAATTGCTTGGGCTTAGAAAACTCTGAGTCACCTATAGACTATCTAAAAAACCATGCCAGAGGGGCTTTGGGATTCGGATTAAGGTTTTCAACATTCATGGGAGTGATCGAATTTACCTACTCCGCTAAAGTATGGTCCAAGCCTGGAGATGTAACTGACGAGTTCCAGATTTTACTTGGGTTTAATTAACTCTTCTAAAGTTACTTGCACTAGCAATCTTTTATGTGCTTTTGTAATGTCTTTTTGTTTTATTAACACTCTAAGCCGCCACGAGCTATAGGAATTATCTTATTTAATCAAAATGGTTGAATGAATCATTTGTCGGTTATCAACGACTTACTTGAGTGAGTCTATCCAATTCATAACTAAAATAAACACTCTGATGAAGAACTAAGGAGCTTCCAAACAACTTTATAATTAACTTAAAACTCAACACCCTGGTTCTTTAATCTTTGAATAACTTTAGGAGTCAGAACCTTTCAAGTTGAACTACAAAGAAACTCAACTCGAGAATAAAAATGATTCATGTTTAACTAAGACTGAACCATTCCGATATTAAGAGTTACTTATTTGCCTCTTCTTTTCACCTCTCTATACTCTTGGGTTGTAGAGCAGAGTATACAGCACCAGTGAAGCAGCATATCTTCGATGAAGTTTCCTGCAATTCCATACTGCTCCCTAATCTTGCCTCTGTTTATTGCTTGTCCAATGCAACCAAAAAGACTCAGCACGAAAGGCATACCGCAGCCATTACCAGTTGCTTCGTCCACTGCTGTTGCTTGAATGTAACAGAGTCCACATGGAATACACCAAGCTATGCAGCAGCTGGATAGATCATTGAGACATCCACAAAGAGGTTCGTCAAATGTTGCCATTATTTTTTTCAACAACCCTGAATTAAATGAACAAGCCAAAGACAATCGAATTTTAGAATTAAAAGTCTTCTTCGTCGTTTCTCAAAGAAAGTTCGCTTTCGTAGATATGGATTTTTCTTTGGAGTTCTTGGATTTTTTCTTCTTTTTGATAAAGTTGTTCCTTGATGTCATCACTTTCAGAAACTTCACTCTGGAGTCTTTCTAAAGTGTCTTTTATCTTTCTGTACTCTTCAGAAAACTCTTTTTCTTGTTGTTGGAGTTGCTTTTTGGTCCTTTCGAGTTTGTTCAGAGTTGTAAAGAGTTTTTGTTCTTGTTGGTGTTTGGTTTGTTTTTCTTGAGAAGCTATTGTGCGTTCTCTTTCCCACTGTTCTTTGAAGTTCTTAATTTCTTCTTGGAGTTGCTGGATTTTTTGGTCTTTGTTTTGGAATTCTTCTTTGAGTTGGTAGTTTTCGGTTTTCAAACTTTTAAAGTTAAGGAAAATACTGAGTTACATAAATCGGATATTTTCAATGTAGTTTTCTTTTTCTTGGATTATTGACTGTGCTTCTTGAAGTTGGGTTTTAAGTCTGTCGTTGATTGACTTAACCGACTCGGATAACTCTGAGAACTCTTCAATCTTACCTTTCATACTCCTGACTTGTGTTTCGAGTTCTTCTACGTAGTGGTCGTTCTTTTTTGCGGCTGCTTCTAACTTAACTATTTCTTGGAGTTTTGTTTCTATCTGCTTAAAGTTGAATGTGCGTTTGTCTTCTACTCTAAGTCTCATCTTCAAAAGGCTTACCGCCACCTTAAGTTCTTCTTTCAGTCTTTCAGACTCCATAAATTAATTATCTTCTTTGTGGAGTTCTGCTTCTAAGTGCAGAAACTCAGGTTTCTCTAAAGTAGTTAGGAACATTTGGTACCTTAAAACTCCTTCTTCAAGCCAAAAGTTCCTTCTCACAGACACTACGTTAGGGCGCTCCACACTAGGTGTTCTTCCTAAGTGAGTAGTTTGAAGGGTCATTTCTCTGTCTGACACTTCGCCAGTTTCCACTTCAACCAGCCCAAAAGGATGAGTAAGCATCAGTTCAACGCCTAAAACTCCTTGTTCTTTAGGAAACACCTTCATCATGCCTATTTCAGTGTGCATAGGGTTCTTGTCGTAGGTTGCGCCTTGTTTCCAAGTGTTGGATCGCCAGTTGATACACTTGGCTTTAGGAGTTCCAAAGGTGTCAATGCACAGTAATTCTTCGTACTCAATTCTGTTAGGTAGCACCTGGCCGAACCCTTTCCACTTGCCCAGGAACCTCATTCCTTCCATTTATAGTAACCCAACTCTTCTTAAGCTTTATACTTAGGAATCTGTTCCCTTTTAAAGCAGAACTAAACTTAGGGCCATAAATATAAATGGAAATCGACCTATTGCATCCATCAGCACAAGAACAAAGCCAAACTCATAAGAAAAAGCGTTTAGTTCAAAGCCCCAATAGCTATTTTATTGACATAAAGTGTCCTGGATGTTATAGTCTCACCACAACTTTCAGTCATGCACAAACCGTCATTAAATGTGAGGGGTGCCAAACTGTTCTTGCACAGCCTACCGGAGGCAAATGCAAACTCACAATAGGCTGCTCTTTCAGAAGAAAAACAGATTAACTAACTAATCATATCTCATATCCCAATCTTTAATTATAAAAGCTAGTCCACTCAGACGCTCTTAGTTTAGGCTTCTTCATAGAAGTTTCAAACAGCATCTCGTGCGAAGGGTTGGTTTTCTGGATCTTTTTGCGAGGAACTTCAAACTGACTTGCGAGTCCCCTGACTCGGTAGTGGTAATGTTTCTTCAGAACAAGTATTTCCCAAAGCGAACTGTTAATAGCTTTGGTTTCAAAAGGATCTGTGACCTCTCTTAAAAAAGGGTCTTCAACAAGAGTGTTCTGGACCATTTGTGTGAGTCCTGAGTGTGTTCTGAAGCAGTTCAAAGCTAAGGACAAAGCCCAAAGGGTGTTGGAAAGTGAACTCCTTAAGCTTTCCTGCATAAGTACCTTCACAAAAGAAGCTATAAGGGTAGCTGGGAGCATAGAAGAAGCCAAAGACAACTCTACTATCTTAAGAAACCCACTTTTAAGTACCTTTCCTGAGGACAACTCGGACTTTAGCAGTTCGTACAGCTTAGAGTAGTACTTTTTGGACTCCAAGTTGTACTGAGTCATCAACTTAAACAGTCCGGACAAAGCCATGACTGATGTTGAGCCACCCACTCCAAAGCACTTAAGCAAAAAGTCACTGAAGATAAGGGGTTCTTGGACTCTAGGAATGCCTTTTTTAGTAAGGACTTTGATAGCTTGCTTTTTTTGAGGAACTGAATTGGACAAAAAGGAATACCAGGCTTTGCCCAAGTGAGTTTTGTACTGGTAGGCCAAAGACTCAGTTCCCACTTCTAGTCTCTGGCCTTCTACTTCGGGGTCAAAGTTTTCTACCCTTCTTGTTTTTTTGGACTTTGGTTTTCCAACAGCTGATTCAAAGAGTTTTTGTTCTTTGATCTCACTAAAGTCTGGAATAGAGTTGAGCATTTCTAAAGCTTTAGTTAAGTCTTCACTGAAAAACTGAGGCAGAACTACTAGAATTAAGTCAGCTAAGTCTTGGTACTCTTTTATAAGCTCTAATAGAGTTCTAGGGTCAAGAGTGTAAATTGTGTAAATAAGTTTTTTGACTTCCTGGAGCTCTGTTAGTTCTAAGTCAGATACTTCAGCTAGTGTTTCAGAAGCCTTGAAAATCTCAAGTAGTAACTGAACTTGTAAGTTGTTTTGGTTTGTTGTGGCTTCGATTACTTGCTGGAGTGGTTCTTTAAAGTCTTTTTTATTGTGTAGGGATTTGACTTTTGAAGACAACAAGTACAAAGCTTGGGCAATTTGGTCAGTGTCGGCTTCTGGTATGGAACTAAGAATGTCTTTTGATGCTGTGAGGGGGTCTTCTTCAAGTTTAGCTTCTATGCTAGACATATTATAATTAAGGCTTACTTAGGTTTTCTAGGTTTAGAAGGACTTCTTTTTGCTTGTTTGTTGTCGTTGGTTTGTTGCGGAGGTTGTTTGTTAGGTTTAGCAGGACTCTTTGAAGGGCTTTTTGAAGGACTTTTTTTGGATTCCTCTGGTTGTTTAGCTCTAGGACTCATCTGAATGCTTTTGGATTCTTGAACTTCAACTTTGGGTGCTTCTGGAGTTTGGTTTTGTGGTTCTTGTGGTCCTTGTGGTTCCTGTGGTTCTTGTGGGTCTTCTGGTTGAATTTCTGAGTTTTGATGAGAGTGATTAAGGTACTCACTTTGCTGACTGAAGGTTTTATCCTGAGATTCAGTGTGGTTGGGTCTAGAAAACTCTGAAATAGAATACTTAGACCTTGAAGAGTGGTTTTTGATAGGAGGGAACTTAAGTCTTTTTTCTTGTTGAAAGTTTTTTACAAGTCCTTTCATAAGGCTGATTTCTCCTTCTTTCTCACTAAGTTTTTTTTTAAGGTCTGAAATGACTTTTTCTTGTCTGCTGAAGTTACTAGAAAGTTGAGCTTGGGTTTTGAGATCGTTGATTTCTTCTTGGTGAGTAGCGATTTTAGCTGACTTTTCTCTTAGTTTGGATTCCAAGTTAGACACTACTTGGTCTTGGGACTTAACTTTGTTCAGTAGTTGTTGGAGTTGCTCATCTCTTTTCAAAACTATTTGGTCGTTGTTAGAAACGTCAGCTTTAAGTTTTTTGACTTGGTAGTTTAACTCTTTGATATTTTTTTCTAAGTTTCGGACTTTGTTTTCTAGTTGCAGTTTTTCTTTGTACAGGTTGTCGCTGATGGACTCAAAGTACTTAACTTCAAAGGACTTTTCTTTCCTAAGTAAACTTTACTCGTATTTAGCTATTACTTCTTGGGTGTGTTTGTCTTTTTCTAGTAAGTTGGTTTCAAGTTCTTTAATGGTCCCTTGGAGGGTTTGTTTGTCAGCTGTGAGTTGTTTGATTTCGTTTTGGAGGGTTTCTTTGGCAGTGCTGAGTTGATTAATTTTGTTTTCTAGTTGTTTGTTTTTGTTTTCAGTGTCTTTGAGCTGTTGGTTTATTTGGGAGTTAAGGTTTTCTTGGTTGTTTAGGGTGCTTTGGAGTAGTTTGAGTCTTTTCTTGAGTTCTTCTACTTGGCTGTCTTCTTGGGTTGTTTGGTTGAAGTGTTCTTCTATTACAGATTTTTCTTGATCGTTAGAGTAGTCAATGATAAAGCTATGTTCACTCCCTTCAGCAACTATTTGTCCCTTCATAAAAGCACTTAAAATAGAAGCAAAGTCGCACTGAAGTCTGTTCCCCGTCCAAATAATGTTGCCTTCTGCTAGAAGAACTGCTTTAGGAACAGAGTTCACTTGCATAGACTTGGCAGTTGGGTGGGACAGTTTTTGGTTGCCTAAACTATACCCTTCAGGTTGCTCAGAGTCCCCAGCATAAATACCTAAAAATTCCAACTCTGAACTCCACTCTGGGTGGTTTTCCAAAATTTCTTTGTTTTCCTCTAAAACTGACTTAGAAGTTTCATCGTAAAAGTCCAGCAACATTTTGCCTCTGACTGGGAAGTGTTCAGGTTTTTCCTTGGAGTTACTCCAAACCTCTATGCTTTTTTGGTTAGGTTTAAGTGGACGCTGGAACTTAGACTCTTCCATATCTTAAGTATTAAGTATTAGTCTTTTTTCTCGTAGGAGTCTACTTCTTGGACAATGCTGAAAGGAGTGGTTTTTTCCACTAAAAGGTAGTCTCTTAACAAAACAGCTAAGTGCAAAAGCAGCAGCAAAGCTGAAGCAAAAGGCCTAGGTGGGTAGTGCATGTACACGTACTCTATGGCTAAGAACAACATTAACTTAACTGCTGTTTGTTGTCCGAAACAAATAAAGAAAGGTATGGAGTAGTAGTACCAGCTGTAAAACTGGTAGTGCAGGGACCTTGCACAAAGCACTCCAAAAAAGTTACAGCTGAACAAGGTGTAGATGCAAACTGCTTAGTTCTTACTGAGGGGGTCGATGCTGCGAATCTTTTGAGAGGGGTTCTTCAACTCTTCTAGCGAAACAGGCAAGTTAAGGGACTTTATGCGGCCTTTGAAAGTGTTTCCATAAGAAGCCTTTAGGAACAAGAACCCCAAAAGCAATGTTAAGTGCAAACACAACAAACTCAAGTGGAACAACCTAGACTCAAATACCTGCAAAGGCAAAAACTGCCAGTTCACGGACCACTTCATTTCAAACTGCCTTCCAAAATCAAAAGCACGGTTGAGGTAAGCAGAATAGTTTTGGTACAGAAAAGGAGCAGCTATCGCAGTCTGAAAAACTACAGTGTAAACTACTGAAACAATGGTTTTTCTGTAGTTCATGCTCCAGTTAATAAGTAGCAACAAACCTGGCAAGTACAACAGGATGTTCATTTTAACCGACAAAGCTAAGTTAAACCACAAAATAGCTGCACTCCATCTGTTCTCAGAACACCTTTTGACACATACATGCATGAAAGTCATAGCTACAGGGTCGTTGAAAAGCCTCAGCAAAAAAATAGAGTGCACTCGGTAAGAAAGACAGCAAAGTATCATAGCCAGAGGCCCTGTGCTTCTTTTAATCTTTTTGTAAATTGAAAGCACAGTGTACAGGTTAACTAAGTAGATTCCCAAAAAGATGTACTGTGCTAACAAAACGTTTTTCCCGTAGTCACAAACGTAGTAAAGCAATGAGTAGATGTATACAAAACCTGCAGGGTACACCAAAGGCCCAGTGTCTCCTTTTAGGTTGTAGTAGTTCCAGTCTCCTTTTAAGAACCCTTCCACTTCTTGCATGTAAGCTTTCCAGTCTATTTCTGTGTAGCCTCTGTAGTTAATGATAACTATCCCTGCTATCAGTTCTCCCAACAACAATATCCCTAGTTCGCCGTGACGCTTCAAAAACTCAAGCATTAATATTATGCAGTTTGTAATTGATATTTAATGGCAGCTAACAGAAAAACTATCCACTCAATCATCCAAGAGTCAGCAGAAAATCGAACTCTAGAAGACAAAAGCAGAGAACAAGAGTTACTCACCCAAAACAAACCCAAGCTGCTTTCCTACATAAACAACAGTGTGCTGGGTTCCCAAATCCCTATTCCGACGCCTTTTGGATCACGCCCTTTAGTGTACGCTGACTATACTGCATCTGGCAGAAGTTTGTCTTTTATCGAAAACTACATGCAAAGTGTGGTTCTGCCAACTTACTCCAACACACACACCTACACATCTTGGGTGGGGCTTCAAACCAGTTTTTTCAGACAAGAAGCCAGGGCCCTCATTGAAAGGGCTTTGAATGCTTCAGAAGACGACGCAATTCTGTTTTGTGGAAGTGGAAGCACTTCAGGAGCTAACAAGTTAGCTGAAATAATGCTTAGAACTAACTGGGGACACAAAACTTCTTACTTCCAACAGAACAGGTGGGGTTCTTTTGACTGCAAGTTGTGCAACATGGCTTTTGCAACCCAAGGAAAGTACTTCAGCCACATTAAGTCTGAGTTTCACTTAAACAGACTTCCTAAAGAACAGCAAGTCATTCAAGCAGGCACCAAACCTGTTGTGTTTGTTTCTATAATGGAGCACCACTCCAACATTTTGCCTTGGAGAGAAGCTGGAGCTGAAATAGTGGTGATTCCTGAAGACCAAACTGGCAAAGTAGACCTGCAGTTCTTAGAAAATGAACTCAGCAAGTACAGAGACTACCCTTACAAAGTAGGGTCTTTTTCTGCTGGGTCCAACGTGACTGGAATAGTATCGGACGTAAGGGAAATCACAAGGTTGCTTCACTCTTACAATGCTTTGGCCTTCTTCGACTACGCGGCAGTGGCTCCCTACGTGAAGATAAACATGAATCCTTCCAAAGAAGAGTCAATAGATGCTTTGTTTTTGTCAGTGCATAAGTTCGTAGGAGGACCTGGAACTCCAGGAGTACTTGCTGTAAAAAAGAGCTTGCTGAGCAACGAAGTCCCTACGACTCCTGGAGGGGGAACTGTTTACTACGTAACTGAAAAGGAACACACTTACTTACTGAATCCAGAAGAAAGGGAAGAAGGGGGCACTCCAGACGTAGTAGGCTCAATTAGAGCTGGCTTGGTGTTCCAACTCAAAGAAGCAGTTGGTGAAGACTATATTCACGAAAGAGAAAGGTCAATTTCGCAGAAGGTGACAGAAAGACTACTGAGAAATCCCAACATTCAGTTACTTGGAAGTACTGAAACAGAAAGAATACCTATTTTTTCTTTTATGGTGAGGTGCGGAGGCAAGTTTTACCACTACAGCTTTATTTGTGCACTGCTGAACGACTTGTTTGGGATAGAGTCTCGAGGAGGATGTGTGTGTGCTGGGCCTTACACATTCAGCTTGCTAGGAATACCTTACGAGCTTTCGGTGGAGCTAGGAAACGCCCTTAACGAAGGCTACGACTTGTTCAGAGTTGGGTTTGTGAGAGTCAACTTCAACTATTTTATGAGTGAAGAAACTATAGACTACATACTGGATGCTATTGACTTTGTAGCAGAAAACGCTATTTGGTTTTTGCCTCAGTACAAGTTCGATATGGAAAGGTCAGCATTCATGCACAGAGCTTATAGCACAAAAGAAGGCAGGCACAAAGCCAGGAAATGGATCAGTGAAGTGACTTACGCCACGGGAGAAATGTCTTTTCCTAGTTACGACTCTGAAAACCTAAACAACTTAGGCAGTTACATACAAGAAGCCCACAAACTTGCTCAAAACATCAAAGAAAACAGGTATGCGCACTTCTACATGTCTGACAACACTCTAGAAATACCTGCCCACCTCGAACACTTGCGTTGGTTTATACTTCCCAGTGAAGCGCTGACTTTCGTAAAGGGGCGAAACATCCAACTGAGCACTTCTGAGTCTCCTTTTTGCCCTAAAAACTACTCACACGTGTCCTTAGAACCTAAACTCCCAGAGCCACTACCTACTCCTAAGCGCAAAGATAAGAAAAAGAACCCTTTATTTCCAAAAGTTCCTAAAAAAATCATCAAAAGAGTCATGAACGCAGTTAACGACTTCGACATGATTAAAGAAGGAGACAGAATCCTAGTCTGCATCAGTGGAGGAAAGGACTCCTTAACTATGCTCCACGCCCTTAAGCAGGTCCAAAGAGTTTCACCCAAACACTTTGAAATCGGAGCAGCAACAGTAGACCCCCAAGTACCTGAGTATGACCCTTCACCTTTGAAAACTTACTTAGAAAAACTAGCCATTCCTTACTTCTACGAACAGTACCCCATAGTTGAGTTAGCTTCTGCCAAAATGACCAAAAAGGTGTCTTTGTGTGCTTTTTGTTCACGCATGAAAAGAGGCATTTTGTACAGCTGTGCAAGAAGAGAAGGCTACAATGTCCTAGCACTAGGTCAGCACTTAGACGACTTAGCAGAGAGCTTTGTGATGTCTGCGTTCCACAACGGTCTTTTAAGAACTATGAAGACTCACTACGTAAATGACCAAAACGACTTAAGGATCATCAGGCCTCTTGCTTACGTCAGAGAACGCCTTATGAAAGAATATGCTGAAGAAGCAGAACTCCCGGTTATAGTTGAAAACTGTCCAGCTTGCTTTGCAGCTCCCACTGAAAGACACAGAACTAAGTTGTTGCTTGCTTCGCAAGAACAGTTGATTCCTGACTTGTTTTCTAGTTTGTTAAGAACCATGAAACCCGTTATGTCCGGGAACTTTGAAGAAGTCAACACTAAAAGGCCCAGAAACGAAGAAGAAGAAGAGTGCCAAGAATGCGTGTTCAACCCAGTATAACTTAAGATGTTCACGAGTTAGCTGTACCTAAGTTCAGTAGCAATCAATCTAATAGTTCTGTCTGCTTGGTTTAAAACAGAACCCCATTTGGGTCTTAAACTTTCGTTAGCAGTAAGTGCTTCTCTAGCCCTGAAAGTAAGTTCTCTAAGTTCATCCAGTAATTCTTGGCTTGCCACCCAAGATTTGAGTTTTTCTTTAAGTTCAACTAAAGAGTTTTCTAGAGTTTGCTTCTTCTGGAGGTCCAAATTACTCAGGTAAGAAGTAACTTCTTGTTTCTCGGCTTCAGAGAGTTCTTCGCACTGGCACACAGGCATTGAAACTTCTTTAGGACTTGTTTGGAGTTCCCCTTTGACCATCAAAATCTTAATGTCCAAGAGGCCAGGCATCTCTTCAAGGTGCCTTTTTTGGCAGAAGCCCTGAGGAACTTGCACGTTGTAGTTGGACTGAACTTCTTCGTCCATTCCTTTCCAGTCACGTGCTAAAAGCCCCGTAGGAACTCCAGTTACCTGTGCTATTGACCCTTCGTCTATGCGTAAATAGTCACCTAACTTAATTCTTCGTTCTATGAAGTGAAGCTTTTCAGTACTGTTTCCAGTGTTGTAAAGAATGTCTTGAACTTGGCCGTTTTTGACAATAACTTTGTACCTGAGCTCTAGTCCTCTGGCGTCTAGTTTCCATTCCTGGTAGTCTTCTGAACTCTGCTCAGGTAGAATATACACGGCTTCAATAGGAACTTCTTCTTTCATGTCGTCTAAGTGCACGTGCACTACATTCAATATATTCGGAGACAGTTCTTCAGTGAAAACTTCTATCAGGGACTCTTGTACTAGTCCGCACTCGTCACTGATTTGAATAGCTTCAAACCTAACTTTTCCTTCTTCTTTGTTAACCACTTCGTTGATTTGGTTTTGTTCCTTGTTAAATCTGATTTCGTAGTTCTGCAAACTGATTCCAGAGGGTTCAATATGCACAGGACAGCAAATTTGCTCGTTTTCGTCAATAGTTACTATTTGGTATTGTATTCTGATTTTGTTGTTTTCCAAGTTGGACAAAAAAGCCTCGGCTTCTTGTCGAGGAAGAGCACTGAGTGTTCCTAAATCTTCCAAGTTCTTAGACACTTCTTTGGTGTCTTCAAAAGCAATACCATTGTTGTCAAGTAACTGAACCATAAGTACTTTTAGGCTTTCAGAGTCAAAGGAATCCACTAGGTAAGCCTTTTGGTCATCGCATATGATAGACCCGGTTATTTCTGAAGAAATAGAATTTACGAGGCTTTTGAGTTTTTGCTGTCTTTCTTCTAAAATGGGTGCATAGCCCTGTTTCATAGCTGTCACTTTAGCCTCAAACTCTTTGCGGAGTTTTTCTTCTTGTGCAGAGATCTCTTCTTCAAGTTTAGACTTTTTTTGTTTTTCGTCGTTAATTCGACTTAAAGTGTGCGTAAGAAAGGTGTTCCTGGACATTTGTTTGATGAGTGAAGGTTCTTCTAGGACCTCTTCTGTTTTAGGAAACTGTATTTTGGCAAACTGACCTGTCATCCTTGAAAAGAACTTAAGTGACTTGCTCATGAAAGCTTTAGTTGTAGAAGTTTTTTGAGACTCCAACTCAGACTCAAGTTGGTTGATTCTTTCTTGCATTTGCGAAACGATCTCTTCAGCCATTTCTTATAGTTTATTAAAAGTCCTGAATCAATATAAATATGAACTTGATTTTAGCTGTGCTGTTACTGGGAGGACTAGTTAGGGCGCAAAAAGGGGAGCTAGTTCTTATTAGTACTGAAAGTGGAGTGGTTCATGCAATAGACTCGTTGACAGGTAACGCAACTTGGCACATCGACACAGGTTCCCCCTTAGTTTCGATCCAATCCAACCTTTCAAAGGTTCCTTTGCAGTGCACCTCTGAAGGAGTTCTTTATTTCATAGACTCCAATGATCAGTTTAGTAAGTTAGAACATTCCCTCCAAGACTTAGTTGGAATGTCTCCTATCCGAATCCCAGAACTCCCTAATGTGCTTTTGTTGGGGTTTAAAACTTTTAAGGTTTTTAGAATCAACGCTAACAACGGAGAGTTTTCTCTAGAAGACGCGGACTCCCACACGTGTCCCCACGTAAACGACCCATTTCCAAACTCGTTTTTAATAGGCAAAATGGACTATTCTATAGTGGGAATAGACGACACTACTGCAAAGGAACTTTGGAATATCACGGTTTCGCAGTTTGTTTCTTTTAACTCAGAAAACAACAGTTTGGAAAAAAGACAACTAGCACTAGAAGCTAACTTGGAAGCCCCTATCTCCTCAGTGCACAGAATCTCTAAAGGCAGTGCAATCTCTGAGAAACTCAACTATCGCCCCGAAGAAACTGAACTCTCTAAAGGACTCTTCGACTTAAAAGTTGGGGCTTTAGGGCTGTTGGTAACTACCACTGTTGCAATATACGTTGGTTTTAAAATAGGCAAAAAAAAGTCCCAGGAAACTAAATCTTTTCCTGAAGAAAGTTTTTTGAGTGAAGATTCTATTATTGGAGAAAGTTCCTTCAGCGACCACTTTGAGTTTGAAAGGAAAGACACAGCCATTGTGCCCTATAACCCTGAAACAAGCCAAAAATCATGCATGGAAAAGTTCTTTTCGCACGACAAAGAAATTTACTATGACAATTCCTACGTGACTCATAAGCTAAGACTAAACAAATCTCTGGAAGAAGCCCTACTCATCAAAGAAGAAGTTTCTACCAAATCCCTTAAAATCACTCCAGAACTCCAGGAACTCTGCAAAAAGTACATTCCTCCCAACGACGACAACAAAAGCGTAGTTGAGTTTTATCTTGACGAGTGCAAAGAAACCCCTATGCTTGAAAGCTCCGACAAGTTTGAAGAAATCATTGAGTATCTAGACGACGGCCACTACGAAAAGAAGTTTGACTACAGAGGGTACTTAGGCAGAGGAGGATTCAGCCAAGTACACCTAGCCAGACACAAACTTGATGACCAACTCTACGCAATCAAAATAGTCCGTATGAAAGTTACTGCCAAACAAATGATCTACCAACACAAACTGTTTAGAGAAGTTACTACTATTAAGAAGCTTTACTCTAAGTACGTTGTGAGGTACATCACTTGCTGGGCAGAAAGAGAAACTGAGAAGCAACTAGCACTTGAGTACTCCAACGAAGAGTACTCTGAAGACTGCAGTGAGTCAGATAGTTGTTTTGACTCGCAACTATCTTTTAAAATGCTGAACGAGTACATGAATGTGCTGCTTTACATTCAAATGGAGTACTGTGAAGGAATGACTCTTAAAGACTGGCTGGAACAAAGAGACAGACAAGTCAACCGAAAAGCTAACTTCCACTTGTTTACGCAGATGCTGAAAGGAGTCAAGCACATCCACGAAAACGGCATTATACACAGGGACTTGAAGCCTTCGAACATCTTTATTGACAAAGACAACAACGTGAAAATAGGCGACTTCAACTTAGCTACAATGATGGACGAGAAACTAGACAAGAGTCTCCAAAGACACTCTATGAACATAGGCACCCCTCTGTATCTAGCCCCAGAACAAGCCAACTCACGCACTTACAACCAAAAAGTAGACATTTTCCCTTTAGGCTGCATTTTACTTGAGTTGTGTTGTAAGTTCGACACTCAGCACGAAAAATTCATAACTGTAAAAGACCTAAGGGAGCATCAAGTTCTTCCTGAAGGATTGACCTCTGAGTTTCCTTTGGAGTCCCAACTCATTCTTCAAATGACTTCTCCTAACTCCGACGAAAGACCAACTGCTCAATCTTTGCTTAAAAGCGACATCCTTGAAAAGTGGAGTTCCCAAGTAAACTAATTTAACTCTACCTTGTAAGCCTCTCTTCTCCTCCTTCGAGGGCCCAAGGAAACTCTTTCTTAAGTTCTTCTTCTACTTCAGGCGTAAAATCTTGCTCAATTCCATATTCAGAGGCAATCTGTTCGACGCTTTTTCCTTTAAAGTTGCATGCAATAAAGGCTAGTCCTAACTCTAAAAGACTTTTGATGTCTAAGTAGTTGCAAGCCAGAATCAAGTTGATTACTTCGTCTTGGGACATCGACTTAATGAACTCTGCGTCCCAGGAGTCTTCAACAGCATCTGCTATTTCATTGCTAGGAATTGGCTTTTTGGGTGAAGCGCCTGACTGGAACTCGTGGTGGATTGCATACTCAAGTATCTTTTCCAGCATAGGTTTAGTCACTATGTCGAGTGGAATCTCTTCATTAGGGCCTGAGTCGTCCAAAACGTTCTTAATCAGTCCACTTAAGTTTGCAAATTCAGGCTTGGTTTTTACGTGTTCTCCGTCTTTAGTCACTAGAGTGATTTCTTCTGACATTTAAATTATGGTAATTTACTAAGACGTCAGACAAATGTCACTTCCGCACTTTTCTGCGTAGTAGTCTGAAAACACTGAGCGGACTTCTTTAAGGTCTTGTTTAAGCATTTCTACATCTTCTTTAAGCGAGGTTTTAGGGTACTCAATTTGTTCGTCCATTCCTAGTAAGTAGTTGATAGAAACTTCTTGGCCTTCCCTTGAAGACTTTACTACTTTTAACAAGTGCCTGATGTCTAACATTGCTTTGTGGACGTTTTGGGCTAGCACACGGTCTGAAAGTTCATACTCATCAGAGATCTCTTCAAAGGACTGCTTGAGTTTTTGGTTTTCAGTTTCGAGAAAAGAGCACCTTGTCCGAAGATCTTCAAGTTCTTGGAGTTCTTTGGGGTGGTCTAAGGCTGCTTTGAGTTCTTTGTTTTCTTTCTGGAGTTCTTCAACCAGTTCAAAGTACTCGTTTTTTTCTTGCACTTGTTTTTTTTCTGTGATTTCTTTTTTGAGACTTGCGAGTTTCCGGTCTCCTTCAGCAACTAGTTTGCCTAGTCTGCGGACTTCACTATCTAGTTTAGCTTTTAGTTCATTTTCGGTTTTTTGGTAGTTTTCTTTGAGTTTTTTTAGTTCTTCTGTTTTGTGTTTTAGTTGTTTTTCTAAGTTCTGGATTCTGGTCTCGGAGTCTTCACTTAGGTTGAAACTAAGTTCTTTGACTCTATTTTTGAGGCTTCTGTTTTCTTCAAGGAGTCTGTTGGCTTCATAGTCTTTTTCTTTTAGTTTGTTTCGGTAGATTTTTTTGTCGTACTCTGCTTTTTTGAGGTAACTTGAGCACTCTTGGAGTTCAGTGTTTCTCTTCCTGAGTTCTGACTGCAACTCAGCAATGCTTTTCATGGAGTTTTCGGACATTTACAATTACTTTATTTTAGCTAAGTCTGAAAGCAAACTAGCTGTGTCTATGCCAGCCATAGAGGCGTTGTCTGCGTTGACTAAGCTCTCAGCAATCTTCTGTTTGAAAGACTGAAGGCCTAGAATAGTTTCTTCAAGTGTATCCTTAGTAACTAGCCTGTAAACGTTAACTATGTTTTTTTGGCCTATTCTGTGAGCTCTGTCCATAGCTTGTAAGTCCTTCACAGGGTTCCAGTCGTGGTCTATAAAAATAACTACGTCTGCAGCCTGCAAGTTCAGCCCTAGTCCTCCTGTTTCGGTAGTTAACAACATCAGTCTGACGTGGGGGTCAGAGTTAAACTGCAAAGCTAGTTCTCCTCTTTTTTCGGCAGAAACACTCCCGTCCATTCTGAGGTAAGCAGAAGTTGGGAAACAAACCTTTAAAAGCGAGTCTTCCAAAATGTCTAGCATACTTTTCATCTGTGAAAAGACCAGTGCTTTATGCCCACTGCCTGCTTCTTCTGGAACTTCGCAAGAAACTAAGAGTTCTTTGAGCGCTTGAAGTTTAGGTACTTCTTCTAGAGGCGGAGAAACTTCTGGCAGCACAAGTTTAGGATGGTTACAAAGTTTGCGCAGAAAAAGTATTTCGTTGAGGGGCTGGGGTTCTGGGTTTTCTTGGTAGTAGTTTCGAAGCAGACTTTTCTGAAGAGGAGACAAGTCTACAAAGTAGTCTTGAATTAGCTTTTCAGGAAGATCCTGGAGAACGTCTTTTTTGAGTCTGCGGAGAATAAAAGGAAGCACTTTCTTGTGCAGAGTGTTGAGTTTTTTAAGGGCTTTGCACTCGTTGTGGAAAGCAAAAGTTTTTCTGGACTTTTTAGGAGTTAGGTACTTTTGGTACTGTTTGCTGAACTCTGAGTGAGTTCCTAAGAACCCTGGAATTAAGAACTCAAAAAAAGGCCATAACTCTAAAACTTTGTTTTGCAGAGGAGTTCCTGTTAAAATCAAGCGGAACTCTCCCTTGAGTCTTTTAATAGCTTTGTAGGTTTTGGTAGATGGGTTCCTAATTATATGGCCTTCGTCCAATATCACGTACAAAAAATTCCTAGACTCTAAGTCTTGGAGTTTTCTTTTAAGGCTATGGTAAGACACCACCACTAGGGTGTTTTCTGTATTCTCTAAGTTATCCGCAGTTTTGGCCTTTAAAACTTCTTCCGAAAAGTACTTTTTGACTTCGTAGCACCATTGAGGAACCACTGAAGAAGGAGCCACTACTAGTGAAGTGCTTCCTGGGTTTTCTTTGTGACTTTCTGCCACCACACACAAAGCCTGGATTGTTTTGCCCAGTCCCATTTCGTCACAAAGCATCCCTCCTAGTTTAAACCTTCCAAGAAACCTCATCCACTTTACTCCTTCTAACTGGTACTTGCGGAGTTCACATCCCATTGAAACCGTAGGAATGTACTCAGGAATCTCGTAGTTGCCTTTTAATTGCCCCAGAAACTTAAGACCCTGCTCTCTGTAAGGCTGCAAGTCCTCTGGAATCTTTTTTGAAGGAGTGTCTAGCATGGTTGCCTGCAGGATCTCTCCAAAGAACTCAGTTACAAGTGGGCCTCCTGCACCAACACTTTCTAAAAGCGGAATTAACAAGCAAGGACAGTAAGGAATATAACTTGGGTAGGCTTCTGAGGCAATTAAGTCTTTTAAGAGGGGTAAGTAAAAAGTTTTCTTTTCCTTCAAAGAAGACAAAGTGCACCTTGTGAAAATAGAGTGGGTGTCTTGCACCTGAGTCAAAATGTTCAAAAGACTAGAGTGCAGGTCTTCTTTGTAGTGTTTAACTAAGTTTTCAAACACCAAAGTATACTGAGAAAACAAACTAGGGTGGATGTGAAAAGTCGCTTTTTCCAGAAAACTCAGGTTCACTAAAGGCTCACTAAGTATACTCCCAAACAACTTAAAACGCTCAAACACCTTTTCTTGGTGGGTAACTTGTAAGTGCTTCAGCACAGGCAAGGGGTCATTTTGAGTTGTGTTTTGAAGTATTTTATCATTGCAGTTCCTTTCAGTCAACAAAAGGGTGAACTTAGCAATTGTTTTTGCAAATAAGCTTTTCAAAAAAGAAACAGACTCGTGCTTGTAAGCAGTAACTATACTCTGTATTATGGGAGTGATCTTTTGAGGCAGGGGCACTCCTTTCATGCAAATCTTAGAAAGTTTGTAACAAACAAACCCTTTGTGTCTGAACTCCAGCAAGTTAGGCTGAGTTTGGGCTGTCAGCTTGTTTAAGAGTTCTTCGTAGTTTAAGTGGTCAGCTATTCCTAGGGTCCAAACCATTTCACTGTAAATTCCTAACCTTCGACCTTTTCTTTTTAACTTAGCCACTGCTTTGCTGAGGTTAAGTATTCTGCGGTACTGCAGAGACTCTAAGTAGTTATTGCTCCCTACGTCTGCTGAAGTGTCTGTGTAAATAAAGCTGTAAGGGTTTGACCCACTCCACTCTCCGTAAACCAACATAAAACCAAAGTGGTTAGGGCACTTCTGACTAACTAAAGTGATATAGTCTTCCCAGTAAAAGTCCAGCAAACGCTCCAAGTCAAAGCTTTGTGACAAAGTTTCTATTAAGTTCAGACAAGACTTAATGATTTGGGTGTCGTATTCCATCAGGGTTGCTTGCATCAGCAACCTAAAAAGTTGTTCTGGCTCAGTAACTTGACTTGGAATCAGTGCTTGAAATATTGAGTAAAGTGTACTTCTGACTGAACTCAAGTTGTGAAAAAACAAAGAGTACAAACTTTTTAAACTGCAGGTGACTTTGCAGCCTATTTTAACTAGTTTTTCCAAAACTTTAAGTGCGTAAACTAGGTACCCGCTTAAGTCGTCAGCTTTTTCTATGAGTTCTCCTAAAGAGTCTTCTAAACTTTGGTCTCTGTTTATTTGGAGTTCTGAAAGAATCTTGCAGGCTTCAGTTACTACGTCTTCTGGTCCTACCAAACAAGCCTTTACCTTTTCGTAAACTTCTGAGCTGGCGAACTTACAAAGCCTCAAAGCCAGCAAGGGACCTTGGGGTTGGGCTTCTTGGAGCATTTCACACAAAACCCTTTCAAGTTCCTTTGAGTTAGTTGGTTCTTTTGCCAAGGCAATGATTTCAGCAGAAACATCTCTAAGTGGGTATTCAGGCAAGTCGCCCGAGTAGTCAGCTACTTGGTCTTGGCACAAAATAAGTAAGCTTCTGCACATCAAGTCCTCTCGGCACTTCTGACACAACTGATTGTGGCGCAATATAGCCCTTACTGCATGGCTTGCAGAGAGTTTGTGTTCCCAACTACCTGAAAGGATACTTTCTCTAAAGGTTTCAAGTACTTGCTGGAAGCCCTGGAGTTCCCTATGTGTTTTTTTAAGAGGTGGAGTTTGGAAGTTCTGTAGAGTAAGACAAACACTAGGGCTTACGCACTGGTAACTTACTTTAGAAAGGATTTGTGAGATCGAGAGAACAGCTGAGCTCACTACTTCGGGAGTGGAGTGGAAAACTAAAGGGGCAACCTCAGAAATAACTAAGTCAGGGTCTTCACAAGCAAGTTCTCCAAGTTGAAACGCAGCTATTTCTGAGAGTTCTTGGGATTTGTTGGACTCAATGTATTCTTTTAGCTTTTTGATTCTGCCTTCCATTAATGTATTACTAATCTTAATTTAAGTTTACTTGAGTTTTGACAGGGATATTGAGCTAATTATTCTGTTTTGGTTCTTAGCGTCAACTTTGTAGGAGTCTTCGTAGGAGTATGAGCCTAGTTGGTTTTTATAGATTTTAGGGTCTTTTTGGTACTTAGTTCTGTAGCCTTTCTTAGAAGCAACTTGTTTGTGGAAGTTATGCGGAGTTCTTATAGGAGTGAACGACTTTTGAGAAAGCAAGTGGTAGTAGTGCATAATAGGGAGTTCTTTTTTTTGGGGTTTCACATTCGAATTTACACTTTTGGGGTTTTTAAAAGGTATTACCTTGTTTTGTAGTCTGAAACTAGACTGTCTACTCATAGCAGGTGGGGAGTTTTGTAGCCTGGGTTTGTCTTTTAGGTTTTTACTGTAGTACTTAGTGATGTTTAGTACGGAGTGGGAGTTTTCTCTTATAGAATTATTGCTGTTGGTTCTGTAAGGAGTGGTTCTGCGCTTTATGCTTAAATGCCGACTGGGAGAAACTTGATTGCTGATTTTGGGACTAAGTTGCTCAATGCCTACGTTGAGCTGGTGCTTAGGTATTGACAAAGGTTCTAAGTTTGGTTTTTTTGATAAAAAGTTGATTCCAGAGGAACATTGAACTCCTATGCTAGACTGAGACTCAAAGAATTCGCTTTCTTGGGTTTGGGAATCTTTATTGGATAAGTGGTAGTTGACGTCAGTCAAAAAGGTGTCTTTTCTGAGGTTCCGAGCTAGTTTAGAAAAAAGCTTTTTCTTATTGGATTCCGACTTCAGCATATTATAAAGCAAAAATGGATTTTAGATTTACAGCAGAAGTTAGTGTTTGCTTATTGCTTTTAGCAAGGATTTTTGGAATTTTTCCTAAGGATCCCCTTTGGATTGCTTTTGAAGTTGTGTTGCATATTTTTGGTTTAAAATTTATTATGTTCAAACAACCACTTAAAGATTCTCCCAACCAGAACTCTCCTACACAAAGTCTGCCTCAAAAGGGTTCTTCAACCACAAAAAACCCCAAAAGTGTCTCTTTCCGCACTGAAGAACCCAAGTCGGAATTCACTGAAAAGCCAAGTTTAAATCTAAATCCTTTACTTCCTAAGTCCCAAATGCGTTCTTTTGAACAAAAGAAACAAGAACTACTCCAAGTAGTTAGACAAGAAAAACCAGTCCCTCAAAAACTAAAGAACTACAACCAACAAATAAACTTCGAAGAAATCAAACAAACTACTACTAAAATGATCAGCGAGTTCAAACAAGAACTCAAGGGATCCTTTGACACCCAAAGAACCACTTCTTACAAGTCTCTAAAAGCTAAACAGTTTCAAGAACTCAAGAAAAAAGTCTTAGAAGCTCAAGACTCAGAACCTGTCATTGACATAGAAGAACCCTTAAAAACCAAACAAAACATTCAAAGTTCAGGTAAAAAAGTTAAGGCTAACTCCCCTGAGTCTAAAACTCAAATATTCGGAACTGTGCAGCCGAGTTTTGAAACTCCACAAAGAAGCGCACCTTTTGAGTTGCTACAACCAAGCATGCCTTTTGAACCTCCACAACTAAGCACGTATTTTCAACCTCCTCAGCCAAGCATGTCTTTTGAACCTCCACAACCACCCCAACTGGTTCAATCCTTCAGCTTTAACCCTGCACCAAGTTTCCAAAACTTCCCCAGTCACCCTTTACCTGAGGAACCCAAACAAAGCTTCCCCAACCCTTTCCAAAACTACAAACCCTCAGACACTGAGCCTTACCAAAACCTTTTTAAACCCCAAACAGCTCCTTCAAGCAAACCAAACTTGTCTCAATTCGATCTGTCCCACATAATTCCCGAAAAAACTCCTGGCAAACGCATGAATCCCAATAACTTCTACTTCAACAATTACGAAAACAAACTCCAGGAGTACAAAGAAGCTAAAACTTACATACAAGAAGACTACTTGTTAACTACTTTCAAAAAAGAAATCACTCAACTTTTCAGAGCAATTGACACTAAACTAACTGAAGACAAACTTAAAGAACTCCTCCAAAGGGCTCGAAGTTCTTTCTCTAAAATCAAAGCTGAAAAAATCCCAAATGCCCTTATTTGCTTAAGCTCAACTGCTGTTAAGTTGTTCCTTAATCAGTGCACGACTCTTAAAAACTCCATAGCTTTATCTAAGAACTACACTATGTTTATTTCAAACTTGTCAAGTTCTTACGGGCACCTTTTAGAAAAGGTTTACTTAGAAATCTACTCTAAAGCTGGAATCTTCATTCCTGAATACTTATCTCCTCAAAAAGTTGAGTCTAACATTAACTACGAAGACTTAAAAAGTGTTTACTACGCAAAAGAAGCCCAAATGATCCTTAACTCCAACTTAAACAAAACTAGGTACCTAGGCATGCTTTTTGCAGAGCTCCACAAAACTAGAAGTTTAGACAAGTTATGTGAGTGGGTTTCTAAAGTAGTGCAAACAGAAAACCACTTAGTGGATAGAAGTTACATTCCTGCAGTTCTAGGAGTACTTTGTGTTTCAGCTCTAGAAATCAAAAATAAATATAGTATACAGTTCCAAGTCTTAGTTGAAGAGTTCGCTAAAGACAAACTAGGCTTTTTAGAAACTAAATTCTCAACTCCAGACTACAAGTTGTTTTTAGACGAACTCAAACACTTTATTTTTACTTTGCAAGATAATAAGTTTTAGTATAAAGGGTATTGCTTAAGAGCGTTTTTAAGGATTAAACAATTGACTCTTTGACTTTCACAAGATTTATCAGTTATTTCGAACACAACAAACCCAGTAAATATCTTTCCAACTCCTCGACTAAACACAGCCAAAGAATTCACTATACTACAATCTCCGTAACAAGCATCCATTTGAAACTGCAACTCTAAACTTGTTTTTTCCAAGTTAATGTAAGCAACGTACTTTTCACCCCCTATCATAAGTATTCCCTGAGTTACAGGGATGCAGGCTATGTGGGATATGTTAGTTACTGCTACACTTAAAGTTTCCCAAAAGTCATGAGCTACAGTATACTTTTCAATAGTTCCTAACTTGTTGTTTTCGCTTGACCTGCCTCCTACCACATAAATATTGCTCCGGTAACTACAAACTCCCAGGTTCATTTTAGGCTTAGGTAAGTCACTCATGGTTTCCCAAGTCCTAGTTTCCAAGTTGAGTTTTTCACAAAAGTTAAAAGCCACTAAAGGCTTTTTAAGGTCAGATGCCCCTCCAATGCAGTAAACATAAGGGTGTAAGTAAACAGCGCCACTGTGGATCTTAGGGTAGTGTGAGTCTTGCAAACTAGTTATTCTAAACGTTTCTAGGTCGACCAACATAGTTTTTTGAAGGTTGAGTCCTTCTTTTAGGCCTAGAATTAGCATTGTTTCTGGTATTAAAAGACATCTACTGCTAGGAACTAAGCCTTGTAAACCTTTTGTGTACAACTTAGTGTTTTTTAGTAAAAGAAATTCATCATAAGAAGCAAGGACCCCTTCCCAGGGACCACTTAGGCAGTTGTCAACTGCTTCAGAAACCTTGTTATACTCTATTTTGAAACTCACATTATCAAGATTAAAATTCATTATTCTAAGGATAAATCCACAGTGAAGTCGTACTCAATAGTTGGCACCACTGAAGAAAGGAACTTAAGGAACACAAACATTGCATGGTGCACTTTAGCTTCAGTTCCGTTTTGTGCTAAGATTTCAATGAAGCTTTTCATCATCTTAGCGTGGTTGCAGGGATGAATGCTTACTTGGTTAGTTCCCAAACAAGGGTGCTTTTCAATAGTAACTGTTTTGTTGGCGTAGTCTTCCATAATGTCCTCAAACATTTGCTGAGGCGTCAAAGGAACCATGTTTTCGTCATAACCTGAAAGCCAGAGTCTGGGTGTTTGGTAGTAGGTGTCATAAGTTACTGAAAGGTCATATACACGGGTCCTTACAATGCTTTCTTCGGGTTCGTCAGCTTGCACATAGTTTCCTCCAAAAATGCTAGCTGCATTTTGGTCAAGTAATTGTTCGCCCTGCATGTCAGAAATATCAGGAATCTCTCCTTCGCTTTCTTGGTCTTGTTGAGGCTGTTCCAGAGTGATTTCTCCTATTTCTTCAGGGCCTTCTTGGTGTGCATGCGTTAACACGTACCCTTCTTCGGTTTCTTGTTCTGACTGGTCAGAGTCTTGGATGTTTTTAATCCTTTTGCGACAAGGAACTCCTCTAGTAATCAAGAACTGTTGCTGGTCAGGAAGATGCTTCTGTTCGCAGCCTGGAGCACTTGGAGACCAAGACCAGGTTGGGCATCTGTGAACTAGTTGGTCTCCTGCAAGCTGGAACTCTTCAGGAGTTAAAGTTCCTTTTTCCAAAAAGTGAGTTTCAGTGGGCAGAGACATAAAGTTACTTGCTACGCTTCTGTAAAAGTTTCCAATCTTATGCGATATTTTTTCCATTAATTATAAAAGATTATAAACTAATGTCCAATACTGAAGTTACTACCGAAGCCAAGCAAGAGTACCAAGAAACACAAGTAGACCAAAACCCCCTAGAACTTCTTAACACAGCCGTCAAAATCAAGGACCAAGCCAACATATACTTCCGGAATCAGCAGTACTACGAAGCAGTCCAACTTTACCACAAGGCCTTTGAAACCTTCAAGCCTGGCGAACAGTGCCCAGAAGCCATTAAGCAAGAGTACAACAAACTCAAACTTGCAATAATGACTAACCTAGCCTTGTGCTTTCTGAAAATCAACAGACCCTCTGAGGCCAAACTGCAGTGCGAAGAAGGACTTAAAGTTTTCCCAAACAACTTAAAGTTGACAAACTACCTAGGGTTCGCCTTGGCTGACTTGCAAGAGTACGAAGGTGCACTGAGGAAGCTGAAGCACGTTCAAAGGTACATGCCTGAAAACAAAGCACTTGAAGAGAAAATCAAAGAAGTGACTACTGCCCTTGACAAGTACAAGGAAGAGATGAGGAGGAGTTTCGGAGGAGTGCTCAATAAGTCCACTGAGAAAAAAGAAGACAACTCTCTGAAGTACTGGAAATGGGTGTTAACTGGAGCTGCTTTTTCACTTGGAGTAGGGCTCCTTCTGAGTAAAACTCTTAAACATAAACATACTTAATTCTTTTTATAAATGCAAAACATAAAGAAAAAAGCCACTCAGTGGAAAACTTACCTCACCAAAACTGGACTCGAACGCATGATAATAGAAGCCACTGACAACGAAGAACCAGTAATGCCCAATAGTCTTCTATACAGCATTGCTGACAGAACAGGTTCAGACCAAGACGTTCAGACCATACTTAAATGCGTTTGGGAGAATCTAAAAAGCCCTCCTAAGTGCTGGCGAAAAATATCCAAAACCATTGATTTGATCGAAACTTTGGTAAAGCTAGGCGACCCCCGAATTAAGCAAGAGTTCATTAACTCTGCTTTTAAGTTCAGGAGTCTCCAAGACTTTTCTTACCGAGAAGGAGGGGTTGAAAAGGCAGGACCTGTGCAACAGAAAGCCAGACAGCTTTACTACTTGTTGTCTAACCGAGAAGTCCTTGAAACAGAAAGCGAAAAAGCCAGACAACGTAGAGCTAAGTTTGTGGGAATTTCTTCTGACTTCACCACTGGCTACGGAGGCTCCTACCAACCTAACGAGTTTTACAGACCTAATTCTAGGAATTTAGGTGACTACGCAGGAGTTTTCCAAGACACTTCTAGTTACCAAAGCCCTGATATCTTTGCTAGTCAAAAAACTCAGCCAGGACTCTTTTGGAGCCAAGAAAGTTCTTCTCAGAAGTCTAGTGCAGTGCCCAACTTGTTTGCTGATGTTTCTGTGAAGAGTCAAAAGCCCAAAACTAATGCTGTTGGAAACCAGAATTTGTTTCCCCAATCCAAAGAAAACCCCTCCAACGCATTTCCTGACTTGTTTGGGCAGCCAACTAAGCAGCAAAATACTTCTGAATCCAACGCATTTCCTGACTTGTTTGGGCAGCCAGCTAAGAACCAAAATACTCCTGACTTGTTTGCTCAGAACAAACCACAAAGTACTCCAGACTTGTTTGGTCAAAACAAATCTGTTGAACCAAAAAGCACTCCTGACTTGTTTGCTCAACCACAAAAGACTCCTGACTTGTTTGCTGAGACTAAACCACAAAAGACTCCTGACTTGTTTGCTCAGCCACAAAAGACTCCTGACTTGTTTGCTGAGACTAAATCACAAAACACCCCCAACTTGTTTGCTGAGACTAAACCACAAAATACTCCAGACTTATTCACTCAGCCACAGCATACTCCGGACTTATTCACTGAACCACAAAAAACTCCAAATCCTAACGCATTCGCTGATTTGTTTGCACAACCAACTCAACCACAAAGCACTCAAGATCCACTTCCAGAAGCCAACATAAACCTATTCTCCGCTCAAAACACCCAACTTAACATTCCAGAAAAGCCTAACTTATTTAAAAACGTGTCGGTCAAAAAACAAGAACCCTCTAAAAACTTGCTATTTGAAGCCCAGACTTCAGACTACAGTCTTCCCAGCAACTTGTTTGAAAGTACCCAGTCCACCCAACCCGTTACTCAACAAACTAAAGTAAGAACCAACATGACCTTAAATGAACCTGCCATTGCTCACATAAAGTACTCTCCAAGCTTAGCCCAGCAACCCCAAGGAAAAACCTACCAGTCACTTGAAGAAAAACTGTTTGACTTCGGTTCTTTAGAAGCCCAGCCTAAAACCGTGAGGGATTACCGAGACATTCAACTTTAACTTAACAATTACTTGACTTAGAGTATTGCTATGTAACTCTTACCAGTATAAGTGGTTTCTCAAGCAAAGGAAACCCAAATAAAGAGTCTTTTATAAAAGCTGCACGTTCAACTGAGTCAAGGTGCAGGAACCCTTGGCCTTTAAGTCTGCCCTGAAGCAGTTCTAAGCTGCTAAGTCTTTTCATTTCGTATTCACTTGAAAAAGCATGCCTAATTAGTTTTAGCACTTGGTCTTCAGATACACTTTTAGGAAGGTTATAGAGGTACAAAGACTTACTTGGGGGTTCTTGTTTGCACTTGGACAGAATTTTATGTGGAATCTTGTCTAAAGGCAAACACTGAGTTTTTATGTCTTCTTTAGAAAGGAAGTTTGGAGTCTTGCATTCAAAACTAGTTTTAGGAATCTTTCTAGGAGTTTCTATTGGCTTTGAGTTTTCTAGTTCACTTGCAGCTGCGATTCTGTAAGACACTTCAGACAGTTCAGAAACTAGGTTGTGTGTCACGCTAATTCTGTTTATCTTAGCGTTTTCTTGGTACTCTTTAAGCTGCTTTTCTCTGAAGTAATTCAGTACTTGACTTAGAACTTCTATAGCTTGGTAGTTCAAGTTCTGTACAGTAATTAGTTCGTTGACTTTAGCACTTACAAAGTCGTAAATAGTATGGAACAAGTACTTAGGTTTAGGGTTGAATTCTGGAAAGTCTTCTTCTTCAGTGAAGGGAAGAGGCAGCATCATTTCGTGCATTAAGTCGCATACTTTTTCGTAGAAGTCTTCAACTCCTAGCAAGCACCTCGCAATGTTTAAAACAGTGCCTTGGTTAGCTGGAGGGTAAGGCATATTTAATTATCGTTTAAAGTCTCTGATCTTTATCAAGTTGTTGCACTGCTTGCCGCTCATTTTATTCACCAACCAAGTAGGAAGACTCCCTTTAGGGTCTACGTTGACCAAGTAAGTCACTCGGCACCTAGTTTCTGAGAGTTTTTCTATGTAAAACCCAGAAGCTAGAATTTCGCCTCTAACAGTTTTATTGCGTTCAGGAACTCCTGCGTCTACTGAGCAACCCACCACTAAAATGCTGCCTGAGTCTTCAATGTACTTCTTGGAAGCAAACACAAAGTCCCTTTCACTTACAGGCCAAGGAGCATGGAACCTGTTGTAAAGCACTCTGAGGTCAGACTCAAACTCTTGGACTAAAGTAGACTCCAGCAGCATTTCGTCCCACTCGTGTTTTCTTTCGTAATCCCAAATGATGTTAAATACTTCTTCTGGACTTCTGTCCATTTCAGCTATTGCTTTGATTAAGTGGATTCCTGAGTCTGTTTTTCTTTTGAAAGCCACTAGTTCTTGGGAGTTCTTAATGTTTTCCCACCCCTCAGTTTCAGCTATTAACTGCTTCAAGTAGTCTTTGCAGGCTTCTACTGAATTTTCTGTGGACTGCTTCAAGTCAGCTTCCATATTTCTAAATTCAAATGGAAATAGAAATCCAAGAAGAAAACACTAAAGTGTGCAACATGTGCAAAGAAGAACCTGCTAGCGCTACTCAGGAATGCCTTACCTGTGAAGTGCATGCATGCGACTCTTGCTCAGCAGCACACCTTTCAAACCCTAGGTTTGCACAACACAAATTAATAGCACTAGAATCTAAGTTCTTTTGCAAAAACCACTCCCAAGAAATGGTTCTTTTTTGTATAGACGACAAAAGAGCAGTGTGTGTAACCTGCGCTAAGTTTTCACATAACACTCACCGCGTTTTGGACTTTACGAGTGCCCTTGAAATACTTAAGCCCCAAATATCAGACTTGCAGAGTCAACTAAGCAACTCAGAGGAGTCACTGACAAAAAAAACTCATGAACTAGAAACACAAAAAACCAAACTAGAAAGCCAGTGTTCAGACATGCTTACGCAAATGAATTCTAGTTACGAAAAACTCAAAAGTGTCTTGGACCAAGAATTTCAAGCTGAAAAAGAAAACATCTCTAAAAAGTATCAACAAGAAAAACTCTTTTTAGAAGAAAAACTAACAAAGACCCAAGAAACCATCCAAATCCTAGACCAACTAAAACCTCCCAAAACCCACAAAGCCCAACTGGACTTTTTAGTTAAGTCTAAAGAAGCACTTAAGAGCCTTCCAGTTCTAGACAAGCCCAGACAACACAAGTTCCTCACTGAATTTGTTAGAAAAGCCCAAATGGGGCTGGACTGCCTCTGTTACTCAGACACTTCTTTTTCAAGCAGGTGGGCTTGCAGGTCCTGCAACTCTAAAAACTTCCCTAAAGACTTTGTTTGCCGCAAGTGCAAAACTCCTAACCACCTCATTGCTCTTGTAAAGCCTAAGCATTAATTTTCATATAGAGCACAATCATAATGCTAAAAAATAGCAAAAAGATAATTCCTAGCATAATGAGTTTATTCGTGAGTTCGCGTCTTTGAATGGCAGTGATGAGTTTATTGGACTTAGCTAGGTTAGAGTTGATCTCTGAAGAAGAAAAAGCTGCTTTTTCAATTTTGTCTCTTTGGGACTTGAGAGTCAGCATTGTGCCTTCTGCCACTCCTAAAGACTCCAGTGCTGACCTTTTGGAGTCTTCCAGTTCTCTTGACTGCTTCTCTAGGGCTTTGCCACTTTTGAGCAGCTTCTGATTTTCCATTATTACTAAGATGGGCTTGATGCACACAGTGACTGCAAGGTTCAACTCTTCCTTTTTCTTTGGATTAACAGTTATAGGCGTGCTTGCAGGGTTGAACGTAGTTAGCAGCTTCTTTATAGAGCAGCACTTCCAAACAAACCTTTCGAAAGTGCAGGTGAACTCTTTATACAGCAACTCTCGCTACCGCTGGGACGAAGCCAACCTTTCCTTTGACTTAGAAGCTAACTTAACAGATGTCTACAACTGGAACGTAAAACTGATATTTGCTTACATAGAAGTTGAGTACTACAAACCCGAGAAACACTCAGTAGTGGTTTGGGACAAAATTATCTGGCGAGACCAAGACAAACCAGTTGAGCTCAACTTACGTAAGGAAAAGGCCAAGTATGTTATGAGGACTAAGTCTTACGACCTCCGGAACACCACTGCTACTGCAAAACTCGAGTGGATAGTAGTTCCTATCACAGGGTTTACCTACAGAATGAGTTCGGAACCTTTTCAGTTTACCTTCCCTGCGAAGTATTCAATTTAATAGCTAGTTTCTAAAGTTGCTATTTAAAAAATGAAATCCACTATAAAGACTCAAAGAGTTGAGCGCTGCCAAGTAGCCGAAATACTTAGTGAACCTAAAAGACTAACTGACGTAGACTACAAACGCAAGAACCACGAACAACTCCGCAAAAAACAAGAAGAAAATCGCAGGAAGAAGGAAGAAACTCTCAACCCTCCAAAAGAACCATTCAAAATCAAACGTTTCCAAAAAGTTCAAAGCTTAGTATATAAGTCCCCTGAAGAACAAAAACAAGCTAAAACCAAACCCAAAAAACAAGTTACTGGTGGCCCCACAATAGTTACTTACAACCCCGAATACAACCCTGAAGAAAGCAAAAACTACATAAAAGAAAACGCCCGTGCTGCTGTAGAAGCAGAACCTCCGCGTGAAAACTCCAAAACTCAAGAAAACGCCCAGTCCCTTAACCCCAACTACGGCAAAGTTCCTAAGTACTTAGAAGACTTCAAGCAAGAACAACACCAAAAAGACGAAGTCAAACGCTTAAAGGAAGAACAGGCCAAGTGCCCTTCCGGAATGCGCTTGATGCCTGAACAAGAACGTGTTGAAACTCTGAGGATGCTAGAAGTAGCCCGCGAAGAAACCTTCCAAGGGCTTAACAAACTTCCAATAGCATCAAACACTCAACAAGTAGCTAAAAGAAGGAACGAGTACGAGAAAAAACTCAACGAAATCGAAGACGCCATTAAAACCTTTTCAAGGCCTAAAGTTTATGTCGCAATTGATTAAGTTTAATTCATTTCTTAATCATCATCTTCTCCAATAGCCTTGACTCTAAACAAAGAGTGCCAGTTGTCTTCTTGCTTAAGTTTCTTTAAACTTACTCTTACTTTGTCACTGGAAATTGAGTACTTGCACTTAGAAGGCTCAATGAAGCACTGCAGTTTGGGCACTGTAAACTGGTAGTTTTTGCCTTTCAAGTCGTGAACTAGTAAGTTAAAGCTCCTCTCAGCAAAGGTGCAGGAAACTTTGTCTTTGGAGAGTTGGTTGACTCCTTCCAAAGGGATGATCACTCTAACCCAGTCTTTGCCTGACTCGTAGAAACTGTACTTGGTTAGGCTTTGGTACTTCAAAGTGTTTTCAGGAAGTATGTTTTTGGAAGCTGTTGGTTGTTTATGCTCTTCTGTGTGGACTACGTATAAGTCATCCATGTTTTCTAGATAGTTCCCTACAGTCACGCTTGGGGAGATTTGTTTGCCTTCTGGGAACTTACTGACTGAAACTGAGCTTAGAGAAGCTAGTCCAGCTACTAAGTTGCAGATGTAAGATATGTTTTGCTGTGGTTCAGTGACAACAGGGTAAGTTTTGTCGTTCAGGTGCACATAAACTTTCATTTATACTCAATTAACTTAATTAAGTTGATTTTTAAAGTTTGCAAGCTTGGCTTGAAATTTCAAGAAGTAATCTTTGTTGGGTTCAAAGTTCTTCTTGTAAATTTCAAAAGCTTGGCTGTAGTACTTGTCTGCTTCATTGAAGTTTTTTCGTGAGTACCAAAGATTTCCTAGATTTTCATAAAGATAACCTAAACTAAGGTGGTCTTCAGGAAAAACTTCTTTTCTGATATCTTCGCACTTAGAAAAGTTTTCAAGGGATAGGTCAAATTTTCCTAGGTTTTTATAAAGAACTCCTAAGTTGTTGTAGATACTGGCCAATGAAACACTTTCATGACCTAAAAGTCTTTCTTTGATTTCTTTGCTTTTATTGTAGTGTTTTATTGACTCTTCGTAGTCTTTTAAATCGTCGTAAAGAACACCTAAGTTCATGTACAGACTTGAGTCTAGGGCTTCGGAGTTAAGCTCTTGGCTTATTTTTTGTGACTCCAAGTAAGAGTTTTTGGCTTCTTCTAACCTGCCTTGGTTTCTATAAAGGTTCCCTAAGTTCATCAGTAGGTTGAACCATTCTACTTTGGGTACTTGAGTTAAGCTATCCAAAATGCTTTTACAGGAATTGTAGTGTTCCTCAGCTTCACTTAAACTTTTGACTTCTAGTTTAAGGCTTGCGAGGTTGTTGTAGGTTTTGGCTTTTTCTAGTAACTCACTTGTCTGCAAAGACTGGGTGTAGTGATCCTCAGCTAGCTTGTAGTTTTTTTGCTCAAAAAAAAGGTTTCCTAGGTTCAAAGACACTCTAAATCCTAGTTTGGAGTTGCCTTTTTGCAAGCTTAGAAGTTTCTTGTTGAATTCAATGTCCAAGTTAGTTACTTGGAAGTTAGACTTCCTAACTTGGTAGCACTTTACAAAGTACTTTTGGGCTTCTTGGTGGTGGTTGGACTCAGTGTAAAGTTCTCCTATGTGGTAGTAGAGTTTTGTGAGCTCTAAGTTGGGTTCTACCAAGCACTTTTCGTAGATTGTTTCGCTTTTACTAAAGCACTCTTCAGCTTCTTTGTAAGACTTTTTAGCTAAAGAAAGAACTCCTATGTTAGCGTAAACCACTGCTAGGTCCAAGCCTTTACTTCCTAAAGCCAGTCTAATCTTCATGCACTTTTCAAAGTTTTTTTGGGCTTCTTCTAAGTTGCCTTTGTTTTTGTAAAGGATTCCTATGTTGAGGTACACTTTAGATAGGGTGTAGTGGTTAGGGTCTAAGACCGCTTCAAACTCCTTCAAAGCACTTTCGTAGTACCTAATGGCTGCTTGGGTGTTTCCCAAGTCTTTATGGAGAATTCCCATGTTTAGGTAAACACAAGCCAATTCATACCCTTGCACGTTCAAGTCTTTTCTGATCTTTTCGCACTTTCCGAAGTAAGACTTAGCACTTTCGAAGTGGCCCATGCTCTTATAAAGTACTCCCAAGTTAAGATAAACCTTAGAAAACATGTAGTCGCCTGGTTGAAGGACTTCTGTAAAGATCTCTTCACAGTTTAAGTAAAACGTTTCAGCACTTACGAAGTCCCCTTTTTTCTTGTAAAACACTCCTAAGTTTAGGTAAAAACAACCCAAGTAGTAGTTGTCACTTGGAAGAACTTCACTAAAAATCTCTTTGCACAGGTCAAAGTAGAACTCTGCAGTTTTTAGTTCTTTTTTTGAGCAGTACAAACTAGCTAAGTAGTGGTAAACTACGCCTAGACTTTGGTGGACGCTAGGCAAAGTAGCTTCTCTAATTTCTTTGCACTTGATTAAGTACTTCTCAGCTTCTTCATAGTCGCCTCTTTGGAAAAACAAGTCTGCGATGTCAAGAAGCCTTTTAGACTGTTCTTGGGAGTCTTTGTAGTAGTCTATACTGAGCATTTCTACCTTTTCAAGCAGTTGTTCTAACGACTCAATCTTCCCAGTGATGCTTTCACATAAAAGCATTTCAAACCCTTCTGAAACTGTCCGACTCATGGGCTGGTAAACCTTTCCCGGAGTTTTGAGTTCGCACAGTCGGTATATAAGTTCTCCTATTTTCTTAACTATAGAAGCTTCGCTTTGAGTGTTTTTAAAGTTCCACTCTCTAACGCTTCCTTTATGGGGAAAAAGCTCGATTTTAACTTCATTGTCTTTAGAAAAGTAGATGTAGTCAGCACCTACCATGAAAAAGCCCATTCCGTTAGAAACTAGGTAAAGGGCTGCTTCGCAAAGCTGTTTGAACCAGTCCACTATCTGGGGTTCAGAAGAAGGGGTTTTCTTCTGCTTAAGAAGAATTTTTTTGAAAGAGTTTTCCCCGTATTCTTTGCTGATTAAATACTTTTGGGGGGATGCTTTTTTAAGGTCTAGAACTTTCATAACATTTCTGTGGCTTAGATTAGTCAGCATTCTAAGCAGCTCGTTGGGAGTACCTTCGAAGTTAACTAAATCCACAACCTGAACTACTCTAAGCTGGTCTCGTTCATTTTTGAACAAAAGCTTTTTGGAGCCTTTTTGGCCATCTAAAGACTTGACTAATCTAAGCTTTTCAAAGTGGCTAAACTGAATACTTAGTGGTTCACTACAAGTCTTAAGGTGGGACTCCAGTTGGCATTGACAGAGTTGACTAGTCTGGCATAGGAAAGGCTTTACTTCACACAAGCAAGACATTTATATTAAGTTACTTATATTTATAGACTTTGTTTTGGATGTTAAGGAGTTTTTCATACAGAGTTTTGAAGTGGTTGAGTTCCTTTTCCTTCTTAGCAAGTTCGTTTTGGTAGTACTCCTCCATAGTTTTATACTTGGTTTTGAGACTTTCGTATGAGTCTTCGGAGTCAGGTTTGTGCTTTTTCCTGTGTTTCTTGTCTTTGCAAGGCTTGTGTTTGCACTCGCCTTCAGTGTTTCTTCTTTCGTTGCAGGATTTTTCGCGTTTGTACTTGTTATGGAGTTCCCCAGTAGACCCAGGGGTTTTGTTCAGTTGTTGGAGAGTAAAGTCTTCGTTCTTGGCGAAGTAGTCTTTGGTTTTGCTAGAACTTCTTAGTGGAGTGGTGTACCTGTTGGTGTCATTCTTAGGCTTTATGGGGCTTTCTTGGATGGAGGAGAACTCTATGGAGTCTTTTCTAGAGTCTTTCGGAGCTCCTGAGTAAGGTCTTTGGTACCTGTTTCTGAGTTTTTCTAGCTCTTCGTCGTATTCTTTGAAGCTTTGTCTTCTTGAGTTGATTTTATGGTGCTCCTCAGACCTGAGAGCAGACCTTTCAGCCATGATTCGGTCATAGTCAGCTTTGTACTTAGAAAACCTTTCGTCAGAAATCTGCAGGTTTTTAGTTTCGGGCTTTAAAAAGTTTTCGTTGGGTTTAGTTTTATAGTCAGTTTTGTACTTTGAAAAGTTCTCTTCACGAGTCTGGAAGTTTCTGGGTTCAGGCCTTAAAAAGTCTTCAGTTGGCTTAGTTATTTCTTTATAGTCAGCTTTGTACTTGTTTTCAGGCTTCAGAAAGCCTTCAGTAGTTCTAAACTCGTAGGTCCTTCCTCTATAGTTGGACTGTTCAGTTTTGTTTTCTTTGCCCAACTCTGAAAGCTCATCGTCACACTTCTTAAGGTTAAGTTTGAAGCCAGTAGACTCTGCCGTTTTAATGGTGTCTTGGGAGTCTTTTTTCGCGTGACTTTGGTTCCTGAGAGGAGTCACAGCTCTTCTAATGTCCTCTCTATTAAGTGCCCTAGAGAACATTTTTTGCATCCCTTCCGTTAGCTTAGGAGTCCCTGAAGTTAAATCCATAACGTAAAATATGGCAAGTTCGCTCTTAAGCTTTTTAGAAAATAACTTTTTGTGCGACGTTACTCTTAAAGTGGAAGAAAGTACTTTTTTCTGCCACAAAGTAGTGCTGGCTGCAGGCAGTAAGTACTTCTACAAGAAGTTTGAAGAAAATTCACTGGACACTCTGGAAGTCCCTGCTCCTGTAACTCCTAAGTTTCCTTCTCTGAGTCCTTCTAAGGTGTTCCCTACTGTTTTGAAGTACTTGTACGCAGACCAGAGACAAGATGTCCTTGACTCCGAAGCTCTTAACTCAAGTACAGCCTTTGCACTGTTTGCATTGGCTAACTCACTAGAAATACCAAGTCTGCTTAACTTTGTGGGGAAGTTCATAGCTGAAGAAGTGCTTAACGATGAAAACGGAGCTGATGTTCTTTATGAAGGAATTAAGTTTGGAAGCGAAGTGCTTATGCAAGCAGCTTTCCAAAGAGTTATTGACACTTTTGACAACATTGCAAGTAGGCCTTCAGGAGTTGAATCCCTGGTGCAACTTCCTTTCGGCAGCATTTTGGAAGTATTTGAGAGTTCAGAGTTAAACACCTCTAAAGAAGGAAAAGTTTACGAAGTAGTTTGCAGGTATATCCAGAAAAGGGACGAACTACCAGAAGAAGCTAAGGAAGAACTTAAAGAAGAAGCTAAGGAAGAACTTAAAGACCCTCTTAAAGCCCTTGAAATCACTAAACTCAGTGACTCTGAAAAACTACAACTGCTCCAAACCATAAAGTGGCCTTACCTCTCCCACGAAGAGTTACTCAAGGCATCCACTAATCCAGTAATCAGCATTGCTAAAGACCTTATTGTAGAAGGCCTCTCAATTCAGCTGTCTTCACTAGACAAAACCAACACTTCCCACAGCTACAAGGTTTCAAAAGTCCCTAGGAAACTCTACCAACTGACTTCTGAAACTTCAAGAAAAAAAAGCTACTTCGAAGACGAAAAAGAACCAGAAACTTATCAGGAAACCTACGAAGAACCCTACCAAGAAGAACCAAAACCTAAATCAGACGGCTTCTGGAGAAGTTCTTACCTCCACTCCAGGTACTCTTCGCCCAAACCCCCTCAAAAGCAGTCAATCACACAACTCCCTTTGTTGAAACTCGAACTCCCTATAGAGTTTGTATACTCATTTGACTTCGACGACAACGGGGCACTTTTCTACCTAGGAAGTTCGGGCAAAGCAATTCCGTGGCAAAACCCACATACTTCAGGACAAGTAAGGGCCTTTGCTTCAAGTATATCCTACGGAAAAATAGAGGACTTTGTTGGACGCACTGTGACAAACCTACGCACAGGCAACGAAATGCACTCTTATTTAGGAGTGGACTTAGGGTCTGGAAGGCAGTTCCTGCCCACAGTCTACACTTTAAGGAACAGAGCAAGCCAAGCACACGCTTGTCTGAACTGGCAGTTCGAAGGCTCTTTGGACAGAAATCACTGGAAGCCACTTGACAGAAGAATTCACTTTACAGGGAACTTAGAAATAGACGACGAACTCAAACCTGAAAGAATCACTTTAAAGCAAAGTGGCGCTACTCACTCCTGGGCAATTGATCCGGAGTTTTATGAAAGGAAAGATCAAGGTTTTAGGTACTTTAGAGTAGTTCAACTTGACAAAAACGCTTCTAACTTTTACAATCTTGCTTTTTCAGGCATTGAACTCTACGGATTTGCTATAGCAGGAAACTGGCCTTAATAATTACTTAAATTGAATTCTCAAGTTTGCTTTAAACACCAAAGCATGGCACTGCTTAGAACCGTTCATGTTCATTCTGACTTCTGAACAGTCATCAAAAATACCCTGCATCAACTTGTGAGCTCTAAGCACTTCTGTTGAAGCACTGCATTCAAAGCACCTATGAGCACTGCAAGGACTAGGCTTTCCACAAGGATTTTTATGCACTGAGCAAAGCCTAGCACAGGCATTTCTTCCTGCGCCTTTTCTGCAGTACACACACCCCAGAATTCCTTTATTTTTTACGTCTTCCCAAAAATGCATTCCTTTGCTGCATGAGTTTTCTCTAAGCCAGTAAAGATTAACTTGGAACCTTTTCCAAGCAAGGTTCTGGAGAACTACTCTTTTGATGAAGTAGCAGTTTGCCTCAGAGTGCCCAAACTCGACTTTGTGAGTTAAGGCTTGTTGTTTCCAGAAACTCGTGCAGATCTGACTTCCTTCTTCAGAAGTGCAGTTTCTGCACTCTTGGTTACATAACTGGTACAGGAGTCTGCAGACCTTTTCAAGTTTGGCCCTAGAACTGGCATCACAGTACTCAATAATAATTCCCCATACTGGTCTGGGAATTCTGTTTGTTTTTCCTCTTTCAGGTATTTTTACTTGAGTCCTTAACTTAACTGGCAACTTTTGGAATTGGGTTTTTACTTGACTTTTAAAGTGATTTGTTTCTTTACTGCGTGACTTGATTTTGCGGATCCTTTCTAAGTGTTCTTTTTCTATTTGCTGTTTTTCAGCCCTTTGGTTTTCTAGGCATTCTTTTGCGGCTTTGGAAGCATTTAGCCAGCCTTGCATAGTGACGTCTCTCATGCTTTGTTCTCCTTGTCTCCACTAAGTATCAGTCACTATTTTCCTAAGGTCTTCTTCAAACTTGTGCTGCTGTCCAGTAGCTTCTTTGAAGCTGTCTATTATTTGGTTGGCGTAGTCATACATGCTTTTAAGTACATCTTGTGAGTTTTCCATTTATAATGCCTAAGCATTGGGCTGAAGCTTTTGCTAATGCAGGTTCTAAGTTACTTAAAACAACCTTAGAAGACGCTTCTAGAGTAGGTGAGATTACTGTTTCTCAAGGGATCTACAGCAACTCTACACTTGCACCTCTTTTGAAGTGCTCAGAGCTTTACAGAATAGACTACCCTATAAACGATTTCAATACTATGCTGCAAATCGAACCTAAGTCCTTTTCTAACTACTACAGATTCATAGTTCCCGGAAGCATCTACCACAGAATTTTTCCTTCGAACTTGTGCAGCATATACGGTTTCCAGGCTTTTAATTACCCCAGCCGGGTTATTTACGCTCCAGACCACGTTATGGCTACTTTGACACTAGAGCCTGAGTCCAAAAAAGCAATTTGGAACCTGCAGCACCAAGACTTAACCAATGCTCTTAAGTTGAGGAGTGGAGAACTTAAGTCAGGAGGGAAGCTATTTTTTGACATCTTAGGAATGCCTCAAGAAAATTCCCAGTATTACTCCTGGGACTGCCTAGACCTAGCCTTTCACATTGCAGCTAAGGACAAACTCATTCGGAAAGAGCACCTTTACAAACTAAACTTAAGTCCCTACTTCAGGAACAAAGAAGACATTTTAAAAGTCCTGGAGGACATGCAGTCTGTTTACAAGTTGATAGAGTTACAAGAAGAGTTAGTAGAAATGCCTGCTTACACTGAGTTCAAAGAAACTGGAGATATTGAAAAGTACTCTGAAGGACTGGTGGATTTCTGGAGGTACCCTGTGTGGATGTTGCTTGTAAGAGTCATGGGAAAAATCAAACCCCTTGACGAGATTGAAAAAGACTTAGAGTACCTCCTAGCTTTGTTCAAAGACTTGTGCAAAGACATCAAACCTGTGACTTCTCAAAAGGTGTTTTATGTGTTAATTCAAAAAACCTAATTACACTTAAATTGAAATGGTGCTAAATATAGACCAAATAACTAAAGTAGCAATGAGCACATCTGCGCATAAAACAGTAAGGTTCATTTTCCGGTAGAACTGCCTAACTTCAGTTTGACTCGGCAAGTTAGAAAACCTATCAAGGGGCTCTTCTTGAGGAGGCTCTTCTTCTTGAGGAGGCTCTTGCTTAGTTTCTTCTTGTGGTTCTTCAGCCTCTACTTCCAGTTTATGCTTCTTCATTAACTCTCCAAGCACTCCGCATTCAGGGCACTTCCAGTCCTTTGAACTCTTGGCAAAACTCCTCCTGACTTCTTCACTTGCCCTTATTGCTCCAATAGCTCCATAGGAGTCTTCAGGGAAGAAAGACACTAGTCCCTGGAGCATAGTTCTGATAGTCCAAGCCGGCTGCCACTCGTCAGGATGGTAACTAGTGTTGCTCATGCAGATTTCTTTGCCGAGTTCAAAGCGCCCATTAGGATTTAGCAAAATGAATTTAGGGGGTTTGTGAGGGTAGTTAGTAGGCAGTATAAGTCTTCCATGGTAAAGTCCTCCTTCAAAAGGAGTGTCGCAAGGACCCTCCACAGTGAAGTGCCAGTCAAACAAGTCGTTTCCAACGGGTTGAGCAAAGATGTTGGGGGAGGGGTGCTTCTGCATTTCAGCTAGTTCTTGAGTGATTCTTTTCACGGCTAAGTGTTCTGCCATTTTATTATCTGAGAGTTATAGTAAACTTAGTTCCTTCAGCTTCAGTTGCGCCCTCTACGGAGGCGTTTATTCCAAGACTGTGGAGCCCACCTTTAATGAACCCACTCACTAGTCCTAAGTAAAGAAGTTGCAGTTTATGGATGCTTTCAGTAAGTTCAGGTTCAGTGGTTTCAACTGAGCACGTTTGGATCCAAGTAAATTTGTAGTCGTAAATAATGAAAACTCCTCTGTTGTTTGTTTGAAGTCTGTCGACGTTTTTTCCAAACAAGTACATCCAAAACTCTTTGCAAATGAACCGCAGAATTGCGTTTTCTTCTTTAAGCCAAACATGGTCTTTAACTATCCTGAACATTAGCTTTCCTGAAAGGTTGGAACCCAAAGACTTTAGTTTAGCAGACTTTTCCAGGATTTGTTCTTTAGTGTGGTTTAAAAGTGCTTCTGTAAGTCCTTCTTCGCTTCCTTTTTTAAGAGTGTATTTAACAAGTTCGTTTACCAGAAGCTGGAATGTTATGTCTGGAAGTTCCATTTAATTATAAACCTCTGTTGTAGTAAAACCCTGAGTCTGAGTGAAGGTGGGGCTCAAGCTTCTCAGAGTAAACCATTTGAGGGTAGATTGAGAAGCACAGGGGTAGTGTCACGAACATGTTAGTAATCATGATTCCTACCTCTGCAAGTATTCTAGGAACTCCTCCAGCAGGCAGAATTCTCAGACTGTTGAGTCCTGCGTGCATAAGTACTGGGAAAAAACTACCTGGGTACTGAAGCGTAAACCTAATTCCTGTAGTCTTGGTAAGTCCGTCCCAAGCTGCTTGGGTACTTCTGCCCAGAGGGTTGCCTTCTTTGTCGTAAACAACTATTCCGTCTTTGAGTTCTCTGTACCTTATAACTAACAAGTTAAAGCATCCAGCTATGGCTACTGCTGTTGCAGGTCCGAAAGTCCTAAGCACAAAACTGTTGCCTGCGTACTTTGTAATTACTTTGTCTAGTCCCACAGCTGTCACCACAGAAGCCGAGGTAGCAAGTAAGTAAGATACAGCTAATTGGGTATTGGTGAAGGGGTTGTTTATGTTGCGGTTGGCGTAGTTAAAGCCCACGTTGTAGGTTTGGTTAACTACTTGCCAAAGCGGAATAGTAATAGGAGTTTTTTTGGACAAAAGCATCCCTATGAGGATGGGAATGTTAACTGGTCCAAAAGCTGAGAGTCTGAAGAACTTAGGAATAGGTTCCCCTGTGTCAGGATGCAAGGAAGACTCAACTATCCACTTTGCTTTCCAAAGTTCTTGGTCTGAAACCTGTGGAGGCAATTGGTTGGACTTGTACTGTTCCAAGAGACTTTTGGATTCTTCAATTCTGGACTTGCTGTAGAACAAAGATACTGGGTTTATAAGGTCCAAAAAGTACCTCCAGCGTCCATAAAAGGTGTTCTGGTCATATCTAGGTTCTTTAAGCGAAAAAGGTTTCTCTGGTTTACCCAAGACCAAATCTATATACTCCATTTAAGATGTGTTAAAAATGGACAACTGGGAACAACACAAAACTGAGGATGGCAAACTGTACTACACAAACACTCTTTCGGGGGAGAAGAGTTGGGTGAAACCTGAACAAAGCACTTCCGAAAATCCGACCAACTGGACTGAGCAAACTACTCAGTCAGGAAAGACTTACTTCCAAAACACCAAAACAGGAGAAACCTCTTGGGAAATTCCTTCTGAACTCCAAGCCTGGAAGAACCAAATTGCAGCTATGCAACTCCAAAAGAACCTAGAAGCAGTAATGAACATAGAAGAAGAAGAAGAAGGACAAATCCCTGACGAGCAAGAAGACTTCCAAGTTTCTGATCCAAAACAAGTGTACCTGCAGCTCTTCAGAGAAGCTGGAGTGACCTCTACTTGGAAGTGGGAAGACTTCCACAGAATCATGAAAGACGACGATCGCTACCTTACCATCAGAGTTATGAGTGAAAAGAAACAAATATTCCAAGAGTACATCCAAACCCTAAAACGCAAAGAACGAGAAGAAGCCAGACAAAAAAAACAAGTAGCTAGAGAAAACTTCATGAAGATGCTGGACTCTTCAGGGATCCTGAAAGCAGAGTCTAAGTTCCACAAAACTGCGCATTTTTTCCAAGGAGACCCTCGCTGGAGGATCTTAGAAGAAAAAGAACGCGAAGAGTTGTTCCAAGACTTTTTAGATGAACTCGAAAGAAGAGACAAAGAAAAACAAAGACACCTGAGGAAACAACAGATGCAAAGCTTAAAAAAAGTTTTAGAAGACAAAGAAGAAATTGACCACACCACTAAGTGGTTCCAAGCCCAGAAGCTACTAGCCGGAAATTCTCAGTTTGAAGCTTTGGACAAATTAGACCAACTGTCTGTCTTCAGTGAGTACATTTTAGAAGCTGAAAAAAAAGAAGCTGAGAAAAAACGCAGCCAAGATAAAACTAACGCTCGCAAAAACCGAGAAAACTTTAAAAGCTTGCTTGAAGAAGCTGTGGGAAAAGGAGAACTTACAGCAGCCACTCACTGGAAAGACTTTATTCTCAAAATAAGAGAAGACCCTAGATACTTCAACCTTGTAGGCCAAGCAGGGTCGACTCCCAAAGAACTATTTGACGAAGTCAAAAATGCCCAAAAAGAAAAACTCAAAGACCAAATAGAGTACCTCCAAGACTCACTCCACAACTTTACCTTTAACACAGAAACTACTTATGAAGAAGTTAGGTCCAGGGCTAAAGAAGCCTACGAAAGCCTTTCTGAACCTACAAGAGAAATTGTGTTGCAAGTAGTAACTGACCAAAACGTTGACTACTCAAAAGAAGAATACCGCAAACTCAAAAAATCCGTAAAAAAGTTTGACGAGTTCCTAAAACTGCATCCAGAAATATCAGCTGAAACTAAGTTTGAAGACATAGTGCAGAGCATAGACACCAGTAAGTTTAAAAGAATTACTCAAGAAGACATGAAAGCCAGGTTCGAAAGGTACATTGACAAGCTTAAAGAAGAAGAACAAGGAAGCGACGTCGAACCTGGGGAAATTAAGCACAGGTCCAAAAAAGACAAAAAGAAAAAACACAAAACCCACAGACACGAGTCTCCTCACAAGAAGTACAAAAAGAAACACAGATCTCGCTCTAGGTCTTCAACCAAGTATAAGTAATTAAGTTAAAAACTGCGATAAAACAAAGCACTTGCTTTGGAACTTCTGAGACTTCCACCCTTCAACTGAGTTAAGCGAAAGGGACTTTTTAGTTGTGTCGATAGTGGCATTTAAAAGGTCAAGTTGGGACTTGGGAAGAGTCGGGTACTCAAAAAAGTGACTGCTTAACTCTTACTTTGCTAAGAAACTTATGGCTAAGTAGTAGCTTTGTGAATCAGTGGGGGCTTCTGAGTTAACTGGTTTGGGAGCTGCCAACTGTTTTAAAACTTCAGGAAACAAGTACTCGGGAACAAGCAAAAGTGTGTTTTCACTTGTGTAAGAAAGGTTTTGGAGGATGTAAGATGTGTAGTTAGACAGAAGTTCTGAGGATGAAAGCATACAGTGGGCTTCTAAAGTCTGAGGAAGGAAGTTGTTTTTTGAGCACAAGTTACAGCCTTTGTGGGCGTAAAACCTTAAGCTATGAAGTTGGTCAAACAAATAAGCAAGGCGTGTGTTCTGAAAGATTGCGTTAGTGTCAAGGGAAGCAGCCCAATTCACCAGCTGGTTGTTTGAAGGGGCTCCAAAAACTGCTTTGAGTTTGGACTTGTAAGCCCTTCTGGCAAATGTGTTGAATATATCCGGACGGGCCGTTCCAAACTTATTGCTCAGCACTATGTCATGGATGGGCTGGAGTTTGTAGTGGTGCTTCATAGAAAACAGCAACTCAAAGTACTTTTCCAGGTCCCCAGGACTCATGCAAGGATCAGAGTAGTGTAAAGGTAGTAGGTAGTTTTTAATTCTTTTCTCCTTAACAGTTTCGATTATAGGGGCTATTTTTTGGCTAGGACCAACTCCTTTTACAAACAACTTGTAGTCCTTACAGTCAATTTCAGCTTCAAAGTTCTGAAGATTTTGCTCAGGGAACCTTTCTTGGAGAGTGTGTTTGAGTGCCTCGTCTGAAGTCTTTTCAGCAAACTTGTAGAGCTCCTGTAGACTAAAGTAGCTAAGTTCTTTGTAGCTAAGCAAAGACTCAATTGAGTAGTCACAAAGTTTGAGTTCTTTTTGTTTGTGAGGTTTCAGCGTCCTTAAAACTTGTGTTAGCAAGTGCTCAGAAGCTTTGACTTCCCAGAGTTGTTTACTAAGCACATCCAGGACCTTTTCAGTGTAGGGTTCAAACCTTGTTCTCCACTTGCAGTTGACTCTCATGATAAATGTTTAGATCCAAAAAAGAAAAACCCCAGCCTGAAAGAGACTCAGACAACCGCCCTGTCCTTACACCACCTTTTCTCAAAAGGTTATGCGACCACCAGGGCCTCTTTGAAACTCCTAAACTCAATAATGAACTCTTTTTGCATTTCTTAGGTTTGCGCGACATCCGCAACTTAGACGACTACGTGAACCTCAAAGCCCTTTGGCTCGAAAACAACTTAATTACCAAAATCGAGAACTTGTCCCACTTAACTCAGCTGAGGTGTTTGTTCCTTCAGAACAACAAACTCACTAAGATAGAAAACTTACAGGCTCTAAAGTCACTTGCCATACTGAACTTATCCCACAACCAAATAACTAAGATCGAAAACTTAGAAGGACTTACTAGTTTGGAAGACCTGGACGTTTCCAACAATAAAATAACTGCTTCTGAAAGCATTAAAGGACTCAACCAAGCTCCCTCAATAGTGTCTTTGGACCTTTCAAACAACCAAATTGAAGACGCTGACTACATTATTGAAACCTTGAAAGACAGGCCTAAGCTGCGCTGTCTTTACTTAAGAGGAAACAGGTGCATTCGACTCATTCCTAACTACCGGAAACAAATGATTGCTTCTGTTATTTCTTTGAGGTACCTGGACGACAGACCTGTTTCAGATGTAGAGCGTTTGGGAGCTGAAGCCTGGAAAACTCACGGCAAAGACGCTGAAATGGAAGTAAGACGTAAACACTTTGAAGAAAAACAACAGAAAGACTGGGAGCAGTTTAAGGAGTTTGGGGAACTGGTAGATAAAGCTGAACAAAGAAAGCAAAGAATCAGGAACAGAATACTCGTTCAAAGAGAAGAAGAAAGAACAAGGATCCACTCTGCCAGAAACAGACTACTCACCAGCCAAGACCCTCGAGCCCCAGAGTGGCTCAAAAAACTCGACGAAAAAGAAAAAGAACTTGATAAACCCATTGAAGACTCAGAACTCATGGACACTGCCAAGTGCAGAGTCGAGTACATTAGTGGAGAGCTAAACAAGTACGGAGAAGTTGTAGAGCCCAAACCCAAGAAAAAACTCGAAGAAATTCCTATTGAAACTATTGAAAAATACTTAGTGGAATACAACTTTGACTTCGAAATAGTCTCTGACTACTTTTACGAAGAGTACGAAAGCTCGCCTGACGCTGTAAGAGAACTCTGGTTCCAACACTACCAAGCTACTTACCATAACTATTTGGACGACTTAGACTAATAATTCAAAACTCCATTATTTGAAAAATAATCGTTAAATGGATAACAGAAGATCACTAGAACAACTTTCGCTTTCCAATCCAAGTAGTAGCTTTTCAGACTCTTCAAAAGAAGAAAACTCTTTCTTCGGCAAAATTACAAATGACCTGCAAATTTCCAGAGAAATCAAAGACCAATCTGAATGCAGTGTACTAGTTAAAAGTGCCCAGCAGGACTACGAAGGAATTCTTTCATGCACAGTTTCCTCAGAGTCCTCCTCCAACGACACAATGGTGGCTCCCAAGAACCACGACAGACTTCCTTCAAACGTCACTACAGTGCTGCACTCTCCTCGCATCGAAGAAAGCTTTTCTGCTAAGCCAGGAAAAGAACTCTACGACAACTCTATGGTGCTCTGGGGGTATTGTGTGTACTGCGGAAGGGACACTCTTAGTGACGTGAGTTTTCAACTCAAACAGATGGGAATGTGGAACTCTTTGAAGTTCTTCGTGAGTGCTATTGGGTGTTGTAAAGAAAAAGGTATGCTTAACTCTTACCAAGAAGCCATACACGCCTGTAGACAGTGCGGAGAGATCAAGACTAGAATTAAGTGTATTTAATGAGTTAGTTAGAAGGCCGAATCTCAAGTTTCATGTTGTCGCCGTTGAGAGCAGGCAACTTGAACTCAGTGATCACTTTGCGGTAGAAGAAGTCCTGTTCGTAAACCACAACCTTGCTCTTGAACATCCAGTTCGACTGGAACCAGCACTCAAAAAGTTCAGTTTCATTAGGAACTTTGCATTCGTTGTAATCACTTACCACTTCAACTTCGTAGTTGCCTTCAAGTTTGCTGGTGTCCACGTTCACGTAAACTTCTTGAGGGTTTTTATCTGAAACGTCGAAAATAGTGTAGTCAAAGACCAAACCATTCTTAGCTTCCAGCCCAAAGCTTGGGGACTTTCTTTTAGGAGTTAGTGTTAGGACAGTATCTGGGTCAAAGTCAGATTTTCTGAAAAGGATTTCTAAGGTGTTGTTTGAAGTTTGCGAAACTTCAGGAGCACGACTGTAGTTAATGACAGATAACTTGTAGCCTTGAGGGTAGAAGTACTTCGAGTGGAAGTAAAGCTCAGTAGGTGCAGTTATGGAGCTGTCTAGTTTGTAGGTTGCAGTGAAGAACCCAGTTTCTACATCGAACTTCATGCTCTTAACTTGCCCTTGAGTAGCTTTTAAGTAAGTTTTGGTCAGAGCTTTGACTTTGTTGGTTTGCACAGAACCGTCTTTGTTAAACAGTCCTTCAGTGCTTGAGCCTGTTGTAGTAATATCGTCGTAGCCTTTGTACTGCCAGTACATCCAAGACACTCCTAACTCGTCTATCACGTCTGTAGCTCCTAGAATTTCTTCCATGCACGCCTCTGAGTCGCTGCAGGCTCCAAACTCGGAAACCATAAGTGCTACCTTTAGTCTTTTAGCGTCAACGTAGCGCTGGGAAATTTTTTTGCGGTGGAAGTCTCTGCAGGTGGTTTTAGCCTGTTCCAGGGGAGGTTCTCCTGACTTGCACATAGTTGCTGAAACCTGACAGCAGTAAGTGTGGGCGTTGAGTACACTCCTATCGTTTTCAGCAGGGGGTTCTGTGAAGCCGACTGGGAAAATGAACTCGCTGAAGGTATCGGGGAACTGCACAGCTTCGAAGGTTATAAGGTGAGGTGAGTGCTTAACGATTTTGTCAGAAGCGCCTTTGTACATAGGCCTTAAGTATTCGTAGTCAACTCTTTGAGGAATAAAAAGAGAAGGTTTGTGGTAGAAGTCACCTGGCCAGGGCTCGTTGAACAAGTCGTACCCAAGAATGTAAGGGTTGTTTCCAATAGTTGAAGCTACAGCTTCCCAGTAGTTGTAAAAAGCTTCTTGTATAGTGCTGTTGGTGTACAAAGAGTAAAACAGCGAGTTAACTTCGGGAGAAGTGTAGTAGAAGTAGAAAAGGTTCTTTTTGCAGTCAGAAGTCAAGGGGTTTCCTTCTTTGTCGGTCTGGAAGTTGTAGCTTTCCATGGACTTGCACAAGCCTCCTAGCTTGAATCCAATTGACAGCAAAGACTGGTAGCACGAATGTCTGATGCCAGTGTTATAAAAAGTAGGCATACCCTCGCCACAGTAAGCGTTGCTCAGCAAGTCTTGGTGGCTGTCCACTAAGGTATATATGCCGGCTTTTCCGAGTTTAGTGATCAGGTCGTTGATTTTGTTTAGGTACTGAAAGTCGTAGGTTCCAAGTTCCCTTTCAACTGCTTGCCAAATCACTCCAAGTCGTACAGCGTTGAAGCCCCACTCCTTCATGTACTCAATGTCTTGGTCGTTTAAAGAGAGTTCGGGGTCAAATTCTCCATCAGAGGGAATGAAAGGAGGTGTTTTGTAAACTACGTTGACACCGTGGAAGATAATGCTCCTTCCATTGCTATCTTTTATGACTCCTTCTGAAGGGTCGACATAAAAGCCCAGGGCACACGAAGCCAATAGAAGCAAAATGTTCACCATTTAAATATTACACTACTTTTTGTTTCTGAGTCGGTTGAGTAAGTTCCAGTTTTCTTTTTGGAGTTTTTGGATTGTTTGGTCTTTTTGGGAGACTTGATAGTTAGTTTGTTCAAGTAGTTTTTTAAGTCTAAGAACTTCAACTTCAGCCCAAGAGTTCTTGGTTTTAACAGGCAACTGGGGTTGTAATGGTTGGTATTCTTTAGTTACTACAGAGGGTTCTTCTTTTTTGCAAAGCAGTCGATCTTTTTCTTTTACTAAAATAGCCATGTGCTTATCAGAGTGTTCTTTAGCCCGAGTCATCACTTGCAAGTTGTGTTCTAGTTTCTGGGCCTCTGCAAACCACTTTTCCTTTTGGTCTTCTAGAAGCTCTCTGTGTTTTTCGCCTTCTTGTATTTCGCTTTTAAGACTAGACACTAGACAGTCTTTTTCAGACAGGGCTGACTGAAGTTCGTCTATGCGCTTTTGCATTTGAAGCATTTGGCTTTGACAGGAAGAAGACTGTTGTTCTTTGTTAAACAAAAACTGGTCCGTTTCTTGTAACTTGNAGTTAGTTTCTTTAAGTTGGGCTTCTAGTTGAGTGACCTTGTTTTGTAGTTGCTTGTTTTTCAAATCCAAGCGGTAACTTTGGTTGTGGTTGTTAGTGGACTCTTCAGTTAGTTGTTGGTTTTTTTGTTTTAAGTTGTGGAGTTCCTCCAGCAACTCTTGGTTTTCAGACTTAAGATTAGCTATTTCTTCAACTTGGTTTTGCCACTTTTTTCCCAAAGTCAAAGTTACCATAGTTCTTATAAAAATATGTCTCTAGACTCAAGTCCTGAGACAAAGCAAAAGGAATTTTAATAACAAATACGTCTTTGTGTATTTGCTGCTACGATTCCTAACACTCAGTGCCTTAGGCTTCTGAAACATTAACTGAAGACGAATTTCCTGAGTGCAACTCAGGACCAGACACCTTCGTATAATAAACCTAAGATGGCAGGTGTTCTTATGGTGGCTGAAAAGCCCAGTATAGCTAAAACCATTGCTGAGAGTCTTTCTAGCGGAAAAGTCACTTCCAGAAAGGGCAAGTCCAAAATGTGTCCTGTGTACGAGTACTCAGGCAGCTTTTTCGGGGACCAAGCATACTTTGTAGTTACTTCTGTGTGCGGTCACTTGTTTTCTACTGACTTTCCTCAAGAATTCAACAACTGGAACGCTGTGGACCCTTTGCAGCTGTATGACGCCCGCACAGTCAAAGTCGAAGTTCCAATGAAAGGAGGCAGCATTGTGAAGCACCTCCAGACTGAAGCTAAACACTGCCAGTACTTAGTGCTTTGGCTGGACTGTGACAGAGAAGGCGAAAACATCTGCTTTGAAGTCATAGACAGTGTGAAGCCTTACCTAAAGAACGCCCCCTACGAACAGATTTACAGAGCTAAGTTTTCTTCACTCACGCCTTCTGACTTAAAACTAGCAATGAGTGAGTCCAACCTCATAAGTCCCAACTTAAACGAAAGCCTTGCTGTCGACGCAAGGCAAATTCTCGACCTTAAAATAGGGGTTTCGTTCACTAGGTTCCAAACTCAGTTTTTCCAGGGCAAATACGGAAATTTAGACTCCAAGTTGATTTCTTACGGGCCCTGCCAAACACCCACACTGGGTTTTTGTGTCAAAAGGTACGACGACATACAAAGGTTCAAGTCAGAACCCTATTACACAGTCACTCTAAGCACTAAAACCAACCCTGTTTCGAAAGCCAAGCACACTAAAGGCCGCTTTAAGAACTTTCAGGCGGCTCAAAACCTCCAAAACAAACTTCAAGAAATCCTTACTAGCTCTGCCACAGTTACCTCGGTTTCAAGAAGCACTAAAAAAGTAAAGAAACCTCAAGGACTCAACACTGTGCACATGCTTAAGCTAGCTTCTTCAATCTTAGGCATGGGCCCACACCAAGCCATGAGCTCTTCAGAAAGACTGTACCTTTCAGGGTACATCACTTACCCCCGCACAGAGTCAACTGCTTATGCACCTTCTTTCGACTTAAAAGGAGTAGTTAAACAGTTTTCAAACCATCCTGAAGTTGGGCAATACGCTAACTATATTTTAACAGAAGGCTTCAGGAACCCCCACAAAGGTTATGACGCAGGAGACCATCCTCCGATTACCCCTTGCGGAGTAGCCACTAACATTGGAGGTCAGGAGTACAGACTTTACATACTGATTGTGAAACACTTTTTGTCCACAGTAAGTCCAGACGCATCTTTTCAAAACATTGAAGTAAAGCTAAGCTTAGCAGAAGAACAGTTCAAAATGCAGGGCTCGATTACTAAAGACCCTGGGTTTTCAGCTATTACTCCTTGGGCCTGTGCTAAGCCCAAAGAGATTCCTAACTTTACAGAAGGAGACAAAGTCCCTCTTTCCACAGTAGAACTCAGAACCAAGTATACCTCTCCTCCTAACTTTTTGACAGAAAGTGAACTGCTCTCACTTATGGAAGCTAACGGAATAGGAACAGACGCTTCCATGCCTGTGCACATCAACAACATCTGTGAAAGGAACTACGTGAAAGTAGAAACTGCAACTAGGAGACTAGTTCCCACTCAGCTAGGGATAACACTGGTACATGGTTACTTTGCTGTTGACAAAGAACTAGTTTTGCCTTCAGTTAGATCAGACATAGAAAAAAGCGTAGACATGATAGCTAAAGGCCAAGCTAACTATAACAGCGTAGTTAACCACGCAATCCACATCTTTAAACAGAAGTTTACTTATTTCAGAGAAAACATTGGGAACATAGACCAGTTGTTTGAAGCTAGTTTCTCACCTATTGCACAAAGCTCAGGGAAACCCCTAACTAAGTGTGGAAGGTGCTACAGGTTTATGACTTACTTGCCTTTGAAGCCTTGCAGACTCTACTGCAACAACTGCGAACTCACTTACAAACTTCCACAAAACGGATCCATCAAAGCTTACAAAGAACTCAAGTGCCCTTTGGATGGGTTTGAAATAGTTTTGTACAAAGGCGACAAAGTTAGTTACTTATTGTGCCCAGCTTGCTACACCGACCCTCCTTTTGAAAACTACAACCCCGGGATGACTTGCATGAACTGCCCCCAAACTGACTGTGCTAACAACATGAGCAAATCAAGTATTGCGCCTTGTCCTAAGTGCACAGGCACCCTTATACTGAATTCACTCACCAAGCCTAACTGGAAAATCCAGTGCACTTCTTGTAACTACTTTTTTGGACTCTGCAAAAACGCAACTGAACTCAGCTTGCAAAAAGAAGCTTGCCAAAACTGCACAGCTAAGAAACTAAAAGTCAAGTACCCTAAGAACTCTCCCCTTGAGGAGCTCACAGGGTGCATTTGGTGCACACCTGAAATCAAAGAGCAAACTGAACTGAGAGAAGAAAGGCCTCAAAGCAAACAAGGCCGAGGCAGAGGTAGAGGTAGAGGCAGGGGCAGAGGTAGGGGTAGGGGAA
>PR_CR_10_Liq_1_inCRDRAFT_1000015_pt1 | contig 84458 bp, 75 predicted proteins | sample PRCRCaboRojoPR_3_FD_10241 | JGI IMG/M metagenome (IMG submission 10241) | reverse complement strand
ATTTGTGAGCGCGGAGGCGTGCTGGGTGCAATGGACACGATGTATCAGCGCGGCAAGATCCAAGAGGAGTCAATGCACTACGAGCAACGAAAGCACGATGGTTCCCTCCCCATTGTGGGCGTCAACACGTTTTTGCCCAGCGAAGAGACCGCGCAGACTGATGNTCAAGTGGAGTTGATGCGCTCAACAGAGGCTGAAAAACAGCAACAGGTGNCCCATACGCAGCAATGGCAGCGTCGCCACCAGGTGCAATCTAAGGCCGATTTGGCGCAATTGCAGTCTGTCGCACAGCGAAAAGAGAACACCTTTGAGGCACTGATGCAGGCGGTCAAAACCTGCTCTTTGGGCCAGATTTCAAACGCGCTTTACGCCGTGGGTGGTGAGTATCGGCGGAATATGTAAGCAGCTGTGTCTTTTTTTTCAGCTGAAGATAAACGCAAAGTGGGGGACCGTCCCAAGCATGGAGAAGACAATGAGCCAGGCTCACATGAATCGCTGGCCCGACGGGCTCACGATGAGTGGCTTTTGTAAGCCACAAGTGCGGTTTGGCACATTGTCATGGAACACCGTGTTTGGAGCGCTTAATTTGACTACACGCATTGGGTGTAGAAAGGACTTTTTGTGGACGTCTTAACCTACCAGCCCTTGGTGGCGATGGCCAGTGCTCTTATCGTGACAGCGCTGCTGGTGCCAGTGTTGAGCGCCCCGGCCGAACGCATGGGTTTGGTTGACACACCCGGTGGCCGAAAAGACCATTTGGGTCTGATCCCGTTGACCGGTGGCCTGGCTATTTTTTCTGGTTTTGCATTCGCATTGTTGTTGCTTGACGTGACTTTGCAACCCTATGCCAGTTTGGTAGCAGGGATGGCGCTGATGCTGGCCACCGGCATCATCGATGACTTGATCGAGATATCGGCAGGAACCAAATTGCTCGCTCAGATTGGCGCAGCGGTGTTGATGGTCTCATGGGGTGAGGTTCAAATTCATCAGCTGGGCAATTTGGTGGGAGTCAAACCCATTGAACTGGGAGAGTGGGCAATCCCGTTTACGGTGCTATGTGTTTTGGTGATGATCAATGCCGTGAATATGGCTGACGGTACAGACGGTTTGGCTGGTGGTATGACCTTCCTGGCGCTGCTTGGTTTTTTTGTTATTGGCCTATTTGGCGATGCAAGTCGTCCGGTGATGGCAGTGTTGGGAACACTCATGGCGACAGTATTGGCATTTTTGCTGTACAACCTGCGCGTTCCGGGTCGCCGCCAGGCACGGGTATTTCTCGGTGACTCTGGAAGCTTAATGTTGGGATTTGCGTTGGCCTGGTTGGCAGTGTATGTGAGTCAAAGCCCTGATCGCGTCGAGGTCTTCCCCGTGTCCATCGCTTGGGTCTTGTTGTTGCCTGTTTTGGATGTGCTCACTTTATATGTCCGCCGAATTATGCGGGGTCGCAGCCCGTTTGCTGCGGATCGTGACCATCTTCATCATGTGCTCTTGCGCTCGGGAGTGGGTCCAGGACGGACTGTGGCGATTTTATTGATTGTTATGGCTGTGTTTGGTGCCATTGGTATTTTTGGGTGGCAGCAGAGCTGGCCAGAATGGGCGCTTTTTGTTGGGCTATTGCCGGTCTTCCTGATTCAGTATTTGTGTTCGATTCGAGCCTGGCGTATGATTCGAGTCTTACGTCGACTCCACAAAGCAGGCTCATGACCCAATCACAGAACGATCTTCCTGGCGCCAATCCCCCTCCTGAGCACATCCCCAACGCCACCGCTTTTTTTGGCCATCCATCGGGGCTACACACGCTGTTTTTCTTGGAGCTTTGGGAGCGCTTTTCCTACTACGGGATGCGGGCGATATTGGTCCTCTTTATGGTGGCCGCGGCAGAGGCAGGTGGGCTTGGACTGCCTGATGCCACCGCGACAGCGATTTATGGCCTGTATACGGCCGGAGTCTATCTGCTCGCCTTGCCTGGAGGGTGGATCGCAGATCGGCTGATTGGCCAACAAAGGGCGGTCTGGTATGGCGGCATTATTATTGCTTCTGGCCACTTTGCGTTGGCTGTGCCCAGTCAAGAGATGTTCTTTTTGGGTCTTGTGTTGGTGGTGGTCGGCACGGGGCTATTAAAACCCAACGTCTCAACCATTGTNGGCGAGCTGTACCCGGAGGGTGGGTCGAGACGTGATGCTGGCTTTTCAATCTTTTATATGGGCATCAACGTCGGGGCCTTTATTGGTCCTTTGATCTGCGGCTTTTTAGGTGAGAGCGTGAATTGGCACTATGGGTTTGGCGCCGCAGGTGTGGGGATGCTCGCCGGGCTGATTCAATATCGATTCACTCAAAAAAATCTTGGTCAGGCGGGTTTGCGGCCGAACGCGGATGAGACTGCTGAGACGCAGGCGGGATTGTGGCGTTCAGTTTGGGGGGTGATGGGTCTGCTTGTCTTGTTCATTGGTTTGATCTGGACTGGCGTTGTCGAGATCAACCCCGTGGCCGTGGCAGGCGGGGCGACAGGATTGATCGTGGGCGTGGCTGCTGTGTACTTTGTTTATATTTTGGCTCGTGGAAGTCTGGTGGGGTTTGAAAAAAAGCAGGTCATGGCCTTGGCGCTGTTGTTTTTCTTCTCTGCCATTTTTTGGTCTGGATTTGAGCAGGCCGGTTCCTCGTTAAATCTATTTGCCGAGCGCTATACCGATCGGTTTGTCTTGGGTTGGGAAGCCCCCGCCTCATGGCTTCAGGCAATCAATCCAATTTTCATTATCTTACTGGCGCCTGCGTTTGCAGCCGTGTGGGTGCAGCTGGGTCGGCGCAACCTAGACCCATCGATTCCAGTGAAGTTTGCTTTGGGCCTGATCTTTTTGGGGATTGGTTTTGGTGTCATGGCGATCGCATCGATCTATGCAGTCCAAGAGACGCGCGTGTTGCCCACTTGGCTCGTGCTGACCTATCTCTTCCACACCATGGGTGAGCTGTGCTTGAGTCCGGTGGGATTGAGTGCGGTCACCAAGTTGTCACCGAAAAAGTTCCTAGGTCAGATGATGGGACTTTGGTTTATCTCAATCGCGTTGGGCAACTTATTTGCTGGTTTGCTGGCGGGGCGTTTTGACGACGATAGTCTGGCAGACTTCCCGATGCTGTTTGGCAGCGTGTTTGGCGTGACGGTGACGGCAGGTGTCGTTTTGCTGTTGTTGACACCCATGCTTAAGCGTTTAATTGGACAGTATCAGTAAGCGCAGTTAAACGCTGATATGCCCGATGGCAGGCGCGTTGGTCTCTAACCATTTGACCAGTGCCCGTTGTGTGGGGCTGGGTTTCGATAACGCGCTTAATGCCCGGTGAGCTTCACTCATGTCGTGTTGTTCATCAACATCAGTGTGGGTGGCTAAGCTCAGCCACGAACCGACGCCGTCGAATTGAGCATGGAATGCCTTTAGCGTATCGGCCTGGCTATAGGCGATACGCTCCCAGCGGTTTGGTTCGATGATCCGATTGCTGCCATACCCCCAAAAACCACCATCGGTGGCTGGTCCAATCACCTGGCGAGGCGAGGTTTTCGACAACCAATCGCTGGCTTGGACCAGATCGGTGGGCACGATTTGCGGCGTGTCGGCGCCGAGCAAAATGGCTTGTCCGTGCGACTGAATCAGGCCGTTGTGGATGTGAGCCATTCTGGTTCCCAGCGCCCCTTGGGGTTGCAGGCGTCGTGGCAGGCCCTGCCACAGCGGATAATCGACACCCTCGGCCTCGGCCACGGCCCAGTACACCGGCCCAATGCTTGCGGCTTGGGCAATTTCAGCCACCGCCTGGGCGGCCAGCTGATGCCAGTGTTCGGCAAGTGACACGCCGATGGTAGCCGCCAGGCGGGTCTTTATGGGCGATAAGCCCGGGGTTTTGACGAAAATGGCCACCGCGGTCATGGATGCCACCGTTTGGCATTCTGGATCAGCCGCCATGCCCTGAATTGATGATTGAGCGTTGTCTTGAGCCAACCATTGTTTCGATAGCGCCTCGCGCTGGTGGTGATGGTGAACGGCAGGCGCTGCGGGTGTGCGTCGACCTGCCGAGCTCGAACGACAAAATCAAGATCTTCTCCGCGATCAAGGCGCTCACAGAACCCGCCCAATTGCGTCCATAGACGCCGATGGATGCACAAGCCCTGATCACCATAGGGCTGGCCTAAAATCCTCGATCGAAGGTTCGCACCCCATTGGTTAAGATGCACAGCCCAAGGGCCATCGCGACCAAACTGCAAAGTGCCATACCCCATCGACGACCAATGAGCGCGTCGACAGAACGCTTGAATGCAGGTCACAGCGCGACGGTCCAGACGACTGTCCGCATGAACCACCCAAATCCAGTCTTGGTCGGACCGCTCAATTGCCCGATTCAGTTGCCGGCCCCGACCTGCTTTTCCGCTGATCCAACGGATGGATTCATCCATTTCATCGGGCCGGGGCATTGTGGCCGACAGCGTGACTGTCAAGGGATTGAGCTGCTCGACAAGCTCAAAGGGGGGCGCCTCACCTGGGCCCAATGGAATGATGACTTCAACGCCCACGCTAATGCCAGATTGAAGCCACAACCAATCGAGGGATGCCCGCCAGATCAGCATGTCCTATGACGTGAGAGAACCCGTGCTGCTGGAGTTGGCTGATGATTTGGGTTTGTTGATCGTGGCCATGCTCAACAATCAGGTGTCCCGGGCGAATCAGGTGATGTGGGGCTTGGTCAATCAATCGTTCAATCAGTGCCAAGCCGTTGTGCTCCGCCACCAAAGCGTTTTGGGGCTCAGCCGGCAAATCACCCTCGGTGAGGTGGGGGTCACTGGGTGCGACGTACGGTAAGTTGGCGACGATTAAGTCAAAGGTTTGGCCATGCATGGGCTCCAGCAGATCACCATGATGGATGGCGACATTGGTCAGGTGATGGAATTCGCGATTGGCTTGGCATATTGCTAAGGCCTCGGGTGAGTTGTCACTCACGCATACGGTCCAGCCAGGATGCTCCATGGCCAGGGTTAGGCCGATGCAGCCACTGCCGGTGCCAACGTCCAAGACTTTGGCATGATCAGACAGGTCCAATGCGTTTGCTTGATCAATCACCCCTTCGGTCTCTGGTCTGGGAATCAACACATCGGGGCTGACTTTAAATGGCCGACCNTAAAACTCACGATGCCCCACAAGATGCGCGATCGGCGCGCCCAGTCGGCGCTGCTTAATGAGTCGGTGAAGCGTTGTCGCCGTCTCTGGGTCAACAGGATCGCTGCTGTGCGCATATAAGTGGCTGCGGTCAACGCCCAAAACATGCGCCAACAAAACCTCGGCCTCAAGCGGATCATTTAGCCGAGATTTTGCAGTGGTCAGGAGTGTTTTCAGTGTCGTGGTGGTCAAACAAAATGTCCTGTTGTGCCCCATGCCTCTTAAAAGCATTGTCGCATGACTGCCACCTGCAAACCATGCGGGGCAGATGGGGTCAGCGGATGGCTTCGAGCGTCACCCGTCCCACGTCAGGCTGAGTTTGACGTTCCAGAGATCATCGCGCCCGCCGACACGGTCTAACGGCCGTTGAACATCCAGCGGTGTGTATGACGTTGCAAGATCCACTCGCCACCGAGCGTTGAGAGCATGGCCTAAGCCGACGCTGATTGTCTGTGTGTTGCCCTTGCTTTTTAGGGTATACCGCTCCCGGGTGTTTTGAAGGGGCGCGTCAACCTCGACAGTCGGCGTCATCCGCGTCAGCGCGATGGCAAGCCAGGGTTCAATGCCTAAGATTGGTTGGGTGGCAGCGGCCATGAATTCGATGCCGTGGTGATCTAAACTCAATCGGTCTTGCGAAGGTGCGGCACAGCCGAAAGGGTTTTGTGGCGTGCGCGCGGGTGCTTGAGCCACTTCAGCGCTGCAGGTGACATCGGCCCGGACCTCACCGGTTTGCACAAACAGCCGTGCGCCCAGGGTCCAGTGTTGTTGAGACAGCAGTTGCCTGGAAAGCGCCACACCCCACACATCGACGGCTTTGGCACCGCTGATTTCGATGGGTGGTGTGTATGCCACCTCGGCGGTTACTTTGCTGAACAATTCCATGGCGACACGCAGGCGGCCAAATACGGGTGATTTATTGAGGTCTTCACTTTTAAATCCCCCAAACCCGACTTGTTGCTGCGCATCGTTCAGTGTTGGGATTGAGCTCAACTCAGTCGACCATCGCCATGAGCCCGCGCCATTGGGACGGTATGGGCCCATGCCCAAATTGAGCGTCGAGGCCGTCATGTAAGCCATGGCCCAACCCTCTGGTTGATCAAACGCAACTGACTCTTTGGGAATAGGTTCAGCGTGTGCTGAGCGGATGCATACCGACAAAAGCACAATGCCAAGTGACACCCTTATGTTTGCCATGTCTGAGATGCCCCCTACAGATCAAAAAAAATCTAAGGTAGCACACCCATCGGACGGGTCCGATGGTGATGGCTTTGGTGTCGTTATAGGGGGGCATCGACTTCCACCCTTGACATCAGCGCCTGAAAGCGAAAAACAAAAGGATGAACACACTGCCTCAATGAGGGCGATGTGGCGGTGGGCGGGGTAAAGAATGGGGCTTTGATGGTGGCCGGGGGCAGAATCGAACTGCCGACACGCGGATTTTCAATCCGCTGCTCTACCAACTGAGCTACCCGGCCACAAGTGACAAACCGCGGCGCTGATAAAGCGCCAAACGAGCATTTTAGCATGATCTGGCGATTCGTCCAGACGCAGGCGGCATTTTACAGCCCCGGCAGATGCCTGACGCTTGATGGCCAATGTCAGACCCTTCATTGCCAACACTCTAAACTAAATAGGGCCCAATAGAGGATCTTGACATGCCGAGAATCTGTATTTCAGTGGTCGCGGGACTGATCTTGAGTGCTTGCGCTGGATTAACCCCCACAGGCGTTCATGATACAGGGGATCTGAGTGATGGCGAGGCGGTCGATCAGATTCGCTTCACTCACCTTGTGTCTTGGCACGTCCCCGGTGAGGGGCGAGTGCAGGTCGAGGTTGCCAATCCCAGGCGCCAATATCTGCTCAAGCTTGAGCCCACCTGTACGTTCGCTTTGCGCGAGGTCGAAGAGATTCGGTTTGATGGACGCTCGTCTCGCCATATTGCCATTGGTGATTCCATCGTGGCGGGGCGAAACCGGTGTCGCATCACTGAAATTTTATCGAATAAAGAAAAGCTGTAGCCCAAGAGTCGCTTCGCTCAGACCCTCACCAGTCTGGCGTCACTCAGGCGGCACGTAGCCCTCCGCTTGGTCGACCTGGCCTCCGAATAAGAAGGCCTCAGCCTGTTCGATCAGATATTGTCGATGCTCAGGGTCCAGTGGGCTCAAGCGATTCTCGTTGATCAGCATGGTCTGGTGCGCCAGCCACTGTTGCCAGGCCTCTTTTGAGATCTCATTGACAATCCGCTCGCCCAGTGGGCCAGGCAGGGGCGGGCGCGACAATGCAGTGGCCTCTTGCTTTAAATAATGGCAGAAAACAGTCTCCGACATGGTCTTTAGTATATCAATGGTCCATGCCGCTGAGTGTCTCAAGCACCCGCTGAATCGGCCTGGGAAATCCCAGCGTGTTGATCTCAGACAAAGCGAGCCACCGACGATGGTTGGCTTGATCCATGCAACACGCGGTGTTGGTCCGAAGGCTGTGAAATTTGATCCATACCGTGCGGTGTGTGAGTTCGTGGCGTGTCGGCTCGATACTGGGGCCTGGGCCAACATTGGCGATTTCAGGCAGTGATCGTGTCTCAGGCAAGCACCAAAGACCCCCCCAAATTCCTTGAGCCGCGCGTTTTTCAACAAGCACTTGGTTTTTTGAGTTGAGGCAAATGGTCAGCGTCATTTCGAGGACGCGCTTTTTCTTTTTAGGGCGAGGGTGGGGCCAGATGTGGGTTTTGCCCTCTACAGCGGCTCGACAATCGCTTGCCACTGGACACTGATCGCAAGCTGGCCGTCGGCGAGTGCACACGGTTGCACCCAAATCCATAATCGCTTGCGTGTAATCCCGGGCGCGCTGGTGAGGTGTCAAAGACGCGGCCAGATCCCACAGTTTCTTTTCGACCTCCGTCTGTCCTGGCCAGCCGTCAATCCCGAAATGCCGTGTTAGGACACGTTTAACGTTGCCATCTAGGATCACCGCGCGCTGATTGTGAGCCTGTGCCACGATGGCGTTGGCGGTGGACCGGCCAATGCCAGGGAGTTGCTCGAGCGTTGCCGGATCCTTGGGCAGTTTGCCGTCATGCCTTTGAAGGCACACACAGGCGGTTTTGTGTAGATTTCGTGCGCGGGCGTAGTAGCCCAGTCCTGACCATAGGGCGAGGACGTCATCAATCGGTGCTTGGGCCAAATCGTTGAGGGAAGGAAACCGGGCCATGAACCGATCAAAATACCCAAGCACGGTCGCGACTTGCGTTTGTTGCAGCATGATTTCTGATACCCATACCCGGTAGGCTGAGCGGTCGGTTTGCCAGGGGAGATCATGTCGCCCATTTGCGGCCCACCAGTCGAGCAAACGATCAGCAAATGACCTCACGGGCACGGTTTATTGATCTTCAGCGACGGGTAAAACTGCATGAACAAAGGTGCCGGCATCAAAGGGTCGCAGGTCTTTGGCGCTTTCACCCACGCCAATAAAGCGGATGGGCTTTTCAAGTTCACTGGCCAAGGCGAAGACCACGCCNCCTCGAGCGGTGCCATCAAGTTTNGTGACGACCAAACCGCTCAGNGGTATGGCTTGATTAAACTCTTTGGCCTGTTGCAGTGCGTTTTGCCCGGTGCCTGCATCGACCACCAAAAGCGTCTCATGAGGGGCGCTGGGGTCCACTTTTTGCATGACACGTGCGACTTTCTCAAGCTCTTTCATCAAGTGGCCTTGAGTGTGCAAACGCCCTGCGGTATCGCAGATTAAGACGTCGACCTCACGCGCAGTGGCAGAGTGCAGCGCGTCAAAAATCACGGCGGCAGAATCAGCGCCACCGTCTTGGGCGACGACGGGCACGCCATTTTGTTCCCCCCAGCTTTTAAGCTGCTCGACCGCCGCTGCTCGAAAGGTATCGCCGGCGGCGAGCATGACGCTTAAGCCCTCATCCAGGTAACGTCTGGCCAATTTGCCAATGGTGGTTGTCTTGCCGACCCCATTGACGCCCACCATGAGGATCACAAACGGCTTTTTTTCGGTGTCCACGTTGAGAAATGCCTCGCATGGCTCAATCAGGGCATACAGCTCGGCTTGAACCGCAGGGAGAAGCGCTTGTGGCGTGGTAATCAAGCCCTGGTCAACAGCCAAACGCAGCCGGTCAATCAGTGCGGTGGTCGCTGAAACCCCCAAATCCGCCATCAAAAGGGTGGTTTCAATCTCTTCAATTAGGCTTTCATCAATGGCTTCGGCCTGCTGAAGCAGGCCAAACAAATGCGATAGACTGGATCGGGTCCGGCCGAGGCGATTTTCGAGTGGATCAACCCCACTGTCCTCAATGGGGCGGCGGGTTTGTGCCTCTACGCCGTGGCCTGACTTTTTTCGTCGAAAGATCGAGAACATGGCTCAATTCCAAATAACCGCTATCCTATCACCTTCATGACTCAAACAAGACCCACTCGACAGGTTCGTATGATCGCCGGCAGTTGGCGAGGAAGGCGGATGGCAGTATTGGATCTGCCAGGCCTTCGACCCACTGGCGATCGGGTTCGCGAGACGCTCTTTAACTGGCTGGGCCCAAACATGCCCGGTGTTAAAGCACTCGATTTGTTTGCAGGCAGCGGCGCGCTCGGGCTGGAGGCGCTCTCGCGGGATGCTGAGGCGGCGGTCTTTGTTGACCGGTCCCACGCAGCCATCGAGCACATCAAACAAAGCACCGCCTCTTGGCCAGGCATTGAGCGGGCACGATGGGTGTGTGCGGATGCAATGGACTGGCTTTCCAAGCCACCGGAGAAGTTTGACTTGGTTTTTATCGATCCGCCTTTTGATGAAGGCCTTCAAGGCCAGGCACTCAAGCTGTTGGTCGAGGGTCAGTGGCTCTACTCAGGCGGCCTTGTCTATCTTGAGAGCCCCAAAAACAAAGCGTTGACAGCAGATCAGTTGCCTGCTGGGGTGGAGAGGGTTCGAGAGAAAACTGTGGCGCATGTTCATATGCTGCTCGTGCGTTATCATACGGGCTCACACACAATCGCATGAGCACAAGGATGGCTTCTCAGTGAGCGAGCTCAACCATGCCAGCGCCATTTACCCGGGGACGTTTGACCCCATGACCAATGGCCATACCGACTTGATCTTGCGCGCGGCGCGGGTTTTTGATCGCGTGGTGGTTGCCATTGCTCAAAGCCCCCACAAATCACCGGTTTTCTCGCTGCCCGATCGAATTGATTTGGCTGAGCAGGTGCTGTCAGAGCACGCGTTGTCCAATGTTGAAGTGTGTGGTTTTGATAATCTATTGGCGAATTTTGTGGTTGAGCAAGGCGCAGGTGTCATTCTGCGCGGGCTCAGGGCGGTGTCAGACTTTGAGTATGAATTTCAGCTGGCGTCCATGAATCGTCATTTGATCAAAGAAGTGGAAACCATGTTTATGACCCCCGATGAAGAACATGGTTTTATTTCCTCAACCCTTGTCAAAGAAGTGGCACGTCTCAATGGAGATGTGTCTGAGTTTGTCCATCCGCTGGTCGCAACCGCGCTGGCGGCCCACTACGGTGAAAGCACATGATGAAAAGATCCCTCAGCTTGGTTGGCTTCGTGATGGCCTTGGTGGCCTATCCAGGCGCGCACGCCCAACAACAGCCCAATGCCTATGCCATTTCTAGTGCGCATGAGTTGGCGACACAGGCAGGCGTGACGATATTTGAGCAAGGGGGAAACGCGTATGACGCCGCTGTGGCGGTGTCGGCGGCGTTGGCCGTTGTCGAACCGGCCAGCTCCGGCATTGGGGGCGGCGGCTTTTGGATGCTGCAAAGTCACGATGATGCGCTGTCGGTCATGGTGGATGGACGAGAAGTGGCCCCCGCAGCCGCGCATCGAGACATGTATTTAGATGATGAGGGCAATGTCGACCGGGACCTGGCCACCAATGGCGGCTTGGCTGCTGGGATTCCAGGCGCGCCGGCGGCGTGGGTTCATATCGCTGAAAAGTATGGCACGTTGCCGCTTTCTGTCTTGTTGCAGCCTGCGATTGATTTGGCTGCCAACGGCTTCCCAGCCGATGAAAAATACGTGACGCTATTGGCAATGCGTGAAGAGGTGATGAACCGCTGGCCAGAAACGGCCGAGATTTTTATGCCGGAAGGCAATGTGCCTTCGGTCGGTGACATCATTGTTCAAGCTGATTTGGCCAATACATTACGCACTTTGGCCGAGCGCGGCCATGATGGTTTTTACACAGGCGAGATCGCGCAGCGTTTGGTGGATGGCACGCGCGCTGCGGGTGGCATCTGGACAATGGAAGATCTTGCCAATTACTCGGTGAAAGAGCGCGATCCGATCACGACCGAGTATCGTGGCTATGAGCTGATCAGCGCAGCACCGCCATCATCGGGCGGGATCACAATCGCCCAAATCTTAAATCTCATTGAGCCGTATGAGCTGTCCGAGTTGACGCGAGTTGAGCGGACCCACTTGTTGGCTGAGGCGATGCGCCGGGCTTATCGCGATCGGGCGCTGTATCTCGGTGACACCGATTTTGTGGATGTGCCGATGGATGTGCTGCTCTCAAAAGCCTATGCCGCCGGCATGCGAACCAGCCTGCGCCTTGATCAGGCCACACCTTCGTCAATGCTTGCCAATGACCCGGATGTTCGACCTGAGGGCAACAACACCACCCACTTTTCGTTGATTGATGACGAGGGCAACATGGTTTCGGCCACGTTGACAGTTAACCTTTTGTACGGCGCGGCCTATGTGCCGCCCGGCACCGGCGTTTTGCTCAACAATGAGATGGATGACTTTTCTGCCAAGCCAGGGGCGCCCAACGCCTTTGGTTTGGTTGGCTTCGAGGCCAATGCGATCGAACCCTACAAGCGAATGCTCTCGTCGATGTCACCCACGATTGTTCGCTCACCACAGCGGGTTGCGGTGATTGGTACCCCAGGTGGATCCCGCATCATCACGATGGTTCTGTTGGGCCTGTTGGACTTTATCGACGGCAATGGGCCTCAATCGTGGGTGTCTCTCCCCCGGTTTCATCATCAGTATTTGCCTGATGAGATTTCGATTGAGCCCGACAGCATGAGCGCGGCGGAAATTGAGGCGCTCGAGGCGCTGGGCCACACGGTCACCGAACGCGATCGCACCTGGGGCAACATGCATGGGGTGATGTGGGATTTGATGTCGAATGAGCTCGAAGCGGCTCATGACCCACGCTGGCCCTCGGGTGGCGCGGTGGTGGTGCCGGTCACCGACTGAGCGCAGGCCGCTTGCGTGCGGCAGCGCGCTTTTAAACACGCCAGGGTGTGGGCGGCCGGCTCTAGAGCCGCTCGAAGATGCCCGCCGCCCCCATGCCGGTGCCAATGCACATGGTCACCATCCCGTAGCGTTGGTTATTGCGCTTCATCCCATGCAGGATTTTGGCGCCTAGGATGGCCCCCGTGGCGCCCAAAGGGTGGCCCAGTGCGATTGCGCCACCGAGCGGGTTGACCTTGTCAGGATCAAGTTCCAGCTGTCGAATCACAGCCAGTGATTGGGCTGCAAATGCTTCATTGAGCTCAATCCAGTCCAGGTCGGCTTGATTGACGCCAGTTTGCTTTAAAACTTTGGGGATGGCCTCGATCGGGCCGATGCCCATGATTTCAGGGGGAACACCCGCCACAGAAAAACCTTTGAATACGCCCAGCGGTTCCACGCCCAATTCCTTAACCACGCGCTCAGACACCAAGATCAGTGCCGCGGCTCCATCGGACATTTGTGAACTGTTGCCCGCGGTCACAGAGCCTTTGGCATTGAACACCGGCCGAAGTTTCCCCAAGGCTTCGGGGGTGGTATCTCGACGCGGTCCCTCGTCATGGGCCACCACTTGCTCTGTTGACCGAATGGCACCGGAGGCAAAATCGGGTTGATTAGAGGTCACTGTGACAGGCCTGACTTCTGGGAAAAGGCCTTCGTCAATGGCGCGGATGGCTTTTTGGTGTGAGGCGTACGCGAACTGATCTTGATCCTCGCGAGACACCTGCCACTGTTCGGCAACATTCTCCGCGGTAATGCCCATTCCATAGGCGATACCCACGTTGTCATCGGTGAACACTTTAGGGTTCATGGCCACTTTGTGGCCCATCATCGGGACCATGGTCATGGTCTCTGTGCCGGCGGCGACCATCACATCGGCGTCACCGGTTCGAATGCGATCGGCGGCCATGGCAATGGTTTGCAAACCCGATGAGCAAAACCGATTGACGGTCACCCCAGGCACCGTTTCCGGCAAGCCCGCCAGCAGTGCGCCGATGCGCGCCACGTTCATGCCTTGTTCGGCCTCGGGCATAGCACAGCCAACAATCACATCTTCAATGCGCGCTGGATCCAGGTCGGGGACTTCGTTGAGCGCTTCTTTCAGCGCATGGGCCAACAGATCGTCGGGTCGATAATTCCTAAAACCACCCTTGAACGCGCGCCCCACAGGGGTGCGGACAGCAGCAATAATGTAGGCATCACTCATGATTCATTCATCCTTTGTGCATCAGTTGCGAAGCGGTTTGCCCGTTTTGAGCATGTGGGCAATGCGCTCTTGGGTTTTTGGCATGGCAGCCAGCGCCAAGAAATGCTCGCACTCAAGATGGTGGAGCCAACGCTCGGTCACCGGGGTGCCACGATCGATGGCGCCACCGCACATGACCGTGGCAATGCGCTGGCCGATCTCATCGTCGTGATCAGAAATAAAATGCCCCGCGCGCATGTTCTCAAGCAGCATTCTCAAAGTGGCGATGCCGACATCACCAGCAGCGAGGATCGGTTGCTCGGGCAGGGCAGGGTGGTAGCCGGCGGCATTCATCGCGCTTATGGCGTGGTGAGCGGCATGCAACAGCTCGTGCTCGTGCATGACGATGACATCGTGTGGTCTGAGGTAGCCCATCTCTTGGGCTTCCATCGCTGAGCCTGAGACTTGCCCCATCGCCACTTGCTTGTAGCGTTTCTCCAAGAGCGGATACACATCCCCAGCCAGCGAGTCTTGCTGGCATTGCAGTGCCAAGGTGGCCAAGCCGCCGCCGCCCGGCAGTAAGCCCACCCCCGCCTCCACGAGTCCCATATAGCTTTCCAAGTGCGCCACGCGCTGGCTGGTGTGCATGGCCAGTTCCAGCCCACCTCCAAGCGCCAATCCGCGAACCGCAGCCACGCTGGGTGTCGGGGCATAGCGCATGCGGTGATTGAAGGCCTGAAAATCGCTCACCAGGGCCCTCACCGAGGCCCAGTCACCGGCTTCAATCATGGCGGTCGCGCCTTTGAGGTTCGCACCGGCCGAGAACGGGCCTTTGGGTTGCCAGATGATCAAACCAGGATGGTCAGTTTCAACGCGGTCCAGTGCCCGATTAAGTCCCTCGACCACGCCTTGATCGATCACCGCCATGGGTGTTTTTAAGGTGGCGATCAGGACATCGTCTTTGAGTGTAAACAGTCGAACATGATCGGTTTCTTCGATGGTCTGACCGTGGTCTGTCGGTTCACCCAACAGTCGGGGAGGTTGGTACTGACGCTGATAGACACCCAACTGAGGGCGTGGGCTCATTTGGCCGGTGGCCGCCGAGTAAGACCCCTCAGGCCCGTGGGGCGCGTCGATCGAGCCGACCCAGTCTGGGAGGGTCGCACCGACGCCCGTTTTGTTTTGGTCAATGTCTTTTTGGATCAGCTCGGCCACGTGCTGCCAGCCTGCAGCCTGCCACTGCTCGAATGGCCCTCGCTTCCAGCCATAGCCCCAACAAATGGCTTGATCGACCTCGCGGGCGCTGTTTGCGATGTCTTTAAGGTGATAAGCGCAGTAGTGGAATAAATCGCGGTGGATGGACCACAAAAACTCGGCTTCAGGGGTCTCACATTTGGCCAAAGCGGCCAGCTTTTCACCGGGGTCAGTGATTTTGAGAATGGCTTGGATTGACTCAGGCAGACTGTAATCGGTGGCTCGATAATCGCCGAGTTTGGGATCAAACACGGTGATTTCTTTGCCCACTTTTTTGAACACGCCCGCCCCCGATTTTTGGCCTAAAGCGCCTGCTGCAAGGAGTCCTTCCAGCCAAGCCGGCGCTTGATATAGCCCATGCCAAGGATCATCCGTCAATAAATCATGCATGGTTTTGATCACATTGCCCATGGTGTCCAAACCGACAACATCAGCCAACCGAAAGGTGGCACTTTTCGGACGACCGATCGCAGGACCGGTGAGGGCATCGACGGTGTCAAAGCCCAGATTGAGGCGTTCGGCATGGGCCATGGTTGACCACATGGTGAAAACCCCCACCCGATTTGCAATGAAGTTGGCGGTGTCTTTCGCCCGCACGACGCCTTTGCCGAGAGACTCGGTCAAAAACGTCTCCAGCTGATCCATCAATGATGCTTGGGTATCGGCATGAGGGATGAGTTCAACCAGATGCATGTAGCGGGGCGGGTTAAAAAAGTGCACGCCACAAAACAGCCCGCGTCTCGATTCGGGGAGCTCCTTGGCCAATTCGGTGATGGAAAGACCGGATGTGTTGCTGGCAAAAATGGTGTGCTCACCCAAGTGTGGCGCGAGTTTGGCGTACAACGCTCTTTTAATGTCCATGCGTTCAGCCACCGCCTCGATGACCAAGTCAACATCACTCAGCCGTTTAAGATGCTCATCAAAATTCAGGGCTTGAATTCCATGAATTAAAGACGGCTTGCCCAGCGGTGCTGGCTTTAGTTTGGCCAGACGCTGTTTTCCGGCCTCAGCAATTTTGTTCTTTGGGCCCTCGTCGGCGGGCAAGTCATACAAATCAACCGGGATGCCCGCGGCGGTGAAATGCGCGGCAATTTGCGCGCCCATGACACCAGCGCCCAAAACGGCAGCGCGTTTGATCGTTAAGCTTGGGTGAGTCATCGTCTGTCCTTCATCTCAATCGTCTTGATTTAAGCATTCTCTTTAAATGCATTAACTGGCCTTGGCCAACACATCGTGTGTGTGTTGACTCACCGGATGGACCAAGTCATCGGGTGCAAATTCGTCGACCGCCACGACTTGAGCGCTCAGCTGCTGAGCACGGATCAAGTCGCTGGCTTGATCTTCACTAATCACCCCGGCCTCCACGGCTCGCCGAGCGAGGGCCTCAACATTCACCGGTGTCGGCACCGCTTTGAGTGCATTGCGAATGGCATGTTCTGCCGGCTCGGCTTTCATCACCGCCTCGAATGCCTCCAAAACAACGCCCACACCGTCGGCCACTTTGGGACGGTAGACATCGCGTGTGATGTGCTCACGCATTTCACTCTCAGTCATCAAGCCACGGGCAATCCGATGGCCCACCCGGTCGCTCGCTTTATGGTGAACGCGCCCCCAAGGAAAGCACAGCCGACTCAAGATCGGGCCCAGCCAAGGGATGGGAAAGTTTTGATAGACCTCAAACAGCGCCTGCTCAGCCCGATGCAAGCTGTCTTGGACGGCAAAGTTCATCAGATCTGAGTCGGCTTTGGGCTCGCCATCGTCAGCAAAGCGGCGCAACGTGGTCGATGCCAAAAAGAGGTTGGCCAACGCGTCGGCGAAACGGCCGGAGAGCTTTTCTTTGAACTTGAATTTCCCACCCAAAATTAACAGACAAAGATCGGCCGTGAAGCTGAATGAGGCCGACAATCTGTTGATGTCTTGGTAGTGGCGTTTGGCACGTTTGGATTGAGGCGTTGTTGTGAATCGACCCCGCGTCAGGCCCAGCACCGTGGCTCTGAAGAAATTTGAGATGACAAAGCCGACATGGCCAAAAATGGCTCGATCAAATGCCTTGAGGTCATTGTCTGCAGCCGATTGCATCTCTTTGAGTAAGTAGGGATGACATCGGATCGCACCTTGCCCAAAAACAATCATCGATCGGGTCAAGATGTTGGCGCCTTCCACAGTGATGGACACCGGCAGCCCCTGATAGCCCATCGAAAGATAGTTGTTTGGCCCCTCGACCACCGCTTTACCGCCGTGGACATCCATGGCGTCGTTGATGGTTCGGCGGTTGGCCTCTGTGAGATAGGCTTTCAAGATGGCTGAGATGACCACAGGCTTGTCACCCCGGTCCAGCGCAGACATCGTCAACTGATGGGCCGACTCCATGCGGTAGGCCTCTGCACCAATCCGTGCCAAAGGCTCTTCGATGCCCTCGAAGTGGCCAATGGGTTGCTTAAACTGATAGCGGATCCGGGCGTAGGCGCCGGTCAACAAGCTGGCCATCTTGCCCCCGGCCACGCCTTGAGCGGGCAGCGAGATGGCTCGACCCGCTGCCAAGCAGTGCATCAGCATTCGCCAACCTTGGCCCACGCGCTCTTGGCCACCGATCACCCAGTCCATCGGAATGAACACTTCCTGACCCGAGGTGGTGCCGTTCATGAACACTGAACCGCCCGGAAGGTGGCGGTTGCCGATCTCGACGCCTGGGGTGTCGGTGGGAATCAATGCGCAACTGATGCCCAAGTGCTCTTGATCGCCCAACAATCTGTCGGGGTCTCGGGTTTTAAAGGCCAGGCCCAAGACGGTGGCGATCGGTGCAAGCGTGATGTAGCGCTTGTCCCAACTGACCTTGAGTCCCAGGACCTCTTTTCCATCAACGGTTTGTTTGCAGACCACCCCTTCATCAGGCATTGAGGCGGCATCAGAGCCAGCCATGGGTGAGGTCAACGCAAAGCAGGGAATGTCTTCTCCCACCGCCAATCGCGGCAAATAATGGTCTTTCTGAGCTTGGGTGCCAAAGTGCATAAGCAACTCGCCCGGTCCTAAGGAGTTGGGCACCATCACAGAGACCGCTGCGGTGAGTGATCGGGTCGAAATCTTGGTCACCACCGCGGCATTGCCTTGGGCACTGAAACCCAAGCCCCCATATTCTTTGGGAATGATCATGCTCAAAAAGCGTTCTTTCTTAATGAACGCCCAGGCCTCAGGCGGCAAATCTTTTAATTCACGATTGATTTGCCAATCGTCGAGCATGTCACACAGTGTCTCTACGGGTCCGTCGAGGAAGGCGCGTTCTTCCTCAGACAATTGGGGTTGCGGCACATCAAACAGTGCCTTCCAATTGGGTTTGCCACTGAAAAGCTCCGCATCCCACCAGACACTGCCCGCATCAAGGGCCTCTTTCTCAGTCTCTGACATCGCCGGGAGCACGCCCTTGAACCAGCTAAACAGCGGCTTTGAAATCAGATGCCGGCGAAGCGGTATCAAGCTCAGCAACAGCAGCGTGGCGGTGGCCATGGCGTAGATCACCACCACCGGCCAGCTGGCGGTCAGCGCCATGGTCGCGGCCAAGCCCAAAGCGGTGATGACGGTGGCGAGCCACAGCGGGGCTCGCATGAATGACAACACACTTAAGGCAACGAATAAACCCAGTAACAAAGCAAGTGTCATGATGCAGTTTCCTGTGTCGGTTGAATGTTTAAAGTCGTCGGCGGGAGACTTCGGATGCCGGCGGCGGCGAATGTCACCAACGATGAAGCCGTGGCCCGCGGATTTTTTAGGTTGGCGTCAGCCATGGTGTAGGTCAAAGCCCCGACCAAAAAATCGAGATATTGTCTGATTTCATCCGATTTTGGGGCCTGTGTTGCGCCTGTCTCACCGCGCACGGCTTGTTCTACTGCTTGGGCAAAGCGCCGCATGACGTGGCCATACTCTTGGCTGATGGCACCATGAAGTGCCTCATCATGATCGGCATAAGCGCGCATGAGCAATTGCATGAACCGATGTCCGCCGGCTTCGCGCTCTCCCATCAAGGCCATGGCGGGGTAGACAAACGCATCTAACACGTCTTCAAGCACCGGCGGGTCATGACGCGCGTGCGCCTGATCCAAGCGGGCCAAGCGATCGGCGCTGAGTTCATCGAGACGGCGTTGGAATACGGCAATCACCAGCGCTTGTTTGGACCCAAAATGGTAGTTGACCGCCGCCAGATTGGCATCTGCAGCCTGAGTGATGGCCCTTAGAGTGGTGACATAGAAGCCTTGTTCGGCAAACAGGCGCTCCGCGGCATCCAGGATGCGGTCGCGGGTCCCGCTTGCTTCCGAAACAAACGCTTGATTAAAACGCATGTTTGAATTCTAGCACATCCCATCGACCCGTCAATCGGCGTCCTCATCGGCCTCCATCAAGCGTTTCCGCCAGCGTTTCAAAAGCCACCAAATCCCGAGCAACAGGGCCGGGGAGGTGACCGAAATCCACCATTTGACGTGATCGGTGGGGAGCCACCCCCCCAACAGGTACGCCAAAATACCGATGGTGTAGTAGCTGATGGCCATCACCGACAAGCCCTCGACGGTTCGCTGCAGTCGAAGCTGGAGTTGCGCGCGGTGGGCCATCGCTTCGAGTTGGGTTCGGTGCTGAGTTTGAAGGCTGACCTCGACGCGGGTTCGGGCGAGGCTCACGGTGCGTGCAATGCGCGCGCTCAAGTTTTCCTGGCGGCGGGTGATGTTGGCCGTGGTGCGCATCGCGGGCTCAAAGCGACGCTCCAAAAATTCACCCAGCGGTTGTCGGTGATCGAGTGCTTGCTCATTCACCTCGTCGAGGCGGTCCCGAACAATCCGTCCATAGGCTTGCGTTGCAGAGAATCGATAATCCGTGTTGGCCATCAGCCGCTCTGAGGCTTGAGCCAGCCCGAACAGCTCATCCAGCAATTGCTGGTCGTCGCTTAAGTCTTCGGTATCACCCAGCCGCTCCACCAATTCCACCAGCTGCTGTTCGAGCTCGTTGAGCGTTTGACCGGTTTGTTTGGCCAGCGGCAATCCGAGCAGGGCAAGCATTCGGTAGGTCTCGATCTCGTACAGCCGCTGGGTTAATCGGCCCAGCCGTGCTGGATCTAAATCTCGGTTGATGATGCGATAATCCACCAGCCCCGAATCATTGGGTCGAAGCGTGGTGGCAATGGTGCCTGCCTGTGACATCACTTGGCCACCGACCGCGCCTGGCCACCCATTCAACCATCCATCAGGGGCGGTGTCTGGGGTATGGATCTGGATCAATGCTCCGGTCAGCAGCGTGTGCTGAATCCCAGCCAACCACGCGGTGGGGAGCGCGGCGGCATCTGTGGTGTGATCGGCGATCAGCACCACCGAGCTGAACTCGGTATGCTGCTCCCACCGAAGTTCCATCGAGCCCAGTTGGACGTGGTGGTGTTTTTCCGTCCCAGGCCCCGCCACACCGTGGGTCTGACAAAGTTGGGCAATGGCCTCGCGAAGCGATGCACTGGCGTGGGCATCGCCAGGCGCTGGCATCAGCACCCACTGTTTGGCAACGGCCGGCGCGTTGATTTGAGGCGATGGGCGGTTGAGCAGTTCGGCGAACAGCTCAGCCGATTGGGGGTGTCGATGCAGTTCCATAGGCCGAGCCTACGCCCGTGGATGTGAAAAATCAAAGGTCGTCGCACACTGTCATTTGATCAGGCTGAACAAAGCGCACCCGGCCGGCGTTTGAAATGACAATCCGATGGCTTGGGCCCCGAATCGAGCGGGCGCATTGTCGAATGGTCCCGTTTGAGCCATACGCATGGCCGCCCGGCCCGAAGCGGATGCGTCGGCGAGCACCGCTGGTGATGAGTGCTGTCGATCGCCCTTCGCCACGAATCACGATGGCACCCTCGCTGGCGGGTTGGCCTGTTTTGTGACCGTCAACAAAAACAATCCAGCCGGTGTGCCAGTGCGTCGAGTCATCGCAATGGCGGCCCGATACGCTGGGGCAGGCGCTGACCCAGGTCCCCTGCTGGATGGCCATGAATCGCGCTTGATTGAGGTGGCCATAAAGCCGATGGATGGCCGCGCGTTGATGTTGGCGGTCAAGCGGCTGCGCCAGCGATGGGATCATGAGGCCAAAAACCGTCGCCATCAACCCCAACACCACCAACAGTTCGAGCACAGAAAATCCCAGTGGGTGGGGTGGGGGTGGCTTAGGTGTCATGCCACCATGATCGCACCGGCACAGGACTCACGCCTGTCGGAATGATCCCTAACCGCCCGTCAGAGACCGATGATGTGGGGCCAGGGGCTTTTTTTAAAACACAGGCTGTCAGCTGGCCTGAAGCGCTCGCTCGATTCGACCAACGGCCTCTTGAAGCGTCTCCAGGCCGAGGGCGAACGATAAGCGCAAATGCCCGGGCGTGCCGAAGGCAGACCCCGGCACCGTGGCCACACCCGCGGTCTCAAGAAGATGCTCGGCCAACGCCAGATCATCGCCAAGCCCCAGCTGGTTGATCGCTTCTTGACAATCCACAAACACATAAAATGCGCCCTGCGCAGGTTGGCAGGACAAGCCCGGGCACGCGTTGAGTGCGGGAACGATCCAATCGTGGCGTGCTTGAAAGGCCGAAGCCATGGCGGCAATCTCGGCTTGATCGCCACTCAATGCGGCCGTGGCTGCCGCCTGGCTGATCGAGCAAGGGTTCGAGGTGCTTTGTCCTTGGACTTTGCGCATTTGAGCGATGACTTCAGCGGGGCCGGCCGCGTAGCCGATGCGCCAACCGGTCATGGCATAGGCTTTGGAGACGCCATTGACGACAACCATTCGATCCTTCAGTGCGGGGACAACCTCGGCAATATTGCAAAAAGGCTCGTCCCCCCACCAAATGTGCTCATAGATGTCGTCTGAGCAAATCCATACCTTTGGGTGGTCCAGCAATACCTCACCCAGGGCTGCCAGGGCCTGTCGCGTGTACCCCATGCCCGTCGGGTTGCTGGGGGCATTCAAAATCAGCAAGCGGGTGTTGTCATTAATGGCCGACTGCAACTGCTGCGGGCTGATCAGATAGTTGTCTTTGGCTTGGGTGTGCAAGATGACCGGGTCGGCATCGGCCAATCTCACCATGTCTGGATACGACACCCAATACGGCGCCGGGACCAGGGCTTCGTCACCGTCATCGAGCATGGCTTGGAACATGTTGAAGATGGATTGCTTGGCGCCGCTGGAGACCAGAATTTCGTCAGCGGCATAGTCGAGATTGTTGTCGCGGTGTAATTTCTGAATGATGGCGTGTTTGAGCTCCGGTGTGCCATCGACGGCGGTATACCGGGTCTGGCCAGCGTTGATGGCATCAATGCCTGCTTGGCGGATGTGCGCTGGGGTATCAAAGTCGGGTTCGCCAACCGACAGTGAGATGATGTCTCGGCCTTCAGCTTTCAAAGCCAGCGCCTTCATCGACATGGCGATCGTGGCAGAAGGTTTGACTTGGTTGACGCGCGATGAGAATCGGGTGGACAACGGACATTTCCTTGTCAGCAGACGGATTACAATTATAAGTCTTCAAGGCTTTGCTGGGGCAGAGTTTCACGGATGGGGCGAGCGTGCCCTCAAACTGAGCATGTTATGGCAAAACGATTCGAATTGGTCTCTCAATATGCACCGGCTGGCGATCAGCCGGCGGCCATTGATGGTTTGGTGGCTGGACTGGCGGCAGGCCACAGCCACCAAACGTTGCTGGGCGTGACAGGCTCGGGCAAGACCTTCACCATGGCGAATGTCATTGAGCGTGCCCAGCGACCCGCTTTGGTGATGGCGCCGAACAAAACCTTGGCCGCTCAGCTGTATGGGGAATTCAAGGCGTTTTTTCCCAACAACGCAGTGGAGTATTTCGTTTCTTATTACGATTATTACCAGCCGGAGGCGTATGTGCCCTCCACCGATACCTTTATTGAAAAAGACGCATCCATCAATGAGCACATTGAGCAAATGCGTTTATCGGCCACCAAGGCACTTTTGGAGCGGCCCGATAGCTTGATTGTGGCAACGGTTTCGGCCATTTATGGGTTGGGTGATCCAAGCTCTTTTTTGCAGATGACGCTGGCATTGCAGGTGGGCGAGACCATGTCCCAACGGTCTATTCTGCGTCGCTTGGCCGAAATGCAATATGCCCGCAATGACTTTGAGCTCCGCCGGGGCACCTACCGAGTGCGCGGCGAAGTGATTGATATTTTCCCGGGTGATTCAGAGATGGAGGCGGTTCGAGTCGAGCTTTTCGATGACGAGATTGAAAAGATTGCCTTTTTCGACCCGCTGACCGGCGAGATTCGGGACAGCGTCAGCGAGTTAACAATTTTTCCAAAAACGCACTATGTCACCCCCAGGCAGGTGGTGCTGGATGCGGTGGATGCCATCAAAGCCGAGCTGAAAGAGCGCCTTGAAGAGTTGGAGAAGGCGAACAAGCTGGTTGAGGCTCAGCGACTCAAACAGCGAACCGAATACGACATCGAAATGATGCTGGAGCTGGGCTATTGCCAAGGGATTGAAAACTACTCTCGTCATTTAACTGGGCGTCAGGCCGGCGAGGCGCCACCGACACTGTTCGATTACTTGCCCAAAGATGCGATGTTGATTGCCGATGAATCTCACGTCAGCATCCCTCAAATTGGGGGCATGTACAAAGGCGATCGGTCGCGAAAAGAGACGCTTGTCAACTTCGGCTTTCGACTGCCGTCGGCCATGGACAACCGGCCGTTGAAGTTTGAGGAGTTTGCCGAGCGCGCCCCACAAATGATTTTGGTCTCGGCAACTCCGCGGCAGTGGGAGGCCGACCGCTCCAGCCAGACGGTCGAGCAAGTGGTTCGACCCACCGGGTTGGTGGATCCGGCGGTGGAGGTTCGACCGGTGGCGAGCCAGGTGGACAACCTGTTGTCCGAGATCAACGCGCGAGTGGCAGCCAAGGAGCGGGTTTTGGTGACCACCTTGACAAAACGCATGGCCGAGAACTTGACCGAATATTTGGCCGAACATGGCATCAAGGTTCGCTACCTTCACTCCGATGTCGATACGGTCGAGCGGGTGGAGATATTGCGCGATCTAAGACTCGGCAGCCTTTGACGTTTTGGTGGGCATCAACCTGCTTCGCGAGGGGTTGGATTTGCCGGAGGTCTCGCTCGTGGCGATCTTGGATGCTGACAAAGAGGGGTTTTTGCGATCCACCGGGTCACTCATCCAAACCATCGGGCGCGCAGCGCGCAACGTGCATGGCAAGGCCATTCTTTATGCCGATACCATGACCGATTCAATGAAAAAAGCGATCGAAGAGACCGAGCGGCGGCGAGACAAGCAGCTCTCATTCAACGAAACGCACGGGATCACTCCGCAAACGATTGCAAAGAGTGTCGCTGATATTATGGCCGACGCGCATGAGACGCCCGGGAAGAAACCCGGGCGCCGCCCGGGTGAAAAAGCCGCACCGACTGACTCGGCTGTGGTCGTGACCACTCCTGAGGAGGCGACCAAGCGGATGGCTGAGTTAGAAAAGAAAATGCTCAAAGCCGCTGAGAATCTTGAGTTCGAAACCGCCGCTCAGCTGCGTGATGAGATGACACAGCTTCGCAATCAAGGATTTGGTTTATCGGCTGTCGATGCCTGATCGCGGGCAACACATCAGTCACTGCAATTGACCAATGTCAAACCTAAACCATGCCAGATGGCAAGGAGTCACAACGTGGCCTATATCAAACCCAAACCCCTTAAGGCGTATCCATGGCCGGTTCGTTGGGTCTTGAAACGCCAAATTCGGATCTATGGTGAAGTTCTGCCGCCGAGCTTTCTGTGGGGGCGAATGCCGGGATTATTTTTTGGGCTGTTGGCCATGTTGGGCCTGTTTTCTCGAAAACGCTTTTTAATTCCAAAGACCACGCGCGCATTGGCCTCGATTCGGATCGCGCAGCTCAATGGCTGCGACTTCTGTGTGGATCTTAACGCCCACTTATTTTTTGAGGCTGAAGGTCAAACCCATAAAGCCGAGCACGTGGCCAGCTGGTCCAATTCAGAAGGCATCTTCACAGCCCAAGAGCGCGCCGTACTGGAGTATGCCGAGGCCATGACAAGTCATTGCGATCAAATCACCCAAAGCACGATTGACACGCTGAAAGCACATTTTAGCGATGATGCCGTTGCGCAACTGACCGCATGGATTGCCTTCCAAAACATGAGTGCGAAGTTCAACACAGCGTTGGGCGCTGAGCGCCACGGGTTTTGTCAACGGCCTCAGTAGCCTTGAGATAAATCCACCAAGCCAAGCGGCGTTTTGTTCGCCTGGACGCGAACATAGCTTTGTGCCAAAAGCTCAGCCGCCTCTTCGGGCCGGGTTAGGGCAGCGCAGTGGGGAGACACTGTGATGCTTTGGTGTGACCAAAAGGCATGGTCCTCGGGCAGCGGTTCGGTCTCGAAGACATCAACAATGGCGCGGCGCAAGTGGCCTTGGTCGAGTGCTTCGATGAGGTCTTCTTCGATCAAATGGGCTCCGCGCCCCACGTTAATTAAAACGCTGTGTCTTGGCATGGTGGCCATCAGCTTGGCGTTCAAAATGCCGCGCGTGGCGGGGGTGAGCGGCAATAAACAAATGAGGTAGTCGGCGTCGGCAGCCATGGCCATCAAGCCGTCCTCACCCCGGTGAACGGTCACGCCGTCGATCTCGCCGCCTTGGTGTCGCCATCCCAACACTTCAAAGCCCAAAACATTCAGCGCATCAGCGGTGGTTCGCCCCATGTGCCCCATGCCCAGAATGCCCACGCGCGCCGGCCGATGCGGTGCCCACGGCGCCCACTCGTGACGCTGCTGCTGATGTTGGAATCGGGCAAAGTCACGCCAATCGGCAATGACATGGCCCACCAGCCAAGTGGCCATGTCTTGGGCGAGCTTGGGTCCAGCCAATCGACCGACGGGCATTGAAGGCGGGATGCTGTCATCTAAGATCAGATGCTCAATGCCAGCGCCGAGCGAGCTGATCGCCTTCAGATTGGGCAAGCTGGCCACCAGCCCCGGCGGGTGCTTCCAAAGCACGGCAAAGTCGATGTCACGCGCTTGACCCAATTCCGGCCAAAGGCGAATGTCGACGCCCGGGAGGTGCGCGGCCAGATCGTCAGCCAGCGGCTGATTGTCCCGATCGGGTGCACAGATCAAAATCGCCATGGATTAACGAGCCGATGCGCTGCGTGTTTAAGGTGACTCGTCACCTGGGTGGCGCTGCCGGTAGCGGTCATACAGCCGGCGCGCTTTGACATCGGACAAGGCGTAGCGCGCCCCGTCAATCCAGACGTGGGTGATTTGTGTCATGGGCTCAAGTGGGTGGCCGTTGGCGGCAAACAGCGTGGCCCGCTTNCCAGGCTCCAAAGAGCCCAGCTGATCTCCCACGCCCAAGATCTCCGCTGGCCATAGCGTCACCGCCTTCATTGCGATGTCTGGATCCAGTCCGTGGGCCACCGCGGAGCCGGCCTGAAACGGCAGGTTGCGGGCGTTGGCAACGTCCATCCCGCGGGTGGCATCGGCAATGGCAAATTTCACCCCGGCCTCAGCCAAAACGCGGGGCGCTTTGAAGCTGGCGTCATAGCCATCGTGGCGACGCATCGGCAGGGCGTATACGTTTTTTAAAATCACGGGGATATCAGCATCGGCCAGGCGTGAGGCAATGTGTTGAACATCCGGCGTGGCGACCAGCACCACGTTATCAAAGCCTTGCGTGTCCGCCCAGTCGAGGGCAGCCTCCATCACGTCATATCGGTTGGCATGCAGCATCAAGGGCGTCTCACCGGCCAGCAATGGGCCCAGCGCTTGAAGTTGGTCATTGCGTGGCGGTCGCTCACCATTGCCGGCCGAGGCGGCCGCGTCGGCTTGATGCCAGTGACGNGCCTGATCCAAAACGCTGTTGATGCGCGATAAGTCCTCGTTGTCTTCATCATCAACGGCGCCAGGCGGAAATGCGATGTGCTGGCCGGCCTGCGAGGCGATCAGCATCTCCTCCCAACTCCAGCCATCCAGATTCATCACCGCCGAGTGCCCCTGAATTAACCCGCCTCCAGGAATGATGTGGGCCGTCAGGATCCCGCCGGCGATTGAAGCGGGTAAGAGCTCGGAGTCGTGATTGACCGCCACCTCGACGTTGAGCGCGGCGTTGATCTGACCCATCTCACGGGTATCGACGGTGCCTGCCACTGAGCTGATTTCGGTCAGTCCCAGCTGCGTGGCGGGATGCACAAACCCCGGATAGAGGTGATGGCCAGTGAGATCGATGACGGTGGCATCAGCGGGAACATCAAGGTCGACCCCGACATCCACGATCTTGCCATCGGCCATCACCACCTGGGCCTGTTCGATCGCCGGTGCGCTGATGGGGTGAACGGTTGCGTTCTGTAAGACGGTCACTTGCGCCCACGCAGCCGCGCTGGGCAAGATCAACATCACAGCGCCCATCAGCTGTTGTGCAGCACGCTTAGTTGGCATGGAAAACACAGTATTCATCATGATCCAATTCCGAGGGTCGGTAGCCTGTCAAATGACGGGCAAAGTTAAATGTATGTTGATGACCAGGTGTCGCCTCCTCCGAGGCTTGGGCCTCATCGGATGATGAGCCACCTTCGTCCAGTGCCCGAGCGATCAGCGCTTGGCGCTCTTCGGCAATGGCCTGTTGCATGCGCTGATCGGCCTGACGATCGAAGTAGCGTCGTCCATCCACCCAGGTCTGTTGAACTTTGCTAAAAGCACTCAACGGGTGGCCATCCCAAAGGACCACATCAGCGTCATGGCCCTCGGTGATTCGGCCGATGGCATGACCTGCACCGATTTGATCGGCCGAATAAGCCGTGATCATTTTAAGCGCCTCGTGCGGATCCACACCCCCATACCGAACCGCTTTGGCGGCATCAAGATTCATCCGTCTGGCGAGCTCGGGGTTGTCAGAGTGCAGGGCGGTGAGAACGCCGGCTTGATGCATGATCGCCGGGTTATAGCCGATGGCATCGGTGGCTTCGGCTTTGAAGTTCCACCAATCGATGAATGTCGATCCACCCACGCCATGCTTGGCCATTTGCGAGGCAATTTTGTAGCCTTCTAAAACGTGTTGGATGGTTCGGATGCGGAAGCCAAATGACTCGGCAGTGCGCATCAACGCCAGAATCTCATCGGCGCGATAGGCATGCGAATGAACATCCAACTCGCCATTCAAGATTCTGGCAATCGCATCCATCTCGTGATTGGGCCGAGGGGGGACCTGAGTACGCGCTGCGCGTCCGGTGGGTGCATCATCAAGATCGGCCTGATAGTCGGCTGCCTGCTGAAATTTTTCGCGGATCACCTGCGCCACGCCCGGTCGGGTCTGGGGGTAGCGCGGTTCGGCAGGGCGCCAATTGCTTTGTTTGGGGTTCTCTCCCAAGGCAAATTTTATGCCCGGTCTCGCCTCGTCGAACACCAATTCGTCCGGGGGCGCTCCCCAGCGCAGCTTGATCGTGGCCATCTGTCCTCCGATGGCGTTGGCCGAGCCATGCAATAAATTGATGGTGGTCACCCCACCGGCCAGCTGCCGATAGATGTTGATCGACTCCGAGTCGATCACGTCTCGAATGCGCACATCCGCTGTGCTGATGCGCGAGGCCTCGTTCACCCCACCCAAAATTGCAGCATGCGAGTGGTTATCCACAATGCCCGGGGTCAGGTGGTGACCACTGCCATCAATCTCCAAAGCGTCTGAAGGCGCGCGAAGATCAGGCCCCACCGCTGCAATCTCACCGCGGCGAATGAGCACATCGGTGTTGTCCAAGATGCCCTTGTCGGTCGCTGACCAAACGGTGGCGTTGCGAAAGACCACCGCATCGGGCTGTGGCGGTTTTTGGCTGTTCCATGCTTCGATATCCGGTGTCCAAGTCTCCGTTTGCGCCACCGCCAGGGTGGACGACAACAACAGACTGCTGAGTAAGTACCGCATTATTGCGCCTCCTGGGTTGAGCGGGTTTGAGCCGCGGTCATCTGGGGGCTGGCAGCCGCCACTCGGCGCTGACCACGCAAGGTGAATTCACCAAAAGGCCCTGTGCCGTTGCCGCGCGCGCTGTCACCACTGATGGTTAACTTCAGCGTGATGGTGCCTGATCCACCAAACCGAGCGGAGTCGAGGCGCGCTGTGACCTGGTCATCACTGACTCTTGCATCGTTCAGGGGGGATTCATTGCCCATCACCGTCAAAGTGCCGCCCAGGTCAGTGGGCGTGCCGGTGAGCACCAGCTGAGCCTCCACGTCCCCCATGGCGCCCATGCCCAGGGTCAGCGCCCAAGTGCCCGCAGGATCGACCGAAGGTGGTTCGATGGAGGCCAGCTCAAAACGTTGACCATCAATCCATACATCGGAAATGATCGGTTCTTCAGTGATCAACTCGCCCTCGACCACCAGTAAGTTCGCCATCATGCCAGGCGCAATTCGACCGGCGCGGTCACTCAGTGCCAACCAATCGGCCGGTTCGGTGGTCACCATCGCCAGCGCTGCATCTGGATCCAACCCGCGTTCAACGGCTTTGGCCAAGTTTTTGAGGAAGTCTGTCGGTTGGCCCATGCCATGGCTTGAAAGCATGGTGGGCAACCCAGATTGATGCATGATGTGGGGATTGTCAGGCGCTCGATGCCAGTGTCTGAGCGCCGCCAACGAAACGTTTCGGTCGTTCTCATCTTCGACATCCGGGGTGGTGGGGAAGTCAAGCGGCACGATGTGGACCACATCGTCATGACGCTCGAGTTCGCTGAGGCGTTGATATTCATGGCCATGGCCCACAATCGCCAGGCGGGCCTCATCAAACTGAACAAACTCCAGGATCCGAAGCGTGTCGAGCACATCCTCAGAATCAAACACCAACGGTGTCCCCCCGTTGATGGCGCTGTCTAATGCGTCCAGCCCTTCAAACCACTCGGGCCGAGGTTGGGCAGGGTTCAGTGCCCATGCCGCGCGCGCCTGCGATTGCCATTGAGCATCAGAGAACGTTTGACGCACCAGTGCCACCGCACCCATCAATGAGCTGGGAAACTGACGCCGGCCCATGCGCTCATCAAAACTGGCAAATTGACCAAACCGCGGGTCAATCACATTGCCAGACAGTCCACCCTCGCCCAAGTTGGTCACCACGCCTGAACCTCGCAACAGCCCGTGGCTGGGTGCGAGGACAGCGGTCGTAAACCCCGCTCGACGCAGGGCGTCAATCCGATCTTCAGGCCAGTGTGCAGCCGCGATGCGCGCGTCGGGGCGAATCAGGGGGTGGCGGCCGGCCGGCGGCTCCGGCGGCTCATCACTGCCGCCGTCGGTCGGTTCTGTGTCAATCACCCAGTGCGGTTCAATCAGTCCGGGGTAGACCGTCACGGGCGCGTCACCGTCGGCGCGCTCAAAGCGGTGGATGCGCGCATCGGCAGGTATGTCAATGTCAGATCCCACGGCCTGGATCACACCGTCGCGCATCACCACATGGCCCGAGTCAATCACCTCGCCCGGGGCAGGCACAATGCGCACATCGGCCAAGACGTGGGTCTGCGGTGTGGGTTGTCGAAGGTCTTGAGCGCCAACGACAGTCACGGGGCACAACAGCAAGAACATGAGTGACCACGGTAGGCTGGGTCGCCACCGAGTGGGGCGGGTCAATGAAGGTTCCAAGACAATCTCCTCAAGTCTGTGGGCCGAACCATTAAGGAGTGACTATACAACACCCTTTTTCATGATTGCCATGGCAATCGCAGCGACGGTCCGTTGCTTCGGGGGAGATGGGCTTGTATCAGCGCCCGTCAGACCAGTCGTCTCGGTTGGGCAACAGGCTGGGGAGCATGAAGCGCAATTCGGCGCGATCTGTGGGCAGGGCGGGCGCACTTTGGCTTGCAATCCCTTGAACCGCATTGAGCCCGGTGCTCAGCTGAGACATAAAGGCCCACGCCAAAAGCCCCGCGGCAATCAACAGCGCCAGGTGATAAGGCACGCGCAGCCGGTGTCTGAGGCGGTGGGGGAGCAGCATTCGATTCATGCTGGTGAGTATACCAAATGCCGGTGCGACCCAAAAACGAGGTGAACTCTGGCGGGCAGGGCAGGTCTGGTACACTGAGCGCCCAGCGCCAAATGACTTATAGACTGTACAAAAACGGAGATCGCGATCAATGTCTAAAAATATGCCCATGACACTGGCCACCTTGGTGGGGTTGAGTGTCGCCATTGCCCCTGCCATCGCTCAAGAGCTTGAGACCCCTGAAGATCGTCTGAGCTACACCATTGGGATGGACATCGGCCAGTCACTCAGCGAGCAGGAGATGGACCTCAACATGGAACTCCTGATGGCCGGCATGGAGGCAGCGTACGCGGGCGAGGAGACCTTGCTGACGCAAGAAGAGGCCCTGGCCGAGCGCGAGGCGTTCATGCAGCGGCGTCAAGCCGAGATGCAAGAGGCCATGGCTGAACAAGCCGAGGCCAATCTGGCCGCTGGCGAGGCCTTCTTGGCTGAAAATGCGCAAAAAGACGGGGTGCAGGTGACCGATTCAGGCTTACAGTATCGCGTGGTTGAAGCGGGCGACGGCGCCCAGCCTGTGGCCAGCGATCGTGTGACAGTCCACTACCGAGGCAGCTTAATCGACGGCACGGTATTTGACAGCTCGTATGACCGCGGTGAGCCGGCCACCTTTGCGTTGAATCAGGTGATTCCTGGTTGGACTGAAGGGGTGCAATTGATGCGCGAGGGCGCCACATATGAGTTTGTGATTCCAGCAGAGCTGGCTTACGGACCGGAAGGTCGCCCCGGCGCGATTGGGCCCAACTCGACCTTGGTGTTTGATGTGGAGCTGATTGCGGTCGAAGCCAGCGAGTAATCGCGCTCGACGGCTCATTGCCACACGATTCGGTCTGCAGCGGTGGGTCCTCGATGAGCTCGTTACGGGATGCCCTGCGCCAGGCAGGGCTTTCTGAATCTAAAAAGCGCGACAAGCGCGCCAAGGGAAAGCGCGGCCGTCAAGGTGGGCAAAAGTCGCTTGAGACTGCGTCTCCATCGACCGTGAACCTCGCTGAGGCTTACCGCGCTCGACGGCAGGCTGAAAAGCAAGAGGCGGCGCAAAAAAAGCAGGCCAAGCAGGCCGCGCAAGAGGCGCGGCGCCAGCGCAATCGGGCGCTGGAGGCGGTTCTGAAAGACCAATCATTGAACGTGCCTGAGGCGGAGATGGCCCGGTTTTTCGAGCATGCCGGGCGGGTGCGACGGGTGATGTGCACGCCCGCCCAGCGCACTCAGCTCAACGCGGGTGAGTTGGCGGTGGTGATGTTTCGGGGGCGGGCGCTTTTGGTCCACCCCGCAACGGCGCGCGAGGCGGCTTCATTGGCGCCCGATGCGGTCCCGGATCTGGCCTGCGATGAGCCCAGTCAAGACGAGGATGATCAGATGGGCTATCCGCCGGTGCCGGACGACCTGATCTGGTAGCGGTGGCTGGGCGACACCCACAGCGCCGATCATCGCTCCGTGAAACGCCTCCGTTAATCGGCCAGATTGGGCCTTAAGTACCGTTGTGCGGTGGCCAAATCAACGCCTTTTCTTTGGGCATAGTCGTGAAGTTGGTCTTCGCCGACCTTGCCAACCACGAAGTATTGTGACTCGGGATGAGAAAAGTAATAGCCGCTGACCGCGGCGGTGGGCCACATGGCAAAGTTCTCAGTCAGCGACAAACCCACATTCTTCGGCGCATCGAGCATCTCAAAGATCTTGACTTTTTCGCTGTGGTCGGGACAGGCCGGATAACCGGGGGCAGGCCGGATGCCTTGGTAGTCCTCGCCAATGAGTTCGTCGTTCGACAACGCCTCATTGTTTGCATAACCCCACAGCTCACGGCGAACTTTTTCGTGCAACGCCTCGGCCAGCGCTTCCGCCAGGCGGTCTGCCAATGCTTTCAGCATAATGTCGGCATAGTCATCGTCCTTGGGCAGACGCGCTTGAGCTTTTTCGATTCCCAGTCCTGTGGTGACCGCAAAGCAGCCCACGTGGTCTTGGTGTGGCGCGTCAAACGGGGCCACAAAATCAGCCAGACACAGGTTTGCTGAGGCTTTGTCAGATTGTTGGCGCAGGCCGATAAAGCGCGTCCACTCGGTTTGGCGCGTCTGGTCGGTATAGACAATGACATCGTCCCCATCACTGGCCGCCGGCATCAGTGCGCACACCGCTTTGGCCTCAAGCCAGGACTCTTCGACGATCGTTTTGAGCATCGTCTGCGCATCGTCCCAGAGCGACTGCGCGGCTTGGCCCACCACGGCATCTTGCAAAATATCCGGATAACGTCCGGCCAGTTCCCAGGTTCTGAAAAAAGGCGTCCAGTCAATGTAGGACACCAAATCGGCCAGCGGCCAATCGATCACATGCAGCCCGGGGTGTTGGGGCATCGGTGGCGTGTAGTCATTCCAGTCGATGCGTTTGGCACGGCGTCGGGCCTCGTCTAAACTCAAAAGCGGTTTTTTTGATGTCTTTTGTGCCGTGCGCTCACGAATCTCTAAATAGTCGGCTTGGATGGATTTGATGTAGTCGGGGCGATGGGTCTGACTGGTCAACTTTCTGGCGACGTCCACCGCTCTGGAGGCGTCTTTGACCCACGTGACGCCATGCGGGTAGACCGGGTCGATTTTGAGCGCGGTGTGTGCCCGAGACGTGGTTGCGCCACCAATCAGCAAAGGCAGCTCAAAGCCCTCATCATTCATGGCTTGAGCGACCTGAACCATTTCATCGAGTGACGGCGTGATTAAGCCTGACAAGCCGATGGCATCGACCTCCTGGGCTTTGGCTTCCTCAAGGATTTTTTCAGTCGGCACCATCACGCCGATGTCATGGATTTCAAAGCCATTGCATGCCAGAACCACACCCACGATGTTCTTGCCAATGTCGTGAACATCGCCCTTAACAGTGGCCAACAGGATTTTGCCTTTTTTGTCTCCTTCTTTTTTTTCTTGCTCAAGATAGGGCACCAGGTGTGCGACCGCTTTTTTCATGACCCGCGCCGATTTGACCACCTGCGGCAGAAACATCCGCCCATCGCCAAACAGGTCGCCGACATAGTTCATGCCATCCATCAGTGGGCCTTCGATCACCTCCAGCGCACTCGGATGGGCTTGACGAGCCTCTTCGGTGTCTTCGACCACATACTTGTCAATGCCTTTGACCAGCGCATACTGCAACCGCTCAGCCACCGGCTTGTCACGCCAGGCCTCGTCTTTGACTTGTTGTTTTCCATCGCCTCTGAACTGATCAGCGGCCTCCAGTAAGCGCTCGGTCGCATCGCTTCGCCGATTAAGAACCACGTCTTCCACCAGCTCGCGAAGTTTGGGATCGATGTCGTCATAGACGGCCAGCTGACCGGCGTTGACGATGCCCATGTCCATGCCGGCTTTGGTGGCATGGTAGAGAAACACCGAATGCATGGCCTCGCGCACCACCGCATTGCCACGGAAAGAAAACGACATGTTCGACACCCCCCCCGAGATATGCGTCTCGGGAAAGCGCTCTTTGAGAATGCGGGTGGCTTCAATAAACGCCAGCGAGTAATTGTCGTGCTCGGTCATGCCGGTGGCAACGGGGAAGATGTTGGGGTCGAAGATGATGTCTTGCGGCGGGAAACCGGCTTGTTCGGTGAGCAGCTGATAGGCCCGAGACAGACAAGCCACCATCCGCTCGGTGGTGTCTGCTTGGCCGGTCTCATCAAACGCCATGACCACCACCGCTGCCCCGTAGCGTCGGATTGTTCTGGCTTGCGCCAAAAACGCCGCCTCGCCCTCTTTTAAGCTGATCGAGTTGACAATGCCTTTGCCCTGCATGCACTGTAGGCCCGCCTCGATCACGCTGAACTTGCTGGAGTCGACCATGATCGGCACTTTGGCGATGTCGGGTTCGGCTGCGACAAGGTTTAAAAACGTGCGCATGACCGCTTCAGCATCGATCAAGCCGTCATCCATATTGACATCAATAATTTGTGCGCCGTTTTCGACCTGCTCGAGCGCAATCTCAAGCGCCTCATCGAAGCGCTCTTCAACAATGAGGCGTTTGAATTTCGCCGAGCCCGTCACATTGGTGCGCTCGCCCACATTGACAAAGCCAATTTCGGGTGTGATGACCAACGGCTCAAGGCCGCTTAAATGGGTGTGGGCCTGCTCGGTCATGCCACCATCTCCGAGATCAACGCCGAGGGCAGTGGCCGTGGCGTGTGCGGCTGAACCGCTTGGATGATCGCTGCCAAGTGTGCAGGGGTGGTGCCACAGCACCCACCGATGATGTTGATCAGACCTTCTTTGGCAAATGTTTCAATCACCGCGGCCATATCTTCAGGCGATTCGTCGTACTCACCCAGTTCATTCGGCAGGCCTGCATTCGGATGTGCGCTGACCAGCGATTGTGCAATCTGGGTTAATGCTTTGATGTGTGGTTTGAGTTGATCGGCACCCAAGGCACAGTTAAATCCCACCGACATCGGCTGCGCGTGTTCCATTGAGTAATAAAAGGCGTCGGCAGTTTGCCCCGATAAAGTCCGACCGCTGGCATCGGTGATGGTGCCAGAGATCATCAAGGGCCACTTGGCTTGACGTTGCTCAAACACCTCCTCGACGGCAAAGATGGCAGCTTTGGCATTGAGCGTGTCAAAGATGGTCTCAATCATGATGACATCGGCGCCCCCATCCAGTAGGCCATTGACCGCCTCTTGATAGGCCGCGCTGAGGTCATTGAACGTGATGTTTCGAAAGCCAGGTGAGGAGACATCCGGTGAAATGGATGCGGTCCGATTGGTGGGGCCCAGCACGCCAATTACAAAGCGCGGCCGATCGGGTGTGATGCGGCTGACTTCATCACACACCTCACGCGCCAGCTGCGCCGAGGCTTTGTTGAGCTCATGGCTCAGCGTCTCAAGCGAATAGTCCAGCTGCGAGATGCGGTTGGCATTGAAGGTGTTGGTCTCCACAAAATCACAGCCCGCATCGAGAAAGTCTCGATGAATCTGGCGAATGATCTGTGGCTGAGTCAGGCTCAGCAAATCGTTGTTGCCTTTAAGGTCGCTGCTGTGTTGGGCAAAGCGGTCACCGCGATAGGCCGCCTCGTCTAAGTCATGGCCTTGGATCATCGTGCCCATGGCGCCATCCAGCACCATGATGCGCTCAGACAGTGCTTCTTGGAGCTGATTCACGCGGGCGGGGTCGTACCAATGCAACATGCTTATGATTCCTTAGTCGGCTGGTCGGGGCTCACGCGGGGCGCGGCTGCCAGCGCGGTGACGATTTTAAAATGGGGCGGTTTGCGTTCGATCGAGGTCACCTCACAAAACTCAACCCTCAGACCGGCTTGATTCATCCATTGCTCGAGCCTTTCGGGGTGAAACCCAGGCTGCAGGTGACCGAAGGCTTTGACGTGCTCACTGTGCTCATGTTGGTCCAGGGTCGCGCAGACCAAGCGCCCCTCGGGCGCCAACACGCGGGCGGCTTCTTCAATGGCCACGGCAGGTTGGTTGCTGTAGGTCAACGCGTGGAGCAACAGCACGGTATCAAAGCGCCCAGACTCAAACGGCAGGGCGTGCATGTCGCCCTCATGAAAGTTAACGTGTGGAAGGTGGCTGTTGCGTTCGCGCCCTGCCTCGACAACCTTGGCCGAGAGGTCCACACAATCAATGGTGGTGGCTTGGGCCGCCAAAAGCTCTGCCATCACACCATCGCCTGAGGCAATGTCCAAGGTCCGTCCCAGCGACAATAAGCGGGTCAACGCGTGTGCAGTCGCCTCCCAGGTGCGTCCGGGTGAATAGTGACGCTCCATGTCACCGGCCACCGAGTCAGCCCAGCTTCGGCCGGCGGTTCGCCGAGCAAGCACCCCCATCAGTCGCTCGGCATCGGCATTGATCAGCGCATCATCTAAGTTCGCCTGAAACGTGTTCCACAGCCGGGTAATGTCTGGCGCGTGACTGGACTCGGCCAAGCGATAGTACACCGAGACGCCGGCACGCCGATCCACCACCATGCCGGCCTCCCTGAGCTTGGCCAAGTGAGTCGAGACGCGGGGCTGGGCCAAATGGGTAATCGTCGCCAATTCCGCCACCGTCAATTCCTCTCGCTCGAGCAACGCCAGCAGGCGCACCCGAGTCGCATCGCCCAGCAGGCTGCAATAGCGGTTGATGAGGTCCAGGTCGATGATATATATCCTTCTATCGCGATTGAGCGATATTATACGGAAATCACCATGGACTGTGTGTGATCTGTCGGCTCAGTGGGCGCCGTCTTTCCAAGCACGCAGCGTGGCAAACACCTCCGAGGCGGTGGTCCCGCACTGGGGGTCGTGTTCGCGCGCGGCCATCACCACGTTGGGCTCTCGGGTGCGCAAGAATGGATTGCTGGCGAGTTCCTCTGCCAAAATCACCGGCAGCGTGGGTTGGCCGTGGTCACGAAGCTCAGCGGCGACGCGGCACCGGTCTTTGGTGACCGCGTTGCTCGGCTCCACGGCCATGGCGAATGCACAGTTGCTTTGGGTGTATTCGTGGCCGGCATAGACCAAGGCGTGCGGATTGAGCTCGGCCAAGCGGTCCAAAGAGCGCTGCATTTGCGCGGGTGTGCCCTCAAATAGGCGTCCGCATCCCATTGAAAAGAGCGTATCGCCGGCGAAAATCATGCTGTCATTGGCATAGGCCACATGGGTGCTGGTGTGCCCCGGCGTGGCGATGACACGAAAGCCGATCTCGAGTGTGGGCAGGATCAATTCATCACCGTCTTTGACCGGATGGGTGACTTGCTGAATGCGCTCATCAATCGGTCCCCACACGGGCACGTTGTGTGTTGCGATCAGCTGATCCACACCACCAATGTGGTCTTGGTGATGGTGAGTGACCAAGATGCCGATCAATGCAACACCGTGATCCTCAGCGCTTGCTCAGCGGCATTGGCGCACCCCGGATCCACCAGGTAAGCCACAGCGTCGTTGTGAATCATCCAAATGTAGTTGGACTCAAGTGCGGGAATGGCTTCAACGCGTATGGTCATTGGGCGCCCTTCTGGTATCCTTGAGGGGTCATGTCTTTGTCGCTCACACCCCCATTCTACCGTGGATAATCGGCCTCAGCCCGCTCAAGTGGTTGACTTGTCAAGTTTGCAGTCGGCAGAGTCGACCCTGCTGGCGGGCCTGTCTGCTGTCACTGACGCGCTGTCTCAAATCGACTGGTTGGTCGAATGCGCACCGGTGACCAGTCCCTCACCGCGACTGGTCACGCCAGCGGTGCGCGAACGCATGCTGTTTGATGCCAAGGGAGTGACCTGGCCATTTGTGGCGGCTTTTGATGCGCTGCCGATCGATGATGACACACTGCCAGCCGTGCTGATCAGGCATGCGTGGCAGCCTGCGATGGCGGCGATGTCTCTGGCGGAGTGGGTTCGAGTGCTCAAACCCGGGGGCAGTTTGATTGCCCTGTCGGCCAATCCTTGGCACCCCTTGGTTTGGCGATTGCTGGGGTGTGAGGCATTCCGTTGGCCCAGCTGGCCGCATTTCGTGTGGGCCCACAGCCACCCTGAATTAAAATTGAAGCTCAACCCGTTCCATCGCGGCGCTCGACGGTGGCCTGGGTTGAGCCCCGTGTTGGTTTTGGTGGCGCAAAAGCAGCGCCGCGCCGCGCCCGTTCGGCCGTTCAAGCGCCGCGCAGTGGCGGTTCAGCCCGCGCGGGCCTTGCTCACTCAGTGTCGCGCCGCATGAGCAAACCCGAAGTCAACATCTGGACCGATGGCGCCTGCTTGGGCAACCCAGGCCCCGGCGGTTGGGGGGTGTTGATGCAGTGGAATGGTCACCGCAAAGAGGCGTTTGGGGGCGAGGCTGAGACCACCAACAACCGGATGGAGTTGACCGCGGCCATCGAAGCGCTCGCGCTTTTGAAACAGCCCTGTCGGGTCCACTTGGTGACCGACTCGACCTATGTCAAAGATGGCATCACCCAGTGGATGGCCAAATGGCGGGCGAATGGTTGGCGGACGGCCAACAAAAAGCCTGTTAAGAATAAGGACCTTTGGCAAAAACTGGATGTGTTGGTCGCCCAACATGACATCGAGTGGGCGTGGGTCAAAGGCCACAGCGGGCACCCGGAAAACGAGCGCGTCGATGATTTGGCGCGCGAGGCGGCCATTGAAATCAGTCGACAACAGCCGCTTTGAGTCCTGAAACCATTCAAAGGCAGACACCCATGAGACAGATTGTGTTGGATACCGAGACCACGGGCTTAGAGCATGACAATGGTGATCGCATCGTGGAGATTGGCTGTATTGAAATCTATGATCGGCGCATCACCGAGCATCATTTTCATCGTTACCTGAATCCGGATCGGCCAGTCGCCGGCGGCGCTTTGGAGGTCCATGGCATCACCGATGAATTTCTAAAAGACAAACCGAGGTTTGCAGACATCGTGGACGAGTTTTTGGCTTTCATTGAAGGCGCAGAGCTGGTGATCCACAATGCGCCGTTTGATGTGGGTTTTCTCGATGCCGAGCTGGCCCGACTCGATCGCTCGCCCAGAATCCAAACCACCGATGTCTCCAGCGTGCTCGACACGGTGGCGCTGGCGCGGGAGCTGCACCCAGGCCAGCGCGTCAGCTTGGATGCCTTATGCAAGCGCTATGAAATAGACAACTCCAACCGACAACTCCATGGCGCTTTGTTGGATGCGCAATTGCTGGCCGATGTGTATTTGCTGATGACCGGCGGCCAGGTGGATCTGGGGCTGCGATTGGACCGCTCATCTGAGACCGACGCCAGCAGCGGGGGCACGCAAGGCTTGGATTTGGCTCGATTGGTGTCTCGTCAGGCCAGCGATGAGGAGCTCCAAGCGCATCAACAAAGGCTGGCTTCAATCCAATCCATCGCGGGACGCTGTGTCTGGCTCGACGATTGATGCCTCGGTCAGCAGCGGGTGCTCGCGCTGGTCCATCCACAATAAGATTTCGTAAAAAGTGCGCACATTGGCAACGTAGCGCTTGGCCTCATAACCTCGAGCATAGCCATACCGCGTTTGGCTGTACCAGCGTTGCTGGGTGAGATGGGGCAGGTGCTCGCGGACATCCACCCACCGGTCGGGGTTTTTGCCCTGGCGCTGGGTGATCACGCGAGCATCCTCCAAGTGACCCAGCCCGATGTTGTAGGCCGCCAGCGCCAAATACAATCGATCGGGCATTTCGATGCGTTTGGGCAAACGCTCGAGCAATGATCTGAGGTACCGGGCGCCGCCAAAAATACTTTGGGCCGGATCCAGGCGATTGGTGACCCCCAATTGTGCGGCAGTGGGTTGGGTCAGCATCATCACACCGCGCACCCCCGTGGGTGAGACGGCGTTGGGGTCCCAGTGCGATTCTTGATAACCCACCGCCGCCAGCAGCGCCCAGTCAAGACCCACCTGATCGGCGGCCTCATGGAAAAGATGTTTTAATTCTGGCAGCCTGTTTTTGACTTGATCCATGAAGGTGAACGTGCCCACAGAATCATACTCGGTTTGGACTTGATAATGACGCGCTTTGATCTGCGCCAGTTCGTCGCTGGTCTGTATTCGATTAAAGAATTGCTCAAGTGCGTCGAGCCAATCGTCACTGGCATCGGCTTGGATGGCCCAGGCCAATTCCAGTTGCGGTTCAAGTTCAAAGGCCACGCCGATGGCCGGAAAGAATCGGCGATTGAGTTCAACAATGTTTGAATCAGCGATGGTGTAGTCATGCCTTTGGCGGCTGATGCCATCGAACAGATCTTCAATGCTCGAGTTGGGCTTTTCGATCACTTCCAGACCGGGCGCCATGGGGCGGTGTTTGTCGATCAGTGAAGCATGTCCTTTGCCAGTCAACACCGCCAATGTGCCGGAGGTCATGTCGTCAAAGCCATCGGGTTTGGGTGAGCCCTGTCGATAGACCACCACCGGTGAGACGGTCTCATAGACCGGACCTGATTGCAGTCGGGGGTGATCGATGAGCCGCGGCAAGCCGGCCGCGATGAAGTCACCTTGACCGTTGGCCAGCGCCGTATACAAGGCTTCGGTGTTGGGCAGGGTCACCACTTCCATGGGCAAACCCAAAGTGTCGGCGAAAGCGGAGCCGAGTTCATATTCAAAACCTGTCTCACCCTGTGGCCCCAGGTAGTAGGTGCTGGCGCCGTTGATGGTCAGCATGATCAGTTGCCCGCGCTGATGGATTTGGTCAAGTGTCGATGGCCGGTCGTCACCCGAACTGACCAGCAACACCACGGCCAGCACCAGCCATGCGCGTGGCCACGGCAGGCGCTTGAACGTGCGATCAAAGCGCGTCAATGTCTGCGTCAACAACATCTCACTGCCCGTTATACCTCACCGCGTTTGGTTTGTTTGACAACACGCCTCTGGTAATATGCTCGGTCTTACGGTAATCCGGGTGTCCCCCACAGTCTCCATGAGCACACATTCTCAGCCCTTCCGAACGCGTTTTGCACCATCCCCGACCGGATTTTTGCACATTGGCGGTGCAAGAACGGCGCTGTTTGCATGGCTGATTGCGCGTCACAGCGGCGGCCAATTTGTCTTAAGGATCGAAGACACTGACCAAGCGCGCTCCACTCAAGCCTCTGTCGATGCCATTTTGGATGGCCTGAAATGGCTGGGTTTGGATTGTGACGAGGGCCCCCATTTCCAAAGCCAGCGCCAGGCGCGGTATCAAGCCATTGTGGACGATTTGTTGGCGAAAGGATTGGCCTATCGATGCTACTGCTCGAAAGAACGATTGGCCTCACTGCGTGAGCGCGCCATCGCTCAAGGGGATAAGCCGCGCTATGATGGCCATTGCCGCGATGCCCAGGCCCCCGTGGCCGGCGTTGAGCCTGTGATTCGCTTCAAAAATCCCACCGCGGGCAAGGTGAAGTTTTTCGATCATGTCTATGGTGACATTGAAGTGGCCAACAGCGAGCTGGATGATCTGGTCATCATGCGTTCAGACGGCACGCCGACGTATAACTTTGCGGTGGTGGTGGATGATTGGGACATGGACATCAACTTGGTGCTCCGTGGCGATGACCACATCAATAATACGCCGCGCCAAATTAACTTATACCACGCCTTGGGCGTGAGCCCGCCTGAGTTTGCGCATGTGCCGATGATTCTTGGCCCCGATGGCAAGCGGTATTCGAAACGCCATGGCGCCGAGGGTGTGATGAGTTGGCGAGCGCAAGGATTTTTGCCGTCAGCGATGGTGAATTACCTGGCTCGTTTGGGGTGGTCGCACGGCGATCAAGAAATCTTCTCATTGGATGAATTGATCGGCGCGTTTTCAATCGAAGGCATCAACCGCAAAGCGGCCCGGTTTGATGTTGAAAAACTCACTTGGCTGAACCACCACCATCTGCGAGAAGGCGACCCCAATGAGGCGATGGATGAGTTGCGATGGCATTTAAATCGCTTGGGTTGTTCTACCGCCGATGACATTGATCTGGCCGCGCTGTTGGCACTTCAGGCTGAGCGATTGGATCGGCTGGACGCCATTGCCGCCGAAAGCGCTCCGTTTTTTGTGGATTTTGATGACTTTGATCCCAAAGCGGCGAAAAAGCATCTTCGCCCGGTGGCGCTTGAGCCGCTTGAGCGGCTGCTGGCCAAGCTTAAGGCGCTGACCACGTGGACACCTGAGGTCTTGCAAAGCGCCATTCAAGAAACCGCCGATGAGCTTGAGCTGTCGTTTGGGAAAATTGGGATGCCGCTTCGCGTGGCGCTGATGGGCCATGGTCAGTCGCCGGCGATCAATGAAACGTTGGGGCTGATGGGCCAGGATCGCTCAATCGCGCGGATCGAAAGGGCGATCGAATGGATTCAAGATCGCGTGGGTGAGCACGGGGCCTGAGCGCCAGCGCTCAGGGCGAATACTGCTAAAATAAAGCCATGAGCGGATCGTCACCGATCGAGCACGTCCAGTCTTTTTGTGCCGAGCAAGGCCTTCGGTTGACCCCCATTCGTCGTCGCGTTTTGGAACTGATCATCGAAGCCGATGCCCCCATCAAAGCCTATGATTTGTTGGACCAGCTCAAAAAAGAGCGACCCGGTGCCGCGCCACCGACCATCTATCGGGCCTTGGAGTTCTTGCTGGCGCATCATTTTATTCACCGCATCGAAACACTGAATGCCTACGTCAGCTGCATGCACCCTGAGCACCCCCATGAGGGGCAATTTTTGATCTGCAATCGCTGTCACCAGGTGGTGGAGATCGAAGACAGCGTGTTGAGCGAGCGTCTATCCAAAGCAGCCGCCAGCGAGGGCTTCACGCCTTCGCATCAGGTCTTGGAGATTTATGGGTGCTGTGACGAGTGTGAGCCAACCCCCAGCCCAGGCGCTCGTGAAGATGGGTAGTGGGCGTGTCTAGGCGCGAGCGGCTGTATCACCTCCACGATTTGCTTCGCCAGCGCCGAACGCCCATTGGCCGTCAAGCGCTGATGGATGCATTGGGATGTTCACAGGCGACTTTGTATCGGCTGATCGCCGAGCTTCGAGACCACCTCGGCGCGCCGCTGGAGCAAGACCCCGATGGCCGTGGTTTTTATTACGACCGCCAGCTGGCCGGCCATTTCGAGCTGCCGGGACTATGGATAAGCCCAGATGAGCTGCAGGCGTTGCTGACTGCTCGCCATGTCTTGGGCAACGTCCAGCCTGGGTTGCTGGAAGATGAGCTGGCGGGGGTGCAAGGGCGCATCAACCAGCTTTTGGATCAGCAGGGCTTGGACTTCTCCGCACAGCCTGAGCGGATTCATATCCGAAAAGATGCCGGGCGACCGGTGCCGAGCGCGCTGTTTGAAGACATCCTGCAGGCTTTGTTCAAGCGTCAACAAATCGAGATCGAATACCACGGTCGACGGCGGGATGAGGCCAGTGTCCGCCGCGTCTCGCCTCAGCGACTCACGTCCTATCGAGACCGCTGGTATCTCGATGCTTGGTGTCATGTTGCCAACGGCTTGCGGAGCTTCGCGCTGGAGCGGGTTCGAGCGATGACCGTGTCTGACATCCCTGCAAAAGAGGTGTCGCTCGAGGCGATTCAAAGCGAGCTCGATCAGGCCTTCGGTATCTTCTCAGGCCCGGCGGAGAGTCATGCGGTGTTGGTGTTCACCCCCGAAGCCGCACGCTGGGCGGCGGAGGAGCAATGGCACCAGCACCAGGTCGGGCGCTGGCTTGACGACGGGCGTTTCGAATTGACCGTGCCCTTTGGACGAGCTCGAGAGTTGGTGATGGAGGTGCTGCGGTATGGACCGGATGTGGAGGTCACCTCGCCCGCGTCTTTGCGCACGGCCGTGGGTCAGGCGCTGAGCGAAGCGGCCCGACAGTACCCATGACTCAATTGGCGGGGGTTTAACACCACTGTCATCTGGCGCTGGTGCAATAAGGAGGTCACATTGGCCAACGCAAGGCGAAAAAAAATGCAACCGCAGCGGATTCTGATCGTCGAGGACGACGAGTCGATTCTCCAGATGGTGGTGTTCAATCTCGAGCGCGCCGGGTACGAGGTCATCACCGCCACCACCTGCCAGGCCGCGCGCGTGGCGCTGGCTGATGCGCCGCCTGATCTGATCTTACTGGACTGGATGCTCCCCGATTCCAACGGCCCAGAGTTCGCTCGTGCGATCCGACGCGACGAACTCACCCAGGACCTGCCCATCATCATGCTCACGGCGCGAACAATGGAAGATGACAAGGTGACTGGGTTGGATTCTGGGGTGGATGACTATGTGACCAAACCTTTCTCGCCGCGCGAGCTGATCGCCAGAATCAAAGCACTGCTTCGCCGCGCATCCCCGGAGGGGGACGGCGAGGAAATTCGGATGAATGGCCTGCGACTCAACCTGGAGACCTACCGGGTCTATGCCGATGATGAGCCGGTGGCCATGGGACCGACAGAATTCCGGCTGCTGAAGTTTTTCATGACTCACCAGGAGCGGGTCTATAGTCGCAGCCAGCTGCTTGACCACGTCTGGGGCAGCGGGGTGTACGTCGAAGAGCGCACCGTTGATGTGCACATCCTTCGGCTGAGAACGGCTTTAAAGCCCTCGGGATATGACCGCCTGATTCAGACTGTTCGGGGCGCAGGCTACCGGTTTTCTTCTGAAAAGCAAGGTTAAATGAGCAAAGCATGGCTCAAAGAGCTGTATCTCGTGGCCTTACTGGTGGCGGGGCTGGGTCTGGTGTTCGGTTTTTTCGGGCTGTGGGCCTGGGGGATGATCGCCGGGCTTGTGTTGTATCTTCTCCACACTTGGCGTCAACTCCACCGGTTTGCCCACTGGCTTCAGGTCGGCCGCTTACGAAATCCCCCAGAGAGTTGGGGGGTGTGGGGGCATTTGTTTGCACAATATGACCGCTGGCAAAAACGCTACTACAGCCGCAAAAAGCGCCTTGGCAAGGTCATTCGTGAGTTCCGGGACTCAACTTCTGCCATGCCTGATGGCACTTTGGTGCTGGATGCGGATCTGTGCATCCTGTGGTTCAATGAAGCGGCTGAATCCATGCTCCGGCTGTCCAGCCAGCGCGATATTGGTCAACCCATTCTCAACCTGGTCAGAAGTCCCGTGTTTCGGGACTATGTTCAGGCCCAACAATATGATCACCCAGTCGAGTTGACCTCGCCTCAAGATGACAATGTGTTGCTGTCGGCACGTTTGATTCCCTACGGGCGAGCGCAATATCTGCTGCTGTTTCGTGACGTCACCCGGATTCAGCGCTTGCAGTCAATGCGGCGAGATTTTGTGGCCAACGCCTCACACGAGCTCCGCTCACCGCTGACGGTGATCTCAGGTTACCTGCAGGCTCTGCCGGAAGCCGAGGGGTTGCCCCGCGAGTGGCAGCAGCCGATTCGTGAGATGCAGCGGCAAACCGAGCGGATGTCTGGGTTGGTTGAAGACTTATTGGAACTGTCTCGACTGGAGACAGAAACCAGCGATGCCTCCAGCGAGCAGGCCGTGGACATGGATGAGCTGATCAATCGGGTGATTCAGTCCACGCGGCAGGCCGATGAGGGCGATCATCCAATTGAATTTTTGCCCAAGGCATCGAACCCGCTTCTGGGCGTCGAGCGAGAACTGCACAGCGCCTTTTCAAATCTCATTGCCAATGCGCTCCGCTATAGCCCCAGCGCCGCCCCCGTGGTGGTGTCATGGTCTCGCGACGAACAAGGCCGAGGGATCTTCGAGGTTGAGGATCAGGGGGTGGGCATCGATGCCAAGCATCTGCCTTTCATTACCCAGCGTTTCTACCGAGTCGACAGCGCGCGCGGTGAGGGCAAGTCCGGCACGGGACTGGGTCTGGCGATTGTTAAGCACGTGTTGCAACGTCATGGCGCCCGCTTAGAAATTGACTCAGTCTTGGGCGAGGGCAGCGTATTTCGGTGTATATTTCCCCCTGGTCGCATCGCAGAGTCTCGGCGGCCTGCGCCACCGTCGACTGACAGTCATGAAACTGAAACGACAAACCTTTTAAATCAAGCCGTTAAGAAATGAAAATGGAGCCGATACTATGCGTCGAGTGATTGTTTGGATCAGCGTCACGTTGCTTTTGATTTTGCCCATGACTTTGGGTTTTGCTCAGACGGATGTCGACCCAGACCTGCCTGAGTATGAGCCGGTCTCAGGAATCTCGGGCAATTTGTCCTCGGTGGGTTCAGACACCCTGAACAATTTAATGACGCTGTGGGCAGAAGAATTTCAAAACATCTATCCCAATGTGAATATCCAGATTCAAGGCGCCGGCACATCCACTGCGCCGCCCGCCATGACCGAAGGGACGGCCAACTTTGGCCCAATGAGTCGGCGCCCGCGCCAAAATGAACAGCAGGCTTTTGAAGAGCGCCATGGCTATCCCCTGACAGTGGTCGGGGTGGGGGTGGACACGATCGCGGTCTTTGTCAACCGCGACAACCCCATCGAGGGCCTGACCATCGAACAGGTGGATGCCATCTTCTCAGCGACACGTCGCTGCGGGGGCGCTGAGGACATTCGCCGTTGGGGCCAGGTCGGACTCGAAGGCAGCTGGGCCAACCGTGACATCGCGCTGTATTCGAGAAACGCAGTCTCTGGCACCTATGGTTACTTCCGGCAGTTTGCGCTGTGTGATGGTGACTTTAAAAACTCGATCAATGAGCAGCCCGGTTCTGCCTCGGTGGTTCAAGGCGTTGCCGAGTCCATCAACGGCATCGGTTATACCGGCATCGGTTACGCCACATCGGGGGTTCGTGCAGTGCCCGTTGGCAACCCGCCGGTGGCACCGAGCAAAGAGAGTGCGGCATCGGGTGAGTATCCGCTGGCGCGCCTGCTTTACGTTACGGTCAACAAGCACCCCAATCGGCCATTGCCGCCTTTGGAGCGTGAGTTCTTCAAGATGGTGCTGTCCAAGCAAGGCCAGGAAGTGGTGGTGCGCGATGGCTACATCCCGCTGCCGGCAGAGGTTGTCAATCGCTTCCGGACCGCGCTTGAGCTTGACTGACTGACCGTTGCCAGATTGCGCTGATAGGTTGCCATGAGCATCACCACCGACACCGACCCTCAGGCTGACCAGGCAGAATCGGCCCGGTTGAGGCACAGAAAACTGCGTGGCCTGCGCGACATCGGCACGCGGTTAATGGTCTCCACGGCAGGCTATGGGGTGGTGATTTCGCTGACGTTGATCTTTGTGTTTTTATTCATCGAGGTGATGCCGCTGCTGCGCTCAGCCCAGCTTGGTGAAGTGGTCACCTACGCCACGCCGGCCACCGAACAAGCCAGTGATTCGCCCGAGACGCTGTACCTGGCCAAGGAGCGGTATCAAGAGGCGGCGGTGCGCTTTCTTGATAATGGTCAGGTTGAGTTTTTTGAGCCGACGTCAGGTCAGATGCTGGCCAGTGAGGTCATTGAGACCGGTGATGCGGACATTGTCAGTTTTGCTCATGGCGAGCCGCGCACCCAAATGGCGGCCATTGGGCTGAATGATGGCACGGCGGTGATGGTCAAACACCACTATGAAATCACCTACCCAGACGATGTTCGAAAGGTCACCCCCAATCTTGAGTACCCCATGGGGCCCTCGCCCATGGTGCTCGATCCTGAGGGCTCGGCGCTGACCCACATTGCGATCCAAGAAGGCGAGCGCGGCATCACAGTGGTGGCGGTGACCGAGGATGATCGAATGTTGCTCAAGCGCTTTGTTGCGCGGACCTCCTTTCTCACCGGTGAGACTGAATACACTCCCACCGAAGCCGTCTTACCGCCCCCGCCGGCGACCATCAAAGCACTGCTTTTGGACATCACTCAAGAGAACTTGCTGGTCATTGATCAAAACGAGGGAATGCATTATTACGATGTGCGCAATCCCAACCGCGCCGAGCGCCTAGACACGGCCCAACTTGTGTCGCCCGAAGCCGCTCAGGCGGGCATCGAAGTCACCGCAGCGGAGTATTTGCTGGGCACCGTATCGGTGATGGTGGGGCGCTCGGACGGCAGCTTAAGTCAGTACATGTTGGTGCGGGATGCGAATAACGTGGGCCGCATTGAGCGCATTCGAGAATTTGATTCGCACCCGGGCAGCATCACGCACATCTTTCCCGAGTTCACTCGAAAGGGATTTGTGGTGGGCGATGCCTCGGGACATTTGGGGATTCACTTCGCCACATCCAACAAGACGTTGCTCTTGGAGTCAGTTTTGCCAGGCGCGGTCGCTCGCGTGGCCGTGTCGCCCCGCAATGATGGGGTGATGTATACCGACACGGACGGTCAAATTCATTATCGAACGTTGAAAAACGCTCATCCCCAGTCATCGTTTCAAGCCCTGTGGCAAAAAGTCTGGTACGAGGGGCGAGATCAAGCAGAATACATTTGGCAGTCGTCATCGGCCACCGACGAGTTTGAGCCGAAGTTTTCGCTGATGCCGTTGACCTTGGGCACTTTAAAGGCCGCGTTTTATGCGATGTTGTTTGCCATGCCGCTGGCGATTTTTGGAGCGGTGTATACCGCCTATTTCATGCATCCCACCATCCGCGGTTGGGTTAAACCTGTCATCGAGGTGATGGAGGCTTTGCCAACGGTCATTCTTGGCTTTTTGGCAGGTCTTTGGTTCGCGCCGTTTGTCGAAAATCACCTCCCTGCGATGTTTTCCATTCTGCTGGTGCTGCCTTTGGTCATGCTGCTGACCGCTTTGGGCTGGAGAGCGCTGCCTTTGTCAATTCGGCAAAGGGTGCCGGAGGGTTGGGAAGCGGTGCTGCTGGTGCCGGCCATCATCGGCGCGATTTGGGCCTGCGTGGCGTTGAGTCCCAGCGTCGAGGTGGCGTTTTTCGATGGCAGCATGCGTCAATGGTTTACGGATGTGGGCATCACCTATGATCAAAGAAACGCCATGGTGGTGGGCATTGCCATGGGCTTTGCGGTGATTCCCACGATTTTTTCAATTGCCGAAGACGCGGTATTTAATGTTCCCAAGCATCTGTCTCAAGGGTCGCTGGCACTGGGAGCGACGCGGTGGCAGACCATGCTTGGGGTGGTGCTGTTGACCGCCAGCCCGGGGATATTTTCGGCGGTGATGATTGGATTTGGGCGAGCCGTTGGCGAAACCATGATTGTGTTGATGGCCACTGGCAACAGCCCCGTCATGAATTTCAATATTTTTGAGGGCATGCGGACGCTCTCAGCCAACATCGCCGTCGAAATGCCCGAAGCGGCCGTCGGCGGCACGCACTACCGCTTGCTGTTCTTAGCAGCCCTGGTGCTGTTTGGTTTCACGTTTATTTTGAATACGATTGCTGAGGTGGTGCGTCAGCGATTGCGAACGCGTTACAGCTCACTGTGAGGCCTTGAGGAGTCCATGTCGTGATCCGTCGATGGTTTAAAAGTGGTGACCCATGGATTTGGCTGATCGGCGGCGCGGTCAGTCTCAGTGTGATCATGGTTGTGGGTCTGCTTTTGCTGATCGGCGTCCGTGGTTTGGGGCATTTTTGGCAGCCCCCTGTGGTGGAGGCGACCGTCACGGAGGCCTCGGGTCAAGAGCGCGAAATCTTGGGAACCATCCGAACGCTGGAGACGGTCTCGGCGCAGTCGGTTCGTGAGTCGGGCATTGATGTGCCGGCCTCGCTCAATTTTGTTGAGCGGTATCTGTTTAAGCTGGGCAATCGGGACATCACGGGCCAAGACTTTGAATGGTTTGTGGCCGATAACCTTTCTGAATTCCGCTACCCCGCCGATGCCATCCAACTGGAGCGGCGAGAGTGGGGCGACTTTTTTGGCTACCTTCAAGCCATCAAAGAAAATGGCGAGGTCATCGCCGAGGGCGAGGCGGCGTTTGAAGCGCTGCCCCCGCGGCTGGCCAGAGCCAATGCCATCATGGCTGAGATCAACCACCTCGAGCGTTACGAGATTGGGCAGATCAACAAAAACATCGAGCAACTCAGGCTTGAGCGACGTCGGATCGAACTGTCCGATGAGCTGACTGCCGCTGAAAAAGCCCAGGCATACGCAGATATTGAGCAGCAAGTGGCCGGTTTTAACGCCGACTATGAGGTGCTGTTTTCGGAGTTGAACGAGGTTCGGGAGCGATCAATGCGTGATGCGTTGGTGGCGACAACTTCGGATGGGCAGTCGGTCACCATTCCGCTGGCGCACGTGGTGCGCGCAACCCGCGCGAACACCATGGGAGTGACTGACAAGCTGATGGAATATGGCTCGCGCTTTTGGGGTTTTCTAAGTGAGTACCCGCGCGAGGCGAACACAGAAGGCGGAATTTTGCCTGCCATTTTTGGCACCGTGATGATGGTTATGATCATGTCGATCGTGGTGACACCATTTGGTGTGTTGGCCGCCATTTACTTAAGAGAATATGCCCATCAGGGGCCCGTGACTCGGATGGTTCGGATATCGGTGAACAATTTGGCAGGCGTGCCATCCATTGTGTTCGGTGTATTTGGCCTTGGGTTTTTTGTGTATTTTTTTGGTGGGAACATCGATCAGATGTTCTATCCTGAGGCGTTGCCCGCGCCCACCTTTGGCTCGCCAGGATTGATCTGGGCCTCTCTCACACTGGCGCTTTTGACCTTGCCTGTGGTGATTGTGTCGACCGAAGAGGGTTTGACTCGGATTCCAAAGGCCATGCGTGAGGGGTCCTTGGCATTGGGTGCCACCAAATCAGAAACGCTGTGGCGAGTGATTGTGCCGGTGGCCACGCCGGCCATGATGACTGGCTTAATTTTGGCCGTGGCACGCGCGGCTGGCGAGGTCGCCCCATTGATGCTGGTTGGTGTGGTCAAACTGGCACCGAACTTGCCTGTTGACGGTGAATTTCCGTTCTTGCATCTTGAGCGGCGCATCATGCATTTGGGGTTCCACATTTATGATGTGGGTTTTCAAAGCCCCAATGTCGAGGCCGGCCGGCCTTTGGTCTACGCCACGGCAATGGTTTTGGTGGCGTTGATCCTTTTATTGAATCTCACCGCGATTGCGATTCGAAATCGGTTGCGTGAGCGTTACAAGAGCGACAGCGATTGAGTCGCCATCGGCATATTTATTGAGGGCAGGACACGATCATGGCAGGTAGTTTTAACCAAAATGCAGGGCTTGATGTCAATCGCCCGCGGCTTAACCTTAATCACGAGAACATCTCCCTGGAGACGCGTGATCTCAATCTGTACTACGGATCAAGCCAAGCGCTCAAAAACATCACCATGCAAATTCCTTCTCAGCGGGTGACGGCATTTATTGGCCCCAGTGGCTGCGGGAAATCCACATTGCTTCGGTGCTTTAATCGGATGAATGACTTGGTCGACACCTGCCGCATCGAGGGCACCATCAAGATCGAAGGCGAGGACATTTATAAGCCATCAATCGACGTTCCTGAGCTTCGACGGAAAGTGGGCATGGTGTTCCAAAAGCCCAATCCTTTCCCCAAGTCGATCTACGACAATGTGGCCTATGGTCTCCGGCTCCAGGGCATTAAATCAAAGCGCACACTCGATGAGGTGGTGGAACGCTCCCTCAAACGCGCTGCGCTGTGGGATGAGGTCAAAGATCGGCTGGATGACAATGCATTTGGTTTATCTGGTGGCCAGCAGCAGCGTCTGGTCATTGCGCGGGCCATTGCCATTGAGCCTGAGGTTATTTTGCTCGACGAGCCTTGCTCTGCGCTTGATCCAATCTCAACGGCTAAAGTTGAAGAGCTGATCATTGATCTCAAAGAATCGTATACCATTGTGATCGTGACGCACAATATGCAACAGGCCGCCCGCGTGTCAGATTTCACAGCCTACATGTATCTTGGAGAGCTGATAGAGTTTGACGACACGGCCAATCTGTTTACCAATCCCAGTCAGAAAGCGACGGAGGATTACATCACAGGTCGGTACGGTTAGGGGCTTGATAAGAAGGATAATTCATGGACGAGCACTTTCATCAGCACATCTCTCGCCAGTTTAACCAAGAGCTTGAAGACTTAAGAAAAGACGTGATGACAATGGGGGGGCTGGCCGAGCAGATGATCGCCGATGCCGTGTCTGCGCTGATTGACGGCGAGTCGGCTCGCGCTGAGCAGGTGATTGAAAATGATCACAAGGTCAATGAGATGGAAAAGCACATTGACCAGCAGTGCATCCAGATTCTGGCGCGACGTCAACCCACTGCCAGCGATCTGCGCTTGGTTATGGCGATTATTAAGACGGTGAATGACCTGGAGCGTGTTGGTGACGAGGCGGAGCAAATCGCCAAGATGGCGATTCGCTTGGTCAGCCGTGATCGGCCACGGGGCAATTACCGTGAAATTGAGAGCATGGCGGGCCATGTGCGCGCGATGATTCGGGACGCGCTCAATGGTTTCGCCCGCCTTGAGCCAGAGGTGGCCATTGCACTGAAGCGTCAAGACGTCAAGGTGGATGCTGAATACGAAGCCATATTGCGCCAATACTACAGCTATCTGGTGGAAGAGCCGAGAAACACCAGCAGAGTGTTGGACTCGATTTGGGTCTCGCGCTCATTGGAGCGGATTGGTGATCATGCCAAAAACATTGGCGAGTACATCGTTTACATGGTCGAGGGCAAAGACATTCGCCGCGCCTCTGTTGAAGAAATTGAAGAAAGCCTCAGCGAGGCGGAATAGGGCGAAAACCATGGGTGCTTAAAAACCATGGGTGCTTAAGCGCCGCAGGTGTAGGTTTTTAGGCATTCTCAGGTTTTGAGAACGACCTTTGCTGAAATGCCATCATCAACCGATGATGGAGATCAGCCATGCCGCACCCACAAGCACACCGAAAAACCCGTTGGGCCGCCTCGCGCGCCGTTGTGACCAAGCGTTGGATTCAACGCGCCGCTAAAGAAACCCTGACTTTGGGGCTTTTGCTGATGACTCAGCTGAGCCTGGTGCTGGTGCTCAGCGTCGTCATTTGAGAACATCGACGTGCCTGCGGTGGCGGACCTTATGCCGCTGCACTCGCGAGTTTGCCGTCAACAGGTTGGGTCTTTTTAGTGGGGCCGTGGCGCAAGGCATCGCGCGTGGCATCAACAATCAGGTCAACCTCTTGAGAGGTGGTCGCAAACACCGGGGTGAATCGAAGTGAATTCTCGCCGCCGTGGATGACATTGATGCCGTGAAGGCGCATGTATTCTTCGGTCGATCCAGCGCCGTAGGCTTTGTAAAGCTCGTGGTTCAGCTCCACAGAAAACAGCAGCCCCGTGCCCTGGACCGTCACGATGGCATCGCCCAGTTCAGATTGCAGTTGCTGGAATTTCTCCAGGAATTCTTCGCCTCTGGCAACGATATTGCGCCGAAGCTCGGGCGTGATGCTGTTTAACACCGTGGTGCCGACATCCAGCGCTTTGGGATTGGCGGTCATGGTGTTGCCGTAAATGCCTTTTCGATAAAGTGAGGCGGCGCGCTTGTTCATGGCCAAAACCGATAGGGGGTATTGACCTCCATTCAGCGCTTTTGAATAGGTTTCCATGTCGGGTTCGGGCAGGTTCTCAAAGCCCGGATAGTCAACAATCGACAGCGCCCCGGTGGCCCTCAACCCGGCTTGGATAGAATCGATCAGCAACAGCGTGCCATGTGCGCGCGTGAGCGCGCGCGCTGCGCTGTAAAACTCGGGCGTGATTGCAGCGCCTGGGTTGCCCTCACCCATGACCGGTTCCATGAAAAAGGCTTCGATAAAGACATGGTCTCGCTCGGCCTGCTCAAAGACGTCATACAGGGCCGCCACGTTGTTGGGCTCAACGGTCAGCAGGCTGTCTTGGTCTCGGTACGAGGCCAAATGCGCCATATAGGTGGGGCGGGTTGAGTCGGAGTAGCGAGCGGGACGATCGGTGCGGCCATGGAAGCCACCCGCCAGCGACAAATTTTTAATTCGATGGCCCGCTTTTGGCCCGGTGGGGTCGGTCATCTGTTTGGCATTGACATCCGCAATCCTTGCGCCCACCGACACCGACTCAGAACCCGAGTTCATGCACAAAAACTGAGAAAAGGGGCAGCCATGGGGCCGGGCGTGGCCCAGCTCACGCCGCAGCGCTTCGCTGAACCGCAAGTGTGAGAAGCTGGGCGTCATGATGTTGGCCATGACCTGTGACTGCGACATGGCCTGGATGACCTGGTCGGGGGCATGGCCAAAGCCGAGCATGCCGTATCCGCCGGAATCATGTAAGACGCGGCCTTTGACTGTGATGATCCAGGGCCCTTTTGCCGCCAGAGCCACGTACGGCTTAACGGCATCGTTGGCATAGAAGTTGACAAAATCTGCTTGCAGCGTCTCTTTGATGGTGGCTTCATCTTGGGTCATCAGCTCGGGGTATGCGGATGACCAGCATTCGATGACCCCCACCGCACGGTCCACCGCTTCAACCAATTGGGGGTCGAGATCGGCAAAGCGCTCGATCACCTCGTCAGACAGGCCTTCAGTCAGCGCAGCGCCAGACTGCTGTCGCAAGACGTTGAGTTGATGGATGATTGTGCTCATCGTTAATGGCCTCCATGCCCGATATGCGGTTATTTTATCAGGGTCGGGGTGAGAGANCGTGCACCTTAAGCGCCGTGTTGAGCCAGGCCCCAGAGGACATGTTCTTTGACCAGGGTTGACGGGTGATCGAGCCGGGTTTTTAAAGCGTCAATGACGGCGGTTGAAGTTGGCGCATTGCCCAGAGCGACGGCAATATTTCTCAGCCAGCGCTCGTGACCAATTCTGCGAATGGCGCTGCCCTCAGTGCGCTTGAGAAAGGTATCCTCGTCCCAAGCAAACAGATCGATCAGCTGTCCGCTGTCGAGGTCTTTCCTTGGCTTGAAATCATCCACTTTCGAAAACTGGGCATACCTATTCCAAGGGCACACGGCTTGGCAGTCGTCACACCCGTAGATTCGATTGCCCATGCTTGAGCGAAATTCTTCTGGAATCGCGCCTTTAAGTTCGATCGTCAGGTATGAGATGCAGCGCCGGGCATCGAGCTGATACGGCGCGGTGATGGCCTGAGTGGGGCAGACATCAATGCAGCGCCGGCATGATCCACAGTGATCAGCAACCGGCTGATCGGCCGGCAAATCGAGATCGGTGTAGATCTCGCCTAAGAAAAACCACGATCCGGCGTGGCGGTTGAGTAAGTTGGTGTGTTTGCCAATCCAGCCCAACCCAGCTTTTTCGGCCAGGGGCTTTTCCAGCACCGGCGCGGAGTCGGTGAACACCCGATAGCCATAGGACCCAACCTGCTCTTGGATGCGGTGGGCCAGTTGCTGGAGACGCTGGCGCATGACCTTGTGATAATCACGGCCCAAGGCATAGCGCGAGATGCAGGCCCGCTCGGGCGTTGCCAGTAACTCATCCACGGGCGTGGCGTCAGCGGGCAGGTAATCCATCCTGACAACAATCACCGAGCGAGTGTTGGGAATGAGCTGATCGGGCCGAGTCCGTTTTTCACCGTGTTTGGCCATCCAATCCATATCGCCGTGGCGGTTGTCTGCCAGCCAGGCCTCGAGACGCGCCTCATAGGCTGCCAAGTCGATATCGCTGATGCCGACTTGGTTGAAGCCGAGCTCGGCCCCCAACCGTTTGATCTCAGTGACCAAAGCTGGGGCATCGACTGCCTCGGGCCTATAATGAGATTGATGAGACATGACACCGCATTATATCGAGCCGAGCAGGTGCGCACCCTGGATGCGATGGCGATCGACGCCCAAGGGTCACAACGGTCAGTCCTTAATGGAGCGTGCCGGATTGAAAATCTGGCAGGTGCTGCGGGCACGATGGCCTGAGGTGAGACGCATCAGCGTATGCTGCGGCGGAGGCAACAACGGCGGTGATGGCTGGGTGCTCGCCCGCCATGCGTTGGAGGCGGGTGTTTTGGTCCAGCCGATCTCAGTCGTGGACCCTGATCAGCTTCAAGGCGATGCTCGGCGCGCCCATCGAGCCTTCATCCAAAACCCCAGCGCGCCACCGGTCGAGCGCTTTGATGACAATGTCGAGTTGAACGGTGAGGTGGTGGTCGATGCGCTGTTGGGCATTGGCCTTCGTGGTGCGGCATCGGGGGCGGCAGCGGCCTGCATTGAGTGCATGGCTGCCGCATCGACACCGGTGCTGTCGGTGGATGTGCCCTCCGGGTTGGTGGCCGATACGGGCACTGCCCCCGGACCGGCGGTGCATGCTGAGGTGACGGTGAGTTTCGTGGGCCAGAAACGAGGCCTGTTCACGGGCGAGGCGGCGCGCCATCGAGGCCATTTGGTCTTTGATTCGTTGGGCGCAGAAGCGTTGGCGTCGCAACACATGCTCCGGCCGGATGCAACACTGCTCACCGGTGATGTTTGGCGCCAGACGCGGCCGCGTCTTTGGGCCGACACCCACAAAGGACAACGGGGCCATGTGGATGTGGTTGGGGGTGCACCTGGGATGGCGGGTGCGCCGGTGCTGGCGGCGCTCGGTGCGCTGTATGCCGGCAGTGGCCGAGTCACGGTCTGGGGGAGTGCAGCCACTGTGACCGCCGCTTTGGCACAGACGCCCGCGCTGATGGCGCATGACATCGTGTCAAACAATCGATGGCAAACCCCTGATTGGTCAGGCGATGTGTTGGCGATTGGTCCTGGTTTGGGTGAGGTTGCCGACCCTAAGGTGAGCTCAATGTTGGCGGCTGCAATGGCATTCGAAGGCCCGCTCGTGGTGGATGCGGACGGGCTGAACGCATTGGCGGGGCAGGCATGCCCGGCGCGGTCGGGCGAGTGGGTGCTGACCCCGCACCCGGGAGAAGCGGCGCGGCTTTTGGGTGTGGACACGGCCGCGGTCCAAGCTGACCGGTTTGAGGCAGCGCGAACACTGGCACGCACCCATCAAGCCGTGGTGGTGCTCAAAGGCTGGGGCACTTTGATCGCCCACCCCCAGGCAGCGTTTGGGTTTGTCCATTTGGGACACCGGCAATGGCCAGTGCTGGCATGGGCGATGTTCTCACGGGGATCATTGCCAGTCTTTGGGGCCAGGGCTTGAGCGCGCTGGATGCGGCCCGATGCGGTGTGTTGATTCATGCATGGGCGGGCGAGCTTGCCGCCAAGGGGCGTCGATCCATCACCGCCGATCAACTGGCTCAACATGTCGCTCAAGTAATGGTGTCAGCACATTGATTGATATGGATTTATCTCAGCCGATCGAGGTGCCCACGGCCGAGGCGATGCAGTGGTTGGGGCGTTCGCTGGCAGGCATGCTGTCGCCTGGAGAGGTGGTGTTTCTTAAGGGTCCCCTGGGGGCGGGCAAGACGACTTTGGCTCAGGCCATCGTCCGCAGTTTGGGCTACACCGGCCGAGTCAAAAGTCCCAGCTATGGGCTGATCGAACTCTATCCAGTGAATGATTTTACGGTCGCGCATTTGGATCTGTATCGGTTGACCTCGTCTGAGGAGGTGGCCGACTTGGGGCTGGAGGCCTACTGCACCAATGACACCCTCATCTTGATCGAGTGGCCCAGCCGAGGGGAGGGGCACTTGCCCCGGCCCGATTGGCTGATTGAGATCGAAGATGGGCCGATGGCGACAACGACCCCCGATGGGGCGGATGCACAGCGCCAAGTTCGCGTTGAGCGATGCTCAGGCTAGCGGTCGAGTCGTTGGGCCAGGGCGGCCAGAAACTGCTCGATTCGGGCGGCATTTTTTCCCACGTCTGACACCCCCACCCGAGATTTTGAACGCACGTCGACGACTGTTTCATTTTCCGCTTGCCTGATGCGAATGACCACATCATCAACAAAACCAAACCAGAAAGTTGTATCGAAGGCCTCAATGCGGCCGGTGTCGGGTGACTGAGCCACGATCGACCAGTCCAGTTGTCTGGCGACGATGAGGGCTTGCTCGAAGACCTCGCCAGCGGATGCCTCGACCCGCAGGGAGTCGATCTGGGGATAGGCCGCGCGCTGCTTTTGTGCCACCTCGTCGCCCGGGTAGGCCATAGGGTTGGTGGCTTCGGTGCGCAGCGCAGCGATCTCAACAAACTCAGGCACATTCTGGGTATCGGTGGTGATGTCGTGGATTCTCGGAAGCGAGCTGGCTTTTTGATAAAACATATAGGGAATCGAGGCTGAGCCCACCGCCAGGATCAGCGCCGCTGTCAGACTGCCTCCTGAGGTGTAACGGAATCGTTTGATGAACAGAAAAACAAGCGTCAATCCGGCCACGGCCAGTGCCGCAAAGAAAGACCATTGGATCATTTGAAAGCCCAGCCGGAAGTCCCAAACGCCAAACCGAGCCCCCGGCCCGGCGGCGGCGAGCAGGGCCGCCGCGGCCGCGGCGAAGATCAACATCCAGCGGCCGAGCGTCATCGCAGGCTTCTTTTTACGAAAGATCATGAGCTCAGCTTAACGCATCGATGCCCGCATTTATAGGGGGCGGGTGAGCTGATGGTGTGCCAGGTTAGGGCTTGGAGAGCATCGATTGCAGATGATAGAGCGCATCCAACGCCTCACGGGGCGTCAGTTGGTCGGGTTCGAGTGCTTGCAAATGCTCGCGCAAAGCACACAGTTTTTCGGCCTCAGCGTCACAAATCGCGCGTTCGTGTTGAGCCGGCGTCGGTGAACTCACCTCCACAGGAGAAAACAAGTCACCTTGAGGCTCAACGGTCTGGCCGCGCTCGAGTTGAGCCAGGCGTTGGCTGGCTTCGGTCATCACCGCTGCCGGCACGCCAGCCAGCCGCGCCACCTGCAGGCCATAGGATTGGTTGGCGGGACCGGGCTTGACTTCGTGCAAGAACGCAATGCCGTTGGCATGTTCGCGCGCGGCCAAATGGACGTTGCGAATGCCCTGGCTGTCGTTAGGTGATTCATCGGCCAATCGGGTTAATTCAAAATAGTGGGTGGCGAACAAAGTCATTGCCTTGATCCGATGGGCCAGTTCGCCCGCCACCGCCCAGGCCAGAGCAAGGCCATCGAAAGTCGAGGTGCCGCGGCCGATTTCATCCATGAGCACCAGCGACCGGGGCGTGGCATGGCGAAGTATGTGAGCGGTCTCAACCATTTCAACCATAAAGGTCGATCGACCTTTCGTCAGGTCATCGCCCGCTCCAATCCGAGAGAAAATTCGATCCACTGGCCCCATGCGCGCTTGTTCAGCGGGGACGAAACTGCCTGCGTGGGCGAGCAGCGTGATCAGTGCGACCTGCCGCATGTAAGTGGATTTCCCGCCCATGTTCGGCCCGGTGATCAACAGCATCCGATGCGTTGGAGACAATGCACAGTCGTTGGGAATGAAAGCCTCATCCAATACTGTCTCAACGACCGGATGACGGCCTTGAACGATATCAATGCCCGGGCGGTCATCCAAGCTCGGTCGCACCAGCCTCAGCGATTCAGCGCGCTCTGCCAATGCGGCCAACACATCCAAATGTATCAGTCCATTGACCACGGGTTTGAGCACGTCAAGGTGACTGAAAAGTGTCTCGATCAATGCGTCGTACAGCACCGCTTCACGCGTCAATGCGCGGTCTTTGGCCGAGAGCATCTTGTCTTCGAACACCTTGAGTTCTTCGGTGATATAGCGCTCCGCATTTTTGAGCGTTTGACGGCGGGTGTAGTCGTTGGGAACCGCGTCTGCTTGAACTTTGGAGGTCTCGATATAGTACCCATGGACTCGGTTATAGCCGACTTTTAGGGTGCTGATTCCGGTGCGTTGGCGTTGTTTTTCTTCATAGTCCAGCAAAAATCCGCTCGCATCGGTTTCCATGGCTCGAAGCTCGTCGAGTTCCGAATCGAAGCCCGTGCGTATCACGCCGCCATCGCGAATCAGCATGGGTGGCTGATCGACCAACGCCTCAGTCAGGTGTTGATGCAGCTGGGGCATCGGCTGAATCGCCGCCAAGGGCCCGGTGCCCCCGGACACAGACTGCGCGTGAGTGGCCAGCTCAGGCAGTTGTGCTAAGCCATCCCGGAGAGTCGCGAGGTCTCGGGGTCTGGCGCTTTTCAACGCGATGCGAGTGGTGATTCTCTCCAGATCACCCAGGGTTTGCATCGCGTCTCGAATTTGGCCGAGCGCCTGACTGGCGTGGAGGCGTTCGATCGCATCATGACGCTCACGGAGCGTCACATGGTCAGTGATGGGTTGGGTCAGCCAGCGCCGAAGCGCGCGTGCACCCATGGGGGTTTGAGTGGTGTCCATCAAACCCACCAATGTGTGCTCCTCCCGACCGTCGGGATGTTGGTCAATTTCCAGGTGTCTTCGGGTGGCCGCATCAAGAACCAGATATTCGCCGTGCGTGATTTTTTTGAGCGTATCAACGTGGGATAAGTCAGCCGAGACCATTGATTGGGCATAGCGCATCACCGCCCCCGCAGGCGCCAAGGAGGCATCGTCCGTGTCCAACGCAAAGCTCGCCAAGTCTTTGACTTTAAAATGGTCGCAAAGCCATTCATACGCTGCATGACGCTCAAAGTGCCAAGGCGGCAGATGTCGGCACGGAGTGTGCTCACCGACCATGCTTTCAATCAAATCGGTGTCGCTTCCTTCAGCCACCAGCACCTCAGCGGGCTGTAAGCGCTGGAGTTCCGCGGCGAGGCTGGCATCGTCGTCACCTTCGCCCAAGCGCAAGCGCCCGCTGGCCAACTCCAACCACGCCAAAGACCAATGATCGCCACTGGGGGCTCGATGCAGCGCCACCAAAAGCTGCTCGCGCCGCGCTTCCAATAACGCCTCATCGACCAGTGTGCCTGGGGTCACAAACCGAACAATTTTTCGCTCAACGGGCCCTTTGCTTGCGCTGGGATCGCCCACTTGCTCACAAATGGCAACCGCTTGGCCTTTTTTGACGAGCCGCGCCAAATAGGCATCGACGGCGTGATGGGGAACGCCTGCCATAGGAATGGGCTCACCGGCGGATTCGCCGCGCGTGGTGAGGGTGATGTCAAGAAGTTCAGCGGCTTTTCGCGCGTCATCGAAAAACAGCTCATAAAAGTCGCCCATGCGGAAAAACAACAGCACGCCAGGATGGTTGGCCTCGACCTGCGCGCGCAGCTTGAGATACTGCTGCATCAGCGGGGTGTGTTGCGGTGAGTTTGTGTCGTTCATCAAGCGGACCATACCAAAACAAGGCATTATAGGCGCATGACCCAACACAATGACAGAGACCTGAATATGCTGGCGGCCGCGGTGGCCCAATGGCTGACCACCCACGGTCGTGTNTTGGCGGTTGCAGAGTCGTGCACAGGCGGTTGGGTGGCCAAAGCCTTGACTGATTTGCCGGGCAGTTCAGCGTGGTTCGGACAGGGGTTTGTGACCTACTCCAATGAGGCCAAAACGCAAGCCATTGGCGTACCGCCGGCGCTGATCGAGTCCGATGGCGCGGTCAGTGAGACAGTGGCCTGCGAAATGGCGCTGGGCGCGCAACGCAATGCCGTCAGTGATTTTGCCGTCTCCACCACGGGCATTGCCGGTCCTGGCGGAGGCTCGCCTGACAAGCCGGTGGGCACGGTGTGTTTCGGGTGGGCACTGCCCAATGGCGTGGTGGAGACCGAACGCCACCACTTTGAAGGAGACAGAGAGGCCGTCCGTCGTGCCAGCGTCGCGCAAGCCTTGGAGGGTTTATTGGATCGGTTTGCAGGCCCTCTCAGCTTTTGAGAATCTCGTGTGTAGACTGATGCTTAAGCCGGATGGGCAGGCTTAAAAGGTCAGCGGCCCGCTGAATCCTCTGTCAGAAATTGCCCTTTGGCAGGCGGCAGGCCTGGGACAGTCATGAGGCTGTGAGATAATACAAGGCAGATGCTGCAGCGTGGATCGCTGATCAGGCAACCCAATCAAGCAACCGAATTTGAAAAGAGGTAGAGACCGTGGATGACAATCGTAAACAAGCGCTGAGCGCTGCACTGGGACAAATCGAAAAGCAGTACGGCAAAGGGGCTGTGATGCGCATGGGCGATGAGACGGGGCGGCGCGATGTGCCGGTCGTCTCAACAGGCTCGCTGGCGTTGGATATTGCCCTTGGGGTTGGCGGTCTGCCGCGTGGTCGGGTCATCGAAATCTATGGGCCAGAGTCATCGGGCAAAACCACCATGTCTTTGCATGCGTTGGCTGAAGCACAAAAAGCAGGCGGCACCTGCGCCTTTGTCGATGCCGAACATGCCCTGGACCCGACTTATGCCCAAAAGCTTGGCGTCAACGTCGATGACTTGTTGGTCTCGCAGCCAGACACGGGTGAACAGGCCCTTGAAATTACCGANATGCTGGTGCGATCAGGGGCTGTCGACGTGGTTGTGGTGGACTCCGTTGCCGCGCTGACCCCTAAGGCTGAAATTGAGGGTGAAATGGGCGACTCGCACGTCGGCCTTCAGGCGCGTCTGATGAGTCAAGCGCTCCGAAAGCTGACGGGGAATATCAAGCGAACCAATTGCATGGTGATCTTCATCAATCAGATCCGGATGAAGATTGGGGTGATGTTTGGCTCGCCGGAAACCACAACCGGCGGAAACGCATTAAAGTTCTACTCATCTGTGCGTCTGGACATTCGCCGCATCGGCGCGTTGAAGCGAGGCGATGAGGTGATTGGCAATGAGACTCGAGTCAAGGTCGTAAAAAATAAAATGGCACCGCCATTCCGTCAGGCCGTTTTTGAAATTCTTTACGGTGAGGGAATCTCTCGTGAGGGCGAACTGATTGAACTGGGTGTTGAGCACAACCTCATTAAGAAATCCGGGGCCTGGTACAGCTATGGCGAAGATCGAATCGGCCAAGGCAAAGACAATGTGCGCCAGTTTTTGAAAGAGCACCCTGAAATGGCCAATGAAATTGAGTCGCAGCTTCGAGAGAAGCTTTTACCGAAAATTAAAGCTGAGGTTGAGGAGGACAGCGAGGCTCAGGCCTCAGAATAATGGGTCGCGAGTGAACAGGTCATGGCAAGCGACGAAGATCAAGATGACCCGCTCACCGACGTTGGATCTGGCGAAGGGTCAGACGATAATGGTTTGGATCAAGCGACACCCAAGGCAAGTCATGAGCAGTCACTGACAGATGGCCAGCATGTCGCTGTTCGTCTGTTGGCAGGCCGTGAACATGCACGAGATGAATTGATTCGAAAATTGCATCAGCGTGGATGGAGTGAATCGCAGTGCGAAACAATTCTAGATCGATTGGTGGCCTTAGGGTTGCAGAGCGATGAGCGCTTCGCAGAAAGTTTTGTGCGCAGTCGCGTGCAAAAGGCTTTCGGGCCGGTGCGCATCCGAGCTGAGCTCCAGCAGCGCGGGATCGACCGAGAACTGATTGAGCAAGCGCTTCGATCCGATACACCTGATTGGCTCGCGGTTGCGGCAGGCTGGTATGAGCGTCGTTATGGCACCGAGCCCATTGAGGACGTCAAAGAGCGCGGAAGACGACAAGCTGCGCTGGCGCGGCGGGGTTTTACCTCGGACATTATTCGTGAGCTGATAGATTAACGATCATGAAAACAACCGCTGAAATTCGACAGGCATTTATTGATTTCTTTGTAGAGCGAGATCACCGCGAGGTGGCCTCCAGCTCGTTGGTCCCTGGAAATGACCCCACGCTTTTGTTCACCAATGCGGGCATGGTGCAATTTAAAGACGTATTTTTGGGCGCTGAAACGCGTGGCTATTCGCGAGCGGTGACCGCCCAGCGGTGTGTCCGAGCAGGCGGTAAACACAACGATCTTGAAAATGTGGGCTACACCGCAAGGCACCATACATTTTTCGAAATGCTCGGTAATTTCAGTTTTGGAGATTACTTTAAAAAAGAAGCCATTGAATATGCCTGGTTTTTCCTGACTGATGTCTGTCGACTGCCGCCCGAGCAGCTTTGGGTGACGGTGTATGAAGACGATGATGAAGCGGCCGACCTCTGGTTGAACCACATCGGTGTTGACCCGAAGCGATTTTCTCGCATCGGCGCCAAAGATAATTTTTGGGCCATGGGGGACACCGGCCCCTGCGGACCTTGCTCAGAGATTTTTTATGACCATGGGCCCGACATTCCAGGTGGCCCGCCGGGCTCTGACGACGAGGACGGCGATCGATATATTGAAATCTGGAATTTGGTCTTCATGCAATTTGATCGTGCCAGCGATGGTTCAATGACGCCACTGCCCAAGCCTTGCGTGGACACTGGTATGGGTTTGGAGCGTTTGGCAGCGATTCTTCAGGGGGTGCACAGCAACTACGATATCGATCTGTTTAAGCACCTGATTGATGCCGCTGCACGCGTCACGGGCACTGATGATCGTGGAGCCGCTTCGCTCAAGGTCCTGGCTGACCATATTCGGGCCTGCGCTTTTTTGGTGGTCGATGGTGTGTTGCCGAGCAATGAGGGTCGAGGTTATGTGTTGCGTCGCATCATTCGACGAGCCATTCGCCATGGCCATAAACTGGGTGTCGAGAAGCGTTTTTTTGCCGACCTGGTGGACCCTCTGGTGAAGATTATGGGCGGTGCTTACCCCGAGCTGGTTGAAAATAAAGCCCAAGTGGTTCAAGTATTAACTCACGAAGAGACACGCTTTCGAGAGACGCTGGATCAAGGCATGGCGCTTCTGGGTGAGGCGCTGAGCAGTCTGGATGGCGCGGTGATCCCAGGGGAGCTCGCTTTTAAGCTGTACGACACTTATGGGTTTCCGATTGATTTAACGCGCGATATCGCCAGAGAGCGTGGTTTAGAGGTCGATGAAGCCGCCTTCGACAGCGCGATGAACGCACAGCGTGAACGTGCTCGATCGGCAGGCTCATTTAAGGGCGAGGCATTGCTGTCGGCGGAGGACTTGGCTCAGGTGCCCGCCACAGAATTTGTCGGCTACACCCGGCTGAGCGTCACCGACAGCCAAGTGGTCGGGTTGATTGAGGACCAACAACGCACCGATTGCCTTGAGTCAGGGCAAAGCGGCGTGGTTTTTTTAGACGTGACACCCTTTTATGGCGAGTCGGGCGGCCAAGTGGGTGATCAAGGGTGTATTCAACTCGGAGATGCTTATTTCGAGGTGAGAGACACGCAAAAGATCGCGGGCCAATATTTTGCCCACCATGGACAGCTCGTTTCGGGGCGATTGCAAATCGGCGATCGGGTGAGCGCGACCGTGGATGAGTCGCGCCGCGCCAATATCGTTCGCCATCACTCAGCGACGCACCTTTTGCATGCGGCGTTGCGTGCCATTTTGGGTACGCATGTGCAACAAAAAGGTTCAATGGTGGGGCCTCAGCGTTTGCGGTTTGATTTTTCTCACCCAACGCCATTGACGGCAGAGGAGCTTGAGTCCATCGAGCGTTGGGTCAGTGAGCGGATTATGGGCAATGTCTCATCCGTCATAGAGCAAATGCCCTATGAGGAAGCCATTGCCGCTGGCGCATTGGCGTTCTTCGGTGATAAATATGGAGATCACGTGCGCGTGGTCCGTTTCGGAGATGACTCGGTTGAGCTATGCGGGGGCACGCATGTCGATCGCATGGGTGAGATCGGGGTGTTCAAAATCATCTCTGAAAGCGGCGTTTCGTCTGGCGTTCGCCGCATTGAGGCCGTGGCAGGCGAGCACGCCCGGGCGTATATTCAGCATCAGACCGCCATGGTTCACTCACTGGCCGACCTGTTGAAAACTGAACCGGACTCGCTGACCGAGCGGGTTACTCACTTGCTCAAGCACGCACGCGATATGGAAAAAGAGCTTGAGCGGCTGAAGACCGAAGTGGCACTTCAAGCGGGCGATGAGCTGCTCAAGCAAGCTTGCGATGTGGAGGGGGTTCAGGTTTTGGCGGCACAGGTCAGTGACTTAGATGCTGACGGGCTCAGGACCTTACTCGATCAGCTGAAAGATAAGCTGGGGTCCGCGGTGGTGGTTTTGGGCTCGCCATCCGATGGTGGTGTCCGTCTCGTTGCAGGCGTGACCAAAGATCTCACATCCACGCTCAAGGCCGGTGATCTGATTCGCGAGGTGGCCGCGGTGGTTGATGGTAAAGGCGGAGGGCGGCCAGATTTCGCGCAGGCGGGTGGCTCCAAACCAGAAGCGTTGCCAGAGGCGCTGGCGCTTGTCAAAGAGCGGGTGCACGCATTGCGGCTGAAATAAACAGGCCGATTTGCGTGCACCCCAAAAGCCCGGTGCTGATCAAATCAGTGAACCATGGGCGTTCTCAGTGATGGTCTTCAGCGGCATCTGCCTGTGCTTTCGTCGCATGTCGCGTGCCCGCGCTGTGTTCGGGTGGGGCATAAATGGTGTAAAGCTTCAGTGGCGTGGTGCCTGAGTTAATGAAGTTGTGTTTGGCGCCTGCGTGCACAAAAACCAGATCGTTGGCTTTCACCTGGAGGGTTTCGCCATCCAAAACCGCTTCGCCTTCGCCCTCCACAAAAATCAGAATTTGGTCATGGTCATCGTGTATTTCCTCGCCGATATCATCACCCGGCTGAATGGTCATCACGACCAACTGTGACTCTTGTCCGGTAATAATTTCATCTCGAAACGCATCATTTTCACGGGTGCGATCAACGATGGGAACAAGGCAATCTTTTTTTGACATTTTGGCTTCTCCTTCGGGTCTTCAGTGTTGCAGATCGGCTGAATGCCACAACCACCATCTTAACGTGATGGCGCTAGGCATGGTGGCTCATTTCGTCACGAACTAAGGCCAGTATGGTTCTGGCAAAGACAATGCCAATGATCGTTGTCACTAGGCCCACCAAACCCATCAGCATGGCATCGCTCAACACCTTGTGGAATTGGTTGAACCGAAAGCATGCGACTGTGCATGCTGCCAGTGGAAAGGTGTAGGCCCACCAGGATGGGAAATAGGGCAGCCGGAGAAATGAGGGCACTTGCGGCAATAGCAAAAGCACAAAAAATATTGCAATAAAAAATAGCGATTGGCTGGCGACAGTCAGTTCATTGGTAAGCGTCAGCAGCGCAATAAAAGAAACCGCGGGTGGCGCGATCATTACCACCAGAGTCGGTCGCATTTGAGGCTCAAGTGGGGGTTTGGTAATCAATCGATAAAAGATCACGGTCACCAGGATGCCCCAAAAGAAGAGGCCGAGGCTTAAAAAGAACCAGGAGGTCATCACGTAGCCGGCAGGGGCTGCTGCCACAGGCACCAAGACATTGCCCACCGCTGGTATGAACCAAGCCGGATTGATGCTGGCGGTGGGTCGTTCCGAATTGAGCCAAATATTGACGATGATCAGCGTCAGCAGCAACTGCAGCACGGCGCCAATGCGCCACATGTCTAAGCCCACTTGGGGATACCAGGGCGTCATCAAAATGCCCAGCAAAATTAAATTAATGGAGATGGCGGGGAGAAAGTTGATCCGAACCGGGTGGTTCAGCTCAGCCAAGACCCGCTCGGGCTCAGCAAACCATTTGAAAGCATAGGCCGCGATGAGGACAACGAAGGTGCCAGCGGCAAAGTGGGTCACCAGCCACGACAGGGTGTGGTCCAGGCCCCAGTGTGTCTCTGCAGCTCGCCAGACCATGGCCAGCCCCGCCAAGCCCATCACCGATGCAAACAGCGGCAGGGGGATCAATAGCCGATGATTCAACATAAGCACATTCTAATTGAATTGAGCCTTCGGTGGCGGGTGATTGGGTGCGGTCACTGCATTGTCCTTGACAGTTTATGGCCGTTGTTGAGATAATTCACGGCTTGGATGCGCCCGTAGCTCAGCTGGATAGAGTACCTGGCTACGAACCAGGCGGTCGGAGGTTCGAATCCTTCCGGGCGCGCCATATTTCTGCCATGATGCCGTTGTGACGGGTCAGGGCTCGGCATAAGCGGCCAGTCTTCGGCCCATCGGTATTTGTTCCTCGATCGGTCACATTATCCCCAGGCCATAGGTCAGCGGCGCCTGTTTTCACACTGAACGCCTTATCATGTCGAGGTGGATGTGTTGCGGGCGATAGCGTGAAAGTAGCGGTGATTGGAACCGGCATTGCCGGACTGGCAGCAGCCTGGCTGCTTAGAAAAGACCACGACGTGGTTATTTTTGAGAAAAATGATCGGCTGGGTGGCCACACCAACACGCAGTGTGTCAGCGATGCAGCGGGTCAGGTGGCCATCGACACGGGCTTTATTGTCCACAACGATCGAAATTATCCTCGGCTGCTGGCCTTGTTTGAGCTTCTTGGGATTGACACCCAGGCCTCTGACATGTCGTTCAGTGCGTCAATCAACAACGGACAGATTGAATACGCAGGTGATGCCTTGTTCGCTCAGCGGAGCAACGTGGTTTCCCCCAGTCATTGGCGCATGCTCAGTGACATTGTGAAGTTCAACCGGCTTGGCAAAGACGCCTTGGCGACCCAGCGCTGTGAGGGTCAAGCCCTCGGCGTGTGGCTTGATCAACATGGCTTCAGTGAGGCGTTCGTTTGGCGCTATCTGCTTCCTATGGCAGCCTCCATTTGGTCCTCTCCAAGCCAATCCATTCGTGATTTTTCGGCAACCGCTTTGCTCGAGTTTTTTAATAATCATGGGCTTTTAGACCTGAAAAACCGGCCCAATTGGCGCACGGTTGTCGGTGGCACCGGTCAATATGTGGAGCGAATGAAAACTGAACTGCCACATGAGACCCACATCAATCGCGCAATTCGATCGGTTCGTCGAGGACCCACAGCCCTGACATTGACCGATCAAGCAGGCCATGACATGACATTTGACCGTGCCGTGTTTGCTTGTCACGCAGATGAAACTCTAAAAATGCTTGCCGATCCCGACGCCGCTGAGATCGCATTGTTGGGTCCATTTGGATATCGACCCAACAGAGCACTCCTACACAGTGATAAACGATTGATGCCAAAGCGAAAGCGTGCCTGGGCATCGTGGAACTACCTCAGTGCTGACGCGACTGAGACGTCTGAAGTCTCTATCTCCTATTGGATGAACCGCTTGCAGCGGCTAAACGCGAAGAGCGATTACTTTGTCACACTCAATCCCTTAGTGGAGCCAGACCCCGATCAGGTGCATTACGAAACCGAATACACCCACCCCGTGTTCAACCAAGACACGCGCCAAGCACAGGCGTCCTTGGGGCGCCTTCAGGGTCATCGTGGTTGTTGGTACTGCGGCGCATGGATGGGGTATGGCTTTCATGAAGATGGCTTAGGTTCTGCCATCGAAGCGGTCAAGCGCATGGGCGCAACATTGCCCGGCAGCTTGGAAAGGGCGCATGCCACACCGGCGCCGTATACCAACAATGACGCGCCATGGTCGGGCCCTGGGAGCGGCTTGATTGATGGATGAGCAACCCAGTCAGCCTCAATTTTATCTCGGCGCGGTGTTCCATCGACGGCTGATTGATCCGAAGTACCAATTCAGTTACCGCGTTTTTAACCTGCTGGTGGACATCGACCAGTTAGACAGTCTGGGTCAAGCCCATGCCTTGCTGTCGCACAATCGTTTTAACGTGTTTTCATTCTATGACAAAGATCATTTGTCAGGGTCTGACAGCACGAAAGATGCGCAGCCGACACTTCGCCAGTGGGCCGAATCGGGTTTGCGCCATCACGGCATTGACCTCAATGGAGGCCGTATCCAGCTTTTTTGTTACCCCCGCATTCTGGGGTTTGTGTTTAACCCACTCAGCGTTTGGTATTGCTGGAACAGTGATGCGCAATTGATGGCGATCATCTGTGAAGTGCGCAATACATTTGGCGAGCGCCACTGCTATCTGCTGCGTGATCCCAACGGTGGATCGCTTGACCTAACCCGGTCGCACCGTCACCCCAAGAAATTTCATGTCTCGCCATTTTTGCCTGTCAGCGGCGCTTATCAGTTTCGATTTGGGGTTTCAGATGAGCGCCTCGATATTGGCATTGTGTGGCTGGAAAACGACCGGCGTGCCATGATCGCCACTCAAAGAATGCAGCGCGTGAAAAGCAGTGACAAGACATTGTTAAAGGTATTTTTCACGCTGCCGCTGATGACACTCAAGGTGGTTTTTGCGATACATTGGCAGGCTTTGAAAATATGGCTGCGTGGCGGTCGGTTTCACAAAAAGCCCGTGCCCCCTGAAAAGGAAATTTCATCAGATGTCTAGTGCGGATCACACGCCCAAAACGCCACCCTTATTCCGGCCACTGATCACGGCTCTTTCGAAACTCAAAGTGGGGGCCATCAGCGTCACTTTGCCTGGCGGGCAGCGTTTCGATTTTGTCGGAACCGAACCGGGGCCCAAGGCAGACTTGGTTATCCGAAGTCCCCGGCTGATCAAACGGATGCTCATGGGCGGTACGTTGGGTCTGGCCGAAGGCTATATGGCCGGAGATTGGACTTCCAAAGACGTGATGACGTTGATTCGTGTTGGCGAAATGAATCGCTCAATTTTAGGTCCACTGGATCAGGGTGGTCGATTGATGCGGGCGCTGCAGTGGTGTGTCCACGTCTTTCGGGCCAACACCAAGCGAGGTTCGCGGAAGAATATTCAAGCCCACTATGATCTGGGCAATGATTTTTATCGCTTGTGGTTGGATCCCAGCATGACATATTCCTCTGCGATCTTTCATGAGCCTGATCAGGACTTACACTCTGCCCAGATTAATAAATATGATGCGATATTAGAAATACTCAAACCCACAGACGCGAGCCATATCCTTGAAATTGGCTCCGGCTGGGGCGGCTTTGCGCAGCGCGCCGCGCAGCAAACAGGCTGTCGTGTGACATCGATTACCCTCTCGCAGGCGCAACTGGAAAAGGCCCAGGCGCGGACGCAACAGGCTGGGCTGTCGGATCAGGTCACTTTTAAACTGCAAGACTACCGAGACGTTCGAGGGCAATACGATGCCATTGCCTCTATCGAAATGTTTGAAGCAGTCGGCGAGCAGTTCTGGCCTGGTTTCTTCGCGGCGGTTCATGATCGACTTCATCCGCATGGGATAGCGGCGATGCAAGTCATCACCATTCGGGATGAGCTTTTTGCGGCCTATCGCAAAAGCGTTGACTTTATCCAGCGGTATATTTTTCCTGGGGGCATGTTGCCATCACCCACTGCGTTCAAGCAGTCCGCTGAATCGGCTGGGCTGGAGTTGAAGTCACAGGTTTTTCGGGGGCTTGACTACGCCAAAACGCTGGCGTTTTGGGATGAGGCGTTTCAGAACAAACGCGAGGATGTCAAGGCGCTGGGATTTGATGACCGGTTCATTCGCATGTGGCACTTTTATCTGGCGTATTGCGAGGCGGGGTTTCGACAAAAAACCATCGACCTCATGCAAGTGGGTTTACGGCGCGCTTGATGTTTTGGCTTTGATGGCTTCAATCAAAGCACGACGTTTTTCGCTCAGGGTTTCATCCACTGCTGCAGGCCATAGACCATGCATGGCGATGACCAGATGACTTTCAGGTGAAACATAGATGCCCTGGCCAAAAATGCCGGCAGCCCTAAAATCTTGATTGTCTTCAAGCCACCAAAAGTAGCCGTACTGAGGTGCATCGGGCGACGGTGTGGTGGCCTGTTTCAGCCAACCGTTGGGCAGTGGGTCGTCTTTGGCCTGACCCAGCCAATTGTTCGCCGCCAGCAGGCCCAGCCGGCCGTAGTCACGCAATGTGGCACTGATACAGCACCCACCCATCTCGCCTCCGTCGACTCCCATCAGTGCCCAATTCGCTTGGGGCGACAGCCCGCGAGGCTGCCAAATGGTCTGTGATAAATAGGCCGATAAAGACATATCAACGGCCCGTGCGAGCACCATGCCCGCCAAAATCGTCTCGCCGGTGTTGTAATTGAATGTCGTGCCGGGTGGATGCGCTCGAGGCAATGAGGCCAGGTGTGCAATCACCTGGGTTTCAGTGGCATTGTCGAGTCGTGCGACATCGGATGTGGGGTCATCATAATCTTCTCGCCAGGACACGCCTGAGTGCATGCGCAACAAATCCCGCAGAGCGACATCGGCATACGCGGTGTCCTCAAACGCGGGCAGATAATCTGCCACGGTCTGATCAAGACTGGCAATGGTCCCCGCTTTGAGTGCGGCACCGTAGAGCATGGACATTACAGATTTCGTGACCGAAAAACTCATCCATGGTTGATCGGCGGCGTGCCCTTGAGAATAGTTCTCATAGCGAATGACCCCGTTTTCAATAATCAGTAAACCAGCCAGATGCAGCTCGTCCATCCAGTGATCCCATCGCTGCGTATCTGGCCAAAGCGCCACGGGCAGCGGTTGGCGTGTCTCACTGGCAGGAATGGAACGCACGGGGTCGATTCGAGCAATATTGGGAAAGCCCACCCGCATTTGCGCTTGTGACCAAGTCAAGACATTCTGATCTGCCAATGTCTCCCATGACAACGCGGGTGCCTGTCCGAGAGGCGTGTCCGTGGCGGGCTGACTGAACAGGGGGGTGGCGCTCAGCGTAATGACCAGACCAGCGATTCGCGAGACAAGATGGGCAGGGCGCATATTTTTCAATCTCCTGAGCTCAGGCGCCCAGTTTAGCCTGATTCAAATTGACCCCGGGGGGCGGAGAGACTACAATTGGCCGGCTGAAGCCGACGAGATGTCCGGGGCGTAGCGCAGCCTGGTAGCGCAACTGCTTTGGGAGCAGTAGGTCGCAGGTTCAAATCCTGCCGCCCCGACCATTTTTATGCCCGGTGATCAGGCACTGGATTGCGCCTGTAGCTCAACTGGATAGAGCATCGGCCTTCTAAGCCGACGGTTGCAGGTTCGAGTCCTGCCGGGCGCGCCAAATCGTGGCTCCGGGTTCAAGTACAATAAGACGCTGTGGTGGGCGTAGCTCAGTTGGTAGAGCACTGGATTGTGGCTCCAGAGGTCGCGGGTTCAATCCCCGTCGCTCACCCCATTTGAATCTCGGTAACGCTCTGCGTTGCGCCACATCGCAGTCACGCAATCAGCGCCAATCAACTTAAACTCAACAAAGCAGAATCACATCATGCAGGTATCGGTTGAAAAAACGAGTGATCTTGAGTGTCGCATGACCGTTCAAGTGCCCTCAGAGACAATCGACTCGAAAATTTCGAGTCGCCTCAATGAGCTCAAAAAACAGGTTCGCCTAAAAGGGTTTCGGCCCGGCAAGGTCCCGATGAATGTCATTAGCAAACGCTACGGGGCACAGGTCCGAGAAGAGGTCTTAAATGAGACCATGCAGTCGACTTTGCAAGAAGCCATTGGCGAGCAAGCGATGCGGGTGGCCGGTGTGACCAAAATCGAGCCGAACATTGAGGCCGATGCGGCGCATTTTGAGTATGTGGCTCACCTTGAGGTGTTTCCTGAGGTGCCGACATTGGAGTTTTCCGATCTGGCCATCGAGCGGCCGGTATGTGAAGTGACTGAGTCGGATGTCGATGACATGATTCGCACGCTGCAAGAACAGCGAGGTGAATTTTCGGAGGTTGAGCGCAAAGCCAGTGAAGGCGATCGTGTCCGGGTGTCGTATGTGGCTGATGTCGATGGGGAGCGGGTTCCTGAGACTGGGCAGCATGAGATTGCGCCGATCCTGGGCAAGTTGGATAACTTCCCGGACCTCGAGAAAATCTTGAAGGGGGCCAAAGCGGGCGATACCGCATCAAAAAAAATCCAATTCCCAGACACCTATCGGACCGAGAAGCTGGCGGGCAAGAAAGTCCCGGTCGAGCTTGAAGTCAAGGCGGTCGAAGAGGCTCATTTGCCAGAGGTGACCGATGAGTTCGCCCAGGCCTTTGGCATCGAAGGCGGGGTTGAACAACTCCGTGCTGATGTCAGAAGCAACCTTGAGCGGGAGATGCGCAACACCATCACGCAACGGGTGAAAGATGCAGTGACGAACGGTTTGTTGGAGCGGTTTGGTGACTTGCCTCTGCCTCAGTCGAGCATTGAGCAAGAGGCCCGGCAGATGCAGGCGCAACTGCAACAGCAAATGACGCAGCCGGGTGGCGAGCCGCCGCCTCCACCACCGGTGGATCAGTTCAAAGCCGGTGCAGAAAAACGCCTGAGGCTGGGGATTGTTGATGGGTGAACTGGCCAAGCAGAACTCGGTAGAAATTGACCCAGATCGGGTTCAAGCCAAGCTAGAAGAGTTTGCGCAGACCTACGAAAAGCCAGAAGAAATGATTAAGGTGTATCGATCAGACAAACAAGCCATGGAGCAGATCGAGAACATTGTGCTTGAGGAGCAGGTGCTTGATTTGGTTTTAGAGCACGCCCAAGTGACAGAAAAGCAATTGAAATTTAAAGAATTGATGGAGGCTGCATGAACGAACAGGCCCTGAATTTGGTCCCGATGGTGGTCGAGCAGTCGGCTCGCGGTGAGCGTGCCTACGACATCTACTCACGCCTTTTGAAAGAGCGGGTGATTTTTATCGTTGGCCCGATTGAGGACCAAATGGCCAATCTCGTCGTGGCGCAGCTGCTTTTTTTGGAGTCCGAAAATCCAGATAAAGACATCAGCATTTATATCAACTCTCCCGGTGGGGTGGTCACGGCTGGGCTGGCGATTTACGACACCATGCAGTTTGTCAAACCCGATGTGTCGACCATGTGCATCGGACAGGCCGCCAGCATGGGTGCGTTGCTGTTGACAGCCGGCGCCCAAGACAAGCGCTACGCTTTGCCTCACTCGAGAGTGATGATCCATCAACCACTGGGTGGTTTCCAGGGTCAGGCGTCCGATATCGACATTCACGCCAAAGAAATCTTGAAGATGCGAGACTCGTTGAACCGCATTATGCAAAAACACACCGGTCAGCCGCTGGAGACCATTGAAAAAGACACCGATCGAGACAACTTCATGGGCGCCGAGCAGGCCAAAGAATACGGTCTGATTGATGACGTATTGGCAGCGCGTCAAACCACATAACCGCCCGATTTTTCGGTAAACTGGCCCATATTGCGTATTTGAAAAGGCAAGTGTGGCGACCATGAGCGAGTCCGAAAGCGAAGGCAAGGTACTGTACTGCTCCTTTTGTGGAAAGAGCCAGCATGAGGTGAGAAAGCTCATCGCCGGGCCAAGCGTCTATATTTGTGATGAGTGTGTCGAGCTTTGCAACGACATCATTCGAGAAGAGCTCCAAGATCTCAGCGTGGCGGACCGCGACTCGCTGCCGACACCGCACGAAATACATGCTTTCCTCGACAATTACGTCATTGGCCAGCAGGCAGCCAAGAAAGTCCTGTCTGTGGCGGTCTATAACCACTACAAACGTGTCGAGTCGAAAAAAGACGGTGATGATGTCGAGCTGTCTAAAAGCAACATTCTGCTCATCGGTCCGACTGGCTCGGGCAAGACGCTGTTGGCAGAGACTCTGGCCCGCATGCTTAATGTGCCTTTCACCATTGCTGATGCCACAACACTCACTGAGGCAGGCTACGTCGGCGAGGATGTTGAAAACATCATCCAAAAGCTGTTGCAAAAGTGCGATTACGAGGTCGAAAAAGCGGAGACCGGCATCGTCTACATCGATGAAATCGACAAAATATCGAGAAAGGCAGAAAACCCTTCAATCACTCGTGATGTGTCCGGAGAGGGTGTTCAACAGGCGCTTTTGAAGCTGATTGAGGGCACCATGGCCTCGGTTCCACCTCAAGGCGGGCGCAAGCACCCTCAGCAAGAGTTCTTGCAGGTCAACACCGGCAATATCCTGTTCATTGTTGGCGGTGCGTTTGCTGGGCTGGACAAAGTGATTCAGCAACGCTCCGAGTCGGCCGGCATTGGGTTTAACGCGCCGGTCAAGAGCACCCAACAAGCCGATGTGTCGTCACTGTTTGCAGAGGTGGAGCCAGAGGACCTGATCAAGTTTGGTTTGATTCCTGAGTTTGTCGGGCGCTTGCCCGTGGTCGCGAGTCTGGCTGAGCTGGATGAGGATGCCTTGGTGCGGATTCTGGTTGAACCTAAAAATGCGGTGGTGAAACAGTTTGTCCGCATGTTTGACTTGGACAACTGCGAGCTCGAGGTTCGCGATGACGCTCTGCATGCCATTGCCCGTAAGGCCATGGAGCGCAAGACAGGGGCTCGAGGCCTTCGGACCATTCTTGAGAACGTGTTGCTGGACAGCATGTACGATCTGCCCTCCATGGATGATGTGGTCAAAGTGGTGATCGACGAGGCCGTGATCAATGGTGAGAGCGCGCCGTATTTGATTTACGAAGGCGCAACGCCGCAGCGCGCTGAAGCCTGATCCTGACGCAAGGCCGGAGCCACTGCGCCAAAGTGGTTTGTCCCTTGGGCCTTGAAAATCGCCCTGAATGGGCCAATATTACAGTGCAGACGATCTGCATGAGCATCCCCAATCTATGACTGATATACAAACACAGCAACCCACACCCGTATTGAGTTTACGCGATGTGGTGGTTTTCCCCCACATGGTGATCCCCTTGTTTGTCGCCCGAGAGCGATCGGTGAAGGCCCTTGAAGAGACAATGAATGGGGACAAGAAAATTGTTCTTGTCACCCAAAGAGAGTCTGAAATCGAGGAGCCTGAGGCTCAAGATCTTTATGATGTCGGCACCATCGCTTCCATTTTGCAGATGTTGCGACTCCCGGATGGAACCACCAAGGTGTTGGTGGAGGGCCTTGAGAGAATTCAGCTGAGCAATGTGGCTGAGCCCGAGGGCTTTTTGACAGCCCATTGGGAGGCTGTTGAAGAACAAGCCGCCCAAAACGAGCAGGATGTTGACGTCACGGTACGAAGCGTGATGGATCTTTTTGAGCAGTACGTGAAGCTCAGCCGGAAAGTGCCTCCAGAGCTGCTCACCACCCTGTCGGGCATCGAGGACCCCAGCCGATTGGCCGATACCATTGCTGCGCACTTGGGCATTTCCATTGAGGACAAACAAGGCGTTTTGGAGATACCGAATGTCTTAGCGCGGCTTGAGCGCTTGATGGCGTTGATTGAAGCTGAGATGGATGTGTTGAAGCTCGAAAAGCGCATTCGGGGTCGGGTGAAGACTCAGATGGAAAAAAGCCAGCGCGAGTACTATCTCAACGAGCAGATGAAGGCCATCCAAAAAGAGCTGGGCGATTTGGATGAGACCGGCACTGATTTGGGCGATCTGGAGAACAAGATTGCCAAGGCAGGCATGCCCAAAGAGGCGCTGGAGAAAGCGCAATCTGAGCTGAACAAGCTGAAGATGATGTCGCCCATGTCGGCTGAGGCCACCGTTGTCAGAAACTACCTCGATTGGATGCTGATGCTGCCTTGGAAAAAGCGCTCCAAAGTGTCGAACGATTTAAGTAAGGCAGAGCACATTCTAGAAGCTGATCACTACGGCTTGGAGCGAGTTAAAGAGCGAATTCTTGAGTATCTCGCCGTGCAGCAGCGGGTCAAGCAGATGAAAGGCCCAATTTTATGTCTCGTGGGGCCGCCCGGCGTTGGAAAGACTTCACTGGGTCAATCCATCGCCAAGTCCACCGGCCGGGAATTTGTACGGATGAGTTTGGGGGGTGTCAGAGATGAAGCTGAGATTCGCGGTCACCGACGGACTTACATTGGCTCAATGCCTGGTCGCGTTGTTCAAAACATGTCCAAAGTCGGCACTCGAAATCCGCTGTTCATGTTAGACGAGCTTGACAAAATGTCGATGGACTTTCGGGGTGATCCATCCTCAGCCATGCTCGAGGTCTTGGACCCTGAGCAAAACAACAGTTTCAACGACCACTACTTGGAAGTGGGTTTTGATCTGTCTGAGGTGATGTTTATTGCCACTGCCAACTCGTTGAACATCCCAGCGCCTTTGTTGGATAGGATGGAGATCATCCGCATTCCTGGCTACACCGAAGACGAAAAACTCAACATCGCCATGCGCTACCTGCTGCCAAAGCAGATCAAAGCCAATGGGCTGAAAGACGAGGAGATTAAAGTCAGTGAGGCAGCGGTGTTGGACATCGTGCGTTATTACACGCGTGAAGCGGGTGTCCGAAGTCTTGAGCGCGAGCTTGCTAAGCTCTGTCGAAAAGTGGTCAAAGAGATCAGTTTGAAAGCCGCAAAGACCAAGAAAATTACGGTTAAAAACCTAGGCGATTACTTGGGTGTCCGTCGATTCCAGTTTGGCCTGGCAGAGCAGGACAATGAAGTGGGCCGCGTCACGGGCCTGGCATGGACCGAAGTGGGCGGTGAACTCCTTCAGGTGGAAGCCGCCGCGTTGACTGGCAAGGGGAAGTTGACCCACACCGGTCAGCTGGGCAGCGTGATGCAGGAATCTGTGCAAGCAGCCCTGTCAGTGGTCCGCTCACGCGCTGAAGCGCTGGGCATCGACAGTGATTTTTATCAAAAATGGGACATGCACGTTCATGTGCCCGAGGGCGCAACGCCTAAAGATGGACCCAGTGCCGGGGTGGCCATGACCACTGCGCTGGTGTCAGTCCTCACTCAAATACCTGTGCGTGCCGATGTGGCCATGACCGGTGAGATTACGCTGCGGGGTAAAGTGCTGCCGATCGGCGGCCTCAAAGAAAAGCTGTTGGCGGCGCTGCGAGGAGGCATCAAAACGGTATTGATCCCCAAAGACAATGAAAAAGACCTGGCAGACATCCCCGATCGGATTAAAAAAGGGTTGGAGATTAAGGCTGTAGAGTGGATTGATGAAGTGTTGTCTGTGGCGCTTGAATCCATGCCGGAGGCCAAACTTGGCACCGATCAACCGGCAACAGGGGGCGAAAAAAGCCCTTCTGGTGTTGTGCGGCCCCACTAAAATGACCCAAAAAACCGCGGTTTTCGCCCAAAATGCTAGGTTTTTAGGGGGTTTGCAGGTATCATACCCTCGGGGTCGGTTGATGGTGCGAGAAGCTTCGGTTTACCATTGACCCTCGGGATGCGGACACAGAAACAAGACACAGATTCCCATCTTGCATGACTCAGGCGGCGTGTCAGAACACGCCTTCTGGGAAACTTATACTAAGAATGATTTGGAGAGAGTAACCATGAACAAATCTGAATTGATCGATGCAATTGCTGATGATGCAGGTCTGAGCAAGGCCGACGCCGGTCGCGCTTTGGAGTCCACCATCGGTTCAATCACAAAAGCGCTGAAAAAAGGCGACTCGGTTTCTTTGGTTGGTTTTGGCACGTTCACTGTCAAGCATCGCGCTGCGCGCACAGGCCGCAACCCATCCACAGGCGAAACCATTCAGATCAAAGCCTCTAAGAATCCTTCATTTAAAGCTGGTAAAGGCTTCAAAGACGCGATAAAATAAGGGGCTACGCCCGGGGTGCTTAGCTCAGTTGGGAGAGCATCGCCCTTACAAGGCGAGGGTCGGCGGTTCGAGCCCGTCAGCACCCACCACGCTTGAAACGGAGTGGTAGTTCAGTTGGTTAGAATACCGGCCTGTCACGCCGGGGGTCGCGGGTTCGAGTCCCGTCCACTCCGCCATCTAGTACGAACGCCGGGCGCCCTAGTGGCGCCCTGTTTTTAGGGGCTTTATTAATACACGCTTGAGGATCAGTCACTGTTATGTTGCAGGCAATTCGAGATCGAGTCACTGGTGTGGTCGCTTTTGTCATTTTGGGTTTGCTCGCGATCCCCTTTTTGTTTTTTGGCGTGGAAAGCTACATCAATACGGTGCCCGAAGACGCTGTCGCTGTGGTGGGGGATGATGAGATCACAGTCAATGATTTTCAAGCCGAATTTGCGCGCCATCGCGCCCAACTCCGTCAGCAGCAAGGCGATGAGTACGATGAAGTCGCCACAAATCAGCCGACCGTACGTCGCGAGTTTCTCGAAGAAATGATTGATCAAGTGTTGTTGCAGCAGCACGCCGCCTCCATCGGATTGTCCATCAGCGATGATGCCTTGGTCGAACTGATCCGACAAATTGAGGCGTTTCAGGTGGGCAGCCAGTTCTCACCGGAAGCGTATCGTCAAGCCTTAGCCGCTCAAGGGTTAACCGCGCAAGGTTTTGAACAAGAGATCCGTCAAGATCTGATGACCCGGATGGTGCCCACCGCAGTCACCGGTTCTGCGATGGCCACTGAAAAAGAAATCGATCGCATGATTGAGATTCAAAACGAGCAGCGTGAGATTGCGATGGCCGAATTTCCGCGCGAGGAGTATTTGGACTCGGTGAACGTGAGCGAGGAGCAGGTCGCGGCCTACTATGAAAGCAACACCTCACAGTTTATGACCGATGAGCGTGTCCGCCTGCGCTATGTTGAACTGAAAGCGGCTGATTTGACCGACGGTCTCACTTTAAGCGAACAGGAGCTTCGGCAGCGTTATGAGGCGGCTGAGGCGCGCTTTTTGTCCCCAGAGCTTCGTCGAGCCTCGCACATCTTGTTGGAGATTACCGACGAGCGCAATGACGATCAAACACAGGCGTTGGCGGCGTCATTGATTGAACGGATTAATGAGGGCGAGGACTTTGCTCAATTGGCGGAGGCCAATTCTGCCGACCCCATCTCAGCGGAGGCTGGCGGGGACTTGGGATTGATTGAGCCGGGACAAATGATGCCTGAATTCGAGCGGGCATTGTATGACCTCAACGAGCCGGGTGATCTCAGTGAGCCGGTCAGGACTCGGTTTGGTTGGCATGTGATTCGTCTGGATGAAATTCAGCCGCCGGAAGGCCTCAGTTTCGAAGATGCCAAAGCCCAAATCCAAGCCGAATACATTGATCAAGAAAGTGAAGCGCGCTACATCGAGATTTCAGAGCGTTTGATTGATTTGATCTTTGCCGATGACACCACGCTGTCACCGGTGTCGGCTGAACTCGATCTGCCGATTCAAACCACTGAAGCTTTCACACGCGCAGGTGGGGAGGGCATCGCTGCCAACGCCCAGGTGATTGAGGCGGCATTTTCGGATCGGGTGTTGCTCGATCGCGTGGCCTCTGACCCCATCGAGATCGATCGCAATCATATGGTGGTTGTCATCTTGGATGAGCATCTGGAAAGCGAGCCAAAGCCACTGGCTGAGGTGGCTGAAACCATTGAGGCACGCCTGATAGAGGAGGCCACAGACGCGGCTGCCCTTAAAGCGGCTCAGGACCAGTTGGCTGCGCTTGAAAATGACCCCAGTCTGGCGAACGCACTGTTTTCAGAGCCAGAAACGCTGGGTCGCAACGATCTTCGGTTTGGCCCCGACTTCAGCCGTGAGCTTTTCCGACTGCCGGGTCAGCCCACTCAATTGCCCATGCGGACCATTCTCCCGACCACTTCGGGCCATGCCTTGGTGGAGTTGAGGGCAGTGGTCCCGGGCAACCCGGCCCAGGCAGATGAGCAGATGCGTGATTTGATGCGTCAGCAGGTGATGTTTGCCCACATCGGCTATGAGGTCAACGCCTTGATGCAGTGGCTGCGTGAAAACACCTCAGTCAGTGTGGTTGAAGATCGCCTCTAAGTGAGTGCGTGGCATGATTTGATGGGTGACTGCGTCACTCCATCCCGGCCATGCCCACCACGTTATAGCCCGCATCGACGTGCATGATCTCACCGGTGATGCCACTGGCCCAGTCAGAGCACAAAAACGCAGCCGCTTGCCCGACCTCTTCGGTGGTGACACTGCGTCGCATGGGTGCGGTCTGCTCGACGTGATCGAGCATGGAACGGAACTTTGGAATGCCGGCAGCCGCCAAGGTCTTAATTGGGCCGGCGGAGATGCCGTTGACTCGGTGGCCCTCAGGGCCTAAGCCGTGGGCGAGGTACCGCACTGACGCCTCAAGGGATGCCTTGGCCAATCCCATGACGTTGTAGCTTGGCATGGCTCGAACCGCTCCCAGGTAGCTTAACGTCAAAAAGGCCCCTTGCCGGCCTGTCATTTGAGGGCGAAACGCCTTGGCCAGTGCGGCAAAACTGTAGGCAGAGATGTCGTGCGCCACCCGAAAGCCCTCACGAGTGACGGCATCGACAAATTCGCCCTCGAGTTGATCTTTGGGAGCAAAACCCACCGCGTGGACGACAATGTCCAGTCCCTGCCAATGCGCGTTGACTGCTCGGGCGGCGTCGTGGATGTGGTCATCGTCAGCGACATCCATTTCCACCATCAGGTCAGCGTTAGTTTTCTCAGCAATGGACTCGACCCGAGAGCGGAGTTTGTCGTTTTGATAGGTGAAAGCCAGTTCGGCCCCCTGGGCGTGCATGGCCTCAGCGATGCCCCAGGCGATCGATCGAGGGCTGGCCACGCCGACAATCAGTGCTTTTTTACCGCTGAGCATGCCCATGTCGACTCTCCTTTGTCGCTGATCTTATGAATATCGGGGCTTATTGTAGCGGGGTGAGGGCACTTTGTCGCACGGCGTTGACACCGATTCGATACACTGATGTCCTGACCGATCGGTCGGTCGGGACGAGGTTGGCCCGATCAAACGACCAGGAGATGTGATAATGGCAATGCCCACACCCACAGAACACGCCGCAAAGGTCGCTGACACCGCCCAAGACACGGACGAGGCGCTGGTCAGTGGTCGTGACCGATTGTTGGCCTGTGCGGCGGATGCGTTCGCGCAACGCGGCTACGCGGGCACCTCAGTCGCGGCGATCGCAGAGCGCGCCGCCCTGTCAAAGTCAACGGTATTTCATCACTTTCCCACGAAAAGAGCGCTCTATCTGGCAGTCATTGAAAAGGCCGTGGCCGATTTTTCGCAAACGCTCGACAGCGTGTTGGACGAGGCCCGTCCGTTAGATCGCCAGCTTGAAGATTATCAGTGCCAGCATATCGCGCACATTCTAGACAATGATCAAGTGACGCAGCTTGTTCTTCGAGAGCTTCAAAAAAATGCCAGCAAAGACAGTGCCCACTTGGTAAGCGACGTCTTATCGGCAAACTTTCAACGACTGGTTGATTTTATTTCTCAGGCCCAAAACCATGGACTGATCCGTGATCATGTTGATCCATCGGTCACAGCATTGACATTAATTTCTGCCAATGTGTTCTATTTCCAGCACCGCAAAGTGTTGCGGTATTTGCCCAATTTCACCTGTGCCGATCAGCCCAGGCGCTATGCCCAGTCGGTCAGCGAACTTATCTTCCACGGTCTTAATGGGGAACATCCACAATGAACCAGTCACCACATTACCTGTTGTTTTATTTGGGCGTGACCGCCGCGTTGTTGGTGGCCTGTGGTGGTGAGGACGATGAAGGAGGCGCCTTGCCCGCCACCACAGTCACCCAAGCCAATACACAAAGTCAGGTGGTTGAACGCATTGAGCGATCGGTGGGTCGAGTCCATGCCACCACGGCACCCACCGTTGCGGCTGAGACTGCGGGTCGGGTGGTTGAAGTGCTCGTCGATGCGGGCGATGCGGTCGAGGCCGGTCAGGTTTTGGCGCGCCTGGATGGACAGGCGCAGCGCGCAGCCGTNGAAGCCGCGCGCGGTGAGGTGATGCGCCTCCAGGCGCTGTCGGCCAACCAGAAGCGACAGGTGGATCGGTTGGCGACGCTGGTCGATGGCGAGCTGGTGTCAACCGATCAGTTTGAGCAGGCTCAGGCGCAGGCAAAGGCCTTGGCATCTCAGCTGCAAAGCGCCCAGGCTCGGCTGAGTGATGCGCAACGCAACCTTGATCACATCCAAATCANCGCGCCTGTCAGTGGCGAGATTGAGGTTCGNCATGTCTCAGAGGGTGACTTTATTGATACTGGACAGCCTGCGTTTGGGCTGGTCTCATCAAAAGCGCTCCAAGTCGTTTTGCCCGTCTCACAACGGCTGATGAGTGACATCGCTGTGGGCCAATCGGTTTATCTGAAACCCATGGGCATTGACCAGCGACCCATCACGGCCACCATCACCGAGGTTCGACCCGTGGTCGGAGAGCGATCGCGTGCGGTGGAAGCCATCGTGTCTTTGGACAATCCCGGTGGATGGCGTGCGGGCAGTTCGATGGTCGGTGAGATTGTGTTGCAGCGGTATGAGGCGGTGGTGGTGCCTGCCACTGCGGTGGTCAAGCGACCAGCCGGTGATGTGGTGTATGTGATTGACTCAGCCCAGTCAACGGTTCGCGAGCAGATTGTTCAAACGGGTGTACGCGAAGGTGATTGGGTTGAAATTGCAAACGGATTGACCGCCGATACCGCGGTTGTTTTAGACGGTGCGGGGTTTTTAACCGATGGTGCGCGCATTGAATTGGCTTCAACCGACGGTGGCGTTCAGCCATGACATTGCCCGAGTTGTCCATTCGCCGACACGTGCTGGCCTACATGGTGTCTGGCGTGATGCTGTTGTTTGGTCTCATCGGATATCAAAGTATTGGGGTCGATCGGTTTCCCGAAATTGAATTCCCACTGATCTCGGTGACGACCACCTTGCCTGGCGCGAGTCCTGAGATTGTCGATGCGAGCATCACC